>Ga0213875_10001586_pt1 | contig 14459 bp, 11 predicted proteins | sample BarmaccomBMRX_R8_FD_160105 | JGI IMG/M metagenome (GOLD analysis project Ga0213875, IMG submission 160105) | Root-associated microbial communities from Barbacenia macrantha in rupestrian grasslands, the National Park of Serra do Cipo, Brazil - RX_R8 | ecosystem: Host-associated > Plants > Roots... | reverse complement strand
CCAGTGCCGAAGAGACCGCGTACAGCCCGATCCCCGGCCAGTCGAACACGGTTTCCACCAGGAACGAGCTGCCCAGCGTCCAGCCGAGCCGCAGGCCGATCATCGCCAGTGTCGGCAGCATGGCGTTCTTGAGCGCGAGCAGCCCCACCACGCGCCTGGCAGAGACGCCATGCGCCCGGGCCGCGGTGACGTAGTCCGCCCCCATGACCTCGATCATCTCGGCTCGGCTCACCCGCATGATCGCGGCGAGCGACGGCAAGGCCAGCACCAGCGCCGGCAGCGCCGCGTAGCGCAGCGCCTCGCCGACGATGGACAGGTCGCCGGCGAGCAGCGCGTCGACGACCACCATTCCGGTATGCGCCGGCGGCGGCGCGGTCGCGACCGAAAGCTGCCCGCTGGTCGGCAGCCAGCCGAGCCAGACCCCGAACAGGAGCTGCAGCAGCAGCGCCGCCCAGAAGGCGGGAAGCGCGACGCCCGAGACCGCCATAATGCGTGCCAAGTGGTCGAACAAGTGGTTGCGCCGCACCGCCGCCAGCATGCCGAGTGGGACGCCGAGGACCACGCTCAGCAGCATGGAGAGCAGCACCAACTCCAGGGTCGCCGGGAGATAGCGCGCCAGGTCGTCCGAGACTTCGTCCCCGGTCTGGATCGCCCGGCCCAGATTGCCGTGCAGCAGGTCCGCGACGTAGCGGACGAACTGCAGCGGCAGCGGCTGGTCGAGCCCGTACTCGTGCCGGACCGTCTCGACCATGTCCCGCGTGGCGTCCGGCCCGGCCGCGAGCGCCGCCGGGTCGGCGGGGGCGACGTTGGCGACCACGAAGGTGATCACGATCAACCCGCCTAGCATCAAGCCGAGCAGGGCGAGGCGGGCGAGAAGGAAGCGGAGCATTATAAGTGCTCGCCACGGCGGCCATTGAGGCCGGTGACTTTCTGCGCCGTCCCAACCCTGCCGCGCCGAAAGATTGACGTGGACCAATATTCTGGTCTATTTTCTGAAGTTATGAAGATTTCCGTCAGCGAAGCGAAGGCATGCCTGACGGACCTCGTGCGGCGTGTGGAAGCCGGCGAGGAGGTCGTGCTGACGCGACACGGGCGGGATGTCGTCAGGCTTGCTCCCTGCGCCGCGCGTGTCGCGATCGAGGATCGGCGTCGCATTCTGATCGGCGTTCGTGCTGCTGCACAGAAGGCCACCCAGGGTGTTCGCGCCGCGCGAAGCCAAGACTTCCTGTACGATAGGGACGGATTGCCCGTTTGATCGCGGTCGATACGTCGGCCCTGATGGCGATCCTGCTCGACGAGCGCGAGGCGGAAGGCTGCGCCACCGTTCTCGAGCAGGAGGACGATATCCTGATCTCTGCCGGGACGCTTGCCGAGAGCCTGATCGTGGCGGCGCGGCGCAACGTCGGCTCGGAACTGCGAGTCCTGGTTCATGGGCTCGGCATGCAGTGCGTCCCCGTGACCAAGCACATGGCCGAGCGGGTCGCCGCTGCCTATGATCGTTGGGGCAAGGGGGTCCACCCGTCCGGCCTCAACTTTGGAGACTGCTTCGCCTATGCGCTGGCCCAGGAGCGAGCCTGCAAGCTGCTCTTTGTCGGCGAGGACTTCCGCATGACCGACGTTGACAGCGCTGGGCCTTCTGAATGAGGGCATGATGGTCGCCTGGCGAGAGGATTGCTGACCACTCCCCAACAAAGCGGCAGGGGCAAGAGCCTCGTCGCGCACCGAAACAGAGTTACGTCTTGGCGACGACGTGGACCGCGTAGAGGTCCACCTCGCCCGTCAGCCGGACCGGGCAGTATTCGAACCCCTTCACGTAGTCCCGCATGGCCCACTTGCGGTCTTCGAGCATGCCGAACACCGCGGGCTGCAGGTCCACGATGCGCTGCTGGATCGCCGCGTATTGCTGCATACGCTTCGCCTCGTCCGTCTCGGCCCGCGCCTTGGCCACCATGTCGTCGAGCTGCTTGTCGCTCAACTGGTGCATGCCCCAGAATTGCCCGGCGGCCGCGGACGAATACTGCGCCGCCAGCACGTCCGGGTCCGGGCTCACCGGCGTCACATAGACGGCCACCATGTCCGACGCCGTCTCCGGCTTGGCCCCCCGCCCCACCAGCGTCGGCCAGGGCTGGGCCACCACGTTCACCTTGATCGCGAGCGGCTGCAGCGCCTCCAGCAGCGCGAGCCCGATCCGCCGCTCCACCTCCAGCCCGGCGACGTAAGTATAGTCCACCTCCGCGCCCTTGGCCCACTGGGTCTTGGCCAGGTAGGCCCGCGCCTTGTCGAGATCGCGGCGCGGCATGTCGGCGATGGCGACGTGCCCGGTCATCGCGTTCGGGAACGGGCTGTCCAGCAGCTTGGCGGCGTTGTTCTCGATCTGCAGCAGCGCGTCGTAGTCGAAGGCGTAGGCGACGGCCTTGCGGAAGTTGAGGTCGGCGGTCGGGCCCTTCTGCGTGTTCATCTGGATGGTGAACGGCGTCATGCCGGTATCGTCGGTGACCACGATGCCCGGCAGCTTGGCCATCTGGTCGTAGTCGTCCGGGGTCATCTCGGTGACCATGTCGATCTCGCCGCGCTGGATCGCCGACTTGCGCGGCGCGGGCTCGCGGATCACGCGGTAGATGACGCCCGCCGGCCTCTCCGCCTCCGGCATCGGCCAGCCTTTCCAGTAATCGGGCACCGCGTCGAGCGCCATGACCGCCTGCCCGTCCCAGCGTTTGATCCGGAAGGGTCCGGAGCCGGCGTCGCCGTCGGTCAGGAACTTCTGACCGTAATCGTCGCCGGTCACCTGCTTCGGGTTGACGATGAACCAGAGCGGGATGAAGGACAGGAAGGCGCCATATGGGGCGCTCAGATGCATGCGGACCGTGCGCGGGTCCACGGCCTCGATGCCCTCGGGCTCCAGCACCGACTTCAGCATCCAGGCCACGCCCTTGTTCAGCTTCAGCGCGCGCTCGAAGGAGAAGCGCACCGCTTCGGCATCGACCGGGTCACCGTTGTGGAAGCGGGCGTTCCCGACCAGGTGAAAGGTCCAGGTCTTGCCGTCGGGGCTGGTCTCCCAGCTTTCGGCGAGCCAGGGTACGACCTTGGCCGGGTTGCCCTGGTATTTGGCGAGCGCGTCATAGACGGCCTGCTGCATCATGCGCGTGGACCAGTCGTAGCGCACATGCGGGTCCAGCACCGGGACCGGCTGGCCGCCGGAGAACACCATCATGGTGCGGTCGCCGACGCGCTCGAACGCCCAAGCGCCCGTCGGCAACCCGGCGGCCATCGCCGCCGCAAGCAAATCACGCCGCTTCACGCCCAAACCCCCGCTTTCGCCCAGCCCGACGTTACCGCCGCGGGCCACGCCTCGTCACGCAAGATAGGGACCACGCCTGCAAGATAGGGGCCAACCCAAAGTCAGGCCTGCCGCGATTCCTGCTCCACCACCTTGGCGTACAGCGCGGCGCCGAACGGGATCGCCGCGTCGTTGAACATGTAGCCGGGGTGGTGCGGCGAGAAGCCGTCGCCGTTGCCGACCTGGATGTAGGCGCCGGGAACCTGCTCCATCATGAACGAAAAGTCCTCCGAGCCCATCGCCGGCGGCTGGTCACGGTTGACGTTGTCCTCGCCGACCAGCGCGGCCGCGGCGTCGGCGATCGCCGTGGTCTGGGCCGGGTCGTTGACCGTCGGCGCGAAGATCAGCCGGTAATCCACTTCCGCCGTCGCGCCGAACCCGGCGGCCACACCCTCCGCCGTGCGCCGCATGGCGGCCTCGATCAGGTCGCCGACCGCACGGTTGAAAAAGCGCGCCGTGCCGGAGAGCGTCGCCGTCTGCGGGATCACGTTGTAGGCGTCGCCGCCGACCACCTTGGTCACGCTGACCACGGCCGGCTCGCGCGGGCTCACGTTGCGCGAGACGATGGCCTGCAGGGCGGTAGCGATGTGGCAGGCGGCGAGCACCGGGTCGATGCCGTTCTCCGGGCGCGCGCCGTGCGAGCCCTTGCCGCCGACCTGGATGTCAAAGAACGCGCCCCCGGCCGCACACGAGCCCTCGCGGATGCCGAAGCGGCCCACCGGCATGCCGGTCCGGTTGTGCATCCCGAAGATGGCGTCGCAGGGGAAGCGCTCGAACAGGCCGTCGTCCAGCATGGCGAGCGCCCCGCCGCAGCCTTCCTCGCCGGGCTGGAAGATGAAGTGGACGGTGCCGCTGAAATTGCGGGTTTCCGCCAGGTAGCGGGCGGCGCCGAGCAGCATGGTGGTGTGCCCGTCATGGCCGCAGGCGTGCATTTTGCCGGGGAGGGTCGATTTGAACGGCAGGTCGGTCATCTCCTGCATCGGCAGCGCGTCCATGTCGGCGCGCAGCCCGATCGAGCGGTTGCCGCCGCCATTGCGCAGCACGCCGACGACGCCGGTCTTGCCCACGCCGCGATGCACCTCGATTCCCCAGCTCTCCAAGAGCGAGGCCACGATCCCGGCGGTCCGGTGCTCCTCCAACCCGAGCTCCGGATGCTCGTGCAGGTCATGGCGGATCGCGGTCAGCTCGTCGTGGTAGCGGCGGATATGGTCGATGGTGGACATGGCTCGCCTTCTTCGGGAGGAGCCAGGCTTAGCTCCGCTGGAAGCTGGTGAACACCCCGACGTTTTGTAATGAACCCTACTCGCTGCGATGCCAGAATGGGGGCGCGATGCCAGCTATGGCGCCATTCGATGGTCCAAGCGCGGGGAGCCGGAACTGGCCCGAGCTCGGGATCTTGGATTTCCTCCCGGTCGGGCCGGCCGAGGACCCGGCGTCCACGCTCCGCGCCACCATCGACACCGCGGTCCTGGCGGACCGCCTCGGCTTCCGCCGCTACTGGATCGCCGAGCACTGGGCGAGTGGTGTCGCGACGCCGAGCCCGGAAGTGCTGGCGCCGGTCATCGCGGGCCTGACCGGGCGCATCCTCGTCGGGCCCGCGGGGGTACTCCTGCGCTTCTACAGCCCGCTCAAGGTCGCCGCCAACGCGCTGCTCGCCGAGGCCGTCTTCCCCGGGCGGACCGAACTCGGCCTGGCCCGCGGGGGAGCGTCGCCGGACGTGGCGCGCGCGTTGCGGGCGACCGGCGATCAAGCCATCGCTGATGCGGCTGCGCCGCCCTACGACGACAAGGTCGCCGAGGTGCAGGCCTACCTGGAGGACCGCGGGCCCGTGTCGGCCTACCTGCGCGCGGTAGCCCCGCCCGAGCTATGGATTCTCGGAACGGGGGGTGATTCCGCGTCCCTGGCGGCACGCCTCGGCGCCTCATTTGCGCTGTCGCTGTTCCACCGCCCGACGATGCCCGACCCGGTGGCCGTGGATCGAGCATACCGCGACGCGTTCCGTCCGTCCTCCCTGCGCGGCGCGCCCCGCACCTGCATCGCCATCGCCGGGGCCTGCTCCGACACCGACACCGACGCTCGCCGGATCGCGGCCGCCTACCCCAATATCTTTGTCTGGCCGACCATCGTCGGCACACCTGACCATTGGGCCAATGAACTCGGCAGCCTCGCCCGACGCTTCGCCGCCGACGATGTCGTCGTGCTCGACCTCAGCCAGCGCCTGGAGGACCGGTTCCGGACGCTCGAACTCCTGGCGCGCACCTTCGGGGACGCAAAACCGGCGCACGCTGGATCCCGTCGCGTACGTCAACCTGCGCCAGGAACTGGGGACCGCTGACGGAGAGAGTCCGGCCGATCCCTGTCGGCGGAAGCGGCGGCAGGCCCGTTGCAGAACGTAAGGCCCCGCACGCAGGCACGGGTTTACTCTATGCAGCAAGAAATCGAGACTGGCCGCGATCGCCTTTGTCTTGGGCTGCCCTGATTCGGAACGATAGTGGCTGGAGAGTGCATGGGGAAGAAAATCGCAAAAACGAGGCGTTTGCTGGCAATGGCAGCGGGGTCGGCGCTGGCGTTGGCCGCAAGCGCGGCGACGGCGCAAGCGCTGGTCATACAGCTCACCCCGGATGCGAGCGCGGCCAGCGCGCCCGCGGGCTTCTTGCCGGCCGTCCAATACGCCGCAACGTTCCTACAGACAGTCTATGACGACCCAATCACCATCAACATCGATGTCGGCTGGGGCGAGATCGACGGGAATCCGCTCCGTGCCGCCGATATCGGCCAAAGCCTGACCAATCAGCCTGCCAGCTTCAACTATGCACAGGTTCGTGCGGCGCTCATCGGCGACGCGAAGAGCCCGGACGACACGCAGTCGACCAGCACCTTACCGGTTGCCGACCCGACGGGTGGCCGAGCTTTCCAGATGTCGAACGGCGAAGCCAAGGCGCTTGGACTTATTGGCGGGAATGCGCCTGGGACAGACGGATGGGTCGGATTCGCCAGCACCGTTTCCTGGACCTTCGACCCGAACAGCCGCGCCGTTCCTGGCGAGTACGACCTTATCGGCATTGCGTTGCACGAGCTTACGGAAGTGATGGGCCGTTATGGCATCAGCCAGAATGGCTGCGGAGCCTTGATCTGCGACAGCCCGATCGACCTCTTTCGATATTCCGCGCCGGGAACGCTGGCCCAGGATCGCGTCGCTGGAACGTATTTCTCGATCGACGGAGGCGTGACCAGCATAAACGTCTTCGATGGCGCGACTGGGGACTTTAGCGACTGGTTCGGCAATACGTTCGACGCGTTCAACGCCGACGCCACCAGCGGGCAAGTCGAGCCCTTCAGCGCCGGGGATGCAACTGTTATGGACGTGATTGGCTACGACCCCGTCCCGCTACCAGAGCCTGCAGCGCTTACCCTTCTCGGGACCGGGCTGCTTGCGCTATCCGGGGCACGGAGGAGCCGCACTCTCGTGAAGATTTTCTGCGCCCTCGGCGCGCGCGGTTTGCACCTCGGGCGCTAATGAGAAAGCCGACGTTTGGGTTTCGGAAATAGGATCAGCCATGATGCAGGGGAATCGCATATGGACAGCCGGCCTCCCTGCTCCCTCTCCCGCTGGCGGGAGAGGGTAGGGGTGAAGGTGGTTTCCGGGCCGGGAAACCGCGAATTTCGGCGTTCTGCCCCACCCTCACCCTGCCCTCTCCCGCCAGCGGGAGAGGGTTCCCGGTCCATGATGCGATCGCCCTGGGGCTTGACCCGGGGGGTGACGAGAAATGGGCCCAAGAGTCCTGAGTCCACGCACGACGCTTTAAGCGGCAAAGCGATGCCGGTACTCGGCAGGACCGACTCCCTGGACGCGCAAAAAGCTGCGTCGCATGGTCTCCTCCGTACCGAACCCACACCGATGTGCGATGCGCTTTTGCGGTAGGGATGTTTCGGCGAGCAACTGCCGCGCCGCCTCGATGCGCAACCGCTCGACCGCGCGGGCGGGCGTCATGCCGGTCGCCTCCGTGTAGCGGCGGCCGAACGAGCGTTCGCTCATCCCCGCCTGTGCTGCCAGGCGCGCGAGCGACAGGTCGCCCTCGAGGTTGGCGCCGATCCATTCGTGCAGCCCGGCGAAGCGGTCGTCGCTGGATTGCAGCGTCAGCGCGGTACTGAACTGCGCCTGTCCGCCGGGTCGCTTGAGGAAAACGACAAGGTGCCGCGCCACCGCGAGCGCGATTTGACGGCCGAGGTCGTCGCCGACGAGCGCGAGGGCGAGATCGATGCCGGCCGTCACGCCGGCCGATGTCCAGACCGCACGATCGTGGATGAAGATCGGGTCGGGGTCGATGATGGCGAGCTTGTGGCGGCGCGCGAGGCGCTCACAATAGTCCCAGTGCGTCACCGCGCGGCGGCCATCCAGGAGTCCCGCAGCTCCGAGCAGAAAGGCGCCGGTGCAGACCGAGGCAATCCGCCGCGCAGCCTCCGCATGCTCGCGGATCCAGCCGACCACCTCGCGATCCTCGGCCGCACGCATCACGCCCTGTCCGCCGGCGACCACCAGCGTGTCCACCGGCGTCCCGGGTTGAGGGAGCGGGGCCGCCGAGAAGCTCAATCCCGCGGTCGCATCGATGCTCCGCTGTGGCGCCACCACACGCGTCGCATAAGCCGGGGGCAGCCCGCGTTCGGCCATGCGCTCATTGGCCGACGCAAAAACCTGGAGCGGCCCGGCCACGTCCAGCAACTGCACGTCGGGGAAGGCGAGCAGCTCGACGGCTCGGGGCGTCGAATTTGGCGGGATTGGTGGGATGTTTGGCACGATCGCCAGACCATGGTGCCCCATATCGGCCTTGTCGAGGGCGACCGCCCTTTGCAACCGAGGAGACCATCGATGACCGAGACCCGCAACTTCGAGCGCACCGGCGCTCCCGACTGGCTGCTAGCGATGTGGCGCGAGATCGACGCCAAGACATTCGGCGCGGGCTTCGACTGCTTCGCCGAGGACGCCGTCTGCAATCTGGGGGTCGCCGACTGGCACGGCCGCGAAGCGATCCGCGCCAACCTCAAGGCCTTCATCGACACCGGCTTCACGGCGCTGCACGAGGTCAAGGAGTACTGGGACGGCGGCGCGCTGAAGGTGTTCCGTGGCACTGTCACCATGACGCCCGACAGCGGCGGGCCGGCGATGCATCCGACCATGACCCATTTCTTCTACATGGACGAGGCGGACCTGACGAAGGTGAAGCGCTGGTACGGCGCGGTCGGCCCGGTATCGTTCGGCTGAGATGGACCCTCGCTACCGCAGATGCTGGTCCCGACGCGGTCTACGCGAGCAGGGACGCCTTCTTGCCGCGCCTCATCGAGGGGCAGAGCCAAGACGACCTGGCGCTGCTGCACCAGGCATGACCCGCGGCTTCGACCCGGCGTTCGTCAGCGCGCGCCCAAGCCGGACGCACGGACGTTCCAGCCAGCGTTCGGACAGGTCCGCGATCGGGATGGTCAGCAATATCGCCGCACAGCCGGTCGCCAGCCCGGATACGAAAGGATAAGCGCGAAGCTTTTGCTGATCGCACAGCAAGAGCAGGATCATGAACACTGGCACGTTCCAAAGGTAGAGGCTGAAGCTGATTCGCCCCAGATACTGCGACAGCGGCGCATGCAGGAAATCGAATACTCTCCCTCTCTGCAGCCGGCTTACCCAGCCCACGAACAGAGCGACCCCGATGAACAGCAGCAGCGCATGCACCTTGTACGAGGCCGCCCGGACGAACAGGAAGTCCAGCAGCACCAGCCCCGCCCCGGCCACCGGCGCCCAGCGCCATGCGCGCAGCCGCGCTGCCCAGTCCAGCCCGCCGCATTCGAGCAGGACACCGATCAGCAGCGTGGGGATTCCGGCGATCAGCCCCTGCGAGCTTGCCAGCAGCTTGGGAGCGAAGAACGCGAGGGTCACGTAGAGGAACGGCGGAATCAGCGCGGCCCGGCCGAAACGGCGAACCCCAAAGAACGCCGCGACCAGCAAGGGCGCGCCGGCCAACTCGACCCCGAGCGACCAGGTCGCGCCGTTGATCGGCGATCGGAGCAGGGTCAGGTTCTCCAGCAAGGCGGGCCAGGAATAGGTGGCGGCCAGGCCCGGCCACACCGGGTCGAGAAACTGGTAGCACACTGTGTGCACCACCAGGCAGACGGCCATCACCGGCCAAATGCGCAGGAAGCGGCGGAGCAGGAACCGCCACCCCGTCTCCGCCATCGCCCGCGACCCGCTCCCCCGGTGCATGCCAGCCAGCGCCCTGAACAGCACGATGCCGCTGATGACGAAGAACACCGCTACGGCCCATTCGCCGTCGAACAGCGTGAGCGCCACCTTAAGCAACACGCGCTCCAGGGTGCGCTGATCCTCCACACCCCGCTCCACGACCTGGCGGGCCAACTCGGGCGAGGGCCCCAGGATGGTGTGATAGAACACGACCACCGCCGCCGCATATCCGCGCAAGCCGTCCAGCGCGGCGCTTCTTCCGGACCGCGGCCCCAACTCCGACGAAACTGGCATGGGACCGCTCTAGGCGATCGGTGGTCGCCGCCGCAAGCGCCGTCGTCGCTGACGCGAGCCTGAACCGCCCGAAGGGTCGGCGCAGCCCACGCTCACCCGCGCCTGATTCCGCTGAACACCACCCCGCCCTCCGGCATGTCGCGCAGGTCGGACCGGTAGGCCGTCGCCCGGCGGATCAGGCCGAGTGGGATGTAGGGCACGTCCTGCCAGACCTGGAGCTGGATCGCGTCGCAGATCCGCTTCTGCGCCGGGAGGTCCGGCGCCTGGAACCAGGCGGCCCGCAGCTCCTCCAGGCGCGGCGCGGTGGGCCAACCGATCCAGGCCTGCTTGCCGTTGCCGCGCAGCGCCAGGTTGCCGGCCGGGCTCGCCATATCGATGCCGGCGAAGCCGGAGTGATGGATGTTCCAGCCGCCCTTGTCCGGCGGCGCCATCGAGGTGCGGCGCTGCACCGCGGTGCCCCAGTCCACCGTCTGGTAGTCAAGGTTGAAGCCGATCCGGCGGAACATGTCGCCCGCCACCTGGCAGATCGCCGCGATTTCCGGCACGTCGGTCACCCCCAGCATGACCACGCGTTCGCCGCGGTAGCCGGCGGCCTCGAGGTCGCGGCGGACCCGGTCGAGGTCGCGCGGCCCGGTCAGCACCTCCAGCCCCGCCTCGCTCGCCAACGGGGTTTCTGGCGTGAAGGCGCCGCAACGGTCGTTCCAGAGGCTGCGGTCCTGGCCGCCGGCGGCGAGCATGCAGTCGGTCTGGTTGACCGCGCCCAGGACCGCGCGGCGGATCGCCGGGTTGTCAAAGGGCGGATGCAGGTGGTTGAAGCGCAGGAACTGCAGCGCGCCCGTGGGCTCCAGCACGCGCGTCACCACGGACCGGCTGCGCTGGAGCAGCGGCATCACGTCGGGGGACGCCCGCTCCCACCAGTCTACCTCGCCGGCCAGCAGCGCGTTGGCGGCGGTGGCGGCGTCCGGGATGGTATGCCACGCGACCCGGTCGAACAGGGCGCGCTTGGGCCCGGACGTGAAGCTCGGCGTGCCCTCCGGGCGCGGCACGTAGCCCTCGAAGCGCCCATAGGCGGCAAGCGAGCCTTGCCGCCACTCGTCGGCCAGGAACCGGTAGGGGCCGCTGCCGACCATCTCGGTGACACGCGTGCCGGGATCGGTCCGCGCCAGCCGCTCCGGCATGATCGCGGGCATGGCGACCCCGCTCTTGCCCAGCGCGTCCGGCAGCAGCGGGAACGGCTTGCTCAGCCGGAACTGCACGACGCGGTCCGAGACGGCCGCGAGGTCGTCGGTCGCTGCCATCAGCGCCGCCCCGAACGCGTCCCGCTGCGCCCAGCGCCGCAGGCTCGGCACCACGTCCTGCGCCCGCACGGGCTCGCCGTCGTGGAAGCGCAGGCCGTCGCGCAGGGTGAGGCGCCAGAGCAGGCCCTCCGCCTCGACCGTATGGCCCTCCACCATCTGCGGCCGGATGCGGTACTGCGCGTCCATGCCGTAGAGCGTGTCGAAGACGAGGTACCCGTGGTTGCGGGTGATCGTGGCGGTGGTCCAGATCGGGTCCAGCACCGCGAGGTCCGCCTGCGGCACGAACTTGATCACGCTGGCCGGCTGCGCCCGGACCGCAGGGGCAGCGAGCGCCGCCGCCGCGCCCGCCAACAGATCACGCCGCCGCATCGCTCATTCCTCCCGAAAAGCTCGCGCCATCATGCCCGGGAACGGTTAGACGCGTTATCGGCTTGACGCTCCGTGACCGGACTGGCGATGCTCGCGTGAAATCCGGCGGGGGACGAGGATGCGGCTGACAGGATTTGCGTTGCTGGTCTCGACGGCGCTGGCCGGGCCGGCGCTGGCGGAGCCGTTCACCTGCCCGCATACCGGCGGCACGCTGACCTTCGGGCAGGAGGCCAACGTCAACAGCCTCGACCAGATGGCCTCCAACACCATCAGCACCCGCAACATCGCCATGAACGTGTTCGAGGCGCTGATGACGCGGGACGAGAACAACAACCCGATCCCGGATTTGGCCGACAGCTACACGGAATCGCCGGACCGGATGACCTACACGTTCAAGCTCCGCCCGGACGTCACCTTCCACAACGGCAAGAAGCTCACCTCGGCCGACGTGGTGGCCAGCTTCAACCGCTATAGCAAGCTCGGGCTCGACCGCCAGCAGCTCGAGGCGGTGCAGAGCTGGGACGCGCCGGATCCCTCGACCTTCGTCATCCACATGAAGGCGGTGCAGCCGACCTTCATCGAGAAGCTGAGCGCCTTCAGCGTCCCGATCGTGATCATCCCCTCCGAGGACGAGCAGGACCCGCCGCAGCAGCTCAAGATCATCGGCACCGGGCCGTTCCAGCTCGCGGAGAACGTGCCCGGCAGCTACGTGACCATCAAACGCTTCGCCGACTACAAGCCGAACACGCATTTCGACGGCCGCACCGGTTTCGGCGGCCGCAAGCAGGCCTGCCTGGATCAGGTGACGTTCCGCATCGTCACTGAAGGCGGCGCGCGGGTGGCCGGGCTGGAGACCGGGGAGCTGCAGGCGGTGGAGGACATCCCCACCAAGTCGGTGGACCGGCTCAAGGGCAACAAGGACATCCGGCTGCTGCCGCTGAACAACTGGTGGATCCAGATCGCCGACCTCAACCTGAGCAACCCGCCCACCGACAACCTGAAGGTGCGGCAGGCGATGCAGGCCGTGCTCGAGATGGACGAGATCATGGACGCGGCGACGGACGGCAACTACCGGCTGAACGCCGGCTTCGCCTATCCGAACCAGCCCGACTACGTCGAGCCGCCCGCCGGCTACTACAACCAGCACGACCCGGCGAAAGCCAAGCGCCTGCTCGCCGAGGCCGGCTACAAGGGCGAGCCCGTGGTCCTGCTGACCAACAAGGACTACGGCTCGATGTACAACGCCGCGCTGGTCGTGCAGGAGCAGTTCAAGAGCGTGGGCATCAACGCCGACCTGCGGGTCGTGGACTGGCCGACCTCCGTGCAGATGGCGCTGCGGCCCGACACCGGCTGGAACCTCGCCTTCACCGGCTGGGGCACCCAGCCGGCGCTGGGCGCGCTGGCCACCATGTCGTTCTTCGCGCCGCCGGTCGCGGTCTATATGCCGAAGGACGGCCAGGGCGACCCCGACCTGCTGGCCGCCTGGGCGGCGATGAACAACTCGGCCACCAAGGAGGAGCGCAAGGCCGCCTTCGGCCGCATGCAGGCCATCATCTACGAGAAGGCGCTGGCGCTGCCGTTCGGCGCGCTGACCAAGGTGCAGGCAACGCGGGCGAACGTGCAGGGCTTCGTCCCCTTCCGCATCCCGCGCATGTTCAACGTGTGGCTGAACGGCTAAGGCCGCGTAGGGTGGGCTTCAGCCCACCAGAGCCCGGAGCCCGTCACGCCTTACAATGGTGGGCTGAAGCCCATCCTACGGCTAAGGCGGTCAAATGGATTTCGGCAGGCCTGCCTGTTTCAGGACCGCGTTCGCGGTATGTCGGCTGACGATGCCCTGCGGCACGGTAAAGTGCCTTCCCGTGAGCGGCGAGAACCAGAGCTCGTGGCTGCCCTTGGCGGGACGGACGTAATGACAGCCGGCATCTCGAAGCAGCTTAGCGAGCTCTCGGTCGAACGTTGGCGCCAAATCCGGTTACGCCATAACAACCGGACGAGTGGCCGTGAACTCGAGGCTGACCTCGCCGGCCCCCGCCCCATTGGCCGCCATCAGCTCGCCGGCGACGGCAAGCACTCGGTCCATGAGCGCGTCCAGCGTTGCCGCCTCGGAAACAAGACCCGGAACGTCGTCGCTTTCCGCCCACCACACTCCAGCGTCCGCATCGTATCTCGCGTAAACATGCTTGGTCTCGGGCATACGAACCTCGATGGTGCGACCGACACGCCGGTTCAAGTCGCACTATGGACGCCCGGGCCAAGCCCGGGCAAGGCGGTCCCCCTATCATGATCCGCCTCCTGCTCCTCCGTCTGGCTGGCGCGATTCCGGTCCTGCTGCTGGTCTCCCTGATCAGCTTCTTCCTCATGCGCCTGATCCCCGGCGACCCATCGGCGGCGATCGCCGGGCTCTCGGCGACGCCGCAAATGATCGCGCAAATCCGCCAGCAGCTCGGCCTCGACCAGCCGCTGCTGACGCAGGCGGTGCGCTGGTACGGCGGGCTGCTGCATGGCGATCTCGGCCGCTCCATCCTGCTCGGGCAAAGCGTGTTCTGGGCGACCCTGGCGCGCTTGCCCGTGACCGCGGCGCTGACCGCCTATGCGCTGGTGATAACGCTGCTGCTCGGCCTCGCCAGCGGCATCATCGCCGCACTTCGGCAGAACTCCTGGGCGGACCAGGCCGCGATGATGTTCGCCATGCTCGGCATCTCGATCCCGAGCTTCTTCCTCGGCCTGCTGTTCATCATCTGGTTCGCGGTCGGCCTCGGCTGGCTGCCGAGCGGCGGCTACGTCGCGCTCGCCGACGACCCGGTCGGCTGGCTGCGCACCTCCACCATGCCCGCCGTCTCGCTCGCGCTGCTGCAGGTCGGCCTGCTCGCGCGCGTCACGCGCTCGACCATGCTCGAAGTGCTGCGCCAGGACTACGTCCGCACCGCGCGCG
>Ga0213875_10001585_pt1 | contig 14467 bp, 13 predicted proteins | sample BarmaccomBMRX_R8_FD_160105 | JGI IMG/M metagenome (GOLD analysis project Ga0213875, IMG submission 160105) | Root-associated microbial communities from Barbacenia macrantha in rupestrian grasslands, the National Park of Serra do Cipo, Brazil - RX_R8 | ecosystem: Host-associated > Plants > Roots... | reverse complement strand
CGCCGGGTCGCCAAGAAAGTAAACCTATCCCCATCGCATCGGGCGACGGCAAGTTTTGACACCCCACAAGATCAACGGAATATCGACGAGCCGCCGAGCCCGGCTAGAGAGCAACCTGGTCACATCCCGTATCAAGTTTTGGCACCACACGGGCGATCTGGCGCTCGCTCAACCCGGCCTCGTGATACAGCCGCAGCACTTCTCTGATCTCTCGCATGGCAGTTCGGAGGCCGCGCCACCCATTACCTCGCTCACAAGATCGGACAGTCATGTTCGAGCGAGGCTGTTGCTCACCACCCACACCAGTCCCGCAACGCCACACCCTCCCAGACGGGTGCTCCAAAACCTCCGGAACCAGTGCTCCATTACCCCGGAACGACCGCTTCATTACCCCCGGAACGGACGCTCCATTTAGACCGGAACGGATGTTCCATTACGTCCGGAGAGCGCATCCGGAGCAGTCTTGGCCCTCATCGATCCCCACCGACCGAGTCGATCTGGCACCCGGCCCGGCCTGTGTCGATGAGCCTTACGACGACTGACCACGCCGGTTCGGGCAGTCTGCGCGGCGCCGGTGGTCCCCGACACCCTGCCCCGCCTCGGGCGCAGACATGCACAAAATAGAATATCTTGCAACTGTAGCGACAAGTGTGGATACCACGACGGCGCCTACTGACTGCTTGCGAAAACAACAACAGCAGCAGCCATGCCACGCTACCGCGAACGCCCCGAACAGGGTGACACACGATCTGTCACCACTATTTAACTCCCGTCGCCAAACAAATCATTTTTCGTCGCCGCGGTCTGGATCGTGCCAACGTAACGTCGCGACCGTAGCAGATCAACATATTTGGCAGAATCTTGATCATTTTGCCGCTGGACGATTGTCGTCTATCGTGCGGTGCTGGCTGACATCGAGAAAGTTAGTGCGTGGCTCCCACGGTTCGGTACTGGGTGGCGGCTTCGTCGATCCTGTTTTGGGCGTTGAATCGCAGGATCGCGTAGGAGCCCACGGCGCGTTCCCCGGCGGGGGTGAAGTTTAGCTCACCAGTCACGCCGATGTAGTCGGGCTGACCACCTCTGTCGATGATGTCGCGGCACTGGCGGAAGCTGGTGCACCGGTTCTGGCCCTGAGTGATGCCGTTGATCTGTGAGGCGATATCCACACCCTTGGTGGATTTTGCCTTCTGGGCGGCCAGTGCGATGAGCATGACGGCGTCGTAGGCTTCACCGGCGTAGTTGGTGTCGATCAGTTTCGGGTCGTCGATCCGCAGTCGTTGTTGGAAGTCGATCGACAGTTTGGTCAGGGGGGTGGTGCCCTTCATCCCGTTTAGGAGACCGGGTGGCAACCCGAGCCCGAGCGCGTTTCCCATGTTTCCGTCGGTGCCGTAGATGAGCTTCTGGCCGGGTCCCATCCTGACCTCGCTCATCCGGGTGATAATTTTCTTCGACTCATCGAACCCAATCACGGCGATCGCGTCGGGGTTGAATTGCCGCACATCATCAATCTCGGTGTTATACGACGTGGCGTTCGGATCATATATGATCTTTTGGATTTGGTTTTGGGGAATGCCGGCGTCACGCAAGTTCTTTTCTGTGTTCGTGGCCAAGCCGCTGCCGTAAGGATCATTACGGGCCAGAATCGAGATCCGTTGTGCCCCATCGCCGGCCATCAACGCGGCCAGGGCCTGGGCTTGCAGCCGATCGGGGGGAGCGGTCCGGAAATACAGCCCCCTATCGGGCCAACAGGTGAACTCATCCGACGTGTTAGCCGGGGAAAACTCCACCACCCCAGCCCCGGTGATCTTGTCGATGACCAGCTTGGTCACCCCCGACGCGGCAGCACCGATGATCACCTGCGCGCCTTGACCGAGCTCCCGGTCCACGGTCTGGTTCGCCGTGTCAGTTCTATCGTCTCCCGAATCGCCGCGGATGTTGACCACCGGGTTACCCAACACCCCACCGGCCGCGTTGATCTCCTTAACCGCCACGTCAACAGCTGCGAACTCGGGGGGACCTAAAAACGCCAAGCTCCCGGTCTCGGGTAACAAAGTGCCGATCTTCAACGGCCCGATGCTCGGTGGCCCACTGGACCGGGCCCGCGGCGGCTTATCACACTTGGCCACCGACGACCCGTTCCCGGCCGATCCCGGTGCACCTGATCCGGTGGGCTGGCCGCCAGTGCAGCCGACCATCACCATCGACAGCGCACCCAGCAAAGCCACCCCAGGTAACCACATGAGCCGCATCGCGCACGTCTCCTCAAGCAGATCTGCTGCCACCGTCGGCCGTCAGCTTTTTCGCCAGCGAGCAGTAAACCGTACCCGCAACGGTGCGGCGAATGAAGTTTAGGGGACCCCATCCCAGCTGTGCTAGCGCCACCAACGCTTCGGAATCAGGTCAGACACGTGGTTGGGCAGATGGAAAAATTCACGGTGTCGACGGTGTCTACCCTAATAGGTAAAGTCCTGGCATTGTCTCCGCCGGTGGATCACCGTGACTTCGCCAGCCAAGCCGCAGGGCAGGGCGCCAAATTCTTCCGGCCAAAGCTTTCGCTGGTGAGCCGGTCGCGCAGGTAAGCCAGGATGGCCTGGTGCCATTGCAGGGTGCTGTCTTGGGCTAGTGTCTCGTAATAAATAGCTCTTTACTGTGAGTTTTCGTTGTTGTCGAGTAGTTTCTTGAAGTCTTGGTGAACCAGGCGAACGTTGGCGATGATCTCGTTTGCCGTCGCGGTCCAGGTGAACGGTTGTGAGTCTTGGTTCCAGTTTGTGATGTAGGTGTTGATGGTGCTGATGAGCTGGCGGACTGAGCCGAAGGTTCCTCGCCTGATGGCTTGTTGGGTGATGATGCCAAACCAAATTTCGACCTGAAATTGGAAATTGTGTTGGGTGTTATAACCCTCGCGGGTTCAAACGGTAACGCTGACCTGTGACACGAGTTCACGTTGGGTCCTGCTGGTCGGTGAGGTCCGGGTCAGGGTGGCGGTGCCGTTCCCGGTAATCATCAAGAGGGAGGAGTACCGGGTGGTCGGGTCTTGTCCAACCCAACCCCATCACGAACATGGCGCGGCGGGTGGCGGTGGTGAAGGCGTGGAAGACCAGAAAATCGTGCTGGTGGGCGTGCAGCACGTCCTGCCCGCCGGGATTGGGGTACGCGTCGCCGAGCGTGTGCTGGTTAAGGAACTGTCCCGGGTGTTTGACGAACTCCCCGCATAGTGCGTCCGCGATGGCGTAATTGACGAAGTAGCGGCCGCTGTTGTAGGCGTTGCCCGAGTAGAACAACACGTAGGTGCGGCCGTGGCGGACCAGCGCTGGTGCCTCCACAATGTGGTTTTCGTCGGTCCGGTCCGCCCGGATTAGCGCCCGGCGGTGACCGATCGTCGCCGTGGCGTCCTGGGTGAGTTGTTGGAGCCAGATGGTGGCATTGCCCCGGCGGGTGGAGCTGTAGAGCAGGTAGTGCGTGCCGTCGGTGTCGGTGAACGGCTTGGGGTCGACGGCCTCGACATCCCCGGGCGGGCAGACCAGCGGATGCGCTCCGATCGAGTAAAACGGACCCTGTGGTGTCCCCGCCCGCGCGACCCCGATGCAATGGGTGTGCTGGCCCGCCGATTGGGCGGTGAAATACAGCAGGTAGCCGCCCTCCTCGCCGGCGGTGACGGCCGGGGCCCACACGCTGCCCTCACCGGGGGCGGTGTTGTCCACCCAGGCGGGCAGCTCGGGCAGGGCGTCGCGGGCATGTCCCCAGCCATCGGTCAGGCTAGTCGAGCGCTGCACGGGAACATGAAAGATCCTGGCTCCATAACGGCTGGCCGTGGAATAGGCGTAGTAGGCGCCGCCGACCGGCAGGATCGTCGGGTCTGCGAAGTCGTGCGGAATTGACGGCTGGACCGGCGCGGGCCAAGCCGCCCCGGTGGTCGTCGCGACCATCGCCGCGACCGCCGGCACGGTCATCAACGGGCTCCAGCGCCGACCCGCAAACAAAGACATGACGACGAAACTAGCCCGACGACTGGAGATCACCTCATGCCGGCCGTCGTCCAGTCCGGCAGCCCAAGTGCCCACTCGACCTTGGCGGCGCTGGGATCGGGCACCGTGGGCTGTTCACCAGGCTATGAAAAATCCGGCATGTCGCGGTTTGGTACCTCGTTGGTGTCGGGAGCGTCGTCCGCGTTGAGGTCACCCCGTAACGGCGAACTGCCTAGGTGGCTGGTGCCGAATGGGCTTGGTGGAGCTTGGCAATTCTGTGAATTGCGGCTGATACGGGGTTGCTGTGGCTGATCTTGCTCGGTGTGGTTGATCGTGTGGTGCTGTTGTGATTGCTGTGTCGGCGCAGGTGCGGGTTGGTGGAGTGGTTGATGCGCCTGATCTGCGTGCCGGCTCAGGTGGTTGTGATGGTCCAGGTTGGGCCGGGGCTGTGGTGGAGGCCGAGCGTGCCGAGGCGGGCTAGGTTGATCGCGGCGGCGAGCAGGGAGAAGTCGGCGGCGACTTTGGTAAGGCCGCGGACTCGGGCGCGTCGGCCGCCGTGGTGTCGGCGCATGAGGTGGCCGATCTTGCGTTCTACTTTCGGTCGGGTGGCTTTGTAGTCGGCTTGCCAGACCGGGTCGGTCTGGGCGGTGCGCGCCCGGGTCAGCTCAGCCTCGTGTGGGCTGATGGTGATCGTGCGTCCGGCTGGTGAGCGGGTGCAGTCAGTGGCCAGTGGGCATCGGGTGCAGGCGGCGCCGAACTTTGCGACTGCGGCGTGGCGCTGGTGTTGGGTCGGGCGCAAACTGATGGTGACCTTGGCCGGGCAGGTGACTGTGCCAGCCTGGAGATCGATGATGAACGCGTCCTTGGTGAACTGTCCACCTGCGGCGACAGGTGGCTGAACCTTGGTGTAGATGCTGGCGCCGGCCTGCTCCAACTTGGCCAGCAGCTGTCCGGCGCCGTAGGCGGCATCACCGTAGACGGCCAGCGGATCGTCGTCGTTGTCTTGGTGGCGAGGTTGCGCGCGGTGGCCGTCGTGGTCATCCGCGCTGCTGGTGGTGCAATCGCCGACCGTAATGTCGCTGGCGAGCAGGTCCTGAGCGGGTTGTGCGTCGCCGGCGTTGCCCGCGGTGATAGTCGTCGCGGTGATGATCTCTGAGTCTGGGTCGATGCCGATGTGCGCCTTGTAGCCGTCGAAACCGCGGGCTGAGGTCTTGTGCCCGTGGCGCGCGTCCGGGTCGACGGTGGAGATCACCCGGTCTTTGGCCACCCGCCGGGCGATCCGCAGGACCCCATCCTCGCCATTGCAGTCGAGGTCTTGGCCTACCACGGTGGCCAGCAGCTGCGCAGCCTGGGCAACACCGGCGTCGTGCTCATCGCCCTCCAGGGCCGTCAGCAGCGTCATCGCATCCCCAGCCAGCGCGTCGACTAGCGCCTGCCGGGCCATCGGATCGTCGTAGTCACAGACTGGCTTGCCGCAGCTGGCGTAGTCGTCATCGCGACACAGTTTGCTGCGCAGCCGCTGTTCCAGATCAGCGTCGGCCACCCTGAGCAGGCCGCGGATTGCCGAGCGGATCAGGGTGACGGTGTCCATCGTGGCCACCGCGTCATACACCGGGGTTGAGTCCAGCACCCGCCGCCGCCCTACCAGGCCCGCGGCCTTGGCCACCTTCAGGGTGACTTCAAAGATCCGATCCGGATGCCGCGAGCGGGCCAACCGGGCCCGCATGTCCACCAACACGGTATGCACAAAACCGGGGTAGTCGAAATCCAGCCCGCCCGCGGCGTACTTCCAGCGCAGGTCAAAGGCGAACCGGTCCACCGCCTCACGGTCAGAACAGCCCTCGATCCGCTGCAACACCATCACCACCGCCACGATCATCGGCGGCACACTGCGCCGACCCACATCAGTGAACAAGTCAGCGAACATCTCATCCGGAAACAGCCTGAAACACTCCCGGTGCAGCACCCCATAAATCGAGCCCGGCGAAACCCGGCCCTGGCAGTAGCCACCCGTCGTCCGCAGCAGATCCGCCTGGCTCGGCGACCGTCCCAACGTCACTTGATCAATATTCCAACCCGGCAAGATCACCCGGGTCATCGACACACGAAAAACACCAGCCACCTAGGCCGAGTCCCGCGGATCATGTGACGGGGTCGCGGAGCCAGATACGGATCGAGGCGACGTCGACGGTGCCAGCGAAGATGTAGGCGCGTTTGTCGTATCGGGTGGCCACGGCGCGGAATTGTTTGAGTTTGTTGATGGCGCGTTCGACGGTGTTGCGCTGGGTGTAGTCGACCGGGTCGAAGGTGGGTGGTCGACCGCCGCACCGGCCGCGGCGGGCGCGGTGGGCCTGTTGGTTGGATCGCTCGGGAATGGTGGCGCGGATACGGCGTCGGCGCAGATAGGCGCGGATGTCTTTGCTGGAGTAGGCCTTGTCCGCGCGCACGCGGCCGGGTCGGGTGCGCGGACGACCGCGGCCATGGCGGCGGATCCCGATGGTGCTGATCAGGAGTTGGAAGGCCACCGCGTCATGACGTTGACCGGGGGTGATGACCCGCGCGATCGGGCGGCACCGATCATCGGCTGCCAGGTGAATTTTGGTGCTCAAGCCGCCGCGGGAGCGGCCCAGGGCCTCCCGATCGCCGTCAGCGGCGCGATCCTTGTCATTCGACGCTGCCCCCTGTGGTGGCCTCAGCAGGGCAGACGACCTCCACGGCGCAAGCGGTGACCCAATGCGGCGGCGCACTACGCCGGGCACCTGCGGCATGCTGATGAGCCCGCACCACCGTCGAGTCGGTGCCCACCGCCCAGCCCGCATCCGCGCCGCCCTGGGCAGTCTGATCGCAGCCGCGGCGCAATTCATCCAGGATCTGACCCCAAATACCGTCGGCCGACCAGCGGCGATGCCGGTTATAGACGGTTTTCCAGTTCCCGTAGCAACCGGGCAGATCCCGCTACGGACACCCGGTCCGACTCCGCCAGAACACCCCATTGATCACCATGCGGTGATCGGCCCAGCGCCCACCCCGACGCGGCGTCCGAGACGGCAACAGCGGCTCCAACCGAGCCCATTCCTCATCCGTCAAATCATGACGATCAAGCACACGGATGACCTACCGGATCCACCTCAAGAGATCCACAGGACACGCCCTAGTACCAGGCCGTGATCTCACTGGCAGAAACAGATGCTGGGTGTCCCCGGTCACCACGTAGACCTTGAGTGACCGCTGGGCCGCCGCTGAGACCTACTAACAACCAACGCCGAAAACACCGTTCGTGTTACGGCCCTGGCGATGCGGCTGTTGTGCAGACAGTGCTTCCGGTGGGGGGTGGAGTGGCCGGTGTCGGGGAGGGTGACCGCGGACTCGGTGTCGTCGTGGGAATGGTCGTGGTCCCTGGGAGAAGATCCGGTGTGGGGGTGGGAGCGGGTGTGATTGTCGGTGATGGTGTTGGTGAGCATGGTCTGGGTGGTGTCGCCGGGGGTGTGGTAGGCGTCGCCGATAGTGGTAGAGACCGAGTGGGTGTCGTCGCCGTGGATGTGGTCGTGGGGGATGAAGAAGGTGGGTGGGGCGTGGATGTGGGGGATGCGGCTGGTGGCGCGGGTGAGGCGACAGTCGCCACTGTGGCCGGGGCTGGTGGGGCAGGAGCGGTGATCACAGACCGGCCTCCGTTGCCGGTGCTGCCCGGCGAGATGGGTCCTGGTGCTGAGGGTGTGGGAATGACGCCGGTGAGGTAGGCGTGTGCCCATTGCAGCACAAGGGTCACGTAGTCCCAGGATTGGTTGTATCGGTAGACCGCGGCTTGCAGTTGGGTGGGGTCGGACAGGTCAGCGCCTGCGGCGCACAGGTAGCGACCGGCCGTGACGGTGGCGTCGTAGATGTTGTTGGGGTCGGCCACCCCGTGGCCGCGAACGTTAACGCCCCATTGGCGCCAGGTTGAGGGCAGAAACTGCATCGGGCCGACCGCCCGGTCCCAGACGGTGTCTCCGTCGAGCACTCCGTGGTCGGTGTCGGGAACAGCGGCCACGCCCGGCGATCCATCCAATCGCGGCCCCAGGATGATTCCCCGGGTATTTCCAAAGGCGTCGAGGCGCCCCCCACTGGCGTGGTCGGACTCGATGTGCCCAATCCCGGCCAGCAACGACCACGACAGGTGACAGCCCGGCTCGGCTTGGGCCAATGTCTGCTGGGCAAATTGGTAGGCGTCGAGCACAGTGCCGGGGATCCCCAGGGGCCCAGTCGGCAAGGCGAGGGTGCCCATCTCGGCAGCGTCGGCGCCGGCGGACTGGCCGGGCTCAGCGTCGGGTGCTGCGCTGGGCGCCACGCTCAGCGTGGCAGCGCTGTTTGATGCATCGTCGACTGGGTCGCCCGGTGGGGCAACGGTGCGTCCCTGGACGGTAGGCGCGGGCGTGCCTAGGACCGCGGCCGGCGCTGCAGCGCTGAGCAGTGAGCTGAGCACGGCCAGGACTACTCGGGTGCGGCGTCCGAGTACCGGCAGCCGCCCACCGGAGCGGTGATCCCGGGTGTTGGGGTCGGTCATCCGTCCTCCGATGCTGTATCCGCATGGGGGCTAGTCGACGGGGCCGCAGACGGAGTCGCCGCCGATTTTCGAGCGGCGAGACTGCCTTTTGCAGGTAAACAGCAAACGCTCAAAGACCGACAACGAGATTGCGGAAAAACCCACAAGGGACAGCTAACGACCGTGACAGGCAAATGGTGGCATCATGGAGAACCGACGAAGCCATCCTCCGCTGCATCTACGCATTTTATGCAGGTGATGAAATATAGGGTAGGCGAGCTTGGTCAATTCCGATACACCGCAACAACCGCGCGGACCTATGAAGCAGAGACGACGCGCAACATCATCTTTGTTTTGTGACTAATCGTCGAGAGGGCCTGGCAGTATGGTCTGGTGTCGCGCCGTCGTTCAGCACCTGCGCGCTACCAGCGTGCTGCCCCTGGCAGCCGGTGTCGGGCTACGCCAGACCGACGGGATGCTCATCCCGGGCGGTCCCAGATTGTCAGTGATCACACCGAGCCCCGATCGAGGCGATGCCAAACGCCCTTGAGAACCTGATCAAATTGGCGTCCGCTCAGGTCACCGACTTGATCGCGCTGCCATTCACACCGACGCTGCGGCGGGTTTTAGTCGACGCAGGGGATGGTGCTGCGGGGTGCTTGTAGGGGTTGCCCCTGCGGTCCCGAGGGTGCGGTGTTAGCCGCCGGGGCACCGGGCGACGTTGGGGGTGGGGTGAAGTCCTGGCCAAGGATGACCTGCACGTGTCCGGGGAGTAGGTGGGAGTCGGGGATGGTGGGTTGCCCCCCGAGAGCCTGCGCCACGGTGTGGGCATCGGTGCTGGCATCGTTGCCGTAGGCCACGGTCGAGGTGTGACGGGGTGTGCCGGTGCTCAGGGTGCCGGTCGTGAACCCTTGCTGGCGCAGCATCGCGGCGGTGTTGGCGGCGGCGCCGTCGCGACCCGAGGAGTTGACCACGTCGACCGTGCTGGTGGGTGGCAAGGACACAGTGGTGTGGTCGGTGAAGCTGTGCTGGACCACGGAGCGGATCTGGTCGGGATCGATCAGATTGACGTCTTGGCCATCGAGCCTGCCGTAGCCGGTGATCGGCAGGGTTTGAAACACCAGAGGACCGCTGGTGAGCTGTCGCAGCGTCAGGGCCAGGGACAATCCGCTCCATCCGCGGTCGATCACGACATCGTTTTTGGCGGCGTTGATCAAGTTGTGTATCTTGACCGGGTTGAGCAGGGTGCTCAGGCTACGGATGTTGTGCGCCGCTGAGACCACAAAGGCCTGCTGTCGGTGGGTTCGGTCGAGGTCACCATTGGTCAGTCCGTGGCGCTGGCGCACGAAGGCCAGCGCCTGGGCCCCGTTGAGCACCTGGCGACCGGCCGGAAAATGTGCCCCCGAGTAGGCGTCATCGTCCACCGGATGGTTTAGGCATACCTCCACGCCGCCCAGCGCGGTGGCCAAATCGTAAAAACCGGCCAGGCTGACTTCGGCGAAGTGATCAATGGGCACGCCCGTCAGCGAGCGGACCACTTCTAAGGTGGCCTTGCGCCCCGCCTCGCGACTTTGCGTCTCCAGCAGATGGGGATCGGTCACCCCTTGGGCCACGAGCTGTGTTTCGGCCTTAGCCTTGGCCAGCCCGTAGGCCGCTTTGATCTTGTTTTTGCCCTCAGCGGGGATAGTGACTGGGTCGTCGCGTGGGATCGACAACGCCTGCACCGGTCCGCCATCACCAGGCAGGTGCAGCAAGATCAGCGTGTTGGTGTTATAGCCACCCTCCTGACCGTCCCCGGCATGCAGCTGGTCCAGGATTTGTGGGGGAAGCTGCTGCCCGTTTTGGTCCTTGCGGCTGTCTAAACCCATCAGCAAAATGTTGACCCCGTTGTCGGTCGAGGTCACCGCGCCGTCCAACGCCTGCGACGTCGCCATCCCCTGCGCCAGATCTTCCAGCTGGTAATAGCCAAACCCTGCGCCGGCCAGCAGTAACGCCGCCGCCACCAGCGCGACCCGGACAACAATCCGGCCCCCGCGTCGGCCATCCCGCACACCACCCCCCACCGCTGGCCAGCCCACGGGACCGTTTCGCTGTCCCCTGACCACATTGCGAACAGCAACGCCGTTCGGCCGGGGCGGTGGTCGATACCCCAATGGCCTTCCTGCCGCCCGGCCGGCAGGCCTAGACCACCCGCCATGGCCCATTCGCCCTGCACTCCCAACCCATAGAATCAGCGATCACCCATTCGTGTACCCGGGGAGTCTAGGCAGCGACGTGCTGACCGTGCCGCGTGGAGGGGTTTGATCGCTCAGATCGTCAACCAGGCGACCAACCGTCTGCGGCTACGCCCAATTCCGACCATCCAGAAAAAGGATCTGCAGCGTCTTGGCGACCGGACCTTCCGTCTCAGCCCCCGTACCGCCCCAGCACCCGGGTGTCAAGCTTCTCTATATCCGCACGACAGCAGCTCCCTGGACGGTGGCGAACGGGTAGGCATGGACCTCGGTGTCGTCGGTGGTGGCTAACAGGTCATCAGCGGCAGACGATATGGGGGTGAGGATCCCGCGGTGTCAACGGCAATGCCGTATGAGGGTGTGTGGTTGGCTGGGTCGGCGCTGGGGCCAACTGGGCCATCCGGCGGTGACGCGGGCGGGGGAAATGATGGTGAGGATTCCGCATTCCGGCACCGAGGCGGTCATGCCCCGCCGCGAGCACCCTGACCCTGCGGGGCTGTGTTCCCGGCGGGGCGAGGGGGGCTGGTGAAGGGATCAAGCCTGCTGCGGGTGTGGGGCTGGTCGCTGGGGCCGCTGGTGTGCGTGCTGCTCGCCGCAGGCTGTACCTCCCCGGGGCAGGGTCCCGGGAATGCACCCAACCAGGAGCAGGGCCCCGCAGAAGGTCAGGGACCCCCAGAAGGGCAGAGTGGCGGCGAGCATGGCTTTGGGCTGCTCGGCGTGGGTGCTCACCTGCCGTCAGGTCAAGATTGCGCCGCCCGCGTCCAGCACGACCCGAATGATCAGCAGGAGGCACGGCCGGAGAACACGACGGCCAACCAGTTCGTGCCGGAGAAGGTCGTGATGCCGGTCTGGAAGGACTTCACCGCCAAAGCCAATCAGCAGTTCGTCTCCCGCATCGATGGCCACTTCAGCGGCACCACCGAGCAGGTCCTCGACTGGGGGGCCTGCAAGTGGGGCCTGCCTGCCGACTTGCTCAAGGCGGTCGCGACCCAGGAAAGCGACTGGCGCCAAAGCACGGTCTCCGACCAGTCGAACAACCCCCAAGACTGCGTCGGCGGCGCCACACCCCCGTGCCCGACCAGCTTCGGGATCATGCAACTTAAACACACCGTCTTGCCCGGCTCTTACCCGCTGTCGGTGCAAAGCACGGCGTTTAACGTCGACTACTACGGCACACGTATCCGGGCCTGCTACGAGGGTTGGGTCACCTACCTGCACGGTGACTCTGACGGGGATTACCACCCTGGTGACATCTGGGGCTGTGTGGGCTGGCATTGGTCCGGACACTGGAAAGACCCGGGCGCCCAGCGCTACATCGACCGGGTCCATCACTATCTCGATACCCAACCCTGGCGCGACTGGACCAACCATGACCGCTGACGCTAAACGGTCGACCACCGCGGCGATGGGATCTGGGATCAGCGCCGTGTGGAGGCCCGTGCGGAACAAGGGAGCGGGGATGATGCTAAGCCGGGTTCCGGGCCTACCCTGCTGATTGTGTCGGCCCGGTCAGCAGGTATGCAGACCGGTGCGGTGGTGGGTGAGGATCAAGGGCAGGAAGGCCGTCACCGCGGCGGCCTGGGTGGTCAGCACGAAGAGGTGCAACCCGGTCAGCGAGGTTCGCGGAGGGCGCCGATGATGGCGCCGCCGGCCAGCCAGGCTAGGCCGTAGGTGGTGGTGAAGGTGCCGTAGCCGGTGCCGCGGCGCTGGGTGGGCACGAGGTCGGTGACCGCGGCGCGCATGGTGGACTCGTGCACCCCGAGGGCCGCGCCCCACACCAGGGCCCCGGCCCAGATCAGGGTGGGGCTGGTGGTGAACAGCAACGGCGCCGCGGCGGCCAGCACGGGCAACACACCCAGGCCGCGCAGGCCGTAGCGGTCGTAGACCCAGCCGCAGCCCAGCGCGGCCAGCACGTCCATACCCATTGCCACCGCGTAGAGCACCGGAATTTGCCAGTCCGGCAGCACGTGGCGCACGTGCACGTGGTACGACAGCACGCCGAAGGGTGGCGTAGCCGATCATCGTCAGCGCGGTGAAGGCGGTGTAAGTCCAAAATCGCGCCGAGAACTGCCACCACGAACCGCCCTCGGCGGTGGCGGCATCGGGTCGGTGGGCGGGCCGGGCATGCTCAGCATGGTCGTAGGCGGCCGGATGCGGAACGGCGCGGCGCAGCCAGGTCAGCAGCGTCATGGCGAGCACGCCGGGCACGACGAGTACGGCGAAGCCCAGCCGGTACCCCGACAGGGCGACCATAGCAGCGACCAGCAGCGAGCCGAGCAGCGCCCCGGACTGGTCCAGGGCTTCGTGCAGCGCGAACGTCTTGCCTCGACCCAGGTCGGTGCTGGCGTGGGCGAGTATGCAATCGCGGGCGGGGTTCGCACGGCCTTGCCGAATCGTTCGGCGATCACCGCAGCGCTGGCCTGGCCGAAGGTCTGCACGGTGGCCAGAACCGGCACCGCGACCACGGTGATCACATAGCCCGTGATGGTGATCGGCCAATACCGGCGGGTGCGGTCCGACAGCGGCCCGGTGACTAGCCGGAACACCAGCGCCACGGCCTCCCCGGCACCGGTGACGACCCCGACCATGGCAGCCGAGACACCAAACGTGGCCAGATAGGGGCCGATGATCCCGCGGGCGCCCTCGTAGACGACGTCGGCGAGCATGGACACCACGCCAAAGCCGATCACGAACCGCAGCGCAGACAGCCGGTTGTACCGACCCACCGACACTTCCCCGCCCGCTTGCTTATCAGTGGTCATGCTAGGGAAATAACCAGGGTTACAATCACTGCTAGCGGTTTCGGTCGGGATCGGCGGCACCGGTTTCGGTGGCGTAGACCCGCTCAGCGAAGCGCTCCAGCGCTCCCGTCGCGTCGGCCAGCGCCTGTTCGGCCTCGGCCCGTCGCGCGGCACCCAGCACATCACGAGCAGTGACCTTGGCCAGCCAGCCGCGCAGCTTGGTCAGGTCCTCGGCGTATTCCTCCAGCTCGGCGAAGGCGAAATACTCCCTAGCGGTCTCGGTGTCAATCTCAGTCAGGAAATCGCGACAGCGGGCAACGACCTCGCCGTATTTCTCGTCGCGGGCGGCGTTGTAGGCCGCCACGATGTCCTGCTCGCCGGCCAGCGCCGCGGCCGAGAGCAACTGTGCGGTGCCGCCCTGTGGGTGCCGAATAGTTCATCCACAGCCGTGACCAGCAGCGTCGCGCGACGGTGGCTGTCATGCGTGATCGTCGACTGTGGCGGTGCGACTGCGGTATCTGAGCTTCCGGCAGCTGGTGGGACGTGGCTTGGCCTGCTGGACGATGTTCGACGTTGACGAATCAGCAGCCGGCAGACGAGGGGGGTGCTAACCGGCAGCAAAAAAAGCGACGACCTTTCGATGCACACCTGGCGGCGCAACACGGCAATCTCGTGACGCAGCACGAGGATCTCCGCATTTTTCGATTCTGCGCTGCGAGCAACAGTCCGAGCCACGCCCTGACCTTGTGGGTGCCGAACTGGTCATCCACCTCATGCGACCTGGGTGTATTCGTGGATCAGTCCGCCGAGCCGATCGCGACGTCGGACGCGAAGCGGGGAAGGCAACGCCGGGGGTGGAAGCGGTTGGAGCGGCGCTGCGTGGTTGAGTGTTCGGTGAGGCCGGTGGGTGTTGAAGTGCACCAGGTACTGGGCTAGCACCGTCTCAAGCTGGCGCTGGTTGAGGATCAGCATCCGATCCAGCAGCTCGCGGCGCACGGTGGCGATCCA
>Ga0213875_10001584_pt1 | contig 14489 bp, 14 predicted proteins | sample BarmaccomBMRX_R8_FD_160105 | JGI IMG/M metagenome (GOLD analysis project Ga0213875, IMG submission 160105) | Root-associated microbial communities from Barbacenia macrantha in rupestrian grasslands, the National Park of Serra do Cipo, Brazil - RX_R8 | ecosystem: Host-associated > Plants > Roots... | reverse complement strand
GAACGCTCTCATGCGCAGGAGCGAGCGGCCAGGCGGCCCCCACCCTCGATCAGCAACGCGTGCACCGAACCGCGCCCCAGCAACGGATGCGCTCGCCGGCGAAACCGCCGTACCGGGAGCGTCGCCGGGGTGATCGCGGCCGCTGGCCGACGAGGCCGCCCGTCACGCTACGCCGCCGGCACGCCGCCATTGGAACCGCAACGCCAGTCGCTCGCCTGCGGGTCGCGCGGTTATCTCCAGCTCGGTGCGGCCCTCGCGCCGGAGGGCGTCCCAGTCCGACAGAAGCCCGCGCAGCTCATCGAGCGCCGGCCCGTGCGCGCCGTAGGCGTCGAGGCGCCACCGCACTCTTCGCGCTGTCCGCACCCGGGGCATCGCGGCGCGGCGCCGCGCCGCCAGCCACAGATTCGGCACCGAGAGCAGGGTCAGCCCGCGGCCGCGACCATCGAGGACGCCGACCCCCACGCGCTCGCGGGTGGTTACCCAGACGCGCCGGCGGTCCGGGATCCGCAGCAACAGGTAGACGATTACCAGCGGCGGGCGGCCGGGTCCGAGCTCGGTGAAACCGGCGACGAGCGGACTGCCGGCGCCGCGCAACAGCTCCGCCAGGAGGGTTCGTGCTCGGGCATCGGACACGCGCCCGAGACCCGGACCATCGATCTGGACCAGCGGCTGGCGCTCCTCGCTGCCCCCCGGGCCCCCCAAAGCCTCGCCACCGTGCGCCCCGCCACCGAACCGTCCCGCACGCAGCGCCGGCGGTAACAGCTCCCAGCCGCCTCCGCCACCGTGCACCGGCATGAACCCGCCCCAAGTCATCGCGACCGTCCGCAGCCCGCCGCCTGAGCGTCGGAGCACGGGGATCAGTTGGAGCGCAGCGCTTGCGGGATCGACGCGCAGCGGAAACTCGAGCAATCCACCCTCGACGAGCTGCTCAAGCCACCTCGCTGGCACCACACCAACGCTGGCCGTGACGATGATGCGGTCAAACGGCGCGTCGTTCGGCCAGCCGCCCCGGCCGTCGCCCACCACCACCCGAGCGGCAAAGCCGCCCGCCTGGAGCGCCCGCCGAGCGTCGCCCGCGATCTGCGGATCGATATCGACGCTAGTGATCCGGCCGCTCGGCCCGACCAGACGTGACATGAGCGCCGCGTTGTAGCCGCTGCCGGCTCCGATCTCCAGGACGCGGTGACCCGGCCGGAGGTCAAGCCGGTCAAGCATCTGGGCCATGATCCCCGGCTGCGACGAGGAGCTCAGAGGGCGGCCTTCGAGGTCCTTCTTGATCACGTGCGGTTCGTCGCGGTAGACCGCCTCGATCCCCTGCTCGGCCGCGACACCGGCAACGAACAGCTCCCGCGGCACCGCGGAGAACGCAGCCGCCACCGCGTCCGTCCGCAGCATCCCACCGGCGCACAGATGCTCGACCAGTCGCGCTCGCAGCCGCCGCGGCTCCGCCGCTGCACCCGGTCCGCGCCGTGCTTGGTCAGCCATCGCGAACGCAGGCTAACGCCAGCCAGCCAGCGCTGTGGACGGTCGCCTCAGCGGCTCACCCGCTGAGGAGAGCGAGATGGCCAGACGTGCCCGGAAGCATGAGTCGTGTCACGGGCTCGCCGGCGTCGGAACGAGGTCCTGCCCTGATCAGCCGTTACTGCAGAACTGTCGCCCCAGCCCTGTCGAAGCGTCAGCCGCTGCCGCCGCCGCCGCCACAGCCACCGCCGCCGCCGCAGCCACCGCTACCGCTACCGCCGCCGCAGCCACCGCTACCGCCGCCACAATGGTCGAGTCGCACATTGCTGGCGCATAGCCCACCTGGCATCCCCCGGCCCGCAGGCTCGGGCGGCGCAACAGGCGGTCGGCCGTCCCGCTCACCCCGCTCGCGACGCGCCTCGTTCTGCTGAATCTCGGCACCCAGTCGGCGACGTCACACGGGCTTCTGGGCCCGGAGGGAGGTCCGACTGCGAAGAGATTGCCCGGTCGATGGAATACGCCGGGCGAGGGCTGCGTCTTATAGGGCTGTTAGGGCAGTTGCGGCGCACATGGGGCGCCAGCAAAACGAAATCCACGGGGGCGATCTCTTCATGCAGATCCATTCGACAATCGCGCTGTGCGCGCGCGCGAGCGCGACCGGCCGCGGCCTGGCTAGCCGCCTCATCCAACCCACCGCCGGCGAGACCTCCCCGCCGCCGCCGCGGGAGCCGCGATCATGAGGCCGGGCCTAAAGATCGGCGGAGTTCATGTCCTGCGTTACACGGTGCCCGTCCACCAGACCGTGCCCGACCTGCTGCCCGCGCTGGCCGAGTTCCGCCGCGGCCAGCCCGTGTTCGCCACCGGATTCATGGTCGGCCTGATGGAGGCCCCCTGCATGGCCGCCGTCTACCCCTACCTGGAAGACGGCGAGGTGACCGTCGGCACTCTGATCAACATGCGCCACAGCGCCCCCAGCCCACCCGGGACCGCACTGGTGGCCGAGGCTCGCCTGACCGCGTTGGAGGGACGATCCGTGCGCTTCGACGTCGTCGTCGTCGACCACACCGGCGAGATCGCCGCCGCCGGCGAGCACGCCCTGCGCGTCGTCCAGGTCGCGCGCTTCCACGACCGTCTGGCCGCCAAACACGGACAGACGCGCCGGAGCCACCCATCACACCCCCGCGGCGACCACGAACGGTCTCAAAGCCATCTGGTGATCGATCCACTAGCCAGCGCCGGGACTCGCTCGCATAGGCCGCATGTTAACCTCGACCACGACCTGACCACAGCCCGTCGGCAGCGACCCAGGCCCGCCCACACCGCGAGCGGAGATCCTCAATGACGACCGGCACGGTCGTCCCACCGAGCCGGGATGAGACACGTCCGTTATATACGGCCGTTTCTCATCCCGCCCTACGAGAACGAGGCGTGGCGGCCGGCGCCATGCGGCGATGACCGGCTCCACGGATGCGCGGCTGCGAGTGAACTCAGCACCGGAAGTTATCCACCGAGGGTCTTTGCGATCTTTAAGCCTGACATGTGCGATGCGATGGGTGCTGAGGATCTGCGCGAGCCGCCTGTGATTTGCGTGGCCGGGCGACGGGACACGCGACAGAGTCGCGGCGCTCCAGACGGCGAGCCATTCCGGCCAGCGTTGCGTCGGCGCGCTTCTGTGCGGTGAGTGACTCGCTTGATCGAGACACAGCGGTGCTTGAGGCGCTGCTCGGCGACGTGCTCGAAGAGCAGGAGGGTCGCGCTTTCCGCGACCGGGTGTTCTGGTTGCGCGATACCGCGGCGCGGGTCCGTGGCGGCGATGTCGGAGCAGCCGGTACGTTGGCTCGGTTCGTCCACGCTCAGGCCGATGGTGCGCTCGAGCCGTTCGTACGCGCCTGCTCGATCCAGCTGCAGCTGGCCAACATCGCAGAGGAGTTGGAGAGACTGCGCCGCCGGCGGCACTACGACTCCGACACGAGCGCTCCGCAGCGCGAGTCGCTGGCGGCCGCGGCGGGCGTGGCGGTCCAGCACCCCCCCGCCGAGGTGGCCGAGGCGCTTCGCCGGCTCGACGTGCGACTCACGATGACCGCGCATCCGACGGAGGCGACGCGACGGTCCGTGTTCGACCATCAGCAGGCGGTGTGGCGGGCGATGGAGCGCCTCGATGACCCGCGACTTGGCCGTACCCAGCGGCGCGAGATTGAGGGCGAGTTGCGCGAGGTCCTGACGGTTTGGTGGCAGACCGACGCGGTCCGGCACGTGCGCCCCGTCGTCGACGACGAGGTGCGCCGAATCCTGTTTTTCTTCGAGGCAGTGCTGTTCGATGCGACACCGCGCCTCGAGGCCGAAATCTCGCGTTCGTTCGAGCGGTCGTGGCCCCCAAGCGTTCCAGCGATTCGGTTCGGCAGCTGGGCGGGCGGCGACATGGACGGCAACCCGGAGGTCACCCCGGACTCGGTGGCTCGCACGCTCCGCCTGCACCGCATAACCGCGCTGCGACTTCTGCGCGCGCGCGTGGACAGGCTCGCCGAGCGGTTCTCCCAATCGGAGCAACGGCTGTTCGTCTCGCCCGCGCTCGACGCCTCACTCGTCGCAGACGGCGAGGAAATGCCAGATGTGGCGTCCCGCCGGCCAGGCAACCAGCAGGAGCCGTTTCGCCGCAAGTTGTCGTTCATGTCGGCGCGCCTCGACGGCGCGATGCGCGGGCTGCCGCACGGTTACCGCGAGCCCCGGCAACTCGAGCAAGATCTCGAGCTGCTCCGCGAGTCGTCGAGCTCACGGCGGGTCGCGGATGGGGCGCTGGCAAGGCTGCTGTGTCAAGTGCGAACGTTCGGATTCCATCTCGCAGCGCTCGACGTCCGGCTGTCGGCGCACGACTTGCGCTCGGCGATCGAGCTGCTGGGCATCGGTTTTGCCGCTGCGCAGGAAGACGAGCGGACAAACCGACTCACCGCAGTGCTCGAGCACGGCGCCGGGCAGACTCCGGACGTCTTCGCGGCGATTGCGACGGGCCTCCGCGAGTACGGACCGCAGGCACTCGGCAGCGTGATCATTTCGATGGTCGAGCGTCCATCCGACGTTCTGGCCGCGCTCGTGCTGATGCGCCGCGCGGGAATCGGACTTGGACAGCTGCCAACGCTGCCGCTAGTTCCGCTGTTCGAGACCGTCGAGGATCTCGACCGGGCGCAGACGACAATGGCCACGCTTTACGAGCAACCGATGTACGCCGCGCAGCTGGCGGCGTGCTCGCACCGCCAGGAGATCATGCTCGGCTACTCGGACTCCGCCAAGGACGGAGGGTTCCTGGCCAGCCAGTGGGAGCTGTACTCGGCGCAGGAGCGGCTGTTAGCCGACGCCGATGCGCGTGGAATCGAGCTGCGGTTCTTCCACGGCCGAGGCGGCTCGACTTCGAGAGGCGGCGCGCGGACCCACCGTGCGATCCTGGCGCAGCCGAGCGGATCGATCCGCGGGCGGATGCGGATCACCGAGCAGGGCGAGGTGATCTCCCAACGGTATTCCCACCCTGAGCTGGCGCTGCGCTCGCTCGAGCAAACGTTGTCGGGGGTGCTGCTCGCGACCCTCGCGAGCGCCCGCGAGGTGCCCGACCGCTACCGCGCCGAGGCCCAGCGGTTCGCCGACCGGTCGCGGGTCATGTACCGGGCCTTGATCTATGAGGACGAGCGGTTCGCCGCCCTGCTCGACCTAGCCTCGCCGCTCGATGCGCTCACCAAGCTCAACATCGGATCACGTCCGGCTTCGCGCTCGGGCACCTGGGCTGTGGGCGAGCTCCGGGCGATCCCGTGGGTGTTCGCCTGGATGCAGAACCGCCTACTGCTCCCCGCCTGGTACGGGGCCGGCACAGCGCTCGAAGAAGGCGACCGCGAGCTGCAGCGCGAGATGACCGACCGTTGGCCGTTCTTCGCGATGCTTTGTTCGACGCTCGAGATGTCGCTGTTCAAGAGCGACCTCGCCATTGCCGAGCGATACCTCGAGCTCCTCGGCGACGATCCCGCCCGCGAGCTTTGGGAACCGATCCGCGCCGAACACGATCGAGTCGTGCGGACCGTGCTCGACATCTCCGGCACGGACGCGCTGCTCCAGAGCACACCCGCCCTGATGACGCGCCTCTCGCACCGCAACCCGTGGACGGACCCGTTGTCCTACATTCAGATCGACCTGCTTGGGCGCACGCGCGCCGGCGACGGCGACGCGGAGCGGCCGCTCCTGTTGACGATCAACGGCATCGCTGCGGGCATGCGCAATACCGGCTGACGGCGGGCCTTAGGTGCTTCGGGACAATGCGGCATCGCGCGTCGCGCTCGAGCCGGCTTGCAGCGTCGTCGAGATATCGGGAATCAAGGAGCCTCACGATGACCAAGTCGACTGATGGAATTGCCGCTATCGCGGTCGATTACCTAAACGTGGACAGTCTGTTCGCGGCCGAAGAGCTCGAGCTGCGAGACCAGGTCCGGGGATTCGTGGACGCGCGGATCCGGCCGAACATCAACGCCTGGTATGAAGCCGCCCATTTCCCGCGTGAGCTGGCTCGGGAGTTGGGCGAGCTCCGTGTGCTCGGCATGCATCTCGACGGCTACGGGTGCGCTGGGCGCAGCGCGGTGGAGTATGGGCTGGCGATGTTGGAGCTCGAGGCGGGCGACTCGGGGCTGCGTACGTTCGCGAGTGTCCAGGGGTCGCTGACGATGAGCGCGATCCACAAGTTCGGATCTAAGGCGCAGAAGGAGCGATGGCTGCCGGGCATGGCGAAGGGCGAGCTGATCGGGTGCTTTGGTCTGACCGAACCGGAGGCCGGCAGCGATCCCGCGCAGATGCAAACGCTCGCTCGGCTCGACGGGGACGAGTGGGTGCTGGACGGCGCCAAACGTTGGATCGGGCTTGCCTCGATCGCCGATATCGCGGTCATATGGGCCAAGACCGAGGACGGAATCCGCGGCTTTCTCGTGCCGACCTCGACCCCCGGATTCACCTCTACCGTGATCGAGCCAAAGCTTGGGATGCGCGCGTCGATCCAGTGCGACATCGCGCTGGACGGAGTGCGGCTGGGAAGCGAGAGCCTCCTGCCCGACGCGACCGGCCTCAGGGGCCCGTTGGCCTGTCTCAACGAGGCCCGCTACGGGATCATGTGGGGCGCGCTTGGGGCCGCCCGCGACTCCTACGAGGTAGCGCTCGCTTATGCCCTGCGGCGCCGCCAGTTCGACAGGCCGATCGCGAGCTTCCAGCTCACCCAACAGAAGCTCGTTGACATGGTCCTGGAGATCCAGAAGGGCCTGCTCGTGGCCGTCCACACAGGGCGCCAGAAGGATGCCGGCACTCTGCGCCCCGAGCAGATCTCCTTCGGAAAGCTCAATAACGTGCGCGAGGCGATCGCGATCTGCCGTGAAGCCCGGACACTGCTCGGTGGAAACGGAATCACGCTCGACTACACGCCGATGCGCCACGCCAATAACCTTGAGGCCGTCCGCACCTATGAGGGCACCGACGAGGTCCACACCCTCATCATGGGGCGTGCGATCACCGAGATCCCCGCCTTCGCCTAGGCCGAAGACCGACGAGCTGCACCCCGTACTGTCGCCTGCTGCTCCGGCCGCCGCGCATCGAACGACTGCGTTCTCGGTCTTACGTGTGGGGTTGTCCCTCCCAATCAAGTGCCCGGTCGGAGGGGCATCGATCTAGACTGCGCTCATGAGGGTGGGCGGAGAGGACGGTTCGGGGTTGGTTGTGGAGCGCCTCGATGCCGCGATGAACGCGCACGACCTGGAGGCGTTTCTTGATTGCTTTCAGGAGGAGTATCAGAGCGAGCAGCCCGCGCATCCCGATCGAACGTTCCGAGGGCGCGACCAGGTGCGAAGCAACTGGTCCTCGGTGTTCGAGGGGGTGCCTGACTTCCGCTCGGAGCTCCTGCGCTCTACGACCGACGGTGAGGCCGTCTGGAGCGAGTGGCATTGGCAGGGAACGCAGTCGGACGGGACCCCGCTTGACATGGTCGGTGTGATTGTGTGCGGCGTGAGTGAGGGACGGATCTCGTGGGCGCGGTTGTATATGGAGCAGGTCGAGGCGGCGGGCGCTGGGATCGAGTCCGCCGTCCGACGCATGACCGGCGGCGAGTAGCTGCGCGTCTTGACGTCCTCGGCCAGACGCCTGGACGAAGTCGGACCCGTCACCGACGAGGCCGATCATCGAGCGTCTGCTCAGCAAACATCAGGACGCGGGCCGGCTCGATCACCATCGAGCGACTCGATGTTGAACGTGCGATGATCGACCGATGAGCCGCGCGAATGTGTTCATCACCGAATTCGAGTACGACGACAGAGACCCGCCGGGCTACCAATCAGGGGTCGCGCGGGTGGGCGAGTGCGTCGGCGGCGAGGCGCTGGCCGTCAAGCTCTACGAGGTCCCGGCTGGCCAGAGCCTGTGCCCGTACCACTACGAGTTCGAGGAGGAGTGGCTGCTACTGCTCGACGGGGAGCTCGACCTACGCGTCCCGAACCGCGAAGACAAGCTGGCCAAAGGCGACCTCGTCCGCTTCGCGCCTGGCCCTGAAGGCGCACACAAGCTCACCAACCACGGCGACGTGACCGCCCGGTTGCTGATGTTTTCTAGCGCCCGCGAGCCCGCCGTCGCCGTCTATCCTGACAGCGACAAGATTGGCGTGTGGCCTGGCAACGACGACGACAAGGTGATGCTCCGGCGCGCCGACGGCCACGTCGAGTATTACGACGGCGAGACCTGAGGCGCTCAGTCGGCGTCGGCGATGACCGAGCCGATGCGCTCGCCCAGCGTGCGGTCGCGGCGGTTCAGGAACGCGCCGTACACGGCGGCCACCACCAAGACCCCGGCCGCGATCAGCGGGTAGCGGCTGAACGGCGGCGGCTGGCCGGGCTTGACCAGCTCGTAGAGGGGATACCCGATGGCGAGCGCGCCGAGCGCCGGCAGAAGCAGGTGTCGCACTGGCGAGAACTCGTCACGGTGAAAGCGCCGGTAGTAAAAGGGCAGGGCCACATTGGCCACGAGGTAGATAAGGGCGATCAGGATCGTGCCCAGGGTGGCGATCTCGCCGAAGAACGTCACCGGGTCGGTGCTCCAACCGAACACGTATGTGAGCCCGAGGGCAAGCACTACGTAGACCACGAGGCTGGCCCAGGGTGTGCGGGTCCGCTCAGTCACGCTGGCGATCGGGCTGGGCAGCAGCCCTTCGCGAGCGGAGCTGAAGATGATCCGCGACTGCGAGTTGGTGGCGGCCAACAAGGAGCCGATGATCGACGTGAAGCCGGCCAGGTAGGCGAAAAAGGCGAGCGCCCCGGCCACACTCTGGGCAGCGTCGACGTAGGGAACACTCGAGCCGGCGATCGATTTCACGTTCTCGTGGAAGGCGACCATGGTTACGTAGGCGAGCAGGATGTAGGTAAACGCCATTAACGCCACGCTCGAGAACACTGCCTTGCCGACGTTGCTGCGGGGATCGGTGCTCTCTTCGGCGAGCGGAGCCGAGTTCTCCCAGCCGACGAACAGGTACACCGCCAGCGGGAATCCGAGCGACAACCCGGAGAAGCCGTTGCGCAAGCGTCCGGGGTCGAACGGGTGCAGGTTGAGTGAGCCGCCGTGCTCGATCAGCAGGAAGACGGCCACCACGGCGAGCAGGCCCATCTCGAAGATGAAGAACAGTCCGGCCACCGTCGTCGTGGGCTTCACACCGCTGATCACCAGGTACAACGCTCCGGCGCAGAAGACGGCGGTCAGCAGCTGCCAGGGGATCGAGATGCTCAGGTACTTGAGCAGGATCGTGTGCGCCCACCCGCCGGAGATCGCTACCACCGCGGCCACAGCGACGATGTAGCCGGCGATCAGCACGATGGCGGCCACGATCGCGGACCACGGACCGAACGTGCGCCCGATAAAGGTCACGAACGAGCCCGCGGACGGTTGCGACTTCGAGAACTGGGTCAGCGTGTTGCCGAGCAGCGCGATGGCGATCGCCGCGGCCACGATCGTCAGCGGGGAGGCCACGCCCGCTGCTGCCACGATGGTGCCAAAGCCGAAGAAGAAGCTCATGGCCGGCCCGATGTTGGCCATCGTGCTGACCGCGACGTCCACGCTGCTCAGGGCGCCGCGGGCCAGGCGGCGCGTTTCCGGGGCGGGCACGACGCCGGAACCGGGGTCTGAACGGGTGGCCGCCATGTGCTGGCGTTCTACCCGCCGCCTAAACCCCTACACAAATGGCTTCGGAGATCACAGCCTGCGCGCGCAGGCGGTCATCGCCCTACCAGCACGCCCTATTGGAAGTGGGCACCGCCGTCGACCGCGAAGGTCTGTCCGGTGACGAAGTTGGATCCTGGGCCGCACAGGAAGAGGGCGGAGCCGACAAGATCCTCTGGTCGTTGTTCACGCCGCAGAGCGCGCGCATCGACCGAAACCGCCCCGACGTGCAAGTGTGCCTCGTCTTGCTCAAGCGTCGCCTCGGTGATCGTGTAGCCGGGCGCGATCGCGTTGACGCAGATCTGGTCCGGGCCAAGCTCGCGCGCCAGCGCGCGGGTCAAACCGATCACCGCGGCCTTGCTCGTCACATAGTGGAGCATGAAGGGGACTCCTCTGAAGAACGTGCCTGACGAGATGTTCACGATCTTCCCCCCGCCCTGCCGGCGCAGGTGCGGCACGACAGCGCGGCACATGAGAAATACGCCATCGACGTTCACTTCGAGGACTCGCCTCCACTCATCGAGCGCGATCTCGGTGAACGGCTTCATCTTCAGCGACGCGAAGATCGCCGCGTTGTTGACCAGTATGTCGATGCGGCCGAAGTGCGACGCGACCGCGTCGACCATCCGGGCGCTGTCCAGCTCGGAGGAGACGTCGCCGGCGACGCCGAGGCCGCCGTCGTACGCGGCTGCCGCCTCCTCGGCTCCGACCACGTCGAGGATCGCGATCCTTGCACCCTCGGCGGCGAGTCCGTCGACGATCGCGCGGCCGATCCCGCGGCGGCCGCCGGTGACGATCGCGACCCTGCCTTCGAGACTAGGCATTGGAGGAAGTGGACCAGCCTACCGCAGGCAGCCGGGTTCGGGGCTGTCGCGCAGGCCGCGAGCACGCGAGCCTCGCGCGAAGGCGATCTACTACGCCGCCGGCGAGAGCTCAATCGCCTTCTGCTCGATCGCCTTCGCCGCGATCGCCTGCGCCACCAACATCCCCGGTGGCAGCTCCTCCCGTGATTGCAACTCCCGCGCCATCCGGGGGGGACCCCCGCTACGAGCGGAAGATTGTTCGCGTCGGCACTGAACCGACCCTCGTGCGCTAGGCGATGGTGGGTTGCCGTTTGCCCGGCGCACCTAACCGGATAAGGTCGAGGGTGTTCTGTTGGACTCGCTCCACGCGCATGGTGAAGCTCGGCGAGTAGAGCGCGACGTGGTCAAAGTCCTCTTCGCGTCGGGCGATGCCGGCGCGGACCTGGGCGGGGGTGCCGGCCACGCCGATCAGGTCGAGCATCTCATCGCTGACGGCGTCGACCATCGCGGCGTGGTCGCGAGCGGCGAAAGCTTGGCGGATGTTCTCGGCTTCGCGGGCGAAGCCGCTGGCTTCGAACATCGGTGTATAGGCCTTCGGCGCGGCGTAGAAGGCGATTTGTGCGGCGACCTCGCGACGCGCGGTCTCCTCGTCATCGTTGACCGAGCAGAGCAGCATCCCGACGATCTCGACCTCGCCCGGATCTCGTCGAGTCCGAGCGGCGCCTTCCGCGATAGCGGGGCGGACGACCTCATGAACGTATCGGGAGCTGAAGGTGGGATGGCACACCAATCCGTCTGACACCCGGCCGGCGGTCTCGATCATTCGCCGGTTCACACCGGCGGTGTAGATCGGGATTCGCTCGCGCAGCGGAGGGAGAACCTCGGCGGTCGGGGTGAGGTTCATCGAGTAGAAGCGGCCCTCGTGCTTGACCGGTCCCTCGTGGAGCTTCCAGATGCGGCGCAGAAGCGGCACCAGTTCTTCCAGACGCAGCGCAGGCGATTCGGGATCCCTGACGCCGTGCCAGCCGATCTGCATCCCCTTGGTGCCAGTGCCCAAGCCGAGTACGAGCCGGCCGCCGCTGATCTCGTCGAGACCGCGCGCGTCGTTCGCGAGGATTAAAGGGGAACGGCCAACGCTGTAGGCGATCGCACTGCCGATCCGACACCTGCTGGTGTTGTACGCCATCGCCGCGAGGGCGACGATCGCCGAACGGTCGTTGAACTCGCCCGTCCACGCGGTGCTAAGGCCTGCAGCGTCGGCCGCGGCAGCGATCTCGACCGTGTCCGCCATCCCGCCGGCCAGCACGCACACCCCGCGGGTCGCCATAGCTCGACCCTACCAGCCCGACTGCACCCGGTCGGCCCGAGGGGTGTCCTGGGATCAGCCTTTGCACCACCGCTCGCGCGGCCGCGCCGCGAGAGTCTTGTAATGCGCCGGCAACCTAGGCGCAGTCTAACGTCCCGCTTGCTTCTCTCCGCGGTAACGCCAGAGCATCGATCGCTTCCGGCGTGACTCAGAAAATGCGGCGAAGCAGGCGCACTACGCCCCCGCCCACCCCGCGCAGGAGACCACCTAACCCGAGCAACAGGCCACCGACGGCCCGACCCAATCCTCGAAAGACACCCATCAGAAACCTCCTGGACTGAAGCTACCCGATACCTCCGGCAATCTCACCAACTCGCCCCATCGCGAGCTTCGGTCGAGGTCGCGAGCGAGGTCGTCCGCTTCCGTGGCGCACGGGCGCCGTGGTCCGCGGGCACGGGGCCCTGGCCGCATGCCCGCGCCTTCAGTCCGGGTTGGGCACGGCGATCCAGACGTGCACGTTCGGTCGACCGTCGACGAGCTTGGGAGGGTGTGTCTGCCAATAATGCAGCGTGACCCCGCGCTGGCTGGGCGTGTGTTGGGTGATGATCGGCTCGCCTCCCTTCATGCCGGTGACGATCCCCACGTGGTCGATTCCGGCGAAGCTCGAGCTCGTCCAGTCGACGAAGATCACGTCGCCAGGCCGAGCATCGCGCCAGTAGCGCAACCACGTGCTGTGCAACAGGTTCAGGTGCACGGCGAGGTCCTCGGCAACGCTCCAGGAGTGACTCCACCAACGCCCGTACCTGAACGTGGAGAAGTACCAGTAGTGATCGTTGCTTGTGCTGCGAGCGCTCAGAACCGTCTCCGGGTCACCGCCGCCGATCGCGAGCGCCCGAGAGACGAAGTCGGTGCAGTCATCGCCGAACCCGTCATTGGGGCCAAACAGGCCGGGCGAGCCGAATACGTTGTTCAGCGCCCAGGAGGCCGCGCCGGCGAGGTCGAGCCCGGTGCGCACGATTGGCTCACGACCGGAGCCATTAGTCGCCTGCGGCGGCCCCGCGGGACCAGCCCTGGGCGCCGCAGAGGCACCGGTCGACCCACCGTTCGCATCGAACCCACCGACTGGTGCCCCGCAGTGCCATCCGCCGTGCGTGCTGCACACCGTCACCTTGATGTCAGCCGGGCGGACCTGCAATGGGGCGGTCGTGTAATTGACGCCGGCGGTCGCCGGCTCCTCGGCCGCCTGGACCCGGATGTTGTGATATCCAGAGCCCTGCCAGGCCAGCCATACCGATGTCGAGCCCGGGCAGCTGTTGTCCCAAACCTCGCCGTAGAGCTGCAACGTCGGCGTCGATCCGTCGGCCACGACCACGTGCCCATTGAAGCCGCCGCAGTTATCTCGCGGACTTACCGTTCGGTCAGTCGACGCCGCGGCGGTCGTGGCCGTCAGCAGCGCCACCGTGATCGTCACGAGCGCCGCCACCAGGTTCGTCGAGGAACCCCTCGGCGTTCGCGTGCGCATCGTCGGCGGGGATTCAGGCTTACGGGGCTGCTGAAGTGCGATTGCAGGCCGGGTTCGCATACGCCATCCCCTCCCGGCCGCCTGCGGCGGCCGCGTCGCCCGCACTGTCAGCGGCGGGATCACACCTTAATGACGCACCTCAGCCGATCCCTATTCCATTCGCGAGCTCGGCAGAACCCCGTTGCATACGAGTATCGGCGGAGCCCGTACGCCGGGAGGCGCTGGTTGTCGTCCGCGCGGTCTCCATCGAGTGCGTGGAGCAATATTGTGTGTGCGCGTGGCAGAGGCGATTGAAGTTTGCGGTCCGGCCGGCCGCGTGCTCGAGGTCGAGCTGTACGGTCCCCGCGACGGGCAGGCTGTCATCTTTCAAACGGGCACCCCGAGTCCCGGCAAGCTGTTTGCGCCGCTGGTCGAGGCCGGTGTCAGCCGGGGTGTGCGTCATGTCGCGTACTCACGGCCTGGCTATGGGCGCTCCGAGCGTGCTTTGGGTCGGTCGGTGGCCGATTGCGCGCAGGACATCGTCGCGGTCGCGGACCGGCTCGGGATCGGACGCTTCTACACGGTCGGATGGTCGGGCGGCGGGCCGCACGCCCTCGCGAGCGCGGCGTTGCTGGCAGACCGGGTGATCGCCGCCGCGACGCTCGCGAGCCCGGCGCCACGCGACGCAGAAGGACTCGAATGGTTGATGGGGATGGGAGCCGAGAACGTTGAGGAGTTCCGGGCTGCGGACGCAGGGGAGGAGCAGCTCCGGGCGTATCTCGATCAGCACGCTCCCCACCTGGGGCACGCCACCGGACCCGACTTGCGCGCCGCGCTCGGCGATCTGCTCTCAGACGTGGACGCTCGCGTCCTGACTGGCGAGTTCGCCGAGTACCTCGCGAGTTGCACTCGAGCGGCGCTCGAGCACGGCGTTTGGGGCTGGTTGGACGATGACCTCGCGTTCGTGCGCGATTGGGGATTTGACCTCGGCGCCATCTCGGTCCCAGTGGCGATCTGGCATGGCGGGGAAGATCGCTTCGTTCCCTACGCCCACGGTCGTTGGCTGGCCGAGCACGCTGCCGGCGCCACGCCGCATCTGCATCCAGACCACGGCCACCTCTCGCTCGCCGTCGGCTCATACGACGCAGTCCTGGCCGACCTCCTCGCCCACCCCGCATAGAGCCGTAAGGCTCGAGGATCGTGGGAACGGTGA
>Ga0213875_10001583_pt1 | contig 14503 bp, 13 predicted proteins | sample BarmaccomBMRX_R8_FD_160105 | JGI IMG/M metagenome (GOLD analysis project Ga0213875, IMG submission 160105) | Root-associated microbial communities from Barbacenia macrantha in rupestrian grasslands, the National Park of Serra do Cipo, Brazil - RX_R8 | ecosystem: Host-associated > Plants > Roots... | reverse complement strand
TATTCGCCTAAGTTATTTTGCCTCAGAACTGCCCAAAAAATCAATTCCCCAGGGGCAATAACTCGGCTCGTGCTACCACAGAAGTAGAGAGGACATGTCCCGCCACAAAAGCAGCGCTTCCGAACAGCTGGGCGATTTCAGCACCAGCGTTCAAGTCATCCCCATCTCGGTGCTCGCGATTGCCATTGGGTTGATAGCCTCTTATGTCGCCTGGTTCTTACTGAAACTGATCGGCCTCTTTACAAACCTGTTCTATTACCAACGAATCAATACTGCCCTCTCGTCTCCGGCAGGCAATCATCTCGGTGTGTTTGCAATTGTGGTCCCGGTAATTGGCTCTCTGATCATCGGCATAATGGCGCGCTATGGATCGGAACGCATTCGTGGGCACGGCATTCCCGAAGCAATCGAATCGATTCTGATGAACGGAAGCCGCGTAGATCCAAAACTCGCCTTGCTGAAGCCGCTCTCTGCCGCCATTTCTATCGGTTCGGGCGGCCCGTTCGGAGCGGAAGGCCCCATCATTATGACCGGCGGCGCATTCGGGTCCATGATTGCTCAGTTTTTCCATCTAACCAGCGCCGAACGCAAAACCTTGCTCGTGGCAGGCGCAGCCGCGGGCATGTCGGCAACTTTTGCCGCTCCGCTCTCTGCCGTCCTGCTCGCCGTCGAGTTGCTGCTGTTTGAATGGAAGCCTCGTAGCGCAATTCCCGTAGCTTTGGCGAGCGCCACGGCAGGCATAGCACGGCGCTACTTGCTCGGGCTCGGCCCGTTATTTCCGGTTCCTGCTCATCCGGCGTTCATCGGACCGGAAGGTTTATTCGGCTGCATACTCGTCGGAATTGCTGCCGGTGCTCTCTCAGCTCTGCTGACCCTAGGTGTCTACGCAGCCGAAGATGGCTTCCAAAAACTCCCGATTCATTGGATGTGGTGGCCCGCCATCGGCGGCGTGTTCGTCGGGATCGGCGGCCTGATTTTCCCGCAAGCCCTAGGAGTCGGTTACGATACCATCGGCCTGCTCCTCAAAGGCAACACGCCGCTTTACTTCTTATTGGGAGTACTGCTCGTCAAGTCCGCCATTTGGATGATTTCGCTTGGATCGGGAACTTCCGGCGGTGTGCTCGCTCCCTTGCTCATGATGGGCGCTGCGCTCGGTGGCATTGCCGGCATGTTCCTTCCGCACTTCGGCCAGGGCTTCTGGCCGCTCGTCAGCATGGGCGCTATTCTCGGCGGAACTATGCGTTCTCCGTTTACGGGCATCGTTTTCGCGATCGAATTAACTCACGATTTCAACATGCTCTTGCCGCTGCTGGTCGCCTGCTTTCTCGCCCACGCTTTCACCGTGCTCGCGTTGAAGCGCTCTATTCTGACGGAGAAAATTTCGCGCCGCGGTTATCACCTGAGCCGCGAATATGCGCTCGATCCACTCGAAATACTTTTTGTTCGCGAAGTCATGCGCACCAATGTGGTCGCCTTACCTGCCAATGCCACGCTAGATAACGCTCGCGAGTTGATTCGTCCCACTCAAAAAGAACACGGGCAGCACCTTTTCCCTATCGTTGAAGAGGAGAACCGCCTGATTGGCGTAGTCAGCCGGAATCACCTGTTGAAGCTTTTTGAAGAAGCGCCCGCGAAAGCTTCCACCACTCTGCTTCGAGAGATCGTTTCCGGCTTTCCCGCAGTGGCTCGCGCCGACGAACCGTTGCGCATCGTTGTTTATCGGATGGTCGAAACCGGCTTGACGCGATTCCCAGTGGTTGACCCGGACAATGAAAAACGCCTCTTGGGAATGGTTTCGCTCCAGGATCTGCTTCACGCCCGAAGCCGAAATCTCGAAGAAGAACGCGCCCGTGAGCGCGTCCTGCGCCTGCGCCTGCCGCTTTCCCGCCGACCCAAAAATGAAGAGCTATCGCAAAGAACTCTGGTTTGAGATTCCCTCCAGACGCGCTTTCGTCAATATTACCGATCAGGTGAACTCCTGCTTGCGCGAGAGCGGCGTTTCGGAAGGATTGGTCCTCGTGAACGCCATGCATATCACCGCCTCGGTCTTTATCAATGACGATGAACGCGGGCTGCACCAGGACTACGAAAAATGGCTCGAACAGCTCGCGCCCCACGAACCCGTATCGCAGTACCGCCACAATGAAACCGGCGAAGATAACGCCGACGCTCATCTCAAACGGCAGGTTATGGGAAGGGAAGTCGTCGTCGCCATCACCAAGGCGCGCCTCGATTTTGGCCCGTGGGAACAGATCTTCTACGGCGAGTTCGACGGCCGCCGCCGCAAACGCGTTCTGGTAAAGATCATCGGCGACTAGTCTTGTGGGGCGGACGTCCTCGTCCGCGCCGGGCGTCCCCGCCCGGCTTCTCCGAACGTAAAGAAATTTCAGATACAGAAGACCAGCTAGCAGCTTTCGCGCGTTCGCTTACAGTCACTCTTCTCGCGTGTGCCCGCCCTACTTCTCCCGAACCACCCACGCAAAAATCATCCCGCCCGCCGGCGTCAGCAGATATTGCCTGCCGTCTAGTTCGTAAGTAGTGGGCGCCGCTGCCATCCGCGCACCCAAATTCACGTGCCAGAGTGTCTTGCCTGTCTCCGGGTCGAGCGCCAGAAGGTTGCTCGAATTATCCGCAGTAAATAAAAGTTTTCCGGCCGTCGTCAACATGCCCGCAAGGCCCTCGCCGTCTCCGATTTCGTGCTGCCATCGGATCTTCCCCGTGTTGTAATCAATCGCCTCGAGCACCGAATTCGCCCACAGATTGCGGTCGCGTCCCGCCCAGCCTTCCGGCTTGCCTTCAGCCGTCATATAAAAAATGCTCCACAACCGGCGCGCGCTCACGTAAAACAGCCCCGCATCCGGATTGAAACTCGGCGCCATCCAGTTTGTCGCTCCATCCGATCCCGGAGAAACGAGCGTACCGTCAGGCTTCGGCTCCTTCCCGGGATTTGGAATCGGCTCGCCACGCGAATCGATGCCTTTCGCCCAATCTGTCGCAATGAAAGGCGCCGTCAAGATATGTTCGCCCGTCGTGCGATCCAGTACGAAGAAATACCCATTCCGGCTCGCCTGCGCAAGCAGCTTTCGGTGCACTCCCTTATACTCGTCATCGAAAACCACCGGTGTTTGAACAGCGTCCCAATCATGCGTGTCATGCGGAGAGGGTTGAAAGTGCCAGTTCAGTTTGCCGGTGTCCGGGTTCAGAGAGACAATCGAGCACGTGTACAAATTCTCGCCTTTCCGCACATCGCCGTTCAGCACCGGATTCGGATTGCCGATCCCCCAATAGAGTTGGTTCAATCCCGGATCGTAGGTTCCGGTCATCCAGGTCATGCCGCCACCGTGTCTGATGGCGTCCCCTTCCTGCGGCCACGTGTCAGCGCCAGCTTCGCCCACATTCGGTTCAGTATTCCATCTCCATTCCACTTTGCCTGTCTCTGGCGAAACCGATTCCAGAAATCCCGGTATATCCGTTACATCTCCGGAAACGCCGACAATCACGTGGTCGCGAATCACCAACGGAGCCATGGTCGCGAAATAGCCGAGCTTCGGATCGGCAAGCTCAATATTCCATCGCACGGACCCGTTTTTTGCATTCAGAGAAATCAAATGGCAGTCGGGAGTTTCGAAATACAACCAGTCTTTATACATGCCGACCCCGCGCTGCCCAATGTGATCGCCCTGCGATTCGCGGTAGTAATGCCAGATAATCCGGCCTGTTCGCGCATCCGCCGCCCACACATTATCGGGCGTGGTGAAGTACAAAATTCCGTTGACCACCAGCGGAGAGGACTTGATGTCTACCGACTGCGGCTGCAAAACCCAGGCCAGCGTGAGCCTCTGCACGTTCTGTTGATTGATTTGCGAAAGGGCGCTAAAGCGCTTACCGGAATAATCGCCGTTAAAAGTCGGCCAATCAGCCGCAAGTGGCTTCAGCAACACTTGCGGATCTAATCCTTCGTCTCCGGCAAAACAGGAAAGCGCACAGGCGAAGGCACAAGCCAAGCAAGCAGATCGAACCATGGCTATTTCAACGTCTCCAGATAAGCGAATAGATTGTGTACATCCGCATCCGTATACTGATTCATCAACTCACGATGGGCCTCCAACGGGTCGCGAACACTAACTTCCACGTCTGATAATCGCCAGGAGCGATACCATCCGTCCTGACAGATAATGCCAATCGTGAATTCGTCTTCGTGTACCACCGCGCCCTCAAACCGCGTGCCATCGTGCTGGGTGATTACCGCCGCCTTCTTTATGTTTTTGCTTCCGGGATAAACTATGCGCTGTTGCAGCTCAATGGGAGAGTATTTCTTCGCAATTCCTTTCAGGTCTCCTGTAACCGAGTGGCACTTCGCGCAGCCACCCTCACCCGCAAAGAACGCCTTCCCCGCGTCTGCATTGCCGGTCAGAAGTTTCGCCAGCGGATAATCTCCCGGCACCCGCGCGCTGTGCAGAGCGGCCGAGGCTTGATGGTGAAGAAACGCGACGATGTCCCCGACCTGGCTGTCACGAAGCGTGGAGAAACTGGGCATGCCTTTATCCGGCCGCCCATTGCGAATCAATGGCCCGAGCAGATTCCCTTGATCGTCATGATTCACAATCGCCGATCGAACCAGATCAGGTCCACGCGCTCCCGTGGCATCGTTGCCATGGCAGAACCCGCAACTTGATTTGAACTCCGAGTGGCCGCGCCCCACCGCCCCTTCATCTTCGGTAGTTTGCGGCCGCTGAACGGGAGTGGGTTGATGCCCTTGTCCCGCAGCGGTGGCCAGACAACCAAGCAAACCGGCCATCCAATACAACGCGACAACCTTACTTCGCATAACAAACAAGTATTTCAGATGCTTCTAAGCCAGCTTGCCGCCGCAAGTGGCACGAAGTTTATCCGCGACAGAAAGGGCAGTGGATATTCTTATAGCCGAGTCCAACCAGTTGGAGTACAACAGCGTCCAGATTTGGGTCCGACTGATGGACACGGAAGCGGATCGTGACAACATTCATCGTTAGTTCTGACCGCGGCGTATTCAGAAGCGCGATTTCCGGCAAGACTCCGGTTCGGACAGCGCCTTTGATTTGATCATAGGTGCCGCGATCGGGATTGGCTTGGACGGCGGAGAGAGGCTTTAATACGACAGCCTCAAACATCTTGCCGGCCGTACCGCCGTAACCCTCGTGATAATCCTCGAATTTAGAAAGAGCGTAGTTGTCCCGATTGTTGCCTGTTTCTGGGGCTGGTAGCGGATTGGCAGGTTGATATTGGCCGGAGGCGATCCGAAGAAGATCGGCATTCTGAGGTCCCAAAAGAGCCGGTTGGCCGTGTGCAGAATAGTATTGAAGCGTAACGCCGTGGGGAAGATTGAAGCTTGTTCCGGTTGCGCTGCCATGCGCGCTGATCACGCATGTATCGGGACGCCCATGTCCCGGTGAACCCCAGACTTTAATGAGAGAGGTTTGATGCAGAGGCGGCAGCGGCATCAGCAGACATAATACCGTAGCAAAAACCACACCCGAGCTATAAAGACAGAGGTGATCCCCGTCTGCGTGTTCGCGAAGCCGCCGCTGCCCGGAAGGAGCAAAACGCGCCTCGCGCGAGTGGTTGGAAACGAAGCGTCATCCCAACTCGCCGCCGCGATGTTCCATGACGTCTGGCGTGTGGTCTGCTCCTGTCCCGGAGTGCGACCGATCTTAGCTACTACGGAAAGCGGTAAGTTCCCAATCGAGATCCGCCCGGATGACGTCTGGATGCAAGGCGAGGGCGACCTCGGCGCTCGATTAGAGAGCATTCTTATTCGAGCGCTGGAGGGCGCGCCTGCAGCAATAGCAATCGGGGCAGATTCGCCGCTCTTGTCTCCCTCTTACCTGCGAGACGCATCGGAAGCATTGAAGACCCATGATGCCGTACTCGGTCCCACTCATGACGGCGGCTTTTACTTATTAGGTCTGCGGAAATGTCCGCCGGGTCTGCTCAGCGGCTTGTCCTGGAGCACTCACCAGACCTGCGCGGCAACCGTCCAGCGTCTCGAGCAGTTCGGGTTTTCCATTCATTACACGCCGCAGCTTTTCGATGTCAATACTGCTCCCGATCTCAGCCTGCTCGCGATCAGCTTGTTTGACCAGCCGGGTATCGCCCCCGCAACACGGGCCTGGCTTTTCGAAAACAATTTCTTCCAACACTAAATGCGAATCAGCTCACCCATGGCGGCGTTGCCGCGTGTAGCCATTGCAGGTAAGCCGGCGTCCATCTGGACAGGTGAGCAAATGACAGACACACAATCGAGGTTTTTGAAATTCGTTTACTTCCTTCTAGGGACCGCCCTGCCCATTGGCGGATATCTGCTGTGGTCGAAAACTGACGCCTTCCGCGGCCACACCCGCCGTCGAGCACGCGTCGACAAAGCTCACGACATCACCGTCGAAGACAGCTTTCCCGCAAGTGATCCGCCCTCGGCTTGGTAATCTGTTGCAGATGCGCCTCATGCTTTCGGCTCGCCGGGTCAGCCGTCGATGATCGGCCACCTGCGCGGAACCGTTTTCGAGAAGCATCCGAATCAAGTAATCGTCGAAGCGGCCGGGGTGGGCTATGACGTGCTAATCCCGATCTCCACATACACTTCCCTGCCCGACGCCGGAGCCGCGGTTTCCCTGCACATCTATACCCACGTGCGGGAGGACACGCTCTCGCTCTTTGGATTTGCCACGCCCGAGGAGAAAGCGCTTTTCGAGCGGCTGATTTCGGTAAGCGGCATTGGACCGAAGCTGGCCATAACTGTGCTGTCCGGTCTGGCCACGCCGGAGCTCGTAGCGGCTATCCGCAGCAGCGATGTACTCCGGCTGGTGCGCATCCCAGGCGTCGGAAAGAAAACCGCTGAGCGCATGGTTCTCGAGCTGAAAGACAAACTCGCGGCAGTCGATGCCGCTGGCAAAATCGTGCCTGCAACTGAGCCGGGCCCCGCCTTCAGCGAGCTCGATCGCGACGTGCTTTCGGCGCTGCAGAATTTGGGCTGCTCCCGGCCCTCCGCCCAGGAAGCGGTGCGAAAAGCAAAAGAACGCGGCGCGCCGGAAATGTTTGAACCCCTGTTTCGCGCGGCGCTCGCATTGGTGCGCTAAGGTGAAAATCGGATGCGTTCGCAAGGAATGGTCTCGCCGGCTCGGCAAGAGGATGAGCGCCAGTTCGAGGCGGCGCTACGGCCCGCGCGCCTGGATGATTTCGCAGGACAACCCCACGCGCGTGAGCAGCTTTCCATCGCTATTGAAGCCGCCAAGCGCCGCGGCGAGGCCATGGATCACGTGCTCCTCTGCGGTCCCCCGGGGTTGGGCAAAACGACGCTGGCCGGAATTATCGCGCATGAGCTCTCTGTCCCGTTAGACCAAACCGCCGGCCCCGTTTTGCAGAAGAAGCTGGATTTAACCGGCATTCTGAGCGGCGTGCGCCCGCGGCAGGTCTTCTTCATCGATGAGATCCACAGGCTCATGCCCGACATCGAAGAGATCCTGTACGCCGCTCTCGAAGATTTTCGTCTCGATATTTTGATTGGCACCGGCCCCGGCGCGAGAACACACTCCCTCACGCTGCCACCTTTCACCGGTGTGGGCGCCACAACGCGGCAGGGTCTGTTAAGTGGCCCCTTGCGGGGACGTTTTGGCATAGTGCTGCGGCTCGATCCCTACGATGAAGGCACGCTGGCCAAGATCGTCGAGCGATCCGCGGGGCTGCTCGATATCGAGATCAGTCATGATGCGGCGCATGAGATCGCAAGAAGAGGGCGAGGAACTCCGCGCGTCGCCAATCGGCTGCTGCGCAGAGTGCGCGATTACGCCCAAGTCCGAGCCGAAGGCCGCATCGATCAAGACGTCGCTCAGGCCGCTCTCGATCTGCTGAAAGTCGATCGCTATGGCTTGGACGAAGTGGACCAGAAGATTATGACCACCATCGCCGAAAAGTACGGCGGCGGACCAGTGGGTCTCAGCACCATTGCGGCCTCCATTGACGAGCAAGCCGACACTATCGAAGAGGTTTACGAGCCGTACTTGATGCAATTAGGATTCCTGGATCGCACGCCCCGCGGCCGCGTCGCAACCGAGCGCGCTTTCGAGTACTTTCAAATCCCACGCCGCCATCGCTTCGCAGGGTCGCAACACCCGTTGTTTTAGCAATCCAGAAAACCGCTTCCAAGAAAAACAGTCTATACTTGACTCCCAGGGCCGGTCTCGTGCTCCATTGCCTGATTACGGCCTAACAAGGAGCGAATGTGGCCTCACAAACACAAGCAAGACCAATCGATGAGCAAAAACTGAACGCGCTGCTTGGCCGCGCAGTTCAGGACATGGGCGCGGCTTTGCACTCCGCCCTGATCGTGATCGGCGACAAGCTGGGCCTTTACCGCGCGATGTCGGATGGAACTCCGCTCACCCCCGCGCAACTCGCATCGCGCACCGGCACTGCGGAGCGATATGTGCGGGAGTGGCTCAACGCAAACGCGGCCGGTGGCTATGTAGAATACAACCCGAGCGCCGGAACCTATTCCATGACTCCCGAGCAGGCCTTCGCATTAGCGTTAGACGACACGCCTGTACACCTCCCGGGCTTCTACCACATGCTCGCCTCGTGCATGAAGGATGAAGAGAAGCTCACAGAAGTTTTCCGCACCGGCCGGGGATTTGGATGGCATGAGCATGAGAAGGGCCTGTTTGAAGGTTGCGAGCGATTCTTTCGTCCCAATTACCTCGCCAATCTGACCACGAATTGGATACCCGCCCTCGACGGTGTGGAGGCGAAGCTCCGCGCCGGAGCACGCGTCGCCGATATCGGTTGCGGCCACGGAGCGTCCACCATCCTGATGGCGAAAGCATTCCCCGCATCGCATTTCTTCGGATTCGATTACCACGACGCTTCGATTGCACGCGCCCGAGAGCGCGCCGAGGCAGCGGGAGTGAGTGATCGTGTCACTTTCGAAGTCGCTCCGGCGAAGGACTTCCCCGGAAAAGACTACGACTTTGTCGCGTTCTTCGATTGTTTGCACGACATGGGCGATCCCGCCGGCGCGGCCCGGCATGTCCTGAAAACCTTAGCCGCAGATGGAACCTGGATGGTTGTCGAGCCGTTTGCGAACGACGATGTAGCCGCCAATTTAAATCCGATAGGACGCATTTACTATTCCGCGTCTGCGATGATCTGCGTCCCGGCATCGCGGGCGCAAGAAGTAGGACTGGGTTTGGGCGCGCAAGCGGGCGAAGCCAAAATCCGGCAAGTGGTCACCGAGGGTGGATTCACGCGTTTCCGCCGCGCCGCCGAGACGCATTTCAACCTGGTTTTTGAAGCGAGACCTTAACGTCATCATCTTCGGATGCCGGGCAAAAGGGTCTATCTTTCACTCGGATCGAACTTAGGCAAGCGGGAAGAAAATATCGATCGCGCCCTTGCCTCGCTCGAGAGGGATCAGATTCAGGTGATTGCGCGATCTCCGTTGTATGAAACCGAGCCGCAAGATTTCAAACAACAGCCTTGGTTCCTGAATGTCGCAGTCGAGTGCCAGACGCGATTTTTTCCGCTTCAGTTGTTGACGATTCTCCAGCGCATTGAGCGTGAGCTCGGGCGTGTAAGAGGCATGGGTGTTCGGAGCGGTCCGCGCGTCATCGATATCGATATTCTCCTTTTCGCAACCGCGGTGATGAATACCCAGCAACTGACGATTCCTCATCCCCGCATGCTGGAGCGGCGCTTTGTCCTGGAACCATTGCTCGAGATTGCGCCGGACATAAAGCACCCGGAGTCCAAAGAGCAGTTAAGCAAATACTTGAGTAAAGTAGCTGGGCAAAAGGTGAGAAGAATCTGAAAACGCAGTCATGTCAACACAGGATGGGACGCAGCGACTGAGACGCGATCGCGGCCTTCAATTTTCGCCCGATATAAAGCCGCATCGGCGACACTGACTAGTTCGGACCTGTCGCCCGCTGTATCGGGAAATACCGCGACCCCCATGGAACAGGTGATCGCTCCGAGCGGTCTGCCCTGAAAATGAACATCGAGTTGTTTAGTGGCCTCGCGCAATTGTTCCGCCCGCCGGGACGTGTCTTCGAGCGTAGCGTCGGGAAGGACCAGGAGGAACTCCTCCCCTCCATAGCGGCAAGCAATGTCCTCTTTACGCGTGCGAGCGCGAAGCAAGTTTCCAAATTCCCGCAGCACTAGATCGCCTGCATCGTGTCCGAAGGTGTCGTTGAAGGCTTTAAAGTGGTCGAGATCGATCATAATCACGCCGACGCATTTGCGGTTACGCTCGGCGCGACGAAGTTCGCGCTCCAGAGATTCCTCCATGTACCGGCGATTGAACAAGCCGGTCAAAGGATCTCGAATGGATTGGGAACGTAATGCCTCCCGAAGCTTGATGTTGGCGAGAGCCACTCCAACCCGCTCGCCAACGAGACTTGCAAGGCGTTGCTCCAGTTCGGTGAAGTCTTGGCCCGAATCTTCAGAAGACAAATGCAGGATACCCAACCCCTCGCCCTGAGCCATCATAGGGACACAGAGATAATCGCCGGAATATCCGGCGCGAATGTGTCCACAAGGGATCCGCAGTTCCGCGCGTCCAGCATGATGCAGGCGGCCGCGGCGCAACGCCCAGCATTGATCCGGATTGAATACTTCGTCCGAGGAAGCGGTCCCTCCCCACGCAGCAACCGTTTCGGCCAGGTTTCGCGACGCCTTGATGACACATAGCGCTCCTGAGCGATTTGGAAACAGACGAGCGGCGAAATTGCGTATGATGTCCTGCGCTTCTCCTTCGCTGGTGCTGGTCTGAAGCAACTCACCCATTTCAGTCAGCAAAACGCTTTCCTGATTGCGCGATTCAAGTTCTCCGATCCAACGCGTGAGCTTGGAATTGGCTTGTTCCAGAGCCTCCTCGGCGCGCTTGCGGGCGCTGATGTCGCGAGAGACTCCGAAGGTTCCAACCAGCTCTCCGTGCGCGTCATGGAGCGGCAGTTTCGACGTCGTCACCCACGTGTCCGGCCGCCCTGTCCAGGTTTCCCGTTCCTCTTTCGCAATAATTGGCCGGCCGGTGCGCATAATCTCCAACTCGTCCGCCCGCCCCGCCTCTGCGTGTTCCTTGCCAAAAAAATAATCGTCGCCCTTGCCGATCGCCTGCGCCGGATCGCTCAGCCCAAGCCACTGCGCCTGTGCTTTGTTAACCCTCGTGAAGCGACTCTCACGATCTTTGAAATAAACACTGTCCGGGATGTTATCGAGCAACGTGGCAAGCAGATGTTTTTCAAGGCCGAGAATACGCACCAGCCGCCGCCCATTCTTGATTAGCGAACGAATCATGACCCCCGCTGCGGCCACCAGACCTAGTGCGGTCAGGTTCCCAAACAAAATTACGGCTAAGGCGCTCTTAGTGCTCTGTTCGACCGCTTGGGTACGCAGCTTGAGCAGGAAGTATTCTTCATTTTTCAGCTCATCGCCAGCCGCTTCTATTGCATTGCCTGAGGATTCTCCTTCGGCCGTGATAACCCACTGCGCCGCGGCTTCGGCGCCCCGATCTCGCCGGACGCTTACGAGTTCATTCAGCGCAGCGAAATGACGGCCGATCACCGGCTCCAGCCGGTCCAGCCGCCTTTGCTGATGCGGATTATCAGCCGTTAAGCGCCGCACTGTTGCTTCGTCGGCATAGCAGGCGGCGATTGCCTTTTTCAGCGCTTCAGAGTAGACCGAGTCGCCCGTAAGTGCGAACGTACGCACCGCTGTTTCCGCATCCTTAGCCGCCGAAACCATGGATTCTACCCTCGCCAGAACTTCATTGGTGTGTGAAACCCAAAAAGTGCTCTCAACCAACGACTTGATCGTCCGGTATTGCGCTACCCCGATACAAATCAGGCAGCAGCAAGCCAGGCTCAACCCGATTGCGACGCTCTTTTCGAGTGTCACAATGCGCGCAAGTGATGACGACTCCGTTTCGAGTGCGATCTTCGGACCTCTATACTTCTATCGGTGTATTGCGCCGCGGACTTGAGCCATAGCAGCGCGATCCGGGCAGAAGCCTACGGGCTGATTGCGCCCGCTTCCGGTGCTGCGGTGCCCGCCGACACCGCCCTTTGCCGATTCAATTCGCTCCACTTCACCAGCGCAATCCCAACGAAGATAATGGTCATCGCCATCAATTCCCGGTACCCAAACGGCTCGCGAAAGAAAAGCCACCCGAGAAAAACCGCAACCACCGGATTCACGAACGTATAAATCGAAACCACCGCAACCGGCAATCGCGACATGCAATAAATGAACGAGCTGAACCCGATAATCGATCCGAAAACCACCAGATAAGTAACCGCTAACGTGGGGCGCAGCGGCACGGCAGACGGCATCTTCTCGAAGCATGCCGCCGGCACAAACATCGCGAGGCCGGCGGCCAACTGCTGCACTGCGCCCGTGACAAACGGATGCGCGCGCGTCTCCACTCTTTTCTGTAAAAGCGATCCTGCAACCCATCCCAGCGCACTCAGCTGCAGGATCAGAAAACCGGCCAGCGTGCGGCCGCGCATTCCTTCATGAATGGCAGCCGGGAAGATAAGATAAACAACTCCCAAAAGCCCCACCGACAGGCCCGCCAGAGTGGACACGAGAGGCTTCCTGCCTCGCGGCAGCAGCGCGTCGATCCCCACCATCCAGAACGGTGTTGTGGTGTAAAACAATGCGGCGAGACCGCTCGGGATCCATTCTTCCGCGATCGCCAGACAACCGTTTCCAATCCCAATACAGGTGATGCCGCACACTGCTGTCGCGATAAGTTCACGTCCCCGCGGCAGATACGCCCCACCGATCCGGGCACCCAACACCAGAAGGGAACCGGAAATTACATAACGAATTGCGATCAGATAGAGAGGCGGCAGCCCCTCGAGCGAAATGCGTATGCCGAGATACGTGGTCCCCCAAAAGAAGCACACGGCCGAGAGAGCCAGATAGGCATTGGTCCGGCTTCGCTGTTCCTGACTCTTGGTCAAATTAAGCTTGCGTGATAGGGGAGGGCTGAATCCGCGGTAATACTCAGGATACCCCAGTCCCGCTCATTGCCAATGAGCAGAATCTTTCCCCCGCGGAACCTTTGCGGGTGACGCTCTTACTCGGTCCTCAGTGACACGACAGGATTGATGTGCATCACGCGCCAGATCGGAAAAATGGAAGCGCCGAGCGCAAATAGTATTAGCGTGAACGATACGGAGGCGAATGTTCCCGGATCAAACGGGCTCGTATCATAAAGCAAACCAGAGATTGTCCTGGCGACAGCCAGCGATGCTGCTAGTCCAATAACGACTCCGACGGCAGAAAGTCGCAAACAATCTCGTACTACCAAGCCAAGCAGATCCCATTGTTGCGCGCCCAACGCAATGCGCACGCCGAATTCCTGCCTCCGTTGTGCTGCGTTATATGCAAGCAAACCTCCGATTCCGAGCGTAGCCAGCAATATCGCCACGACTGCGAAACAGGTCAGCAGCCACGTTCGAAAACGCTCCGCTGACAAAGACTCACCTAAGATTTCATCAACTGTCTCGATACGGCCCGCCGCGAGATTAGGGTCGATCCTCGCAATCTGTTGCCGAAGCTCTTTAGCAATGGAAAGCGGATTACCGGATGTCCGAACGATAATTTCCATCGCGTTGATCCAATCCGGCGGCGTCGTAAACACCAGCACACGCGGCGATCTGCTCGTCAAGGTCGCTTTCACGTCTGCGACAACGCCGATCACCGTCAACCACGGCTGGTCATTCATTGGATCGTCCACGCCGAATTTGATATGCCTGCCAATCGGATTCTGGCCTGGCCACAGTCGCTTTGCCATTCCTTCCGTGATCACTGCCGAGTGCGTCTTACCAAGGTAATCATCCGGCGCGAATAAACGCCCTTGCAGCAGATGCACGCCCAAAATGCGCAGAGAACTTCCTAGGCAGAAAAGGTAGTCCGCCCGTTCCGTGTGCCGGCCCGCGCCGTCGGCAGTGAGGATCACATTCGAGCTCGAACCCATGGGAAGGTCCGAAATGGCCCCGCTTTGCCGAAACCCGGGCAATACCGTCAATTGCGTAAGCAAACGATTGAATAAACTTGTGATCTGCGCAGGTGTCTTGTAAGTGGAATTCGGGAGAGTAATTCGCATGCTGATAACATGCTCCGGCTCGAAACCCGGATTTGTTTCCTTTGCATTAACAAAACTACGCAGGAGTAGTCCCGCAGTGGTCAGCAACACGAAGGCAAGGCTAAATTGAAGTACAACCGCTCCCGACATGGTCAGCCGCTCGCGCCTGCTCTGGGTAGTCGTTCGCCCCTCGCCGTGCAACTGAGTTGTAGCAGCCGTTCGCAGTGTGTTCACAAACGGCACTACGCAGAACATAATCGGTGTCAACAAGGTGACTGCGGCGACGAAGGCCGCCATCCGCCAGTTCAAACCGATTTCGTTCGCTCGTGGCAGCGTTTCGGGAGCAAAATGGATCAACACCGGCAATGCCCAGCGGGCAAT
>Ga0213875_10001582_pt1 | contig 14506 bp, 18 predicted proteins | sample BarmaccomBMRX_R8_FD_160105 | JGI IMG/M metagenome (GOLD analysis project Ga0213875, IMG submission 160105) | Root-associated microbial communities from Barbacenia macrantha in rupestrian grasslands, the National Park of Serra do Cipo, Brazil - RX_R8 | ecosystem: Host-associated > Plants > Roots... | reverse complement strand
TACCGGCAACACATTGGGGCTCGGCGGCGAGGGCGGCGGCAACACGGAAATTTACCGGGTCGAGGCGGAAGGCCACGTCACATTAAAGCGGGACGCGCAGACCGTCGTCGGCGACCGCGCCATCTACGATGTGGATAAGGCAATCGCGGTAATCACGGGCAAGAACCTCAAAATGACCACCGCGACCGATGTCGTTACAGCGCGCGACAGCCTCGAGTGGTTCGATCAGAAGCAGATCGCGGTGGCCCGCGGCGACGCAGTGGCGATCCGCAATGGTCGCACGATTAAGGCGGATATCCTGACCGCGTACATGGTCAAGACTGGCGCACCCGCCGCCGGGGCGGCCGCCCCGGCCGCAAAGCCGGGTGCCACCGGCAGGCCGTCGCCGAAAAAGCCGGTGACACCGGTATCCACCGGGGCTGCCGGCAAGCAGCCTGGCGCTCAGCCGGCTCAGGAATCCAAGATCAGCCGGGTCGATGCCCAGGGCCATGTGGTCATCACCAATAGTCTCGATACCGGACGCGGCGATTTCGGTGTCTACAACGCCGATACCGGCATCGCGACGCTGATCCGCAATGTCACGATCGAGCGAGGCAAGGATGTCATTCGCGGCCAACGCGGCGTGATCGACCTCAACAATAACGTCAGCCGCATGCTGCCAACGGCCGGCCCCGGCGCGCCGCCGCAGCGGGTGCAGGGTCTGTTGGTGCGGGAGCAGAGCAACGCCGCCGGCGCGGCCGGAAAGGCAGGCGGCAAGGCGTCGAACCCTGCCGCCGCTGGCGCGGCGAAACCATGATCGGTCGACGCGGCGGCGGTCCGCAACAACCGGTCTATGTCGCACCGGTGTGGCTCGGCGAGGATATGCCGGTGGCGCCCACTCCACGCCTTGTCGCCGATAATCGCGGGTTGATCGGACGCGGGCTCGGCAAGAGCTTCAGGCGCCGCCCGGTTTTGCGCGATGTCAGCGTATCGGTGCAGCGCGGCGAGGTAGTCGGCCTGCTCGGCCCCAATGGCGCGGGCAAGACCACCTGCTTTTACATCATTACCGGGCTGATCGCCGCCGATACCGGCGCGGTCGAACTCGACGGGCAGGACATCACCGAATTGCCGATGTACCGCCGGGCCCGGCTCGGCATCGGCTACCTCCCGCAGGAGGCATCTATCTTCCGCGGGCTCACGGTCGAGCAGAACCTGCGCGCGGTTCTCGAGGTCAGTGAACCGGACCCGCCGACCCGCGAGGCTATGCTCGATGCCCTGCTCGCCGAATTTTCGATCAGCCATTTGCGCCGGGCCTCCGCCATGGCGCTGTCGGGCGGCGAACGGCGGCGCTGCGAGATTGCCCGGGCACTCGCGACCGAGCCGCATTTCATTCTGTTGGACGAACCCTTGGCGGGTATCGACCCGATTGCGGTGGGGGACATCCGCGACCTAGTCGCGCACCTGAAACATCGCGGGATCGGGGTTTTGATCACCGATCACAACGTCAGAGATACGCTACGCATTGTGGATCGGGCCTATATCTTGCATGAGGGACGCGTCCTGATGGAGGGAGCCCCCGACGAGATCGTCTCGGATGCGGAGGTCAGGCGCGTTTACCTCGGCGAAAGATTCAGCCTATAAGCGGCTCCATATGGAGCCCCGCAGGTGAATAGGATCGGTTTTTCACAACGGCTTGAGCTGCGTCAGAGCCAGGCGCTGGTCATGACGCCGCAGCTGCAGCAGGCCATCAAGATGCTGCAGCTGTCGAACATCGAGCTGTCCGAGTTCATCGAAGCCGAGATCGAGCAGAACCCATTGCTTGAACGCAGCGAGGGGTCGCCTGACGACGCGCCGATCGCCGCCGACTCTGACGGACCGCCGGAGATAAACGGCCAGGCGACCGCACTGCCCGAACAGCTGGCGAGCGCCGGCAGCGGCGAGGTGGCGGGAGACGCGGCCGATCATTGGCAGGCGACGGCGGGCGACGAGGGCGACGGCTCGCTCGATCGTGGCGGCGACCTGCACTCCTGGGATGCGCGCGGCGGTGCCGGCGGACACGATGATGACCTGCCCGGGCTGGAGCAGACCGCGGCGCGCCCGACGACATTGCGCGAGCACCTCGTCGAACAGATCGGGGCGGACCTGCCGGACCTGGCCGACCGGGCCGTCGCTTTTTTCCTGCTCGACCAGCTGGATGAGGCGGGATATTTGCGCGCCGCCGAATTGGAAGGTGCCGCCGAACGGCTCGGATGCCAGCCGGAAGACTTCAACCGGGTCCTGGCGCGCCTCCAGGAGTTCGACCCTCCGGGGGTATTCGCCCGCGATCTGCGCGAGTGTCTGGCGCTGCAATTGCGCGATCGCAACCGGCTCGACCCGGCGATGCAGGCATTGCTCGACAATCTGCCCTTATTGGCCGTGCGTAACGTTACGGCGCTGTTGCGGGTCTGCGGTGTCGATGGCGAAGACCTCGCCGACATGGTTGCCGAGATCAAGACGCTCGACCCGCGTCCCGGCCACGCCTTCGACCCGCCGCTGGCGCAGCCGGTCGTGCCTGACATCCTGATGCGAGCCCAGCCCGAGGGCGAATGGCTGGTCGAGCTGAACCCAGATACCCTGCCGCGGGTTCTCGTCAATAACCGATACTACGCGCGGGTCAGCCGGGTAGCGCGCAGCAAATCAGAGCGCGAGTACCTGACCGATCGGCTGCAGGCGGCGAACTGGCTGGTCAAGTCACTGCACCAGCGGGCCACGACGATCCTCAAGGTGGCCACCGAAATCGTGCGCCAGCAGGACGGGTTTTTCCGACACGGCGTCAGGGCATTGCGGCCGCTGATCCTCAGAGACATCGCCGATGCGATCGGGATGCACGAAAGCACCGTCAGCCGCGTCACGACTAACAAATACATCGCCACGCCACGGGGCCTGTTCGAACTGAAATATTTCTTCACGTCATCGATCGCCGCATCGCGCGGCGGTGAGTCGCATTCGGCCGAGGCCGTACGGTTCCGCATTCGCGGCCTGATCGACGCCGAGCCCTCCGACGACACGTTGTCGGATGAGCGAATCGTCGAAATGCTGCAGCAGGAAGGCGTCGATATCGCGCGCCGCACGGTCGCCAAGTATCGTGAGGCGATGCGCATCCCATCATCGGTGCAACGCCGCCGTGAGAAGATGCTGGCGATCTAGTTCGCCCGCAGAACACACGGGGGATGCTTGACGGCGCGATGCGTCGACCCCAACTTCGCCGCAATACGGGCTGCCGGAGCGCAGGCGGCTGACGAGGCGTGAACGCTGCAGGCCATGCCGTCGGTAATCCACAACAAGCTCAGGGCGGATGGGCCCCGGTGATCGGAGTATGCGGCTGATGGAGATCGCCGATCTGTTGCCGCCGCGGGGCATCGTCGCCCATTTGCGGGTCGGCACCAAGAAACAGGCGTTGCAGGAAATCGCCAGGCGCGCCGGGTCCATGACCGGCATCGCCGAACGCCGCATTTACGATGTGTTGAACGAACGCGAACGCCTCGGCAGTACCGGCATAGGCCGCGGCATCGCCGTGCCGCATGGCAAGCTCGATGATCTGCCGGCGCTGTGCGGGCTGTTCGCGCGCCTGGAAAAACCGATCCCCTTCGAGTCGATCGACGAGCGTCCGGTCGACCTGATCTTCACCCTGCTGGCTCCAGCCAGCGCCAGCGCCGAGCATCTGCGAGCCTTGGCGCTGGTATCGCGCACACTACGGGATGCCGCGGTGTGTCAGAAATTGCGGGGTACCGACAATTCTGATGCCCTCTACGCCTTGCTGACGGACCGCACTGAAAGCAACGCAGCCTGAAGTGTCTGGCGGTGGTTACCGGCTGAACGGGAGCAGCGCGCGAACGCGGGAATCCCGGAACCACAATCCACCCCAGACAAGAAAGCCGAGATAGACGCCGAACAGGTCGTGGGTCAGCAGCGGGTCGCCGAGCCGCGCGTGCGAGGCGACCGCCCCGCCGAGATAGCCGGTCAGCAGGATCGCACCCAGCACGGCGGTACGTGGCAGGGCGTAAAGGGCGGTGCTGGCAAGCAGAATGAGGCCCAGCGCCGTCAAATTCATCGGGTCGACCGGCCAGCCGATCTGCCGCGTGGAGTCGATCACCACTTGCGGCTGGACTAGCTTCATCACGCCGTCCAGTGCCATGAAGGCAATGGCCAAGCCGCTCAAGACGCGCCCGACCCATAGGCTCGCGGACCCACCGCGTCGGGTCGCCACGCCGCTCGCTGCTGCGTCGCTGTACATCGCTTTGTCTCCTCGATAAGCCGGACCGGGCTTGCCGCTTAAAGGTTTGCGAAGTCTTCCATTTCGTACATCGGGCGGATTTCGATGTCGGAATCGCCGGGCATCGGGTTTGGGCAGCGCTTTACCCACTCGATCGCCTCGTCGAGCGATTTCACCTGCCAGATCCAAAAACCGGAGACGAGTTCGGCGGTATGGTCGAACGGGCCGTGCCGGACATCGCGGTTGGCGCCGGAGAAGGTGACGCGCGCCCCTTGCGCGCTGGGCCGCAGGCCGCCGCCATCCTGCATGATCCCGGCGGCGCACAATTCTTCGTTGAACTTGCCCATATCGGTCAGCAATTGCCGGCTCGGCAGCTGCCCGGCTTCGGAATCCGTCGTCGCTTTGACGATCACCATGACGCGCATCTCGCTTACTCCTTCGGGTTGTCGGTGGATGGTCGCGGTTTTGCCGCGGCCTGCGCCTGGCCGCGGAACAGCAGTTCGAGGTAGCGGCGCAGATGGTCGATCGTCTCAACGGCGGTGGACGGGTCGCCGGTCGCCTTGGCCAGGATGAAGCCGCCTTGCAAGACGGCCTGGGTGTGCAGTGCGAGGCTGCGGGCGGTCCACCCGGCGTCGAGGCCATAGCGCTGCATCGCCTCGGCGATATCGGCTTCGACAACAGCCGCGTGACCGCAAATACTGGCCTCGCAGGCAGCGCGGATCGCCGGGTTGGTCTCGTACAGCTCCTGCACCATCGTGCCGACGAGGCAGGTGAACTCCGGGATCTGCCGGCTGAGGATCGCCTTGCGGAAATCAATGTAGCCGAGCACTCGGTCGAGCGGGTCGGGGTGCGTGTGATAGGCCGCGGCGGCGAAAAACCCGCCGGTCATCTCGGACCAGTAATCCGCGGCGGCGATGCCCAGCGCCTCTTTATCCCTGAAATGGTGGAAGAAGGAGCCCTTCGCGACACCCGCGGTGGCGCAGAGCTCATCAATCGTCGTCGCGGCATATCCTTTGGTGCGGATCACCGCCACGGCGGCGTCGAGCAGCTTTTGCCGCGCTGGCGCTCTTACCGGTCGGGGTGGAGCCGTGTTTATCATACAGAATTTATACCGACTAGTCGGTATAAATGCAATACATTTACTGGTAAGCGCTGTCGCCCTCGCCTGAGGGGCTGCGTGCGCTTACGTTAGGCGGATGGCGTCGCAAGCAACCTATCTCGACTGGAATGCGACGGCACCGCTGCGGCCGGAGGCGGTGGCGGCGGTGACTGCGGCATTAAGCGACGGCGGCAACCCGTCCTCGGTGCATCGCGCCGGCCGCGCGGCACGGCAGCGCGTCGAGCGGGCGCGCCGGAGCGTCGCCGCGCTGGTCGGCGCCGCGGCGGAGGGCGTCGTCTTCACCAGCGGCGGCACTGAGGCCAACCACCTCGCCCTGTTCGGCAGCGGCCGCGAGCGAATTCTAGTCTCAGCGGTCGAGCACAGCTCGGTCCTGCAGGCGGCGCCCGAAGCCGAGCGGCTGCCCGTCGACTGCAACGGGATGGTCGATGTCGGAGGGCTGGAGGCGATGTTGCGGGCCAATCCGCGGCCGGCGCTCATATCCATCATGCTGGCCAATAACGAGACCGGCGTGATCCAGCCGATTGCCGCGTTGGCCGCGGCGGCGCACGCGCATGGGGCCCTGTTGCATTGCGATGCGGTCCAGGCGGCCGGCAAAATGCCGCTCGACGTGGCGGCGCTTGGGGTCGATTTGATGAGCGTCTCGGCGCATAAGCTCGGCGGCCCGCCGGGCATCGGCGCATTGGTGCTGGCGCCTGGCAGCGAGGTCGCCGCGCAACAACGTGGTGGCGGCCAGGAACGCGGCCGGCGCGCCGGCACCGAAAACCTGCCCGGCATTACCGGGTTTGCCGCCGCCGCCGAAGCCGCCGGCGCCGATCTCGCCGCTTATGACCGGGTGCTGGCGTTGCGCGACCGGCTGGAAATCTTCGCCCGCGACGCGGTGCCGGAGGCCATGGTGATCGGCGCCTGCGTGACGCGGCTGCCCAATACGACGGCGTTGGCCTTGCCCGGGGTGGCGGCCGCAACGCAGGTGATCGGGCTCGACCTCGATGGCGTTATGGTAAGCGCCGGGGCGGCGTGTTCCTCTGGCAAAGTGGGACCCAGCCATGTCTTGGCCGCGATGGGTCTGCCGCCCCATATTATCGGGAGCACGATCCGCGTCAGCCTCGGCTGGTCTACCACGGAGGACGACATTACCCATTTTCTCGAAGCCTGGACGCGGCTCGCCCGCCGCGTCCAGCGGAGCGCCCGAGCGGGGAGGGCGGCATGAGCGAGCCTGCGAGTAACGTTACCGAACTGAAGCCGCGCAACCGCCTGCCGATCTATCTGGACAACCAGGCGACAACGCCGCTCGACCCGCGCGTGCTCGAGGCGATGATGCCGTATTTCACCGAGCATTTCGGCAATCCGCACAGCGAGAGCCACGTCTACGGCCATAACGCCGCCGCGGCGATCGAGGCGGCGCGCGCCGATATCGCCAAATTGATCCACGCGGACCCGCGCGAGATCGTCTTCACCTCAGGCGCGACCGAAGCAAACAATCTGGCGCTGAAGGGCGTGGCGGCTTTCGCGCGGGCACATCCGCCGGTCAACGGAGCGGCTCGCGATGAGATCATCGTGCCGCTGACCGAGCATAAATGCGTCCTCGAAAGTGCCGAAGCTCTGGGCCGCGAGGGGTTTACCATCAATCGCTTCCCGGTGGAGGCGAACGGCCTCGTATCGCTCGACCGGCTTGCCGAGGCGATCAGCGACCGCACCCTGCTGGTCAGCGTATTGGCGGCGCATAACGAGATTGGCGTGATCCAGCCGCTCGCCGAGATTGGCGCGCTGTGCCGGGCACGCGGCGCGCTGTTCCACACTGACGCCGCCCAGGCTTTCGGCAAGATTCCGCTCGATGTCGAGGCGATGAAGATCGATCTGATGTCGATCTCCGGCCACAAGATCTATGGGCCGAAAGGGATCGGCGCATTGTACATAAGGCGCCGCCCAAGGGTGCGGCTGTTGCCGCTGTTTGATGGCGGTGGCCAGGAACGCGGTATTCGCTCCGGCACTCTGCCGACGCCGCTTTGTGTCGGGCTTGGCCGCGCCGCGGCGATTGCCGCTGAGGAGATGGGCGAAGAGGCGACGAGGCTGCGCACCATGCGCGACCGGCTGCGCGCCACCCTGACGCGGCGCCTGCCTGATGCGCGAGTCAATGGCGATACCGAGCACCGCCTGCCCGGCAACATCAACCTGTCATTTCCGGGTGTTACCGCCCCCGATCTGATCGCTTCCTGCCCGGGCATCGCGATCTCCACCGGATCGGCCTGCACCTCGGCGGTCGTCGAGCCCTCTTATGTGTTGCGCGCCATCGGGCTCGCCGACCCGCTTGCGAATGCGTCGATCCGGCTTGGCCTCGGCCGCTTCACGACGCCGGACGAGATTGATCTCGCCGCCGATACGATTGCCGCCGCAGTGACGCGTCTGCGTGGAGGCAGGTGATTTCCGCCGTGGCAGCGCCTACATGATGCGAATGAATTTCACGGTGCGGACATTCCGTAACGGGGGAACCGAATGATGGCGAGTAAGCAGGCCTTATTGGTGACCGATGCCGCGGCGGAGCATATCCAGGCGTTGTTGGCTAAACGGGGCAAGCCGTCCGTTGGCGTGCGTGTGGGAGTGCGCTCGCGGGGCTGTTCGGGGCTCAGCTATACGCTCGAATATGCCGACGAGAAGGGTAAGTTTGACGAGGTGGTCGAGGATAAGGGCGTGACCGTGCTGGTCGACCCCAAGGCGGTCATGTTCATCATTGGGACTGAGATGGACTACGTCGAGGAAAAGCTCGAATCCGGCTTCGTCTTCCGCAACCCCAATGAGAAGGGCCGCTGTGGCTGCGGCGAGTCGTTCCACGTCTGATACCTACTAAGCGCTGGGTCGAGGCAAGGTGAAGCTGTTTCAAATCGAGGAGCCGGACGGGTTGCCGGTGGACCCGGACGCGCCGGGGAAGGCAGTAGGGGTCGATCTAAGCGGTGCGCAGGCCCAGGTTGCGCTCGCGGTTGGTGGCAACGCGGTATTGCTGGAAGACCGCGAGGGGCTCGAACTCGATCTGACCTTGCCGGCCGGCGATTCCGAGGTCGCCGATTCCGAGGTCACGGAGTGGGAGCGCCTCTTCGAGGGAGTCAGGCTGCGCGCCGAGCGCGCTTTGGCCCAGCCGGTGACGCACGCGGTATTGCTGTTGCCCGCGGCTCCGGATGCCGCGCGCGCGGCCTTGCTGATGACGGCATGCGAGACCGCCGGCTTGTCGTTACTGCGCTTCGCAACACCGGCGGACATAGCCGCCGGTGATACTGGCGCCGGCGCTGCCGCCGCGATCGCCGAAGATCTGGCGCCGCGGCCAGTCGGTCTCTGAAGCCAGTCGGTCTCTGAAAAATGAAAAGCCCAGCAGCTTTCTGACGATCGCGGTAGCCACCATGATGATTGACGCGCCATAAAGCACGTCATTCCCCAGCATTGCCCGCTCCGCAACGATGGGGGGCAACCGGTTCCCATTGGACACGCGCGTCGCAAGGCTTCCTTTACGGATAGAGTTTGATGCCGAAAATCGTTTTTATTGAGCGCGATGGAAATCGACGCGAGGTTGATGCGCCGCTGGGCCTGTCGGTGCTCGAAATCGCACACAAGAATGATATCGATATCGAAGGCGCCTGCGAGGGCTCGCTTGCCTGTTCGACCTGTCATGTGATCGTCGATCCGGAATGGTACGAGCTGCTGAGGGAGGCAACCGAGGACGAAGAAGACATGCTCGACCTCGCCTTCGGGCTGACCGGTACATCCCGCCTCGGCTGTCAGATCATCATTACCGAAGAACTCGACGGTCTGACCGTGCGACTGCCGTCAAGCACCCGCAATTTATTGATCGGCTGATGGCGGCCCGCGTCAGACCACAGTCGATGGCGGAGGTGCTCGCAAGATCGGCACCCCCACATCACCTTGCCCGGATTTGGTCGGGGCATCCACGCGACCTCGTGCCCGACAATGTGGTTGCGGATGCGTGCCATGGATGGCCGGGCCAAGCCCGGCCAAAGCGAGTGGAGGCGGTTTGAGGAATGGCCGACTCGCTCTTCGATCGTCTGGTTGCCGCCGCCGGGCCGATCTGGCCTTCGTACACGCGCCACGAATTCGTCGTGCGCCTCGCGCGCGGCGACCTCCCGGAGGCCGCGTTCCGCCGTTATCTGGTTCAGGATTACCTGTTCCTGCTGCATTTCGCGCGCGCCTGGGGGTTGGCCGTCTATAAGTCGGAGACATTGCCCGAGATGCGGCGCGCGCAGGCGCTGATCGCGGCGACGCTCGATGTCGAGATCGGCCTGCACATCGATTATTGCCGCGGCTGGGGTCTCACTGAGGCACGGATGGCCGCCGAGCCCGAAGCACTCGAGACGGTCGCGTATACCCGCTTTGTGCTCGATCGCGGTCTGGCCGGCGATCGGCTCGACCTTGAGGTGGCGTTGGCGCCGTGCATCGTCGGCTATGCCGAGATCGCCGCCGAGCGCCTGGCTGATCCGGCGACCAGGCGCGACGGCAACCCGTATGGCGAATGGCTCGACATGTATGCGGGCGACGAGTACCAGGGCCTCGCGCGCGATGCCCGCACCGCGCTCGACGAGCAATTCGCCCGCCGTGGCGGCGAGGGCCGCATCGCCTCCCTGGCAAGCGCCTTCACCATCGCCAGCCGCCTCGAAGCCGATTTCTGGCAGCTGGGCCTTGCTGCTGCCCGCAATGATTCCGCGCGATGACTGCGCCCCTCGACGATATGGACCTCCCCGGCAATCCCGCCGATCACCGGGTGGTGGTGGCGATGTCGGGCGGCGTCGACTCGTCGGTTACCGCGGCAGTGCTGGCGCGCGCCGGCTATGACGTGGTCGGCATCACCTTACAGCTTTACGACCACGGCGCCGCGATCGGCCGCAAGGGAGCGTGCTGCGCCGGGCAGGATGTGCGCGACGCGGCGCGGGTCGCCGAACGGCTCGGCATCCCCCATTACGTGCTTGATTACGAGACCCGGTTTCGTGAGGCCGTCATCGAGGATTTCGCCGACAGCTATCGCCGCGGCGAAACTCCGGTGCCGTGCATCCGCTGCAACGAGCGCGTCAAGTTCCGCGACCTCCTCGGCACGGCGCGAGATCTCGGCGCCAGCGCGCTCGCCACCGGGCACTACGCGCGCCGCCTTGCCGGCCCGCACGGCCCGGAATTGCATCGCGCGCGGGATGATGCACGCGACCAGAGCTATTTTCTCTATCGCACGGCGCGCGAGGAATTGGCGTTTCTGCGCTTTCCGCTCGGCGGCCTGCCCAAGCAGCAGACCCGCGCGCTGGCGCAGGAATTTGGCCTCGCGGTTGCCGACAAGCCCGACAGCCAGGATATCTGCTTTGTCCCGACCGGCTCCTACGCCGATCTGGTGATGCGGCTGCGCCCGGAGGCGGGCGAACCGGGCGACATTGTGGACAGCGCCGGCATCGTGCTCGGCCGCCACTCCGGGATCGCGCATTTCACGGTGGGGCAACGCAAGGGGCTTGGTATCGCCGCCGCCGAGCCGCTGTATGTGCTGCGGCTGGAGCCTGCAACGCGACGTGTCGTGGTCGGCCCAAAAGAGGCGCTGGGACAGACGACCGTCCGGCTCGCTGAGCTGAACTGGCTCGGACCGGGTCCGCAACCGTCCACGGCTGGCATCGCCCTTGCCGCCAAGCTGCGCTCGACCCAAACACCCGTTGCGGCGACGCTGGTGCCCGGTGGCGATGGTGCGGCGAAATTGCGGTTCGATGAGCCGGTCGGTGCGGTGGCCCCGGGCCAGGCCGCCGTGCTCTACGATGGGGAGCGCGTGCTTGGCGGTGGCTGGATTCGGCGCCTGGATTCGGAGCGAGGTTAAGGGGTTGGCACGCTTGACCGGGAGAAGCCCATCTCCTATATGCGGGGCCGCGACGTCAACACCCCGGGGCGGGGTAGCTCAGCTGGTTAGAGCAGGGGAATCATAATCCCAAGGTCGGGGGTTCAAGTCCCTCTCCCGCTACCACAATTTTAAACACGGGTCAGCCGCTGGGATTGGGTCAATGAGGCCTCCTGGCCCCCCGGCCGTGGGTGCCGCCACTGGGGCGCGCGCCTCTGAGAGCTGTGCGTCCCGCGGGAACGCCCTGATGATTGCTGTCATAGACCACGGGCGATCCGGGGGCGATCCGCCAATTTCATGCCCTCCGCCGCCTTGACTTGACCGGTTTATCGCCGGGAGGTCAGTCTTCGAACGCGCTACAGCCGGAAGGCCCGATACGCGCGACATTCGGAGGAAACACCATGCCCGATAAGCGCACCGAAACACTTGATCCCGCGCTTGATGCCATTATCGATACATCGGAAACGATCCACGACCTCTGTGCCGGTTTCGGGGGCGAGCAGGGCCCGGCCGAGGGGCCAGTGTGGTGGAAGGAAGGCGGGTATCTGCTGTTCAGCGATATTCACAACAACAAGCGGATGAAATATGAGCCGGGCAAAGGCGCATCGCTGTTCCTGGAGCCGACCAATCGCGCCAACGGGCTCACCCGCGACCTCTCGGGCCGCCTCGTCGCCTGTGAACACGACAGCCGCCGCGTCACCCGGCTCGAACTCGACGGCAGCTTGACGGTCATCTGCAACAGCTTCCAGGGCCGGCAATTGAACCGGCCCAATGATGTCGTTGTGAAGTCTGACGGGTCGATCTATTTCACCGATCCCTGGACCAGCCCCAATCCGCCGCAGCAATGGGATTTGCAGTTCTCCGGCGTCTACCGGCTATCCGCCGATCTGGGGAGTCTGACGCTGCTGGTCGACGATTTCACGCTGCCGAATGGGCTCGCCTTCTCGCCTGACGAGTCGGTGCTGTACATCAATGACACCCGCCATGGCCACATCCGCGCTTTTGACATGATGCCGAACGGCACCATCGCGCGGGCGAGCGATCGGGTGTTTGCCGACCTGCGCGGCGCCGAGCCTGGGGTTCCCGATGGGATGAAGGTCGATGTCGAAGGCAATGTCTACTGCGGCGGGGCCGGCGGTATCCACATTATGGATAAGACGGGCAGAAAACTGGGCCGCATCGTCCACGGCGCTTCGGCGACAACCAACATCGCGTTCGGCGGCGACGACTGGAAGACCTTGTACTTCACCAGTCGCAACCATTTGGGTTCGGTCCGGGTGAAGATCCCCGGAGTGCCGGTGCCGAACAGGCGCGGCTGAGACAGTCTGCCGGCTCACCAATATCTGGTCGGTGCGCGGCGTCCGATCGCCGGCGATCAACCAAGATCGGCGTCGGGTGGCAGGTGCACGAACAACACCCGCGCCGGGCCGTCGATCGTACGTGTGCGATGGCCGCGGCTGCCGACATCGTCGGCGAGAAATACCTCGCCGCTGCCGCACCGGTGCGTCTTCCCATCGCTGGTTTCAACTTCGAGAGTGCCAGAAAGCACGAAGAGAAGCTGGCGCCGGGAGGCCGGGTGCCAGTCTTGATAGAGGCCCTCTGGCATATCCGTGATCATCGTACTCTGCGCCGGCAGAACCGCGGAGCGCTGGACGGTATTGCCGAAGGCGTCGGTTGTCGCGTTGTTTATCGGTATATCGAGCTCGATGAATCGCGACCCCTCACCCGACGCTGTAGCGAAGCGAACGACTTTCATGGTGCCTCTCCCAAAATCGCGCCACCCGGCGCCCGGTGCAGCCGCCGAGTGCTGATCAGCTCTCAGCCAGTTGCCGTTCCAATTGGATCAGTTTGTTCCGCAACCTGAAATACTTCCTGTCCCAGGAGGGATCGTTTGTCGACCCGACCGCCTGAATCTGGCACTGATGCAGGGTGCACCAGGGACGCAGATGCGGTGCCGCGGTGCAGCCGGCCGGGCCCATCAGCGGGAATTGATGGCCGCTGGTCGGCAATCTGATGCCCCAGTCTTTTTCGGCATGCTCGATCGTCATCTCGCAGTGCAGCCGGTCGCAGCAGCGATAGGCCTTGTGGATCATGTCAGGACACGCGCGGCCACCGCACTTCGTGCGGGTGAGCTCGGACATCTCGCGGTACAAGCGGCTGATCGCGGCACGCAGCTCCCCCTTTTTCATGCTGTTCCTATCTCTGCCTTATTCAAACGCACCCCGCCGGCTCACGGTGCGAGTTTCGCGCCCGGTCATTGCCGGCGTTCAATGATTTCGCCCGCGAGCTCCCGGATCAATGAGGCAATCGCGTGTTGCAACGCGGTTTCCGGCTTGACCAACGGCCGGGCGATCACAACGCGCCGCTCGAACCGATTGTCGCGCACCGGGATGATCTCGACCTCGCCGCGGGCGATCTCCTGACGCACCAGTTCCTAGCTCAGGATCGTATAGCCGAAGCCGCGCTGCACGAACGCCTGGGGATGCCGATGCTGTCCACCTCGGCTCTGAATTTGAGCGAGACGCCACTGCCCGCGGCGATCTGTTCGAGATGCACGCGCAATGCCTTCGGGCGGCTCGGCAGGATCAGCGGCAGTGGCGCGATAATGTCGAGATCGCCCGGTTTTCGGCGGCGCGGCGCGGCGCCTGGCGGCCCGACCAGGAGCAGCGGCTCGGTCAGCAGCGGCGTTGCCTAAAGCCGCTTGCGGTCTTCCGGGTCGTGCGACACACCGAGACCGGTCCGCCTCTATGACAGGCGCAGTTCTGCCGGTCGATGGCGGTGGATCGGCTACCGTGTGATTGCCTGGCTATTCAAGCGATTTGAATGATTAATATGACATAGGGAGAACGTAAAATGCAGACACCGCTTCGGCTCAGCTCGGCTCGGCTCGGACGGCGGCCAGCGTGATGGAGATCGCGGCGGGGCTCGCGGGCTACTGGCTGCTGCCGCTTGGGGGCGATCGAGCGGATCGTCATGAGCGCGGCCGCATGTCTGCTGGTGACGCCGGCGCCATGGGTGATCGGCGCCAGCCGGCTTTGCCTCGTGGCTCTGTGGCTGAAGCCGTTCATGCGGCGCCGGCGGCGGGCGATAAGTGACACACCCCTTCCGGGGTCTGCCGGCGCGGGGGTGATCTATTTTGCTGAACGACGCGAAAGGAGATGATGCCATGACAATGCAAGTACGACCGCTGACCGATACTCTTGGGGCGGAGATCATCGGGGTCGATCTGGCTCAACCCCTCGACGATGTACACAAGCGCGAGCTCTACCGGCTGTTCGTCGACAATGCGGTCGTCGTG
>Ga0213875_10001581_pt1 | contig 14507 bp, 15 predicted proteins | sample BarmaccomBMRX_R8_FD_160105 | JGI IMG/M metagenome (GOLD analysis project Ga0213875, IMG submission 160105) | Root-associated microbial communities from Barbacenia macrantha in rupestrian grasslands, the National Park of Serra do Cipo, Brazil - RX_R8 | ecosystem: Host-associated > Plants > Roots... | reverse complement strand
TGGGTTGACCGTCTTCATGTGCGTCTCGGCGACCCCGAAGATGTGACCGAAGCCGCCGAGCCTGGTAGGGATGTAGAAGATCGCGACGATGATCATCACGTAGACGAGGATGTCCTTGATGAACGCGATCAGCGCGGGCGCGCGCAGCCCCGACACGTACGTGAAGACCGCGAGCACCAGGAACGCGGCGAACAGCGGCAGGTCCTTGATGAACGTATTGTTCGACGACGTGCCGACGCCCATCACGGTGAGCACGGCCTGGATGCCGACGAGCTGCAGCGCGATGTACGGCATCAGCGCCAGGATGCCGGTGAACGCCATGGCCAGGGACAGGCCGCGGGAGCCGTACCGGCCGCGGATGAAGTCGGCGGGCGTGACGTAGTTGTGCACCCGGGCGATCGACCACAGCCTGGGCAGGAAGATCAGCGCTATCGGGAACACCATGATCGTGTAGGAGACCGCGAAGAAGCCCGACACCGCGCCGGTGAGGAACACGGCCGAGGGCACGGCGATGAACGTGTAGGCGGTGTACAGGTCGCCGCCGAGCAGGAACCAGCCGACGAACGTGCCGAAGCCGCGGCCGCCAAGCCCCCACTCGTTCAGGTGCATCATGTCCTCCGCGCGGCGCCAGCGCGCCGCGGCGAAGCCGACACAGGTGACGAGCAGGAACAGGATGACGACGATGGTGAACGTCACCGCGTTGACGTGGTTCACTTGGCCTCCTCGCGGGCGCTGGCCGCGGCCCGCGAGGGCGGAGTCAGCCTCTTCTGCAGCTGGATGACGATCCACAGCACGATGCCGACGACCGGCATGTAGGCGAGCAGGTAGAAGTAGAAGAAGGGGAAGTCGCCGGCCTTCGGCGTCGCGCGCGCGTAGATCGGCACCCACAGGGTGAAGAAGATCGAGGCGAATATCCCGATGGCGATGGCCGCCGAGGTGACCGGATGGGCGGCGACGGGGTTCCTGGGTTTGACGGCCGGCTGGGTCATCGTGTCCTCTCGCATGCTGAGAGTTAATGTGACGGGCGTCACATAGATTTCATCTATGGTGCGCCCAATGAGCAAAATCAGCAATGCCCAGCCGGCGTGATAGGTCAATCACGCCAGGGTCATACGCCAATCAGTCGCTGACCACCCCGCTTGTTCCCGCGCCGGTTCCGGCGGCGGCCGGGGCCGGCGCCGGGGCCTCCGCCGGGTCGGCGGTGTACTGGTGCGGCAGGGTCTCGTCGGCGCCCTGGGGCGCCCTGGCCGCCCTGAAGATCAGGGTCGCGGCGACGCTGACCGCGATGTTGAGCAGCAACGCGGTCAGGCCGATGTACACCGTGTGGCCGAACTCGATGTCCGTCGACCCGCCCCAGTGCGACGCGGTAGGGGTCGCGACCCTGTAGGCGGCGATCGTGCCGAAGATCATGCCTGCCGCCCAGCCGGCCAGCAGCGCCCAGCGGTGGAACCAGCGGGTGAACAGGCCGGACACCAGCGCCGGGAACACCTGCAGGATCCAGATCCCGCCGAGGAGCTGCAGGTTGATGGAGAACGTCTTCGGCAGCCCGATCGCGAACAGCAGCGCCCCCAGCTTGACGGCGAACGAGACCCACTGTGAGATCCGGGTCTCCAGCCTGGGACTGGCGTCGGGCTTGACGAACTCCTTGAAGATGTTCCTGGTGAACAGGCTGGCGGCGGCGATGGACATGATCGCGGCCGGCACCAGCGCGCCGATCACGATCGCGGCGAACGAGATCCCGGTGAACCAGCTCGGGTACATGTGCTGGAACAGAAACGGCACCGAGAGCTGCGCGTTGCCGCCGGCCTTCTTGACGCTCGCCACGGTGGGCTGATCGGCCAGCGCCATGTAGCCGAGCAGCGCGATGAAGCCGAGCATGATGGAGTAGAGCGGCAGCAGCGACATGTTGCGCTTGATGACGTCGCGCCGCCTGGTCGCGAGGGTCGCGGTGATCGCGTGCGGGTAGCAGAACAGGGCGCACGCCGAGCCGAGGGCCAGGGTGGCAAAGGCGAGCTGGCTGTTGCCCGTGGTGGGAATGAACACGCCGTTGGGTTTGTGTGTCGTGGGGTTGATCGCCTTCATGTGCGCCTCGCCGGCGGCGAAGATGTGCCCCCAGCCGCCGATCCTGGCCGGGATGTAGAACACCGCCACGATGATCATGAGGTAGACGAGCGCGTCCTTGATGAACGCGATCATCGTCGGCGCCCGCAGTCCGGACAGGGCCGTGAAGATCGCCAGCACGAGGAACGCGATGATCAGCGGGAGGTCCCTGATGAACGTGTTGTGCGACGTGGTGCCGACGCCCATCACGGTGAGCACGGCCTGGATGCCGACGAGCTGCAGCGCGATGTACGGCATCAGCGCCAGGATGCCGGTGAACGCCACCGCGAGCGACAGGCCGCGGGAGCCGTACCGGCCGCGGATGAAGTCGGCGGGCGTGACGTAGTTGTGCACGCGGGAGACCGACCACAGCCGCGGCATGAAGATCATCGCGATCGGGAACACGATGATCGTGTAGGAGACCGCGAAGAAACCCGCCACGGCGCCGGACAGGAACACCGCCGAAGGCACGGCGATGAACGTGTAGGCGGTGTACAGGTCGCCGCCGATCAGGAACCAGCCGATGAACGTGCCGAAGCCCCGGCCGCCCAGTCCCCACTCGTTCAGGTGCAGCATGTCCTCGGCCCGGCGCCAGCGCGCCGCGGCGAAGCCGACGCCGGCGACGATCACGAACAGCACGACGACGATGGTGAAGGTCACCGCGTTGACGTTGCTCATCGCGCCTCCTCGCTCGTGCTGCCCGCGGCGGGCGCGGCGGGCAGCAGCCGCCGCTGCAGCAGGTAGACGATCCACAGCACGATGCCGGTGGCGGGCATGTAGATCAGCAGGTAGAAGTAGAAGAACGGGAAGTCGCCGACCTTCGGCGTCGCGCGCGCGTAGAGCGGGACATACAGCGCGAAGAAGATATCGGCGACGATAAGGATGGTGATGGCCGCCGAGATGTACGGGTGTGCGGCCACGCGGTTGCGGGCGCCAGGCTTTCCTGGCTGGACGGCCGGCTGGGTCATCATGTCCTCTAACATGCTGGGAGTCCGCGACGGGCGTCACGTAGATTCATCCATGTTGCGCCGGCCGCGGGTGAGCCGCAATCTATCGCTGCGCGATATATAGATTGTTACGTTACCGGGTGATTGAGGCTCCGGTAGCGGCCGCCGAGCGCGGGCGACAGGCCCGCGCGGGCGGCGGCGAGGAAATCCGCCCGGCCGAGCAGGCCGGCGCCTTCGGGCAGGATGCCGGCGAGCGCGCGGCCCGCCACGGTTTCCAGGTCGGCGAGGTTGGCGCGCTCGGCCAGGCCGGGGGCGGCGGGCCAGCTTCCGATCACCACGCCGGCGCAGGGCAGCGCGCGGGCGGCCAGCGCCTCCAGGGTGAGCGCGGTGTGATTGAGCGTGCCCAGGCCCGCGGCCGTGACCACGAGCACCGGCGCGCCCAGCATGGCGGCCAGGCCGGCGATCGTGGTGCCGCCGGGGTCGTAGCGGACGAGCAGGCCGCCGGCGCCCTCGACGATGACCTGGTCGCGGCCGGCGGAGAGCTGCTTGATGTACGCGGCCGCCGCGGCCAGGTCGGGCGGCGCCAGGGCCGCCGTCCGCGCGGCGGCCTCCGGGGACAGCGGATCGGGAAAGCGGGTGAGCTCGTGGGTGTCGGTGACGCCGGACAGGCGCCGAACGGTGGCCATGTCCGGTGTGCCGGTTCTCGTGCCCGTCTGGGCCGGCTTGACCACGGCGACCCGGTGTGCCCGGTCCCGGGCGAGCGCGGCGAGCGCGGCCGTGACCACCGTCTTGCCCACACCGGTGCCGGTGCCGGAGACGATGAGGACCGGCGGCGGCTTCCCCGGCGCCGCGGTCACGGCGCGGGCGCGCGCCGCAGCCTGGTGACGAATTTGTACCTGTCGCCCCGGTACCAGGACTGTGCCCATTCGACCGGCTCACCGATCGAGTCGATGGCGTGCCTGGACAGCAGCAGCAGCGGGCTGCCGGGGTCCACGCCGAGCAGCCGTGCGTCGTGCGGGTCGGCGAGCACGGTCTCGATGGTCTCCTCGGCCTCGGCGAGCTGGATGCCGTACACCGTGCGCAGCGTCTCATACAGCGCCGCGTGCCGCTCGAGCTGCTTGCGGAGGCCCGGGAAGCGCCGCGCGGGCAGGTGGGAGGTGTCTATCGACATCGGCTCACCGTCGGCCAGGCGCAGCCGGTGGATCCGCAGCGCGCGCCCGCCGGGCCGGATGCCGAGCAGGCTGGCGAGCTGCTCGTCGGCCGCGACGTACCCGATGTCGAGGATCCTGGTGAGCGGGTGCAGGCCGTGCGCGCGCATGCCCTCGGTGTAGCTCGCCAGCTCCAGCGCCTGTGCCACCTTGGGCTTGGCGACGAAGGTGCCCTTGCCCTGCATGCGCAGCAGCCGTCCTTCGATCACGAGCTCCGCGAGAGCCTGCCGCACGGTGGTGCGCGAGGTGCCGTAGGACCGGGCGAGCTCACGCTCCGGCGGAACCGGGCTGCCCGGCGCCATGCTGGCGGTGAGCTCGAGCAGCTGCTTCTTCACCTGGTAGTACTTGGGCAGCCGTACCGGCTCGTGCGGGGTGCCGCGCTCTGGCCCCTTGCCAGCGGTGTCCTCGGCCGGCACTACGGACGCGGTCATGGTGTCTTCCCTCCCGCTCGAGCGGCTATCCGGCAATGATCCCTCACGGCGGCCAGTGCTCGCGACGCGGTAGCGAAGTCGTCTTCAGTCAGCGTAGCCCTGCCGGTCAGCCGGAGACAGGCCTGACCGCGGGGAACCGACGGCGGGCGGAAGCAGCCCGCCCGCACGCCGTGCGCCGCGCAGACCCGCTGCGCCGCGACGGCGTCCGCCGGGTCGCCCAGCACGACGGCCGTCACCGCCGCGGCGGGCGCGCTGACGGTCAGGCCGCGCTCGGCCGCGCAGCCGGCGAGCCTGCCCGCGGCCTCGCGGGCACGCGCTCCGCGGCCGGGATCGGCGCGCAGCACCTGGAGCGCCGCGAGCGCCGCCGCCACCGCGGGCGGCGCGAGACCGGTGTCGAAGATGAACCCGCGGCCGGTGTCGACGACGGTCCCCGTCACCTCGGCCGCGCCGAGCACCGCGCCGCCCTGCCCGGCGAGCGCCTTGGACAGGGTGACGGTGCGCACGACGCCCGGCTCGGCGGCGATTCCGGCCGCCCACGCCGCACCGCGCCCGCCGTCGCCGAGGACGCCGAACGAGTGCGCCTCGTCGATGAGCAGCAGCGCCTGGTGGTCACGCGCCGCGGCGTGCAGCCCGGCCAGCGGCGCGAGGTCACCGGATACGGAGAACACCGCGTCGGTGACGACCAGCGCGGCGCGCTCCCGGCGGCCGGCCAGGGCCGCGCGCACCGCGGTCACGTCCCGGTGCGGCGTCACCTGGACGCGGGCGCCCGAGCCCCCGGAGCCGCGCGCGAGCCGGCACCCGTCGATCAGCGAGGCGTGGTTGAGCTCGTCGGAGACGATGAGGACATCACCGAGCGCCGCGGCGAGCGCGGTCACCGCCGCCAGGTTGGCGAGGTACCCGGAGGAGAAGACCAGCGCCGACGGCGCGCCGGCGAAGGCGGCGAGCGCCTCCTCGAGCCGCTGGTGCAGCGTGGTCGTCCCGGTGACCAGCCGGGAACCGGTCGCCCCGGTGCCCCACGCGCGCGCGGCCGCGGCCGCCGCCTCGGCCAGCCGCGGATCGCCGCACATGCCGAGGTAGTCATTGGATGCGAGATCGAGCATGCCGCCTGGTTCCGGGCCGCGCGCGGTGAGCAGCCGTCGCAGCCCGGCCGCCTCGCGCCCGGCTGCCGCGGCGCGCAGCCGCGCCAGCGGATCGAATGACATGGGGGGCATAATGCCAGGTCATGTCCTCACGTGAAAATCACGGGCGATCATGACCAGCCGTGGCCCGTGCCATGATGGGGATGTGCCGACGATGACCGATCTCGCCAGGAGCTACACCGGCCTCACCGATGCCGAGGTGGAATGGCTGCACTCCCTGGTGTCCGACTGGCAGCTGCTGGCCGACCTTTCCTTCGCCGACCTGATCCTGTGGGTGCCGCTGCGCCCCGGGGCGGCGGTTCCCGGCCGCCCCGTCGCCGTCGGCGCTGCCCCCGCGGCCCGCGCGGTCCAGCTCCCGAGCGCCCGCGCCCCGCTGCCCGGCGACGCGCCGGCGCCCGCCGCAGGCTGGGTGGCGGTGGCCCAGATGCGGCCGACGACAGGGCCGACGTCCTTCCCCGACGACGTCGTCGGCTCGGCGGCGGCCGCGGGCAGCCGCCCGCTGCTGGACACCGCGCGCAGCGAGCGGCGCATCTGGCGGGAGAGCGACCCGGACTGGACGAGCGGCGTACCGGTACGGGCCGAGGCCATCCCGGTGACCAGGGAGGGCCGCGTCATCGCGGTGATCGAGCGGTCGACGAACCTGAACTCGGCGCGTACCCCGAGCCGGCTGGAGCTGACATACCTGCAGGGCGCCGACGATCTCGCCCGCATGGTGGCCGAGGGGACCTTTCCCTACGGGGGCCAGGAGGCCACCCTGGTGCGCTCGCCGAGGGTCGGGGACGGGCTGATCCGCCTCGACGGCGCCGGCCGGGTCACCTATGCGAGCCCGAACGCGCAGTCCGCCTACCGCCGTCTCGGCCTGGCGGCCGACATGATCGGCGCGGAGCTCGGCGCGACGACGGCCCGGCTGTGCAAGCCGGGGGAGCCCGTCGACGAGTCGCTGATGGTCGTGGCCAGGGGCAGGGCGCCGCGCGAGACGGAGATCGACGGCAACGGCTCCGTGGTCCAGCTGCGGTCCATTCCCCTGGTCGTGGCCGGTGAGCGGACGGGCGCGCTGGTCCTGGTCAGGGACGTGACCGAGCTGCGCCGCCGGGAGCGCGAGCTGATCAGCAAGGACGCGACGATCAGGGAGATCCATCACCGGGTGAAGAACAACCTGCAGACGGTTGCGGCGCTGCTGCGGCTGCAGGCCAGGCGGCTGAGCGCGCCGGAAGCGAGGGCGGCGCTCGAGGAGGCCGTCCGGCGGGTGGGGTCGATCGCGATCGTGCACGAGACGCTGTCGCACGCCCCCGAGGAGGTCGTCGACTTCGACGACATCGCCGACCGGGTGGCGATGATGGCCGGCGAGGTGTCCGCTCCCGAGGTCCGCGTCACGCCCAAGATCACCGGCGAGTTCGGCTGGCTGCCGGCGTCGGTGGCGACGCCGGTCGCGATGGTGCTCGCCGAGCTTCTGCAGAACGCCCTGCAGCACGGCTTCGCCGGGCCGCGGCGCCGGGGCCGCGGCGCGCACGGCGGGGAGATTCTCGAGGTGCTCGCCGAACGCGCGCCGGAACGGCTGACGATCACCGTGTCCGACAGCGGCGCGGGCCTGCCGGAGGGCTTCGACCTGGAGTCCACCTCCAGCCTGGGGCTGCAGATCGTGCGCACGCTGGTGGTGACGGAGCTCGGCGGCCGGCTGAGCATCACGCCGCGTCCCGGCGGCGGCACGGTGGCGGTCGTCGACGTGCCCGTGCGGTACGAGCCGCAGGCCCGCTCGGGCGCGTCCGCCGGAATGGCTCAGACGTGAGCCCTGGCCCGCAGCCGCACGGTGCGGCGCTTGAGCGCGCGCCGCTCGTCCTCGCTCATCCCGCCCCAGACGCCAGCGTCCTGGCCGGTGTCGATGGCCCAGCGCAGGCAGTCCTCGACGACCGGGCACCGCCCGCATACCTGCTTGGCTTCGTCAATCTGGAGTAGCGCGGGACCGCTGTTCCCGATCGGGAAGAACAGCTCAGGATCTACCTCACGACAGGCGGCCGCGTTGCGCCAGTCCATGGTGTCCAACTCCTTCTCGGCGTGACAGCCGGTCCTGGCCGTCCCACGCCACTCCGTGCTTGTGAAGGATTTCACGAGCTATGCCATATGCCGGGAACTATTTCTTATTCCCGACCTTGTGTGATGCCGAGCTGAACTTGTCCGATGCCGAGCCAAAGCCGCCAGGGTCTCAGCGGAAACCCGGGCGCGCCCCGGAGACTGAGCTACCCCTCGTACAGGCTCATGACCACGCGAGGCGCCGCCTTCAAGGCACCGTTCCCAGCCTCTCAACCTGTTTCTCTGAAAGCAAGGGGGCACGGCAAACCGCCATCAGGAATTCGGTGTCAGATCGGTCACACGCGCACCACGGGCGTCCTGGAAGTCACGCTTTGACGCCGTAACGCCATGACGCGCAGCGCGGCGGGAACGAACCGGAAGACCACGCTGTCGGGTTCGCCGATGTACTCGCCGTCGATGTGAAACGCGATCGGCCGGCGTGACCGGAACGTCAGCTCCTGATGGTCGGCCGCGGCGACCACGTCCCGCCCGGACGGCGGCCGGTCCCTGGTGTGCAGCATCTGCCGCAGCGCGCTCAGCGTGGTCAGCGTGCGCAGCCGGCGCAGCGCGAACACGTCGAGCCCGGAGTTGAAGTCCGGGTGCGGCGCGGGGATCACCGGATGGCTGCCCAGGTACGTCCACGGCGAGCTGTTCGTGACGACCCCCATGAACAGGTCGCCGACCGGGGGCTGGCCCGGGATCTCCAGCGTGAGCGCCGGGTTGCGGCGGTCGGTGCCGAGGTAGTAGCGGCGCAGTGTCGTCCACATGTACAGCAGGGTGGAGCTGTGCCGGCCGCTGGCCCGCCGCCGCTCCACGTCGGCGACCACCTCGGCGTCCAGCCCGATGCCCGCGCTGAACGTGAAGTACCGGTCGCCCGCCAGCCCGAGCCCGATCGTCCGCGCGGTCCCCGCGGCGGCGGCGGAGGCGATCTGCCGGGCCGCCGCCACCGGGTCGGCCGGCAGCCCGAGTGAGCGCGCGAAGACGTTTGCGCCGCCACCCGGTATCGGCGCGATGGCCGGCAGCGTCCCCAGCGCGGGCAGCGTCCCCGGCGAGTCCAGCGTCCCCGGCGCCGGGCTGCCGGGGTCCGGCAGGCACCCGGGACCCCGCACCGTCCCCTGGGACGGCATCGCGGCGCCACCGCGTCCGCCGGCGTCCCGCGCCCCGGCGCTCATCAGCCCGTTGACCACCTCGTTCACGGTGCCGTCGCCGCCGAAGCTGAGCAGGAGGTCATAGCCGTCGGCGGCCGAGGCCGCGGCGATCTCCCGCGCGTGCGCGCGGTAGCGTGTTTCCACGGTCCGGAGATCCAGCCGGGAGGCAAGGCCGCGGACGACCAGTCCGGTGTCGTGTCCGGTGATGGAGGTCGCGCGTGGGTTGATGATCAGCAGCGCCCGCACGTGCATCAGGCTAACGGTGCGGGAAGGTGCCAGACTATGGATATGCGGTCAGGCAAGGGCGGCGCGTCCGGCAAGCTGGACGCGAGCCCGGAGGCGCCCCGCGGGCGGACGGGGGCGATGTCGCCGCCGCCGGCGCTGCGGCTCGCCGCGGCGGTGCAGGCCGCCGAGGCGGCGATGCTGTGCGTGGCCGCCGTGATAACCGCCGTGGACACGGCGGCCGGGCGTTCCTATCAGCAGGCCAGCGGGATCGCGCTGACGCTGATCGCGTTCGGCACCGTGGCGGCGCTCGCCTGGATCGCCGGCGGCCTCGCCCGGCTGCGGCCGTGGAGCCGTACGCCCGCGGTGATGACCCAGCTGTTCACCGGCGGAGTGGGGATCTACCTGCTCGAAGGGCACCGGTTCGACTGGGGCGTGGCCGCCGTGCTGCTGGCCCTCGCCGGGCTGGCCGGCCTGCTGGCCCCCGCCAGCTTCCGCGCGCTCCAGCGGGAGATAAATCGTCGATCGTGAGCCCCTCCCGTAGCTGGGCGAGGGTGCGGGCGAGCAGCCGTGAGACGTGCATCTGGGAGATGCCGAGCTCGGCCGCGATCTGCGACTGGGTCATGTTGCCGAAGAACCGCAGCAGCAGGATCTTCTTCTCCCGTGGCGGCAGCCGCTCGAGCAGCGGCTTCAGGGACTCCCGGTACTCGACGCCCTCGAGCGCGTCGTCGATCATCCCGAGCGAGTCCGCGACGGCCGGCGCGTCCTCGTCCCCCGAGTCGGGCGCGTCCAGCGACACCGTCGAGTAGGCGTTCGCCGACTCCAGGCCCTCGAGGACGTCTTCCTCGCTCATCTGCAGGTGGGCGGCCAGCTCGCTGACCGTGGGCGCCCGCCCCTCGCGCTGCGCGAGGTCTCCGATGGCCTTGGTCAGCGAGAGCTTGAGCTCCTGGAGCCGCCGCGGCACCCGGACCGCCCATCCCTTGTCGCGGAAGTGCCGCTTGATCTCGCCGACGATCGTGGGCGTGGCGTAGGTGGAGAACTCGACGCCGCGGTCGAGGTCGAACCGGTCGATGGACTTGATGAGCCCGATCGTCGCGACCTGTGTGAGGTCGTCGAGCCACTCGCCGCGGTTGCGGAAACGGCGCGCCAGGTACTCCACCAGGGGCAGGTGCAGCTCGACGAGCGTCGCGCGGATGCGGGCGCGCTCCGGGTCGTCCGGTGCGAGCCGCGAGAGCCGCTCGAACAGCTCGCGTGCCTGTGCCCGGTCGGGCGCCGCGTGCTCGGCCCTGCCGAACGAGGGCACGGCGTCGACGCTGACCTCGAACTCCTCGGTCACCTGAACCTCGAACTCGCTGCTCACCCGGACCTCGATACGCCGCGGCGCTTCTGCAGCACGATCGCCACCCGGTCGTCCGGGCCGAGCCGTGAGTCCACCGTTCCCGCCAGCGCGGACAGCACGGTCCAGGCGAACGTGTCCCTGGCCGGCGTGCGCGGCTGCGCGGCGACGACCGACACCGTGATCGTCATCTGGTCGGCACCCAGGTCGAATCGGCATTCCAGGCTGGTGCCGGGGATGGCCTGGGCGAGCAGCATCGCGCAGGCCTCGTCGACGGCGATGCGCAGGTCCTCGATCTCGTCGAGGGTGAAGTCGAGCCTCGCCGCCAGGCCGGCCGTCGCGGTGCGCAGCACGGACAGGTACGCGCCCTCGGCCGGCATGCAGACCTGCACGTGGTCGGGTGTTTCGCGGTCTGCTGCCGTGGCGCCCTCACCGGGCACGGCGGTGGTCGCCGCGCTGTCTTCGGTCACGTCACTCCTCCGGGCCGGCTGTGGTCACCGGCCACTGGTTGCAACCTACCGTCAACCGCTGATGAACCTGGCCCCGGCACGCGGTAAAGGCACCGTCCCGCCTCTTGGGCCGTCTGCGAAAGGGCTGCTCAGCGCCCGAAATAACGGCGATGTGACAGCGCCGCCGCGGCGCGCGGCGCTGTCACATCGGCGCTGTCACATCGCCGGGACGGCGCGGACACCGGACGGAGGGCCTCAGCCCTGCTTGGTCTCCCAGAAGATCTTGCTGATCTCCTCGATCTTCGCGAGCAGCTCGTCCGCCTTGGAAGCGTCCGTGCTGCCCTTGGTGCCGGCCGCGCCCGCGAGCTTGGTGGCCTCGTTGAACAGCTGGTGAAGCTGCGGGTACTTCTCGAAGTGCGGCGGCTTGAAGTAGTCCGTCCACAGCACCCACAGGTGGTGCTTGACCAGCTCGGAACGCTGCTCCTTGATGAGGAGGGCACGCGCCCTGAACTCAGGGTCGGTGTTCTGCTGGTACTTCTCGTCGATCGCCTTGACCGACTCCGCCTCGATCCGCGCCTGAGCCGGGTCGTAGATCCCGCAGGGCAGGTCGCAATGGGCGTGCGCGACGACCTTCGGCGCGAGCAGCCGGGTGAGGAGACTCATCGATTCCCTTTCTCCGTGCCAGATCAGTAATGTTGCAGTTCCAACGCTACCCCGCCGTCCTGCCGTGACACCGGAGGGTTCGCCGTGCGCTGGCCGCTGATCCGCGCCGAGGTGGCCGAGCACTCGATGGTCCCCGCCCTGCGCCCGGGCGACTGGCTGCTGGCGCGGCGCACGCGGCGCATCCGCCCGGGCCAGATCGTGCTCGCCCGCAACCCGGCGAACCCCGGCATGCTGCTGGTGAAGCGCGCCGCGCGCCGCGTCCGCGGCGGCTGGTGGCTGGAGTCGGACAACCCGGGCGCCGGCGCGGTGGACAGCCGCCGCTTCGGCCCGGTTCCTGACGCGCTGATCGTCGGCCGGGTTCTGGCCCGCTACCGGCCGCCCCGCCGCGCCGGCTGAGGTCTTTCGAGGTCATACCGAACGGGACGTGGTTTCACGCGGCCCGGCCCGCCGACAGCGCGAGGGCCCGTCCGGAACGGACGGGCCCTCGCGCCTGCCTGACGGGAGCTAGTGCCGCGGCATGTCGGGCACGTCACCCATCCGCGCGGACTGCAGCTCGACGAGCCGCTCCACTTCGGCGCGCGGCAGCCTCACGGCCTGGGCCCAGTAGTAGATGACCAGGCTGAAGGCCGCCACCGTCAGTATGTCCCACCAGAACGGAAGGCGGCCGTTGTTGATCGGCGGCGCGCCGGAGCCGAACTGGCCGAACCAGGAGATGAGCCCCATGCCTATCAGGTAGACCGGCAGCCACTGCGCGGCCCTCCAGTCGATCGGCGGCCGCTGCGGGTCCATGGCCATGAAGATGCCGATGAGGATGTAGCCGATCGCCAGGCAAACACCGAGCTTCCAGATCACGTTGAACCCGGACCAGTAGATGAGCATGTTGGCCAGGATGAAGGCGAGCGGGGCCATTACCACGGCACCCGGCATCCGGTACGGCCGCGGCGCGTCCGGCACCTGGCGGCGGAACGCGCCGAGCGACAGCGGAGCCCCGGCGTACATGAGCACGCTCGCGCCGGTGACCAGGCCGACCAGGGAGTGCCAGCTCGGGAACGGCAGCAGGAAGAACAGGCCGAACACGAACGACATGATCAGGCTGAACCACGGGATGCCGTTCCGGTCCACCCACTGGAAGACCTGCGGGTAATACCTGTTCCTGGCCAGGCCGTAGCCGACGCGGGAGGTCGACGTCTGGTAGATCAGCCCAGTGCCGAACGGCGAGACGAACGCGTCGATCCGGAGCAGGACCGCCAGCCAGCCGAGCGCCACCGCGCCCGCCAGGCCGGCGAACGGCCCGATGGCTATCGGGTTGGTGCTCGGCACGCCCGCCCAGCCCTTGGGGCCGCTGATCAGGTTGTGCGGCATCGCGCCGATGAACACCAGCTGCAGCAGGCAGTAGATCAGGATGCCGATGCCGGTGGCGAGGAGGATCGCCCGCGGCAGGTTCTTCTGCGGGTTCTTCACCTCGCCCGCGAGCTGGTCGGCCTGCTCGAAGCCCAGGTAGGCGAACACGATCCCGGCCGAGGGGATGGCGGCGAACAGCGCCTTGATGCCGTACGGCATGAAGCCGCCGCCGACGTCGAGGTTGTTGCCGTGGAATTTGAAGGCCAGCACGATGATGGTGAGGACCGGGATGGCGACCTTCCACCACGTGATTCCGCTGTTGACCTGGGAGAACAGCTTGACCGCCAGGAAGTTGATCGCGGTGAAGAGGGCCATCAGGATGACCGTCATCGCGAAACCGAGGCCGGTGACGTTGGCGCTCTTGGAGTCGTACAGGCCGTGCCAGTAGTAGGAGGCGTACTGCATCACCGCGAAGCACTCGATCGGCGCCACCGTCACGGCCTGCAGCCAGGAGAAGAAGCCGAACGAGATGCCCGCGCCGCTGCCGAACGCCAGGTGCGGGAACCGCGCGGTCCCGCCGGCCACCGGGTACATCCCGCCGAGCTCGGCGTGGACGAGCGCGAGGATGACGACGATGACCCCGCCGATGACCCACCCGAGCAGTGCTGCGGTGCCCGCCGCGGTGGCGGCGCCGAACGCGCCGAACAGCCAGCCGGAGCCGATGATCGAGGTCTCGGACGCCCAGGTGGCCCCGACGAGCCCTATCTCCCGCCTCAGGCCGACGTCCGCGGGCCTGGCGACGGTCGCGCCGGTCGGCCCAGTATCAGTTGCCATGATCGATCTCTTTTCCCGATCGTGCCCCGAAGGGCAAGCCACCCCGCCCTTGCGAGACCCCTTGTCAGATCCCCGCCGGTACCGAGTGAGCGTCTCGTATGACTTCGAGTGAGAACATCGTAGAGATCATCGTCCGGCATGAGAAGCGTTCACCCGGATTCGGTTTGATAACGCAGGTCACAACGTTCTTCCCGATTTGGGGCCGTAATATGCCCGTTGCCCGCCGAGATGACACCCGCAACCAGGAAATAACACCGCAGTAACCGGGACCTCCCTTTAAGTTCCATAACCTGAGACAATCGCCCCCCGTATACCTTGTGAACCAATTCACGAACCTCCGGACGCCCGCCCCGAAGGCGCCCCAGCACCACCACCGCGAGGGCCGCAGCGCCCCGGCGGTGCCGCGAGCGAGCACGCAAGGTTCCGCCCATCGCGGGCAGCGCCCGCGATGCTACGGCCCCCGCCACAGCGGGCTACGGCGAATACCGCGGTGTGAGCCGCGATCGCGGCTCACACCGCGATCGCGTGACCCGCGAGGGCCCACGGCCCTCCGGTCGTGCGATGCTACGGCGGGGAGTGCGGCGGGCTTTCGGGGGGTTTCGGGGGGTCGTCCCCCCGGGCC
>Ga0213875_10001580_pt1 | contig 14511 bp, 14 predicted proteins | sample BarmaccomBMRX_R8_FD_160105 | JGI IMG/M metagenome (GOLD analysis project Ga0213875, IMG submission 160105) | Root-associated microbial communities from Barbacenia macrantha in rupestrian grasslands, the National Park of Serra do Cipo, Brazil - RX_R8 | ecosystem: Host-associated > Plants > Roots... | reverse complement strand
ACCCACCGTCGCCAGCCGTTGAGCCTGCTTTCGGGCAGAGTCCTCGCCAGGAGCCTTTCGGACATGCGGCCACCGAAGGCATACCGCCAAGCCGCCGCGTTGATCCTGGTCAGCTCCTGGACATCAGCCGGGTCAGCCCGTCGCGCCGTCCATGTCATGCGGTCGAGCGTGCCTCATCACCGGCGGTCGGCGCCAACGGATTCGCCCTGTTCCGGCGCCGGTTCGACAGGCTCCTGCCGCGACTTCGCGCACAGGGTCGCCTTCGCCACGCTCGCCCCCACCGTCGCCACCAGGATGCTCGCGACCACCGCGAGGGACATCGCGGTACCGATCACCGGCACCGGCAACGGCCGGCCTCCGTTGAGGAAAGGCAGCTCGTTGGTGTGCAGCGCCTCGAGAATGAGCTTCACGCCGATGAATCCGAGCACGCAGGCGAGCCCGGCCGACAGGTGGACCAACCGGTCCAGCAGTCCGCCGATCAGGAAATAGAGCTGCCGCAGGCCCATCAGCGCGAACGCGTTGGCAGCGAAGACCAGGAACGGCTCGGTGGTCAGACCGAAGATCGCCGGAATCGAGTCGAGCGCGAACAACAGGTCGGTGGTGCCAATCACAATCATGACGATCAGCATCGGGGTGACCATACGGCGACCGCCAAGCCGCACCACCGACGAGGAACCGTGATACGACTCGGTTACCGGAAGCACCTTGCGCACCAGCCGGATCAGCCCGTTCTCCTGGAACGGGCCGTCCTGCCCGAGTTCGGGTGAGCGCAGAAGCTTGCCGGCCGTGTAGATCAGGAACGCCCCGAACACGAAGAACACCGCGCTGAACCGGGAAACCACCAGCGAGCCAACGACGATGAAGCCGCCTCGCATCAGGAGGGCTAGCACCACACCGACCAACAACACCTTGTGCTGGTACAACCTCGGTACCCGGAAGGTGGACATGATGACCAGGAACACGAACAGGTTGTCGACCGACAGGGAGTATTCGGTGATGTATCCGGCGAGGAACTGACCGGCCGGCTGGGCACCGGCGAACCACCACAGCCCGCCGGCGAAGGCCAGTGCGCAGAACGCATAGCAGACGACCCAGCGGGCCGCTTCACCGATGGTCACTTCCTGGGTCCTGCGATTGACGACAATCAGGTCGACCGCGAACACCAGGGCCAGGCCACCGAGGGTGGCGATCCACAACCACAGTGGAACGCTCATCAGACCAACACCTCCGGTTCACAGGCGTACGCCATCGACCGGAGGTCTCTTCCGCCGGCGAAGGCCGGCCGGCGATCCCGGGTGCCCCGTGTCGGACACCGTGCTGACGACACCGCCGCGTGGGAATACTCCCCTCCCAACAGCACCTATTCTCGGGCACGACCGGCGTCAGCGCCAGCCGGGGGGTCGACATCACCCCACAGCCGCAAAGACACCCGCACCGGCCGATGCGAGGACGCGGCAATCCGCCCGGCATGACACGATTCCCCTGTGATCCTCACGATCGCGGAGATCCGCATCCGCCCGGGATGCGAGGAAGCGTTCGTCGCGGCCTACCGCCGCGACGGGGTCAACCACATCCGGGCGACGCCCGGCTGCCGTTGGGTCAAGCTCACCCACAGCGTCGAGGACCCCGGCCGATATCTGGTCATCGTCGAGTGGGAATCGCTGGAAGCCCACACCGAGCAGTTCTACTACTCCGAGCACCTCGCGCAGTGGCGTGCGGCCGTCAGCGAGTACTTCCTCGAGCCACCCGTTGTCGAGCATGTCACCGAGGTGCTGCACACAAGGCAGGCCCCGTGATCACCACCCGCGGGTGGCTGATCGCCGCGGTCTTGGGTGTCCTTCTGCTCGACGTGAGCGGCATCGTGGTGGCCAGTGGATCATCCTCGGCTCCCGACGTGCGCTCCCGGGATGTCCTGATCGACGTCGTCGACGGGCCAGCTCGCGATCAGCCGGTCCGGATCGACGCCACGTACTCCGTACCGGCCATCACCCCGGCACCCGCGGTGCTGCTGCCCCCCGGATTCGGCTCGACCAAGGCCAGCCTGGCCGATGACGCCGCCGCGTTGGCACGTCGGGGGTTCGCGGTGCTTGCCTACTCGGCGCGCGGGTTCGGCCGGACCACCGGCCAGATCGCCCTCAACTCACCCGACTACGAGGTGGCCGACGCCGAGCAGCTGGTCGACTGGCTATCCCGGCAACCCGAAGTCCTGCTGGACAAGCCCGGTGATCCCCGGGTCGGCGTGAGCGGGGCGTCCTACGGCGGCGCGCTCGCGTTGATGCTGGCCGGCGTCGACCACCGAGTCGACGCGATCGCATCGGTGATCACCTACAACGACCTGTCCACGGCGTTGCTGCCCAACTCGGCGGCAAGCGGTTCTCCTCCGGCGGACACCCCGGCCGCCGGCGCGCTCGGCCGAGCCGGGGTGTTCAAGAAGGCTTGGGCCGGTGCCCTCTTCGGCTCGGCACTGACCGGGCCCGCTGGCTCGGCAGCCGCCTGTGGCCGGTTCCGCCCCGAGGTGTGCAACGCCTACACCGAGGTCGCCACCACCGGTGCCGCCAGCCAAGGCACGCTCAACCTGCTGCGGCGCGACTCGCCGGTGAGCGTCGCCAGCACGATCACCGCGCCGACGCTGCTGGTTCAGGGAGAGCAGGACACCCTGTTCGGCCTCGACCAGGCCGACGCGACCGCACGACAGATCGCCGGCACGGTGAGGGTGGACTGGTACCCCGGCGGGCACGACGGGGCCATGCCGGGTGACGAGGTGCGTAACCGCGTTGGCGACTGGTTCGCCTTCCACCTCGCGCACACTGGCACCGATCCGGGCGCGGGCTTCTCCTACGACGTTCCGGGTGCGATACGCGCCCGCGGCGCGCCGGCGCTGCGCACCGTGTCGGCATCGGCGTATCCCGGACGGGCCGGCGGCCACACCGAACGGCGGTCCGTCCGGCTTGCCGGACCGGCACAGCGGATCGTCAACCCCGCTGGCGGCACCCCGGCCTCGCTGAGTGTGCTGCCCGGTCTGGGAACGGCAACGCAGGACGGCTCGGGTGCCGCCATCGCCGGCGGCCTCGCCACCGACATTCCAGGCGAGTCAGCCGTGTTCACCAGCGAGCCGATGGACTCTCCCCTGCTCGTCGCCGGTTCAGCGCTGGCGAGGATCACCGTCGACACGGTTCCCGCCGACACGGCGCGAGACTCCGCGGGCGGTGCCGTGTTGTTCGCGAAGCTCTACGACGTCGGGCCGGACGGCAGGCGCACGCTGCCCGGTTCGGCGGTGGCACCGATCCGTCTCGAGCGGCTGCCAGCCGAGGTGACGGTCACCCTTGCCGGCATCGTGCGACCGGTGGCCAGCGGCCATCGGCTGCACCTTGTCGTCACCACAACCGATCAGGCCTACGCCAACCAGACAGCACCGGCCACACTGCGGGTCGCCCTCGCCGGTGACCGGGCGCTCTCGGTGCCCGTCGTGCCCGGCACGAGCGTGTCCGGCGACGGCTTGCCACTGGTGCCCCTTGTCGGCATCGGGGTCGTGCTGGTCTTGGCCGCGGTCACCGCGCTGGTCGCCACCGTGCGCCGAAGGCACGCCGACGACGTCGATCCGGAACTGGTGGATGTTCCGATCGTGTTGACCGCTCTGACCAAGTCCTATCCCGGCCGGCTGACCGCCGTGCGGGAGCTGTCGTTGCGGGTCGACAAGGGCCAGGTGCTCGGCCTGCTCGGCCCGAACGGGGCTGGGAAGACCACGACTCTGCGGATGCTGATGGGCCTCGTCCGTCCGACCTCGGGTGAGATCCGGCTGTTCGGCCACCGGGTTCGCCCTGGGGCACCGGTGTTGTCCAGGATCGGTTCGTTCGTGGAGGGCGCCGGGTTCCTTCCCCACCTATCCGGGGCGGCCAATCTGCGGTTGTACTGGGCGGCAACCGGGCGCCCTCCAGGTGATGCCCATGTCGAGCAGGCGCTGGAGGTCGCCGGGCTGGGCGACGCCATCCGGCGCCGGGTCGGCACCTACAGCCAGGGCATGCGCCAGCGGCTGGCGATCGCGCAGGCCATGCTCGGCCTGCCGGACCTGCTGGTACTTGACGAGCCGACCAACGGCCTCGATCCGTCGCAGATTCACCAGATGCGCGACGTCCTGCGGCGCTATGCGGCCACCGGCCGGACAGTCGTGGTCTCCAGCCATCTGCTGTCGGAGGTCGAGCAGGCCTGCACCCACGTCGTGGTCATGCACCGCGGCCAGTTGGTCGCCGCCGGCGAGATCGATGAGATCGGCACCCGTGCCGACGAGGCGGCCTTCCTCGTCGACCAGCCGGCCGAGGCGGCCGACGTACTTCGCCGGCTGAACGGCACCGCGTCGGTGAGCACGCGGGGCCAGGTCGTCCACGCCGAACTGGGCGCGATACCGCGCTCGGCCGCGGTCGCCGCCCTCGTCCGGGCCGGTGTCGCCGTTGAGCAGGCCGGACCGCGACATCGCCTCGAGGACGCGTTCCTCCGGTTGGTCGGGGGGGACCAGTGAACACCGGAAAGCCAACCGATACCGGCGGCCACGAGGTGCACACGGACCCTTCGGCCATCGCCGACCTGGTGGCCGTGGCCGAAGGCCAACGCAACGTCGCCGGCGCGGACGGGGCGGTCATCAGCTACCGCGCTGACAGGACGCTGCGGCTGGGCGTAGAGCTACGCCGTCAGTCGCGCCGCAGACGGACCCAGCTGACGCTCGGCTTTCTCGTGCTGCTGCCGGTGCTGTTGCTGACCGCCTTCAAGCTCGCGCCCAACCAGGGAACGCAGCGCTCAGGCGCGTTCGTCGATCTGGCCACCTCCAGCGGTCTCAATTTCGCCGTGTTCACACTGTTCGCCACGACCACCTTCCTGCTCGTCGTGGTGGTAGCCCTGTTCTTCGGCGACACGGTGGCGAGCGAGGCCTCCTGGTCCAGCCTGAAGTACCTGCTGGCGGTTCCGGTCCCCCGCGCCCGCCTGCTGCGGCAGAAGGCGCTGGTGTCCGGCCTGTTGGCGCTGTCAGCGCTCGTCGTGCTCCCGGTGGTGGCGCTGGGGGTCGGCCTACTCTGGTACGGGCGCGGCGACCTGGTCAGCACGACCGGTGAGGCGATGCCCTTCGCCACCGGAGTCGTCCGGCTCGGGCTCGTCGTCGGCTACCTGGCGATATCGCTGCTGTGGGTCGCCGGCCTCGGACTGGCCCTGTCCGTGTCCACCAACGCCCCACTCGGTGCCGTCGGCGGTGCGGTACTCGCGTCGATCCTGTCGCAGATCCTCGACTCGATCACGGCACTCGGGGACCTGCGCGACTATCTGCCGACCCACTATGCCCTCGCCTGGTCGGACCTACTCGGTGCGGAGATCGACTGGGGTGACATGGTTCGGGGCGCCTTCTCGTCGCTGGCCTTCGCCGCCGTGTTCACCGCGCTGGCTTTCCGCTGGTTCGCCACCAAGGACATCACGTCGTGAGCCCGGAACATGAGCCAGCGTGTCTCCGGGGACACACCTTGCGCTGAATATATCGCTCGGCGATATAATTCGAGACGTGAGCAGTCGGTCCATGTCGGAACAGACCTTCCTGGTGCTCACCGCGCTGGCGGAAGGATCCAAGCACGGCTACGCCATCGTGCGGGCCGTGGAGGCGCTGTCCGAGGGGCGGATGACGTTGCGGGTTGGCACCCTGTACGGGGTGCTTGACCGGCTCGTCGCCGACGGCTGGGCCGAGCGGGAACGGGCGGAGATCCACCAGGGTCGCCTGCGTCGCTACTACAGACTGACCGACGAGGGCACCCGGGCGCTCGCGGAGGAGGCCCGGCGGCTGGCCGCCAATGTGCGGGCGGCCAACTCGGTCCTGCGGACCCGTGGACTTCGTACCGCCGGAGGGTTGACATGACCAGGTTGGAACGCCGCTACCGCTCGCTGCTGAGACTGCTGCCGCCGGCCTATCGCGCGGAGCGCGAGGAGGAGATGATCGGCACCGTCATGGCCGATCGGAACGACGAACTCGACCTGGAGTACGGCTGGCCGGGATGGCCAGAGGCATGGGCGGTAGCCGTGCTCGCGGTCCGCACCCGCTTGGCCGGCCCTGGCGGGCCGCCCAGGGCGGCCGCTCACGGCGACACGGTTCGGCTCGTCGCGCTCCTCGGACTTCTCGTCTCCTCGGTGATGGCGGTGGCCGCCATGGCGACCTGGTTGTCGATCGTGTGGCGCCCGGCGTACCCAGCCGACGTGGTGCCGGACCGCTGGATCCCGGCCGCGACCATCCTTGGCCTGGCGGCGGTCGGAGCGTTCGTGCTGCTGGTACTCGGATACCGCCTGTGGGCCAAGGGGCTGGCCCTCGTCGCTGTCCTGCCCTCCCTCGTCGAGGTGGCGCGTGCACTGCCCCGTGGCCCCGGTTCGCTGTGGACCGTGGTGGCGTATGACGCGATGACCTGGATCACTGTCGGCTGCCTGTTCGCCGGCTTCCACCGCGAGGCCCCGGCGCCGGCGGCGCGGCCCTGGCTTCGGGCGTTGACCACGGGTGTCGGTCTCGCGGTCGTCGCGGCCGCCGGGCTGCGACTGCTGCCCCTGACCGGCCAGACCCTCTCACCGCTGTGGCTGGTCCCCGACCTCCGGACGCTGTTCGGTTGGATGATCATCATCGCGGCGACGGTCTGCCTGGTCGCACCGCGACTGCGGGATCGGGGCCTGGTCGGCCCGTGGGCATTGGCGCTGGCCGTATGCGCGGTGGCGATCCTGCCGGAGCGAATCAACTTCCTTGCCGAGCTCAGCGATCTGAGCGCACGCGGCGACACGTCCGGCATCGCCGCCGCCGTTGTGCTGGGGCAGGTCGCCAGCCTGGCCGCACTCGTCGTCGTCCTGATACCGCTGGGAACCCGGGAGGTGCGGAAGCTGCCGCCAACCGCGACGCCGTTAGCGGGTTAGCCAGATCCCGTGGGCGCCGTCGAGATCAACCGCTCCTGCTACATCGTCCCGTCTCTCGTGGCCGAATAGGTCGCGCCGACGGAGGCCAGCACCACGCAGCAGACCGCACTCCACTGGACCGGACCGAGCAGTTCGCCGAGAAGCACGACACCGATCAGGGCGGCCACCGCGGGCTCCATGCTCATCAGCACCCCGAAGAGGCGCGGCGGAATCTTGCGCAGCGCCTCCAGTTCCAGCGAGTACGGAATCACCGACGAGAGCAGCGCCACCCCGAACCCAGCGAGCAGGACGATGGGATTGAGCAGCGTGCCTCCGGCTTCGACCAGACTGAACGGAAGGACGAGTAGCCAGGCCACCGTCATGCTCAGCGCGAGCCCGGAACCGCCGGTGGTTACCTTCCCCAGCTTGGCTCCGAGCAGGATGTACCCCGCCCAACAGACAGCCGCACCGAGCGCGAACAGCACGCCGAACAGCGAAACGCCGCCCTCGGCCCTGGCGAGCAGCGCGACCCCGGCTCCGGCCAGTAGCGCCCACACCACGTCCAGCCAGCGCCGAGAGCCGGCCAGCGCGACCGCCAACGGCCCCAGGAACTCGATGGTGACGGCGATGCCGAGCGGTAGTCGGGCAATGGCCTCGTAGAAAGACAGGTTCATCAGCCCGAGGACGGCTCCGTAGCCGAGCACGACAGGTAACGCCCGACGGCTGATCCGCACCGAAGGCCGCCACAGCGCCAGCAGGACGGCCGCGGCGAACGCCAACCGAAATCCCACGGCACCCGCGGCGCCCACCAACGCGAAGAGCTCCTTGGCGAGCGCGGCTCCGACCTGAACACTGAGAATGCCGCCAAGTAACAGGCCGCTCGGCGGCATCGAGCCGAGTGCACGACCGGCCAGTTCGGACACGGCCGACCAGGACGGCCGGCGCCTTGGCACTCCGTCCGTGTACACCATCGCCATGTCCTCACAGTAGGCGACACCACCGACAGTCTCGGGCGACAATGACCGAGCACACTCAGCCGGACGCTCACCAGAGCCTCACCGCCGACATGCGAGGCTGGGGTTCCCACCGATCGACAGTGAGGAGCAGTCGTGCCGCGCCGTGCGTCGCGGGGCCGGTTGGCCGGCCTGCTCGCCACCATCCTGGTCGCGGTGGCCGGATGCGCGGTCGGGCCCTCGGCACGGCCGGTGATCGTGGTGCGGGACGGCACGACGGACACGCCGACGACGAGTGGTCGATCAGCTCCGCTGCCCCCGCTCGACGAACCTGCCGCCTCCTCCATCACCTGGTCGGACTGCGGGGCCGCGACTAGGGCGCGCCTCGGCGACACGGCGGGCAGCTCGTCGTTACCGTTCCACTGCGGCCAGATCACGGGCGTGCTGGACGCACCGAACAACCCGGGCGTCGGCGAGGTGGCGCTCTCGGTGCTCAAGGCGGGCACAGGACCGATTCCCCTCGTGGTGGTGAACGACGTCGGCGGCGATCCCGGCACCCTCTACGCGGCCAGGTTGGCCAGCCAACTTCCCGAACCGATGCTCACAGTGTTCTCACTGGTCGGCATGGACCGCCGAGGCACAGGCGCCTCTGATCCGCTCCAGTGCGCACCGCAGTCGGCCCGCACCAGGATCGTCGGGTTCGATCCGGCCGACAGCCAGCTCGACGCCCTGCTCGACGCGGCACGCGTGGCCAGCCAGGAGTGCGTGTTGGCGATGGACGACCGACTGACCGCGCTGGACAGCTGGCGCACCGCGGGCGACCTCGAGCAGCTGCGGGTCGAACTCGGCGTCGGGCATCTCAACGCGATCGGCCACGGCGACGGGTCGCGAGTGCTCACCGCATACGCGGACAGGTACGCCGGGCACACGGGGCGGTTCGTGTTGGACGGATCGCCGGACCCCACCCTGGACGCCACCGGGCTGGCCAAGGCGACCGCCGCCGGCGCCGAGGCCGCCTTCGAGGCGTTCGCCGCCGACTGCAGGACACGGGGCTGCGCTCTTGGCGGCAACCCAAAACAGGAACTGCTCGCACTCGTCGACCAGCTGCGCGCCCACCCGATGGCAGACCACACCGGGTTCGAGCTCACGGCCGGTGGTGCGCTGCACGCTGTGCTCGCTGGACTGGCGACCCGGGCGGTGTGGCCGGCACTGGCCGACGCGATCGCCAGGGCTCGCGCCGGTGACAGCGGTCCGCTGGCCCAGTTCGTGGCGCCGCTGTTGGGTTTGGTCGACGGCGCCTCTCCCAAGCCCCACCTCCCCGGAGCAGGCCAGGGCCGGGTGGAGCCCGCGCGGCTCGACGCCGAACTGACCCGGTGCAACGACACCCTGACCCGGCTGCCCCCGGAACAGATCAGCAGCATGGTCAGGGACTGGAGTGGCTCGATGCCGTTGTTCGGCGGGCTGTTCGCGCAGCAACTGCTGCTGTGCAGTCCCTGGCCGGTTCCCGCCTCGCAGCTGGCCGCTCCCAGCGGCCGGAACGCACCGCCGATCCTGGTGCTCAGCACCGCGAGCGACCCGGTGACACCTGAGGAGGGCACCGCCCGCACAGCCCGGCAGCTGGTCAACGGCCTTCTGGTGAGCTGGCAGGGCGGTGGCCACGGGTCACTGCCACGGTCTCCATGTGCCACCGCCGCCGCACAACACTTCCTGGTCGACGCTCAGGTTCCGACGGACGGTACGGCCTGCCCGCCGTGACCCTCAAGGGTGCCTGTCAGCTGCAGCTGGAGCAGCACCCGCAACCCGGTCCAGTGCAGCTGCCGCAGCAGCTGCATCCACCGAGCTCTGGCGTCTTGTCCATCGTGGGCCTCCCCGGAATCGGAAATGAACTGCCAGGAAGACCCCACCGTATTTCGGCCGCACCGGGGCCGACACCGCTACGCGAGGGAAGGCGACGGGGAGGATCATCACCTGATCGCCTGACGAGAGACCCCGGCAGGTAGTCGCTGACACCAGAACGCCGCACGGGCCACCCGTTCGGCAGCTGACCGTGCGGCGCGTCCAGCGTTTGCGGAATTCGAGCCGACGTGTGCGGAATGAGGCTCAGCCAGCGAGCTCCTCGAGCGCTCTCTGGGCAGCCTCCAGTTGTGTCCTGAGCTCCTCGACCTTGGCGGCCTGCTGCCGGCGGGCCTGCTCGAGAACCGCCTCGATGGATTCGGCGACCTCGGGGTGCAGCGCCTTGGCCGCCGCGCCCACGACGGCGGGGGCGACCTGGATGGCCCGCAGCGCCTTCTTCTTGGCCACCACGACGTCCACGGTCCAGTCTCCGTCGACGCTACCACTGACGGTGATCACAACGTCGGCCACCCTGGTCTTCTTCGCGGTGCTGGCCGGACGGGGTTTCTTCGGTGCCGATTCCGCCGCGCCGGACGATGCCGCCTCCTGCTCGGCCGCCTCGACGTTGGTGTTCTCGATCTCCGACATGTTCTGCTCCATGGAAGGACGGGGGGCCAGTTGTGGGATGACCGCGGACGGGCGCTGACGCCCTGGCCTGACCAGGGTCAGCTCTTCCGGCGCGAAGGACAGCTCATCGTGGGAACCCGAGGGACGAACCTGGATGAAGTCCCCCTCGACCGGATCGTTCAGGCCTACGACCTTGGCCGAGCGGCCCGGCTCGACGCCGACCGCCTCCTGGGTGAACCAGACGGTGGCCTCTCGGCCCCTGACGAGTTCGTCACGAAGATGCTCGACGTCCTGGTCGGACAGCGAGCCGGGTAGCGCCATCGCACTCTCCTGTGGGACACGGCTTCCGCGCCGCGGACGAACGCGGTGCCGACCGGGAACCTAGCAGCACGAATGAGGCGAGCTCATCCGGTGGGCTCGGCGAGATTAGCACATATGTTCGAGCCGTCGTGTTCAGGATTCCCGGAGCCGGTACTCCCAGCCGAACTGATCGACATGGTGCAGGTCGTAATAGTGCTCGATCTTGGGGCCGTCATGCAGGTGCACATGGGTGATGGTCTGCTGGGGCTCCTCCACCGTCGTGTTCCAGATCTCCTCACGACCGTCGAGGGGTCCGCCGACGAAGCGGGCACGGTAGGACATCGACACGTCGGCCCTCCTCGCGGTCGCCGTTGCGCGGTTGCGGTGCTTCATCCGACCACCATCGTAATCGGACAGCGCGACACACCGGGAAACGATCACACGGACGCCATCGGATCGGCGAGCACCGCCGCCCGCCAAGGTAAACACGCCTGCGACGTTCTCCCGGATCGTCCGCCGTGCCGGCCAAGCCAGACGATCGACGCGGTCCATGGCGGCCGCCGCGTATGCCCATCTGATCGACCCGGAGACCGGGGCCGTTACCACGTGGGCCTTCGACTCTCCCGCGATTGACCGGGTCGAGCCAGTCACTCGCCCAGGACGCTATCCCTCGCAGGAACTCCGACGTCGATGGCTCGACGTGAAGGACGGCAGCGATGTCCTCGAGCGGAAACCTGAAACCCCGCAACACCACGATGCGATGCAGCCGCCGGACATCGGTCTGGGTATAGCACCGGTGCCCTCCAGGCGTTCACGACGACGGCACCAAGAGTCCCAGCCAGTCGTCATGATGCAACGCCCACACTGTCACACCCGTTTCCCGGGCCAGTTCTCCGACCCGCGTCGGTTTCCAGTGCGGTTTCGGTCACATCGCACACCCGGCAACGGGCACAGCGAGACCACGGTGACTCGAGCTATCCGTCCAGAGGTCTCGCCTTGGACGGCTGGACCCGCTTGGGCTCGCCGGCCATCTTGGGATAGTCGGGCGGATACGGCATCTCACCCCTGTGGTCCGCCTCGTACCACTCCAGCAGCGGTTCGATGCCGAACGCCTCGCTGTCCATGGCCTCATTGACATCTCCGTGCTCGGCCAGCCAGTCCGGCACGCTGAACAGATCGAAGTCATCAGGATCCACAGTAGACAGTTGATCCCAGGTGATTGGGGTCGACACGGTCGCCCGCGGCGTGCCGCGCACCGACCACGCCGACGCGATGGTGCGGTCGCGCGCGGCCTGGTTGTAGTCGAGGAACACCTTCTCACCGCGCTCCTCCTTCCACCACGACGTGGTCGCCAGTGTCGGTACCCGCCGCTCGACCTCGCGGGCCAGCGCGATGACGGCGTGCCGGACGGCGATGAAGTCCCAGTCCGGCCTGATCCGCACCAGCACATGGACGCCTCGCCCACCGGAGGTCTTGGGGTAGCCGGTCATTCCCAGCTCGTCGAGCACCTCGCGCAGCACGGCAGCGACGCGTACCGCGTCGGAGAAGTCGGTGCCCGGCTGAGGATCCAGGTCCACCCGCAGTTCGTCGGGGTGGTCGATGTCGGGCCTGCGCACCGGCCACGGGTGGAAGTCGAAGGTACCGAGGTTCGCCGCCCAGGCCAGCACGGCCGGCTCCGTCGGACACACCTCATCGGCCGACCGGCCCGACGGGAAACTGATGCGAACGGACTCCACCCAGCTCGGTGCCCCCTTGGGTACCCGCTTGGCGTAGAAGGGTTCGCCGGTCACGCCGTCCGGAAAGCGCTTGAGCGTCGTCGGCCTGTCCCGCAGCGCCCGCAACAGCGGCTCGGAGACCGCGAGGTAGTACTCGACGAGCTGGCGTTTGGTGATACCCCGCTCCGGAAAGTAGATCTTGTCCGGGTTGCTCACCCGCACGGTGCGCTCACCGTCGGGTCCGGGGACGCTCAACTCGATGGGTTCGGCCACGGACAGACCCTCTCACAGTGCGGCAATCAGCACCCGATCTGAGCCGATTCACCTACATTGGTGACAACCACCACCGGATGACGCGGAGGCCGCGGCATGGACTTCTCACTCAGCGACGAGCAGCGCCAGGTCAGAGACTGGGTGCGCACCTTCGTGCGGCGCGAAGTCATGCCGCTGGAGACGGAGGTACTCCGTCGGGAGCGGGCCGGCGAGCGTGGCTTCACGGCCGAACGGTCGAAGGAACTCCAGCTCAAGGCCAAACAGGCCGGCTTCTGGGGTGTGCTCACCCCGCAGGAGTACGGCGGCATGGGGCTGGACGCGGTCACCGCCGCGCTGATCGAGGTCGAGCTCGGTCGCTCGTTCGTTCCGTTCTCCCTCGGCGGGACCGCCGACAACATCCTCTTCCAGGCCAACACCGAACAGCGGGAGCGTTACCTGCTGCCCACCATCGCGGGTGAGCGGAAGTCCTGCTTCGCGATCACCGAACCGGGCGCGGGCTCGGACGCCCGCAACATCAGGACGACGGCCCGCCGTCAGGGCGGCGACTGGGTAATCAGTGGCGAGAAGACCTTCATCACCGGCGGCAACGAAGCCGACTTCGCCATGGTCTTCGCCGTCACCGACATCGAGAAGGGGGCCGACGGCGGGGTCACCTGTTTCCTCGCCGACCGGGACATGGGGTGGAAGTCGGAGCCGATCGACACCATGGGCGAGTGGGGACCGGCAGCGTTGATCTTCGAGGAGGTCCGGGTGCCCGCTGCCAACATCCTCGGTGAGGTGGGCGGCGGGTTTCGCCTTGCCATGCAGTGGATCGGGCAGGGGCGGTACCTGCTTCCCGCACGCGCGCTGGGGTCCTGCGAGCGACTGGTGGGCATGGCCATCGAGCAGAGCAAGACCAGGATCACCTTCGGTCGGCCGATCGCCGACCGGCAGGCGATCCAGTGGATGCTCGCCGATTCGGCGGTGGAGATCGAGGCGCTGCGCTGGCTGGTGCTGCACGCGGCCTGGCAGGTCGACCAGGGCGTCGACTCCCGCCACGCCCAGTCCATCGCCAAGCTCTACGGCGGTGTCAAGGCCAACGAGATCGTCGACCGTGTGCTGCAGATTCACGGCGGCATGGGCTACACCCGCGAGTTGCCCATCGAGCGGTGGTATCGGGAACTGCGCCTGCTGCGTATCTACGAGGGCACCGACGAGATCCAGCGGCGCACCATCGCGAGGAACCTGCTGAAGGGGCACGTGGGCGTCGGCGGGTACCTGGGGTGATCGACCACGGCATCGTCGGCGTCGTCGAGGGGCCCTGGCGCACGTCGTGGACCACCGACGACGCCCTGCGCTACGCGGTGGCGGTCGGGGCCGGTGAACTGGCCTTCGCCACGGAGAACTCCGAAGAGGTGCCGCAGCAGGCGCTGCCCACGTTCGCGCTGGCGCTGACGCACTTCACCGAGCCGGAGCAGAGTTTCGGCGACGTGGACAAGGCAATGATCCTGCACGCCGAACAGTCGCTCACGGTGCACCGGCCACTGCCGGTCGCCGGCGTGATCGAGGTGCGCAGGACGGTCACCGACATTCTCGACAAGGGATCCGGTGCACTCGTGCGCAGCACGGTCGAGGCCCACGACGCCGAGTCCGGTGAGCCGGCGTTCACCGCTGACTCCTCGGTGTTCCTGCGCGGGGAGGGCGGTTTCGGAGGCGACCGCGGGCGCAGTGCGCCGAGCGTGGTTCCCGATGGTGAGCCGGACGCCGTACTGAGGTTCACCACCTCGCCCAACCAGGCGCTGCTCTACCGACTCTGTGGCGACCGCAATCGGCTGCACAGCGATCCGGTCTATGCGGCACGGGCGGGATTTCCCCGGCCGATTCTGCACGGGCTGTGCACCTACGGCATCACGTGCCGGTTGTTGATCGACGAGTTC
>Ga0213875_10001579_pt1 | contig 14536 bp, 11 predicted proteins | sample BarmaccomBMRX_R8_FD_160105 | JGI IMG/M metagenome (GOLD analysis project Ga0213875, IMG submission 160105) | Root-associated microbial communities from Barbacenia macrantha in rupestrian grasslands, the National Park of Serra do Cipo, Brazil - RX_R8 | ecosystem: Host-associated > Plants > Roots... | reverse complement strand
TAGGGTCAAGGCCAAGCTTGCGACCGACATGGGTTTGTCCACGGTTACTAACGTTGATGTGGACGCGAGCGGTCAGGTGGTTACGTTGCGCGGAACAGTCGTTTCCGCGGAGCAAAAGCAGGAGGCCGAACGCGCGGCGCTCGAGGTGAGTGGCGTGACGAGGGTGATTAACAATCTCCAGGTTCAACCTTGACCTCGATGCGTGCCGTGCAGTTATCGTGATTCCGTTGTGGCGATCAATACTCCATAAGCGGCAATCGTAAAGGTTTGGGATTTCGGAATTCCGCAATGCGGGCTCCACGTTGGATAACCTATTAAATCGCCAAGCCCCACCTGAAGTCCGTAACGATTTGTAAGCCTCTGCCTTTTCAGTTAACGTGCGTCTGAACCTGGGTGGGAGTAATCGGTTTCTCACCCCGTTCGGAAACGGGCGCAGGGGCCGCTGGCCAATTCACGTTCGGGCACGGCTTTATGCCCGCAGCATCGCACAAACCCGGTAAATACGCCCGAGCGATCCGTGTTCCAAGCCAGAACGCTGCCTCAACTTGGTCACCGGATGGTTCAACCAGGGTGCTAATATCTCGGACGCTTAGTGCGATCCGCTTCTCCGCTTTCGACAGACGCTTCAGTTCTCCATCGGATGTAGGCGCGAGAAAAAAGACGCGTGTACTTCCGGACCGTCCTTTCCAAATCGATCCCGCCTCCACGGCGTAACCGGACAGTGCCGGTGATCGAGGATCGTACGCGCTCGCCAAAAAATGTTCGTATATTCGCCTTTCGAGCTGTTTATATACCAGATCGTTCGCGCGTAATGCGAGATCGACCGGAGTAAGCGCACCATTCGCCAGCGGTGCAGGCTCCGCGCTCAAATCCGAAATCACGACCAAGCCCGGCGTCGGCTCTGTGACATTTCGCGCCAGATATTGCCCCAGCCCTTCAGCCCCCAGATTCTCCACCACGCCTCCGTCTATATAAGGAACGTTGTTGATATACACTGGATCGAACGCGCCTGGAAAGGCGCCCGATGCCGCGCACGCGTGTGCAAGATCCGGTAGTGGGCCCGACATCCCGCGCCAGAAGATCTGCCGCTCGCCATTGTCGAGCCGCGTCGCATTCACCAGCAGTTGCGGCGGTCCCGTTGCTTCAAATTTTGTATGGGCGAAGTAATTGCGAGCGAGATGAGCGGCGAAAGTTTCACCGCTGCCGCGAGCCGGATCGAACTCGGCGCGGACGAAGTTCCATGCGTCTAAAACGTCGCGCGAGAGGCCCGGCCTACTGTTCCGCAGATAGGTCTTGAACTGATCGGGTGTCCAGCCGGCCGCATATGCGCCTCCCACGATCGATCCACCCGAAACGGTGGAAAGAATCCGGATCGGAATACCCGCCTGATCGAAAGCCCAAAGTAAGCCCGCGTGAGTGACCGCTGCCCGATATCCGCCGCCGGAAAGCAGCACCGCCACGCTCGGGCCTTTCCACGATTCGAGCATAGCCTTGCGTTTCATCAGCGTTGCATGCTGCATTTGAGGCGAGACATCTGGCCCGAGCTGAGGAAGCCGATGGACCAGAGAGATAAAGATCCAAGACAGCAGAATGGCGGACGGCCCCACAAGCGCCGCCGACAACAACAAGTGTCGAAGGGATTCCTCGATCGCTCTATACCAGAACCACCTCACCACCTCCAAGAACACGACCACGAGAACCGCCGCCGAGATTGCGCTCGATTGCGTCGCAAAGAAACTCACAACGGAACCGAACAGCGCGGGACCCAACATGGTCGCCCAATTGGTAATCCTGGGATCCGCAATCGGGATCTTCACTTCGGTCAGAAGCTTATTAATTACATCGAGGTTGAGCCAGATACCCCACAGAATCAGAATCGCAATTACGAATAGCCAGTGCTCACTGTTTCTCCATATGAGCACCGCCGCCAATAGCGCGATAGCAACGAAGGAGGCGATTACCGAAACCGGTCGTTTCCACTTACTTAGGCAACCAAAAACAATCGCCAGCGCGATCCATCCGAATACCCACCCCTGTCCAACATCGCTGACGTGCTGCACGATTCGGGTTAGCGAGACAATGATCGCGACGGCAATCACGATGTACACGATCTCTTTCAATGAGACCGTCAGAGACTGCGACTTACCTGTCTTTGGGTCTCCTCCGAACAGTACAGCCTGCACGATCCATTTCAATGAGACCGTCAGAGACTGCGACGACGTGCTGAGGGGATTTTTGTAAGTACCGCCAATGAGCCGCTGGCCGAACGGATTTGCGAACGTTTTGCTTGCACCCGGTACAAACGGAATCTGCTGTTCTGGAGGTGTAGCAGCCGCCGATCCTTCGGCCGCGCGAACGGGCTGAACCGGGGCCAGGTTCTGTCGCGGCGCTATCTTCATCCTGTAATAGTAAATCACAAACTGGACGCGCTTAAGTACTTTGCGCGTAACACCCTACTGACACGTTACAGAAATCGCACGGTAAGACGGCAAACATACCCGAAATGGCATCGGAGGCCCAGATTTCTGGAGGGATTACTTCTCTTCTGCAGCGCTGGAGTCAAGGCGACGCGGCTGTATTGGACAGCTTAATCGAGGTCGCATATGGCGAACTCCATGCGATGGCGGGCGGATATCTGCGTCAGCAATCTGGGGACAAGGCCGGAACTCGGCACGCCGTTGGATCTACATCCGAGCGTACTCGGGGCAGTGAGGGCTCTTGATCCCGCAGCCGAGAAGGTGGACACAAATTTGTCCTTGTTCTCGTTGTTCCAGGCCGATCGACGAAGCGTGTAAAGAGCCAGAAAATTCAACAACTTCCAATTTCGTAAGATCTTAGGCCTTCACTGTCGATCATTGGTAGTTTCGACCCGCGTACAAATAGTCGCTAAGAGGTAATTCGACGACGCATTTCAGCGTGCTCTCGCGGAAGAAGCCTCAGATCAAAGGCGAAGCGTACAGGATCGGTGAACCTGATGTTTTGGAAATCGGGGTGCTTCGGATTGAACAACAAATTGCTTTCGCCTGTGACAACGGAAGGAACCAGCAGAACCGCAGACCGCAAGCTCTCAACCCATTCGTCTCCGATTCTTCTCGTTGCCTGCTGCTCCGCAACAGTGAGGGTCTGCCAGTTCAATGGCAATTCAGAATCCCGCACTGTTTCACACGAGACGTCGTCAGGAATTTCGGCAGAGCCGAGGACGAATTTGTCAGGCAATGTGTCCGTGAGGTGCACGAGCACTTCGAGCACAGAGAGCGATCTGTTCTCGCTCATGTAGAGCACGCGCGTACCTTTGGAATTCCAGCGTCCCCCCGCGCGTTTCGCTCCCTCTCCGTCGTAAGCTGGATGGCGAGCACGGCACAGCCGGTATGCGCGAATCAACCTAGCACGCCGTATTCGATTCTCGTGAGGATATCTTCGACTTCTTGATAGCCAGTATCCGTGGTTGCGGCTTCGAGTGGCGTCAAACCGTTCAGAGACGGATTAGGCGAACGCAACCAGTGGAGCGCTTTTTCTTGGTTCGAGAATACCTCGCCCGCGCGCGCGGAAATAGATATAAGACGGAGCGGTGGCATGCCTTCTGTGCTCTGTATGTTCACCGGAGTTCCGGCCACATGTCCCTCCTTTCAAATATACGTGACCAATCATCTCCGGGAACGATTACCCGCGTTTCTGGCGTGCCAGGACAACATCCTGCAGGCGCCGGACTGCTTTCGGGCAAGGGAAAAGGCTTCCGAAGCCAAGCAGGAGGCCGAACGCGCGGCGCTCGAAGTGAGTGGCGTGACGAGGGTGATTAACAATCTCCAGGTTCAACCTTGACCTCGGCGCATGCCGTGCGGTTATCGTGATTCCGTTGTGGCGATCATTACTCCATAAGCGGCGATCGTGAAGGTTTGCGATGTGGGAAGCTCTGCCTGAGGGCTCGCCATTAGCAGCTTGCGGAAATTCGGCCAGCCACCGGAAGTTCCAGTGATACTCACGGTTTGGTCTTTCGGACTGGTATTCAAGACAATGAGGGCCATTTCGCCGGATCCGGCTTTGCGCCCAAACGCGAACACATCGCGATTGCCTGAGTCGAGCGGTATGTAGGCGCCTTCGCGAAAAGCTGCATCGTCATGCCGGAGCTTCAAGAGCTTGGAGTACCAGCTATAAATGGAATCGGGATTTTGCTTTTCAGTCGCAACGTTGTATCGATCTGCGCCGGTTTCTACCGGTAGCCAAGGCTCGCCGTTAGTAAAACTTGCATTCTTTGCGAGGTCCCATTGCATGGGCGTTCGCTCTCCATCACGATCATCCGCGCGCGGGCGTTTTGGGCCAATTGGCACCGTTTTCAACTGGTCTGCAGGCATGGTTCCCATACCGATTTCCTCTCCGTAATACAGCAGCACGCATCCGTGTTGCGCTAAGGTAAGGGCCGCGGTGAGTTTTGCGATCTGGTCATTGTGCGCTCCATCGCCAAATGTAGACCATTGTCGCGGATGATCATGACTGCTGAAGAAGAAAACCGGCGTCTGCCCGCCGAGCTGAAGCTGCGCGGCGTCCACCTGTTTCTTGAAGACGGCCGCATCGAGCGTCGTGAGATTTCCAAAAAGAAAATCCATGGGGAGCTGAATTTCATCGTGATTCGTGCCGTACACTTTCGCGAGATCTTCAATGGTCGCGGTGGAGGACTCGCCCAACAAGACTGGATTTCCCGGATGGCTGTCCAAAATCTTTCGCATCTCGCGCAACACCTCGTGATTTTCGGGACGGCCCGAGTTATAGGGCTTTAGGGCGGCTTCAGCGCCGGGCTGCGGTGGATGCGGGTCCTCCGGGAAGGCCGGATCTTCAAACAGGTAGGGAGTGGCATCGAGGCGGAAACCGCTGGCGCCGTGATCCAACCAGAAACGCACAACGTTATACATGGCATTGCGCAGTTGCGGATTTCGCCAGTTCACGTCGGGCTGCTGCGGCAGGAAAATGTGGTAATACCATTGCGTGGTCGGAGCGTCCCAGGTCCACGTGTATCCGCCGAATATGGAAGTCCAGTGGGTGGGAGGCTGGTCCGGACCTCCGCCGCTTCGCCAGACATACCAATCGCGCTTCGGATTTGTGCGGGAAGATCTCGACTCTTTAAACCACGGGTGTTGATCGGAGGTGTGATTCAAAACGAAGTCGATTAGAATCCGAATCCCGCGCTTATTCGCCTCCGCGACCAGCTTGTTCCAGTCGTGTAGCGTTCCGTATTCCGGCGCCACGCTGGTGTAGTCAGAAATATCGTACCCGAAATCGAAGTTGGGAGACGGGAAGAAGGGAGTGATCCAAATTGCGTCAACGCCCAGTTCTTTTAGATAGTCGAGACGCGCCGTGATTCCATTCAGATCACCGATACCGTCTCCATTGGTGTCCTGGAAACTTCGCGGATATATTTCGTAGATGACGGCGTGATCGTACCAGCGGTTAGAGGCAATCGGAGCAGAGGAAAGACTGGTACTCACGGCGAGCAGCGCCAAGGTCACGGATGCCGGGTTCATGTGACACATGCTACTGCATGGGTTTGCTGACATGGCCCTTGCAGCGGGAAGCTTGGGCTAGTTCTAGTTCAGTGCGAACTGTTTTACGACCACGTTGTCGTCTTCGTCGAAGACTCGAACGGAGACGATCTGGCCGGCTTGACCGGAGGCCTGGTACTCCAACATTTTCGAATCGGTGACTTTGTTGACGGGTTCGAGGAGAGTCCATTCTCCGCCATCAATCGAGTATTCGGCTTTGTCAATCCAAGAAAGAGCATCTTTCGCGCTGAATCGTACTACGCGCAGCGGACCGTCTTTTGTGATGGAAATGACCGTGAGCTCTGGAGGAGTGTTGTCAATAGTAAAAGGCTCGCTTTGCAGGGAGCAAGTTAACGTGTCGGCAGGCGTATTCCCGGGGGCATCGCTTGCAGTGACGCGAACAATGTATCTGCCGTCCGGAAACGCGGTGCTGTCGAATGAATAGTAATGATCCTGGAGCTTGTCCTTCAAGGTGCGCCAGAGAGAATCGTTTTTGTCTCTAATTTCGACTTTATAGATGAGGGGATCGTTGTTCGGGTCGCTCGCACTCCAGCGGACTGTGACATAGCCTTTGCTGTACTGCAATGTTGCGCTCGAACTGGCTTCTGAGAGTGTGCTGCTGGAGGACGATCTCTTTTGGCCGATGGCGGGCAGGGTTAAGGTTGCCGGGGAGCCGGAAGCCATGACGGAACGCTCCAACGAGGCGGTGCTTGGCGCCTGGCGATAGTTGAATGGAGCAATCTCGATCTCGTGAATGCGGGGAGCAATATTTCTCGGCAAGTAGGCGATGTCCACTGTGCTCAATTCGGGCGAATCGCCGCCGTGCGATCGAGTTAATGTCAGGCGATACTGCAAAAAGCGCGCTGGCGGAGATTCGATCTGCCCGCCCAAGTCGCCCAATGAAACCTTGGCCCAAGGACTCCAATTGTTTTCCGGGTTGTTGAGATTTCCGCTGCGCGTATCGAGAGCGATCATTCCGCCGTTCAAGGACGATCTGATATGAGCTTTGCCCCAGTGCGCGAACTCATTGGCATCGAGAACTTCGCTTTCGATGGTCCCGGTATTTTCAAGATTGGGGCCGATGGAATAGAGGTTGCCCACATTGCCGCTTGCGGCATAAACCATGCCATTCTTGCCCTGCAAGAACGCCGTTACCTGCGTGGGTGGCGCATTCAGCAGTTGCGTGGAGAGCTGGTCCGAATCGATGCGGTAGACAACGCCTTTATTCCCGGTTCCTAAAAGCGGTCTACCGGACGAATCAAAACCGATGGCGTAAATCAGGTCTGAGGATGAGTTCCAGATTCGCTCGGCAAATCCGTCCTTCTGTATGCGATAGAAATCGGATCCACCCGGGACGGCGGCACTGAGAGAGCCGACCGCGGGAGGCAGGGACGGCGGAGTGGTGCCGGCGTGAGGCGCTCCGGTAGGTGTTACGGGAGCAGTGGGGGAAGGAAGAACCGGCGCTGGACCTGTCACCGAAACACTTACCGCCTTGCTGCCGACGGACGCTGCGTAGATGAGGCCGTCGTGTTCGGCAACGGAAGTCACTTCGCGCTTATTGGTTTGGTACAGTACGAAGCTTTCACCCTTAGGGGTGATGCGCATCACCAGTCCACTGGGTTCGGTACCGACAATGAGATTGCCGGCATCATCGATGATCATCGAGCGAGCGTGCGTTTCTTCGGTATCGAAGAATTTGGATCCTTTCCCGTCGGGCGATACGCGATAAATGAGGCCGGAATCTCCGGTCGCTACGAAGAGATTTCCGGAATGATCGAAGGCCATTGCCCAGACGTATTTACATTTGGGGTCGAAGAAGAGCTGCGGCTTGCCGGACTTGTCGATTCGATAGATTTTGGCATCGGGAAGGACTGCGGCATACACGCGATCTTGGGAATCGATAGCGAGGGCGTGGATTTCAAGTCCGGTGATTTCAGCCACGACTTTGGGTTTGCCGTTGCGGGGAAGAACAAATACTTTGGCGGTTGCGCCTGTTGGAGCGCCTCCGGCATAGTAGAGAGCGCCCTTTGAATCCTGCGCGATGGCCCAAAGATACGGGACGTTGGTGCTGTCCAGTTCCTTGAATTCGGGAGCAAGCGTGACGCGGCCATCGCTGCGAATGGAAACGTTCTTGGGAGTACCCCGGGCGAATTCAGCCTGGTCTGACTGTTCCCAAACATGGGTGTCGACAGCTAAGGAAAGGGGAGGTGCGGCCGCGACCAGAAATAGAGCCGCGACCCGGCAAAAGACCGAGCGATTGTGCATGAGATGTTGTGAATGGCGCTTCAGTTTACGTATATCTTCAGCGAGTAATTACCGGTAACGACCACTTCGAAGGGCACCGAGGTCTGCTCGTGCGCGCTTTCCGGCGAACTGACGAACTGGTGGTTGGTGGCCCGGCCGCTTTGCATAACGTTGAGCACCGAAGCCGGTAGACTCGGCAGAACTTTTTCGTCGGAATAAACGGTTGGCTGCGATTCGATGAGCGACACGTATAAGCGGTTATTGCTGCGCTCTTCGTTCAACATGGCGACCGTTTGCGGAATATCTTCAATATGATTCAAGGAGCTTGCGATGTTCTGAAAACGGCTGAGCGTTTCTGCGTCACTGAAGAGAATTTGATGCTCGCCGCGGGTCAGGCCGGGCGGTATTTTGACGTCGATCGTCCTCTCGATACGCTCGCCGTGGTAGGGCTTGAGAAAGACTTTGACCGGAACATCGGTACCAGGCGTGACCTTGTTGTCGGCGATCCAAGCTGATTCGATTTGCGCAATGCGCCGTTCCGGCAGCAGATCGATGGTGACATTCACGGCGTTCAACTTCGGCATCTTGTCGGAATTGACAAACAACCGATTAAATTTATCGCCCCACCAGCCGGCGAGTAGCATCGGCGTTGGGATGGGTGTTTCGGCTGGAGCTTGCATCGTAGTGAGCTCGATACGATGCTGACCTTCGACCTGCAACTCGCCGTGAAGCCGGTAGGTGGCGTTTTCGGAAAAATCATTCAGGTTCGATAGGGAGTTAAAGAGCGTGGCCATCATCAGGTAGGGTGTCCACTTCTGGTCGACAAACACGTTGAAGTGAAAATCTCGCGATTTGCGTATGCTGTCGTCGTGATTATAGGAGCGGACGTGCATGACCACGGGGATCATCTGGGCGGTTGCGCCGAGCTCGCCTTCAACGGCGCTGTGGCGATCCTGCCGTAGGGCGCCGACTACTTCGGTGGCGTTGCCCATTTTGGTTGGCTGATAGGACGATGCAAGGGTAGTGACGATTTCGTCTTTCGCGATGGGCATGTCGACGGGTCCGAGATTGAACATGGGATGACCAAACGCGAGCACATGCTTGCCGTCGTTATAGGTCACCGTGCCGCCTCCCGTCATGGTCATGTCGCCGGAGACGAGAACGGCGGCAATGCTTTCGCCAGGCTGAAGGGAACTGGCCCAATCTTTCGCGGGCTTGGGTGAATCGAGCGCACCGCCTGAACCGCCCTGCGAGACGGTTAGCCCGAGCTGGCTAAAAATCGGCGAGAACTCTTTCACCGCTTCGTCGGAGAATCCCGACATGGCGATGGGAGTAGCGATTTGCGTGAGTATCGGCGATTCAGGCAGGCTGCCGAGCGACCCCGCAGCCAAGACACGCGTCAGGAGATCGCCTGGCAAGGCAGTGGAGGTGACTTGCTGAATTTTGCCCGGGGTGCGGCTATCGGTGGGACGGCTTTTGTCGAATTCGCTCACTTCGAGCATGAGCTGGATCGGCGTGATGCCGCAAATGGCATCGGGCGAAAAAACGCTTAAGCGCAGCGAGATGGCGCCGACCAGCTTGCCGTCGATGTAAACGGGGCTACCGCTCATGCCGCCTGCGACGTTGGTGTGCTGAGCGCGTCCGCCGAGTTTGGCCACAATGACGTCCTGATGAGGTCCCCACATGTTTTGCCAGATGCCGATGATCTCAACCGGGACAGGCTCGGGCTTACTGCCTTGAAAGACCGTCCATGCTACGCCCTTCATGCCCGGTTTCAATGCGCTTTCCGGGAAGAGGTCAGCTTTGCCGGCACGTGGCGGGGCGGTCATGTTTGGGATAGCACGGTCGGGAACAGCCGCGACCAGGGAGCAAGACGCGATCAATAATGAGGAAATGAGTGCCCGCCGGAGCATAGAAATGTCTTCTTTTACGAGATCAACTGGACGCCGGCGCCGCTCAGCTTGGATCAAGCACCGGATGTTCAACATTATCTCGCAAACGCAGCAGACGGGAGAAAGTGAAGCTTCCCTAGCCTTAATCTCTTTTCATAGTGATGCGTTTCGCGTTCGGCGAGTGTCCAACTAGAGGCTGGACGCTGTAAACTAACATTCTGAGTCCCGGAGGGGCAGGAGATCCTAACATGGTTCGGCATACATTAGCGTTTGCAGGTGCTATTCTTCTTGGCGCGTCTCTCACAGTGGGCGTTGTCGGCGCGAAGGCAGGCAAGGCGGGTGACGCCGCCAAGGGCAAAGAAACGTTTGAGCAGTGCGCCATTTGCCACAACGTGGACACGGACGAAAAGAAGATGGGTCCTTCACTGAAGGGGCTGTTTAAGCGGAAGACGCTGCAAAACGGTAAACCGGTTAACGATGCGAATGTTCTAGCGCAGATCAATGCCGGCGGCAACGGGATGCCCGCTTACGCGGATATGCTGTCGGCTGACGACAAAGCCAATGTGCTGGCGTATCTGCATACGCTGTAGAGAGCCGTTCCGGTCATATAGTTAGTGCTCCGGTCGCTTCGCTCGCGGCTCTGAAAGCCGCCAGAGGTGGGGCGTCTGCTAAATTGTTAGAAGATCAGACCTTCCGTAGGGTCCCCATCGTCTAGCCCGGCCTAGGACACCGCCCTTTCACGGCGATAACAGGGGTTCGAATCCCCTTGGGGACGCCATTCCAGTTTAATTTTCGGCGTTTGCGGCAGCGTTCAGGGCAGTGGCGATGGCTTTCCACAAATGCGCCATGCTTATCCCGTAGGCGGAGAGGAGCGCGCCGCTAGACAACGTGATGAAGGTCAGAAGCAGAGTTCGTTCCAGAGTGGAGGACGATTGCCGCGTGGGAGGCGAGTAGCTGGCAATTCCATCATGGAACGGACCATTGCTGAGTGCGACGGGAGCATCTCTCGGGTCGGGCTCCTGGGATTCCGTATCTGAACGATCCGATGAAGCGGTCTCAGATACTAGTGGGCGGCGGGTGCCTTTTGAATGAACGATGGCAAGTTTGCAGCGCAGACAGAATGGCAGCAAGGTGCCTGACTGGTCAATTCTCCAGGAGACCTCATGCCCGAGGAGGCGGCAAGTTAGCTTCATTCCCGCGTCTATTGCGAACCTTGAAAAAAGTTAATAGCGAAGCAGCAGCTCCCATCAGCAGAACAGTTGTCAGTATCAAGACGGCTCCCTCTTTGGGAGAAAACATCAAGCTAGTGAATCGGCCTGCGGCGGTTGCGGCGCTTGAGATATAGAATCAAAACCACAGCGGCTGCAACAAAGAATAAAATCTGCATTATCATAACTACGTTTTCTCCTCTTCGAATCTCACCCTATCCTCTTCCTATTTCTTGATCGGCGGATTTGCGGAAACGTTTAGACAAAAGAGCGGCGGCTATGGGGATGTGGGGACAGGGAGGCGTGCTTAGCCGCGGAGGTATTGATCGGTCTTATTGATCCAATCCTCGCGGGGTGGGGTGAAGATGTCGATGTCGACTGTGTCTTCGAGCGCCACGGCCGTGTGGGGCACGTGCGGGGGAATGCAGAGAAATTCACCCGCGCGGACCGTAATTTCCTGTTCCTTGATGGTGAAGTGGAGGGCGCCCGATTGGACATGCGTGATTTGCTCATTGAGATGGCTATGGAGAGGGATCACGCAGTCTTTTTTGAGAAGCACCCGGGCCACCATGATCTGATCGCCGACCGCGATTTGGCGATCGAGTAAAGGGTTCAACGACTCGATCGGAATTTGGTCCCAGCGGATGTGTTTCACTTCGCCATTCATGAGTTTCTCTCCTAAAGTCCCTTGTACATGCCGCCATCCACGAGTATGGTCTGTCCGGTAATGAAGGACGCGCGCTCTGAAGCGAGCCAGACGATGGCGTCGGCAATCTCTTCCGGCTTTCCGAGGCGGCCTATGGGGATTTGATCGATCCAACTTTGCTCGATGGTTTCTATGGTCAGGCCGGAAGCGGCCGCGCGCCGCGTCGAAAGCTCTTTCAATCGTTCTGTCGCGGTGTACCCGGGCGCGACATTATTCACGAGGATTCCATCTTTGCCGAATTCGTTGGCAAGGCTGCGAACCAGTCCCATGACGCCGGTGCGAATGGCGTTGGAAAGGATTAAGTGGGGCTGCGGTTGGCGGACCGTCACGGAACTGATGGTGACTATGCGTCCCCAATGCTGCCGCTGCATGTGCGGGATGACGGCAAAGGCGAACGCGGCGGCGCTTCGAAGGTTCAGATGAAAGGCGGCGTCCCAATCCTGGTCGGTGGTTTCGAGGGACTCTTTCGCAGGAGGGCCGCCAGCGTTGGTGACGCAAATATCGATGCGATTGAACAGGCGGGCCACATTGGCGACGAACTGCTTCACGGCCGAGGTGTCGCGAACGTCAAGAGCTTCGGCGTGAACTTGGACGCCGAAGCGTTCCCGAATCTGAGTGGCGGTGGTTTCGAGAATTTGGCTGTTGCGGGAGCAGATGGCGACGTGAGCTCCTTCGGCTGCGAGCGCGAAAGCGGCGGAACGGCCGAGGCCCTGGCTGGCGCCGGCGATGATTGCCACTCGGTTTTGAAGGCCTGTTTCCATTGCGCTGTCTTATAGGGTAATGGAGGAGGTGGTCTGTGTATTGGGAATTTGTTAATGGTCGGAGCAGCCGGGCGGGGACGCCCGGCGCGGACGAGGACGTCCGCCCCACTGGTGTTTACGGTTTAATATCAACTGAAGCAGCGCTTGGAAGAAGTATCGCCCCAGTGATTGGATTTAAGGTGAGCGAGAGTTTTCCGCTGGATACTGTGTAAGTCGCGCTGCTTAGAGCGTCTTGGAGCGCTGTCCCGTCGGTGTAATATGGCGAGACAGGGATAGATGGCGTGTTAACGGTGGAAGTGTTGTTTAATGCGACGATTGCGGTTGGAGCGTTAGAACTTACACGCGCATAGGCGTAAGTTCCGGCGGCAGTGGAGGGTTGCTGCGTGTCGCCCGTTAAAAGAGTCACGAAATTGCTGCTCGAAAGAGCGGGATAGTGTTTTCGGAGATGACTTAGACGCGTGTAAAATGCAATTACGTTTTGGTCGGGTGGTCCGTAGATAGTGGGATCTCCGGGCTGATCTGTCCAGGGATATGGCGCGCGGGCATAGGGATCGCCGACCGGTCCGTTGGTGTTGCTGTAACGTGATGGTGCATTGATGGCAGCTTCATCGCCATAAAAGACGGTGGGCGCACCGATGTAAGTGAACTGAAACAACGCTGCGAGCTCGAGCCGCTGCTTCGCTTGAGTAAGGCCGGTGTCGCCTTGTTCTGTGAGGACGTACAGCGCGCGATTCGTGTCGTGTGAATCGATCAGGTTCACCATGGCCGCGGTGGCTTGAGGCGGATAGTCGTCGCGAACGGCGCGATTGGCTGCATCGAATTGGCTTGGCGTTAACGGAATAATGGAGTCGTTTCCGTTGTCGTTGGTGTCAATCCAGCCGTATTGACCGCGGGCGAATCCGAGGACGTTGCGCCGGAAACGGTAATTCATGGTGGAATCGAGCTGGTCGCCCGCGAGCCACTGGCTGGCATTGGGCCAGATCTCCCCAATGAGCGGGCCGTCGCTGTTGTAAGTTTTTGCGGCGATGCGCGTGTTGACCCACCAGGAGTGAGAGAAATTCGGGTCCGGGGCGACGTCGAAACGCCAGCCGCTTGCGCCCGCGGCGTACCAAGTTTTCATGACACTGTTGGCCGGATCGCCGTAGAAAAAATTTTGCACCGCGGATTGGGTGTGATCGAAAAGCGGGAGAGTGTCCGTACCACCCCAATTCGGATAGTCGGCCGAAGTGCAGGGGACGTTGTTGTCGTTGAAGTGAAACCAGGCGCGGTACGGGGAGCTCAGGGATTGGCAGGCGCCGAGGTTCGGGAAGCGGCTGTAACGGTTGAAATAGCTGCTATCGGATGAGGCGTGATTGAACACCGCGTCGAGGATCACGCGCATTCCGCGATGATTCATCTCGGTGATGAGCGCTTGAAAGGCGGCATTACCGCCGAGAGCGGGGTCGACTGTCAGGTAGTCGTCTGTGTCATATCGATGATTGGAGCTCGCCTCGAAGATGGGCGTCAGATAGATGGTGTCGAATCCGAGGTTCTGGATGTAGTCGAGTTCGTTTTGGATGCCTAACAGGTCGCCACCATAAAAGACTTGACCGAAATTGCCGGAGCAGTTTCCGCTCGAGTTATAGGGATCGCATAACAAGTTATTCCAGGGCGTGACGGCAATGGTAGAGGATGGCGCCCCGCCATAGAAGGATGGGCAACCGGCCGAGCTTCCGTTTACGCAGTAATCATTGGCAGGATTGCCGTTGCGGAACCGGTCCGGGAAGATTTGATAGATAATCGCATTTGCCATCCAGGCCGGCGTGTGGAAGTTCGGATCGTAGACGGTGATTTGAAACGAATCGAACGGTTCGGTGTCGGAAGGCGCGCCGGGGCCATCCTTATTTAGATTGTCGTAATCGTCGAGATAGTCATCGCTGTAGAATCCGCTCGTAGGGCCTTCGGTGGCGTGGAACTTGTAATAGTAAATGGTTGGAGTCGACGGCATGGTTATCGCCGTCTTCCAGATGTCGTACTCGGTCCCATTTACAGTGATGTTCTGCTCGAAAGGCATGTTGGTATCGACGGGGCCGGTTGTATTGCCGGTGGCCGTGTCGAGCAAATAAGTGCGTAAAGCGACAGCATAGACGCCGGTTGAATGCAGGGTGCGGAAGCGCAGAGTAACTGGAGTCGATTCGGGCGCCGCGCCTTCCAA
>Ga0213875_10001578_pt1 | contig 14540 bp, 12 predicted proteins | sample BarmaccomBMRX_R8_FD_160105 | JGI IMG/M metagenome (GOLD analysis project Ga0213875, IMG submission 160105) | Root-associated microbial communities from Barbacenia macrantha in rupestrian grasslands, the National Park of Serra do Cipo, Brazil - RX_R8 | ecosystem: Host-associated > Plants > Roots... | reverse complement strand
ACCCCGGTGACGCCCAGTCGGCCGTCTGGACCCTGGACTGCGTCGCCGCGTCCGGCCCTGCCGGCCTCGACATCAGCGGGCCACATGTCCAGGGCCGTCCCGGAGGCAGGTTCGTCTACCTCTCGTGGGGAACCCTCGACGACGGCGGCGCCTTCACCCTGTTTCGGCGGGCGAAGCTAATGCTCGACGCCGTGGACTCCGACACCCTCCTTGCCGCAGTGTCAGCCGGATGCCTCACCGCGCGGCTGCGGCTCACCGACGCCAACGGGCACCCGTTGTGTGCCGCCGTGCGGCCACCGCTGGTCACCTGGTCCGCGGGCAAGGTCAGCTGATCGTCGCCAGGGCGGACGATGCCCGTAGGCTCCGACCATGACCACTGTGGCCGGCCTGGTCCTCGCGGCCGGCGCGGGCCGGCGCTACGGGATGCCCAAGGCCCTGGTGCGGCTGGGCGGCAGACTGCTGGTGGAGTCGACCGTCGATGTGCTGCGCGCGGCCGGATGCACACCGGTGATCGTCGTCGTCGGCGCGCAGGCGCGGCGGGTTCGGCGGGCCAACCTCGGCGACGCGCTGATCACCGAGAATCCCGACTGGCCGACGGGGATGGGCTCCTCACTGCGGTCTGGACTGACCGCGGCTGCCGGCTCGGACGCGACGGCGGCCGCGGTGTTGCCTGTGGACCTGCCCGGGATGACCCCGGAGGCGGTCCGGCGTGTCACGGCGTTCGCGGATGCCGAGGCACTCGTGGCGGCCAGCTACCACGGTGTTCGCGGGCATCCGGTGTTGCTGGGCCGTGCGCACTGGCACGGCGTGTGCGACCTGGCTCTCGGCGACAGCGGCGCGCGGGAGTATCTGCGGCGCCACGAGGTGGTCGAGGTGCCGTGCGAGGACGTGGCCAGCGGGCGGGACGTCGACCGCCCGACGGACCTGCCGCGGTGACCCGGAGCCCGGTAGCGTCGCGGGCCATGAGGTGGATCGCCACGGGATGGATCCCGGCCGGCGCCGTGGTCCTGCTCGCGCTCACCGCGGCTTCGCCCGCTTCTGCCGCGCCGGCGCCCACCTGGCTGCCTGCGGCGACCAATGTCGACGCCAGGCTGCGCGGCCTTTCCGCGGTGAGCCCGCTGGCGGCCTGGGTCAGCGGTGACCACGGCACGATCCTGCGCACCGTCGACGGCGGCCACGGGTGGGACTCGGTGGCTCCGGCCGGCACCGAGGAGCTCGACTTCCGGGACATCCAGGCATTCGACGCCGACCGTGCGGTCGCCCTGTCGATCGGAGCGGGTGAGCGGTCCAGGATCTACCGCACCGACGACGGTGGTCGGCACTGGTCGACGGTGTTCACCAATCCCGATCCGCGGGCGTTCTACGACTGCCTGGCGTTCTTCGACCGACAGCACGGTCTTGTCGTCGGCGATCCGGTCGACGGCACGGTCCAGGTGCTCATCACCGCCGATGCGGGCCGGACCTGGCAGCCTGTGCCCGGTGGCGCACTGCCCGCGGCGCTCAGCGGGGAGGCGCAGTTCGCCGCGAGCGGGCAGTGCGTGGCCACCGATGGCGCCCGCGATGCCTGGATCGGCACCGGCGGTGGGGCGCGGGCCAGGGTGCTGCACTCCGGTGACAGGGGGCGGACGTGGACCGTGGCCGACACTCCGCTGGCCAGTGGCCCCTCAGCGGGCGTGTTCGCCGTGGCGTTTCGGGACCCCCGGCACGGTCTGGCCATCGGTGGCGACTACGCCGCCCCGACGGCCACCGGCACCGCACTGGCGCTGAGCGAGGACGGCGGACGGACCTGGCGGGCACCGCGGGACGGCCCGGCCGGATACCGGTCCGGCGTCGCCTGGCTCGCGGGATCGACCGTGATCGCCGTCGGGCCGACCGGAAGCGATCTGAGTCTCGACGGCGGCTGGCACTGGCACCGGATCGATTCGGGCAGCTTCGACACGGTGGACTGCGCGTTCCGGGTGGCGTGCTGGGCAGCGGGTGAACACGGACGAGTGGTCCGACTCAGCCCGCCGGCCTTGCCGCTCTGACAGTCAGGCCCGCCCGAACGCGAGGGCGCCGAGACTGATGGCGGCGCACAACACGGGTAACAGTCCCAGCGCCAGCGGCAACGAGGTGGCGTGCGACAGCAGGCCGATAGTGGGCGGTCCCAACAACATCCCGGCCCAGCCCGCGGTCGACGCACCGGCGATGGCGGTGCCCGGGTGCACTCCGCCAACGGCTGCCGCGGCGCGAAAGACAATGGGCACGACACAGGAAAGTCCGAGGCCGAACAGCACCAGACCGGCCAGTGCCACGCCAAGGTCTCCCACGAGCAGTGTGGCACCGAACCCGACGGCCCCGACACCGGCGAGCGTGGCGACCACCGCGCGGTCACCGACCCTGGCGACCATCCTGTCCCCGACGGACCGTCCCACGAACATCGCCACCGCGAACACGGCGTAGCCGGCGCCGGACAGCCAGCTCGGCGCCTTGAGGGATCCATGCAAGTACAACGCGGTCCAGTCACCCATCGCGCCTTCACAGAACAGGCCGGCGAACATCAGCACACCGAGCACGATCAGCGCGCGGCTGCGCCAGGGCACCGAGACTCGGTGTTCTTCTGTCGAGAAGTCCTCACGCAGCATCGGACGGGTCAGTGGCCGGGCGATGGCCGTGATCACCACGCCAAGCACGAACATCTGCCAACCCAGGCTGATCCGCAGGCCGACGGCGAGAGTGCCGAGTCCCGCGCCGAGGAATCCGGCGAGGCTCCACCAGGCGTGGAAACTGGCCATGATCGGAGTGCCGTAGCCGTGTTCCACGGCGACGGCCTGGGCGTTCATGGCGATGTCCAGGGTGCTCTGCAACGCGCCCCAGACCGCGAGGGCGGCGAACAGTGCCGACCACGAATCGGTGAGCCCGAGTCCTGTCGACACCGCCGCATAGCCGCCGAGGGACCACGTGACCACGGGTTTGCTTCCCCACCGGGCCACGGCGACGCCGGCGCCGAGCAGCGCGCACACCGCCCCGGCGGGGGCACCGAGCAGCGCCAGTCCCAACGCGCCGTCGTCAAGCCCGATCCGGTCCTTGACCGTAGGGATGTGTGCGGTCCATGCCGCGAAGACCAGCGCGTGCAGCGCGAAGACCGCGGTCGTCGACCGCCGTGCCGCTGTCGGGGGCCGCAGGGAGAGCACCTCGGCCACGGACTACCTCCAGCGCGCTGTATCACGCTCCTTTGACGTCAATATGAACACAGAAACTGTTCATTTCTCCAGTGTCATCGCGTGCCTGATGGTGATACGCGCTCCGTGGTTGCGCGGGTGAGCGGCGGCGCAAAGCGCCGATCCGGGTCCCGGCCGACGAGACACGGCCGTCCGGGACCCGGTGCGCACCCGGCGCACCGGGCACGTCCGTCCGGTCGCTACTTCTTCTTGGTCCTGGTGGCACCGCCCCGACCCCGAAGCTGCACGCCGGATTCCGACAGCACCCGGTGCACGAAACCGTAGGAGCGTCCGGTCGTCTCGGCCAGCGCACGGATGCTGGCACCCTTCTCGTATTTCTTCTTCAGGTCAGCGGCTAGCTTGTCCCGCACGGCCCCGGTGATCCGGGCCCCTTTCTTCAGGTCAGCCACCTTGTCCCGCCTTCCGTGGGAGAGCAGGTCGGGCCGCTCAGGGCCCCTGTCGTCGCAATGATCGAACACCACGGCCGGGAACGCCAGACGATCAAGCAAAATCCTCTCAAGAGTGAGCATTCGATCACCCTGAGTCGATCACCAGCGGGGTTGGAGTGATCATTGTGGCTGGTGGGCTCGTCCTGACCGACCGGCCAGTACCCCGGTGATCAGGCCAGTTCGACGAGTTCGAGGTACTCGTCGGACCAGTGATCCTCCGTGCCGTCCGGAAGCAAGATCACCCGCTCGGGTGTGAGCGCCTGCACCGCGCCGGGATCGTGGGTCACCAGCACCACAGCACCGGTGAAACGCCGCAGCGCGTCGAGTACCCGCTCCCGGCTCGCCGGGTCGAGGTTGTTGGTCGGCTCGTCGAGCAGCAGCACATTGGCCGCGCTGGACACCAGGCCGGCGAGCGCGAGCCGGGTCTTCTCGCCACCGGACAGGGTGCCCGCCGGCTGGTCGAGCTGTTCGCCGGTGAACAGGAACATGCCCAGTAGCGAACGCAGTTGTTGTTCGGAAGTGTCCGGGGCGCTGTGTCGAATGTTCGCCCAAACGCTGGCCTCGTGGTCGAGGGTCTCGTGCTCCTGGGCGTAGTAGCCGATCCGCAAGCCGTGCCCGGCGATCACCGATCCGCTGTCCGGCTTCTCCCGGCCACCAAGCAGCCGCAGCAGGGTGGTCTTGCCGGCACCGTTGAGGCCGAGCACGACGACCTTGGCGCCGCGGTCGATGGCGAGGTCGACCCCCGCGAAGATCTCCAGGGAACCGTAGGCCTTGCTCAGTCCCCTGGCTGTGAGAGGCGTCCTGCCGCAGGGCGCGGGATCGGGAAAGCGGATCCTGGCGACCTTGTCGGCGACCTGAACCTGGTCCAGACCCGCGAGCAGCTTCTCGGCCCGTTTGGCCATGTTCTGGGCGGCCACCGCCTTGGTGGCCTTCGCCCGCATCTTGTCGGCCTGCGCCATCAGCGCCGAGGCCTTCTTCTCGGCGTTGGAGCGCTCGCGGCGCCGGCGCTTCTCGTCGGTGGCCCGTGCTTCCAGGTACCGTCGCCACCCCATGTTGTAGAGGTCCACCTCGCCGCGGGTCGCGTCGAGGAACCACACCTTGTTCACGACGTCGGCGAGCAGTTCGACGTCGTGGCTGATGACCACAAGGCCGCCGCTGTGGCCTTTGAGGAACGACCGCAGCCAGGACACCGAGTCCGCGTCGAGATGGTTGGTCGGCTCGTCGAGCAGCAACGTGGTACCCGCCTTGCCGCCCGCGCCGGACTCCGAGGCGCCGAACAGAATCCTGGCCAGCTCGACACGCCGGCGCTGTCCGCCGGACAGGGTGCGCAGCTGCTGGGCGAGTACCCGGTCGGCAAGGCCAAGGTTCGCGCAGATCCGCGCCGCCTCGCTCTCGGCGGCATACCCGCCGAGAGCGCCGAACCGCTCCTCGAGCCGGCCGTACCCGCGCACGGCGGCGTCGAGTTCCTCGTCATCGACCAGCTCGGCCATCCGAACCTGAGCCTTGGCCATCTCCCGCAGGAGCTCGTCGAGCCCACGCGCCGACAGCACCCGGTCCTTGGCCGTCACCGACAGGTCACCCTCCCGCGGGTCCTGCGGCAGGTAGCCCAGTTCGCCGCTGCGGACGACCTGGCCGCCGTAGGGCTGCGTCTCTCCCGAGAGCACCCGCAGTGAGGTGGTCTTGCCTGCTCCGTTGCGGCCGACAAGGCCGATGCGGTCGCCAGGCTGCACACGCAGGGTCGCCTCGGACAGCAGGATCCGCGTGCCCGCGCGCAGTTCGATACCGGTGGCGGTGATCAAGAGAAGCTCCGAAAGAAGGACGTGATCCGGGGTAAGACGCTCCGGCCCGCCGCGGCCTCCGCGCGGGCCCCGGTCCCACCTAGCACAGGAGCACGATCACGACGGGAAGTCTACCGGTCAGCGCGACTGGTTTTCACTGCGTCCGACGGCACCTTGCCGTGAGCCACGCCACCCTCACGGGCGATCACCATCCAGGCTGGTAGCTTCCCCTGAACCAGGGATCGCCTTACCAGTGAAGACTGGACAATTCGTGACCTCTGGTAATAAATTACCCCAAAAGTAGTAGTTTAGAGCCTCCACCTAGAGGTGCCGTGGTCATATGTTCACCCAGTAGTGTCGCTTCTGCGTGACAAATTGACAGCGAGGAGTCACCATGACGATCGCTGCTGGTCATCCGGATTTGTCGTACGCCGACACCGTGCCAGCCGACAGGAACGAACTGGTGGGCCTTCTGGCTACCGGCCCGTTCCCGGACGCATTGCGTGCCGCGATCAAGACCAGTCGGCTAAGTCTGGACCGTATCCAGCACCGGCTAGGCCTGCGGGGAATCACCATCAGCGTGGCCACCCTCAGCTACTGGCAGTCCGGCCGCCGACGGCCGGAGCGGCCGGAGTCGCTGGAGGCACTGCGCCACCTCGAGGCGGTACTCGGGGTGCCGCCGGGGGCGCTGACCGCCCTGCTTGGACCGCCGCGCCCGCGCGGACGGCGCAGCCGGCCGAGCCGGATGCTGCCGATGGACGCGCTGTGGACGCGGCGTGAGCGGCTGGCCAACCTGTTATCCCGGGTGGACACCAGTTCAGACAGCAAACTCGGACGGCTCAGTCAACACGACAGAATCGAGGTCGCGGCCGACGGCGGGCAACGCTCACTGTGGGTGCGCCAGGTGTTGCGCGCCGACCAGGACGGCGCCGACCGCTGGGTGCTGGTGTTCGACTCCGAGTCGACCCCCGGCACGATTCCGGAACTGGGCAGCCTGCGCAACTGCCGGGTCGGGCGGACGGCCGTGGACTCCGAGGCCAGCATCCTGGTCGCCGAACTGGTCTTCGACCGCACACTCGCCCGAGGCGACACCGTGGTCATGGAATACCAGCTGACCCACCCGAACCCGCCCTATCCGGCCAGCGGGGACGGCTACTGCCGCAAGTTCCGGCTGCCGGTGCGGGAGTACGTCGTCGAGGTCCGCTTCGCCCCGTCGCGGCTGCCGGTGCGATGCCAGCAGTACGCCGTGCCAGCCGGCGAGGAAGGACCGTCCCGCCGCCGCAACCTCGCCCTGGATCCCGCCGGAGGCGTGCACGCGGTCGCGCTGGGCTTCGGCCCGGGGATGTTCGGCGTCCGCTGGGACTGGCCGACCAACTGACCGTCCACACTGCCTGAATGACTGGTCAGTCGAGGGCGATCTTGAGGCCGAAGGCCACGAGGACACCAGCCGTGACGCGGTCCAGCCAGCGGCGGACAGCGGCCTTGGTGAGCAGAGCCTTGGCCCGTCCCGCCAGCCACGCGACCGCGGTGAGCCACACAGCTCCCGCGCTGAGGTGGATCGCGACGAGCAACACCGCCCACCAGATGGTGTTGTTGCCCGTGGTGGGCAGGAATTGGGGCAGCAAGCTGAGGTAGAACGCTCCGACCTTGGGATTGAGAAGGTTGGTTGTCAGTCCGCCGCGGAGGGCGGCCACGGTGCTCTTGGGGTTGGACTGCGGTGCGTCGGCCTGGTGACCTTGGAAGGATCTCCACAGGGCGGCACCGCCGAGCCAGATGAGGTAACCGGCTCCGGCAAGGCGGACGACGTCGTAGGCGAGGGTGGACGCGGCGAGCAGCGCGGACAGCCCGAGGATGCTGGCCACAGCCCAGACAAGGCAGCCAACGGTGATGCCGAGAATGGCGGCCAACCCCGCTGTGCGGCCTTGGGTGAGGGAACTCCGCAGGACCAGCAGGGTGTCCAGGCCAGGTGTGATGGCCATCAGCACCGCGGCGAGAGTGTAGACGGCGAGTGCGGCAGGGGTCATGCCACATCCAATCACGGCTCCGACACGTCAGAGCACGAACGATGCCGTCCACGCCTGGCCCGTCCGTCCGGACAGGGCGTCGAGGAGTGCGGTGGCCTGGCCGTCGGTCAGCGAGGCAACGAAGTCCACGACGGCACGTCCGCGTGCCAGCCGGCGCACCGCGTCGGGACCGGCGGGGACCTCTCCCGCCGGATCGGCCAGCGCCCGCGGGCACGTCCTGGCCAGCGTCTGGTACTCACCGTCGGCCAGTTCGACGAGGTCGTGCAGCCGCCTCGGCAGCCGATCGGCCTCGTACCGGTCGGACAGCCACTGGTCGAGCGCCTCGACCAGCCTGGTCAGCAACCTTGCCTGGCCCCGCTGGTGCAATGCGAGATCGGGGCGCAGCAGCACGAACCTGCGGTGTACGAACTTGAGCACCGCCGCCTCGTGCCACTGCGCCGGGGCCAGCACCACGTGCCCGGAACGGGTCGTCGGCTCCGCCAGCACCCGCACGCCGTCGATCAGCCTCGTGGTCCAGCGGCTGGAGAAGCCGGCGAGGCTGCGTTCCGCCTCGATGGAGCCGTCGAACGGCACGGAGAGCAGACCGTCGACCAGCTCGGCCCGAACCCGGCACACCGCGGCGGCGAACGCTTCGTCGTCGACCACCCAGGAGTCCCTGGCGTGCAACCGGCGACGGAGCGCCTCGAGCGACCTGCCCGGCCGACGCACGTCGGCCCGCAGCTTCGCCTCGTCGAGTTGGGCCAGCGTGACGGCCTCGGCCAGCCAGGTCGTCAGTTCCACCGCGACGGTGGCGTGCTGCAGGACGCCGACCCGGTGGAAGTCCTCGACGTCGTGGATGGCGTAGGCCACATCGTCGGCGGTGTCCATCACCGACGCCTCAACGGTCTGCTGCCACTGCGCCACACGGCCGGCGAAGGGAGCCCTCGATTCCTCCAGGTCGTCCAGCTCGGTCACATACGCGGAGAACTTCGCCGAACCGCCGCCGGGGTCGTCCTGCGGTCTTGCCGCTCCGCGCGGAGGGTTTGCCATCGTCACCGGATGCGGGCTGGGATATGTGCGCTTGGTCCACGGATACTTCAGTATCGCCGCGCGGACCGCGACGGTCAGGTCGAGACCGGTCGCGGCCGCCCCCCGCATGCCCGTTGTGGTAACGATCCGGAAGGTCTGCGCGTTGCCCTCGAATCCGTCGGGCAGACCGAACCGGTGGCGGGCGATCCGGTCAAGGGTCCACTCGCCGAGATGGCCGAACGGCGGATGGCCGAGGTCGTGGGCGAGCGCGGCGGCCTCCACCACGTCGGCGTCGCATCCGCCAAGCCTGGTCACCAGCTCGACGGCGTCCCCACCGGCCAGCCGCTCCGCGATGGCCCTTGCGACCTGGGCCACCTTGAGGCTGTGCGTGAGCCGGTTGTGCACGAGCAGCCCGGAGCCGGTCGGACTGATCACCTGGGTGACCCCGCCGAGCCGGGCGAAGAACGGGGAGCTGGCGATCCGGTCCCGGTCCGCGCGGAACGGACTCGCGGCCAGGTCGGTCGGGCCCTGTTCACCGCACCGGGCCTCACCAGAACGCCGCCGTGCCAGGTCGGCCTGCCATCGCTGATCGCGCATGGGTTGACGGTAGCCTGCGGATTCCTCCGGTATTCCGGTTGGCCGGCCTCCTCGCCGCCACGTGCTGTCCACCGTTCGCACCGTGTACCGAACTGTTCGGTCCGGCACCGGCGTGCCTTCGTGACGGCCGCACGGTCACCGGCCGAGGAAAACCGTCCGGTAGATCCAGCTCAGATAGACGCTGGTGTCGGTGAAAATATCCGGCGCGAGCCCGCATCGGCCGCCGAGGTCGGTGAGCCGACTGGCGACACCGGCCAGGCGCCACTGCCCGTAGTGGCCGACGAGCGCGGGTCCGCCTGAGTCGCCGAAACACACCCCGGCCGGATCTCCGTTGCCCGTACAGAACTCCGTGCCGGGATCATGGACCAGGACGGGACGGGATGACTGCGGAGGACGGACCGCACAGCGGGTATCCGATACCACGTGGGTGTCGAACTGCCGCAGGACGTTCGGGGACACGCAACCAGTGGGCACGGAACACGTCGAGCCCCAGCCGAGTAGCCGGGTGTCGGTACCGTCCCCCGGGGACCACCAAGACAGCGGAATCGGCTCATACGGAACTGGGGCAGAGAGCCGTATCAAGGCGATGTCGTTGTTGGGGCGCCTCGTGGCGTGAAAGTCCGGATGTATCACTACGCGACGGACGGCGCGCACCGCTCCTCCGTGAGCTTTGTCCAGCGAACCCACTCGGACACTGGCTTTGACCAATTCTTCCGGATGGTCTTGGTAGTACAGCACACAATGGGCGGCTGTCAGTACCCAGTCGCGGTGAACCAAAGCGCCCCCACAGTGCTGCTGGCCGTCATGGATCACCGCCGTCATGAAGGAATATGATTGATCCGCCGGCTCGCCACCGACAACGAGTGGAACGCCATGTGCGGCAACCGTGTCAACAAGGACACATGTCAGCGCAAGAGCAATGCCGACGAGGATGTGTCTCATTTTCTTTCTCACCCAGTTCTTCCAATCTCCAAGGTGACACCGTCGGCGGACCGTCATGCACGTCCGCTGTGTCGACCATGGAGGACATGAGTCCCGGGCAGATCCCCCGGGTGAGGGTTTCGGGTGTTCAACCCCCCGGATGGGGGTGTCAACTCGGCGGACAGGCCACTGGCCTTCACGACGAGTCCGGGACGCTCAGCAGCCCGAGGCGGTGCGCGATGGTGACCGCATGTGTTCTGTCCCGAGCGCCCAGCTTCGTGAGGATATTACTGACATGACTCTTCACGGTCTCGCGGGCGATGAACAGGCCCGACGCGATCTCATTGTTGGTGAGCCCTTCGGCCATCATGTCCAGAATTTCCCGTTCTCGTCCGGTCAGCGGGCACGACACCGGACGTCGAGGCGAACGAACGGACGGTGCCGTCGGACGTCCGGACGGATTTGCGTCTGATAACCGCGTCATGGCTCTTGGTTCCGGCTGATGCACTCCACGCAACGCCATGCCCAGGATTGTCGGCAAGGCGACTATGATCGCCGCGGACAGAACGGTTACACGGAGTCCGAGAGGCGCCAGGTTCGATATCATGACCAACGCGGTCAGAAGGGCTCCCGTCACAGCGGCGGTAAGAACAGCGGCACGGCGGTGAGTGAACTTTCCCACCGCGACGAGCGCGGCGAAGAAGGCCAGATCCCCTGTCGTAGACGGCAAGGCGAAGGACTGGCCGACCAAGAATGGCACGGTCGCCGCCGCCGCCATCGTTATGGGATAATTCCGACACCACCACAGTGGAAGGATCTGAATTATGGGCAGTATTCCGGCCAGCACCGGAGAACTGATATTCCAGACGTCCCCAAGATAAACGTTTACCCGCAATTTCGGGGAAATCCAGGGTAACAGCAGGCCAGCAAACAGGACAAGGGCAATCCATCGATGCGCGGGAATCATGCGGAGCACCGCTCCAGCTTTTCTCGCTCGATAACGACAGAACTCCGACCAATATTCCGCATTCAAGGCCGCACTAGTTCCCTTCGCTCCACATTGACCCGAACAACGACCATCTCAGAACGCGCGCCAGCTTACGTGGCCGGCACGCCGGTTGGTCGGCCTCCTCGCCGCCACGTGTCGCCAGATAAATCCAGCCGACGTACGGGTGCCGCGCGGTAGGCTGCCCACATGAGTTTCATTCAGTCGGTGACGACGACGCCGGACACTCTCCGGCGCATCGTTTAGCACCTGCTGACGGACCAACGAGCCCCGGGAGTCGATCCCCGGGGCTCGTTCACGTCCGGGGTCGCGGCTCGCGCTCGTGACCAGTGGAGGTCACCAGAAATGAATGCCGATCACCGAGTACTCGGGCGGGAACTGGAGCTGTTCACCACCTCCCCGATCGTGGGCGCGGGGTTGCCGCTGTGGCTACCTGACGGCGCCATCATGCGTGCCGAACTGGAGGCGCTCGCCGCACAGGAAGCCGCCCGCTCCGGATGTCACCGCGTCTACACCCCCGTGCTCGCCAAGCGCGCCTTGTTCGAGCAGTCCGGACACTGGGACAAGTTCGCCGAGGATATGTTCCCGGAGCTGCGGGTGGGCGGCGAGAGTTTCGTGCTCCGGCCGGCCAACTGCCCACACCACACCCAGGTGTACGCAGCGAGGGGCCGCAGCTATCGGGACCTTCCGTTCCGGCTGTCGGAGCAGGGCTCGATGTTCCGCGCTGAACTGTCCGGAGTGCTCGCCGGCCTGAGCAGGGTCCGCCAGATCACCCTCGACGACGCCCACGTGTTCTGCGCACCAGAACAGGTCGGCGACGAGATCGCGCTCACCCTCGCCGCGATCGAGCGGTGTTACGCGACTCTCGACATCTGCGTGGCGCACTACCGGCTTTCGCTGCGCGGACCGGCCGGGTGCTATCTCGGTGGCGACGAACAGTGGAAGCACGCCGAAGACCAGCTCCGTGGTGCGCTGCATGCACTCGGACTGCCCTTCGTCGAGGCCGAAGGCGAGGCGGCCTTCTACGGCCCCAAGATCGACGTCCAGGTGGCTGATGCCCAGGGCAGGCAGGAAACCCTGTCCACCGTGCAGGTCGACTTCAACCAGCCCGAGCGGTTCGGCCTGGAGTACACCGGAAAGGATGGCGCGAGGCATCGGCCGGTGATGATCCATCGTGGCCTGCTTGGTTCGATGGAGCGGATGATCGCCGTGCTGATCGAGCGGTACCAGGGTCGGATGCCGCCCTGGCTCGCCCCTGTGCAGGTGTCCGTCCTGCCCGTCGATGTCCGACGTCAGCATGCCGCCGCGTCGGCCCTGTGCGACCGCCTGCTGGCCGACGGCGTGCGCGCCAGGGTTGTCGGTGCCGGCACCCTTGGCGGCCGGATCCGTTCCGTCCGTGCGCACCGCGACCCCTATGTCGCGGTCATCGGGGACGACGAACGGCGCCACCGGGTCGTCACCGTGCTCGTCCCGGCCGCCGAACGCCGGGTGCGGGTGGGCACCGAGCGTTTCGTCGCAGCTGTCGTGGACAGCATCAGACGGCGGGCGCGTCAGCCGATGTGGGGCGACGTGCGCTGACTTGGAGTACCGTGAAGCCCTCACGACCGGGAGATCCTTTCATCCAGCGGGTGTCCCCTATCGGGGCCGCCAGACCACACCAACGCCGGTCGCGCGAACCAAGCGATTACTCCTAGCATTGCCGCGATGACAGAGCGCACTCTGTCCTGAGCCTCGTGTCCGGTCGACGGACGGGCGGGAGTTCTGGTGCGGATCAGCGAAACCGGAAAGAGTTCGCGGTCGTCCCAAGGACCCGTGGCGCTTCCGCTGCCGAGGACGGCCCCGAGGCCGGTCGCCGGCCAGTCACTCAGCATTGGCGTCGAAGAGGAATTCCTGCTGGTGGACTATCGGACGCGCCGGGTGGCCCCGAGGGCGCCGCTGGTACTGGCCAGCGCCTCGGCGCGGTTGCCCGGCCTGCAGCAGGAGATGACCCAGTTCCAGGTGGAGACCGCGACCCCGGTGTGCCACACCATGGACGAGATCCGTCGTCATCTGAGCACCAGTCGGGCCGGGCTTGCCAGTGTGGCGCGCCAGCACGGGCTGCGGCTCGCGGCGGTCGGCGCGCCGGTGCTCGGCAAGGCCATGCCTCCACCGCTGACCGACGCGCCCCGGTACCACCGGATGCTCGCCGAGTTCGGTGCGGTCACCGACATGGTGTCGATCTGCGGCTGCCATGTGCACATCGGCATTCCCAGCCTCGAGGACGGGGTCCAGGCCATCAACCATCTGCGCCCCTGGCTGCCGATCCTGTTGGCGGTCAGCGCCAACTCGCCGTTCTGCGAGGGGCGCGACACCGGCTACGCGAGCTGGCGGTACCTGCTGTGGGGCCACTGGCCGAGTTCGGGGCCGCCACCGGCGTTCGAGTCGGCCGCCCACTACGAGCACGTCATGCAGTCGCTGCTGCGGGCTGGTGCGGCTATCGACCGCGGCATGGCGTACTGGGACGTCCGACTGTCCCATCGGCACCCCACGCTCGAACTTCGGGTGTGCGATGTCGCGGCCACCAGCGACGAGGCGGTGTTGATCGCGGCGTTGGTACGGGCGATGGTGGCCACCGCCTTGGACGACACCAGACCTCCGCTGCCCATGCCCCAGCAGGCACTGCGCGCCGCGATCTGGCGGGCGGCGCGCGACGGTCTCGGCGGCGACTGCGTCAATCCGGTCACCGGCCATCCCCTGCCCGCGCCGGTGCTGCTCAACCAGCTGATCAACCGGGTTCGACCGGCACTGGACCAGGCCGGCGACCTCGACCTGGTCATCGAATCGGTGGCCGCCCTGGTCCGCAGGGGCTGCGGGGCACAACGGCAGCGCCGGGCCTACGCGAGGACCGGCAAGCTCACCGACGTCGTCGACCTTCTCACCGCTCAGACCGCCGGCGCGGCCGACCTGGTCTGAACGGCACCGCGGCGATATCCGGCACGAAGGGCGGCGATGACGACGGGCGGCATGATCGCGGCGCGGATGAACCGGTTGCCTATCACCCGCCAGCACCGGTTCGCGACCCTCGCGATCGGGTTTGGGCTGTTCTTCGACATCTACGAGGTCTTTCTCGCCGGTGTGCTGAGCACCGCCCTCGGCAGCGAGTTCCACCTGGGCAAGGCACAGCTGCCCTGGCTGTTGTCCTCGGCCTTCCTCGGCATGTTCATCGGGGCACTCACGCTCGGCCGGCTGGCCGACCGGATCGGACGGCGCGGTGCGTTCCTCGCCAGCGTCGGCGGCTACTCCGTGTTCTCACTGCTCGCCGCGTTCAGCACCGGTCCGGCCATGCTGGTCGCGGCTCGATTCCTCGCCGGCATCGGGATCGGGGCCGAACCGCCGGTGTCCGATGCCTACCTCGGTGATCTTCTGCCGCCCCGCCAGCGAGGCAGGTACACCGCGCTCGCGTACACCTTGTCATTCCTCGGGGTACCGCTGGCCGGATTCCTCGGCCGCTGGCTGGTGCCGGTCGCACCGCTTGGCGTGGCCGGATGGCGGTGGATGTTCGTGATCGGCTCGGTGGG
>Ga0213875_10001577_pt1 | contig 14567 bp, 13 predicted proteins | sample BarmaccomBMRX_R8_FD_160105 | JGI IMG/M metagenome (GOLD analysis project Ga0213875, IMG submission 160105) | Root-associated microbial communities from Barbacenia macrantha in rupestrian grasslands, the National Park of Serra do Cipo, Brazil - RX_R8 | ecosystem: Host-associated > Plants > Roots... | reverse complement strand
GGTATCGGACTGGGCCGACCGCCGTCAGTTCCGCGCCGGCGGGCTCTGCGATGTCGTCGAGGTGGACGCGATCAGGCCGTGCAGGATGAGCTCGACGAGGACGGCGGCATCAGGCACACGGTCGGTGACCTGTCCCAGCACGATCGCCGACAGCAACATCTGGGCCGCGGTCACGGTGTCGTGCGGGCGCAACTCGCCGGTCTCGACGCGTGTGGCCAGGTAGTCCGCGAGCAGATGCTGGCCCTCGGCGACCAGTGCGGTGAGCTGTTCGCGGATGCGCGGGTCGGTGGCCGCACCGCTGAGGAACAGCCGGACGAGGTCGGCCCGGTCAGCTAGCATGCGGCCGAACCCGGTGGCGAGTTCGACCAGGACCTCGCGCGCGGGACGCTGGTGGCCCACGCGCAGCCGCTCGCGTAGCTCCGGCATGAACCCCCGTTCGGCCAGCATGGTCACCAGCAGCCCCTCTTTGCTGGGAAAGTAGTGGTAGAGCAGGCCAGGAGTGACGCCGGCCGCGGCGGCGATGTCCTTGACGCTCGCCCCGTCGACCCCCTTGTCGGCGAATACGGCCAGGGCGGCGTCGAGCAGCGATTCGCGCCGCTGCCGTGCCTGGGCACGTCGAACCGACACGATGGCACTCCATTGGCTGAACGTTCATTCAAATAGACTCGGTGCCATTCAAGTTCGCCGGGACGAAACGGTCAAGCCGGCTCGTCCGACGTGCCGGCTTGACCGTTCGAGCTCAGGTCAGGTCCACAGGTAGGTAACGCTGACGAACGCGTTGTCGGCCAGTCCCAGCCCGTCCCAGAACGTGCCGTCGGCCAGGTCGATGCCGGCCGGGTTGGCAACCTGCCTGCCGAACTGGTCCTCGCCGCCGTTGTAGTCGTTCTGGAAGGCGGCCTGCGCCTCCGGGGTGCCCTGGGGGAGGTCCTTCCACGACTGCCGGAACGCCGACGGGTTCCAGTAGTCGTCCGTGGTGTTCCACGGCCCCTTGTCCCAGACCGGAGCCGTCTCGCACTTGCCGTTGTCCGCGCACACCCGAACCGAGTACATCGTGCTGCCGTTGGGCGACAACGCCTTGCCCGAAGGCAGCGCCACGAAGTGATCCCTCGCCTTGATCACGTGACCGTTCGAGGTGGTGCCTCCGACGAGACCTTCTCGGGTCGCGTACACCCGGTAGGTCGAGGCCTGTGGCTGCGCCATCTGACCGGCACGGTGGTCGGCTGTCGTCGTCGCCAACAGCGACAGGGCGCGGACCAGCGGGCCGGCCGAACCGATTGGTGCGGTCAGCGTCATCCTGACCTGGACGGCGGAGGTGGCTTCCGGAAGCACGGCGGGCCCGGCCGGTCCGGTTTCCACCCACTCCGTCCACCGACCGTCGGCACGCTGGCCACGGACATCGACGGCCAGCTCGGAGTCGGCGGCCACCGAACCGTCCAGGGCGGCCGATACAGTGTTCGCGGGAACGCCCAACCGGTGCGGATCGAACACCATGATTCCGGAGCGGTCGTCGAGTCGGTCCGTGGACGCGTGGGCTTCGGCGTCGCCGAGTCTGACCACGCCGCCGGCGTTGATGACGTTGCTGCTGTCGGCGTTGTTCGTGCTCAGATCGGCCTGCCACGTCTGCGCTGACGGCGAGGCGAGTGCCACGGACACACTGCCCAATACGGTCAGTGCCGCGACCGCCGCCAAGGCGTGAACGAGCTTGCTATGCATGGATTTCGCACTCCCTCCGCGGGCGCGCGACGCGGACGGTGCGTCAGCGGCAGGGTTTCCGCGCACCCGTCAGATGAGTCGAGCCAACCTCCGCCATTGTGACCGAGCAACATGGAGTGTGGTTGTGCCCGTGAATTACTCGCAATGCCGCCGGTGAACTTGATCCGATCGGGCGAAAATCGCGCGGACCGCGCCGCGGTCGACCTTGCCCGGTCCCAGTAGCGGCAGCTCCGTGACGAGCCGAAACTCCTTGGGAACCGCGGCGTCGCCGACGCTGTCGCGGACTGCCGCCCGCAGCGCCGACTCGTCCGGCGGGCCCGCCGGATCAGCCGGCACGACCGCCGCGGCGACGCGGTGCCCCCATTCCGGGTCCTCAATGCCGACAACGGCAGCGCTGGACACTTCGGCAAGCGCGGTAAGGGCCTGCTCGACGAGCAGAGGCGACTCCTTCACCCCGCCGGTGTTGATGAGGTCGTCGATCCGGCCGACCACCGCGAGCCGGCCGTCAGGCAGCCATCGCCCGAGATCGCTCGTGGCGAACCAGCCGTCGACGACCGGGGGCCTGCCGGTGTCGGGCAGGTAGCCGTGGGTAAGCACCGGCCCGGACAGCTCGATCCGGCCGGTCGGCTGTGCCCCTGACAGCCGAATCCGCACGCCGTCCAGAGGGACCCCGTCATGGACGCAGCCGCCCGCCGTCTCGCTCATGCCGTAGGAGACGACTATCCGAACTCCGGCCGCGGCGGCGCTGGCCAGCACCGTCTCCGGCGCCGCCGCACCGCCGAGGACCACCGCGTCGAACCCGCGCAGCGCATCGAGCCCGGCGCCGCCGTCACTGAGCAGGCGAGACAGCTGGGTCGGCACCAGCGCCGTGTAGCGCGGACCGTCGTCGGACAACACCGACCGTGCCGCCTTCGCGAACTCCATGGGTCGAAAGCCCCCGGTCAGGTCCACCACCGCTGGCGTCGTGCCGACGACAAGCGACCTGATCAACACCTGCAGTCCACCGATGTAGCGTGCCGACATCGCCATCAGCCACCGCCCCGGGCCACCCAGCCGGTCGTTGGTCGCCACGGCGGAGGCCACCAGTGCCCTCGCCGACAGCATGACCCCCTTCGGGGCGCCTGTCGATCCGGAGGTGCCGACCACCAGCGCCGTGTGGCCCGGCACCGGCGCCACGAGGCCCACCGCGGAGACAAGGCGTTGCCGGTCCGCCGCGGTGACCGGGAGCAGGGCCGGCCCATGGCCGTCCAGAGCCGCTCGCAGCGCTGGCAGCATGGCGAGCACCTCGCGCGGTGCCGTCGGGACGAGCAATGGCCTCAGTTCGCGGGACATCAGAAGTAGTACGGGAACTCGGACCAGTTCGGCGGCCTCTTCTCGAGGAACGCCTGTCTGCCCTCAACCGCTTCGTCGGTCATGTATGCCAACCGGGTCGTCTCGCCGGCGAACAGCTGCTGCCCGACGAGGCCGTCGTCGATCAGGTTGAAGGAGTACTTGAGCATGCGCTGCGCGGTCGGCGACTTGCCGTTGATCTCCTCGGCCCAGCGCAGCGCCGTCGACTCGAGTTCGGCGTGTGGCACGACCGCGTTGACCATGCCCATCCGGTGGGCCTGCTCCGCGGTGTAGGGGCGGCCGAGGAAGAAGATCTCCCTGGCGAACTTCTGGCCAACCTGCCTCGCGAGGTAGGCCGAACCGTATCCGCCGTCGAAGCTGCCGACATCGGCGTCGGTCTGCTTGAACCGGGCGTGCTCGGAGCTGGCCAGGGTGAGATCGCACACCACATGCAGGCTGTGCCCACCGCCAGCGGCCCAGCCGGGTACGACCGCGATGACCACCTTCGGCATGAACCGGATCAGCCGCTGCACCTCGAGGATGTGCAGGCGGCCGGAACGGGCGGAGTCGACCGTGTCGGAGGTCTCGCCGCTGGCGTACCGGTAGCCGTCACGCCCGCGGATCCGCTGGTCGCCGCCGGAACAGAACGCCCAGCCGCCGTCCTTGGGAGACGGCCCGTTTCCCGTGATCAGCACGCAGCCCACGTCCGCGGACATCCTGGCGTGGTCCAACGCCGTGTACAGCTCGTCGACGGTGTGCGGGCGGAAGGCGTTGCGCACCGAAGGCCGGTGGAACGCCACCCGTACGGTCCCCTGGCCGATGGCCCGGTGGTAGGTGATGTCGGTGAAGTCGAAGCCCGCGACGGGCCGCCATGCCGCGGGGTCGAACAAGTCGGACACGTGGTCATCAGGCACACCTGGGAGAATAGGCGGGTGAACCCCTCCACCGCGCAGGCCCGTGTGGTCGTCGATGAGCTGGTGCGCAACGGCGTGCGGCATGCGGTGTCGTGTCCTGGTTCCCGCAACGCGCCGCTGTCTTTCGCGTTGCACGAGGCGGCCGTGGCTGGCCGGCTCGAACTGCACGTCCGTATCGACGAGCGCTCAGCGGGGTTCCTGGCGCTCGGGCTGTCCAAGGGCTGGGGAAACCGTCCGCGGCCCGACCTCGTCGCCGTCGTGTGCACCTCCGGCACCGCTGTGGCCAACCTGCACCCGGCGGTACTGGAGGCGTATCACAGTGGTGAGCCGCTGATCGTGCTGACCGCCGACCGGCCGGCGGAACTGGTCGGGTCGGGCGCCAACCAGACCACCACCCAACACGGGATCTTCGGCCCGCTGGTGCCGACCGTCGACTTTCCCATCGCGGAACGGCGCGCCGGCCAGAACGCCGTGTGGCGCGGCATGGTGTGCCGCTCGCTGCCCGTGGACGGGCCGGTGCACCTGAACCTGCCGTTGCGTGAGCCGTTGGTACCCGCCGGCGGGGCCGACTGGCCAGAACCGCTGGACGGGCGGGCGGACGGCAAGCCGTGGACCTCGACCACCCGTGCCGCGTCCTGTCGTGCCCATGCCGACGACCTCGGTCACCTCAGTGCCCGCACGCTCGTGGTCGTCGGCGACGTCCACCGGAGCCATGTCCGGTGGGCGGGAGAGGTCGCCGACAAGGCCGGCTGGCCGGTCATCGCCGAGCCGTCAGGCCGGCACCTCGCGGACACCGCGGCGGTGATCACCTGTGGTGGCGCCATGCTGGCGGCCGGTTCGCTGCCCGACCGCCTGCGCCCGGAATCGGTCCTCGTGATCGGCAGGCCAACCCTGAGTAGGGGCGTGCAGCTGCTGTTGCGGGAAACGCCCGTCGTGCACGTGGTCTCCGACGGTCCGCGGTGGGCCGATCCGCAGTGCGTCGCGACCCACGTGTCCGGTCCGATCGACAAGGGCGCCGCGGTGCCGCCGCCGGACTCCCATTGGCTCGCCGGGTGGCAGGCTGCCGATTCCGCGGTTCGTGACGCGATGGACGCGCTGCTCACCGCGCAACCGTGGCCGTCGGGGCTCCGGTTGGCCAGCGAGCTCGTCGCCGCGTTGCCTCCGGAGTCGACGCTGTTCCTCGGTTCGTCCAACCCTGTCAGGGACGTGGACCTCGTCGCCTGGCAACGGCACGACATCGTCATGCTCGCCAATCGGGGCCTTGCCGGGATCGACGGCACCGTGTCCTCGGCGATCGGGGTGATGCTGGGATCAGGGGGCAGGAACGGGTATGCCCTGCTCGGCGACCTGACGTTCCTGCACGACATCAATGGTTTGCTGCTCGGCCCGGACGAACGGCGGCCGAATCTGACCGTGGTCGTGCTCAACGACGATGGCGGCGGCATTTTCTCATTGCTGGAGCAGGGTTCCGGCGAACACACGGATTCGTTCGAGCGGATTTTCGGCACACCGCACGGCGCTGACCTTGCCGCGCTGTGCGCCGGCTACCACGTGCCGCACCAACTGGTGACCACTGTCGACGAGCTGCGGCGTGAGCTGACACCGTCGACGGGAATCCACGTTGTCGAGGTGCGTTCCGATCGCGCCGCGCTCCGCGATCTGCACGCCAGACTGCGTCGGGTCGTCGCGGACGCCCTGGCAACCCACCATCGGCGGTAGCGTGATTTCGTTGCCCTCTCTATGTTGCTGTCTCGTCATCGCCGGGTGGGACGGAAACAGGGAGTCGTCGTGTTCAGATCGAAGCTGTTCGTGGCCGCGGTCACGATGGCGACGGGTGTGCTGCTCGCAGGGACGGCCAGTGCCGGTACGCCGCCTCCCGGCGCCGGCGGGCAGTCGATCGGCGATCCGTACTTCCCGGCCGACGGCAACACTGGCTACGACGTCCAGCACTACGACCTCGATCTGCGGTACCAGCCGGCAACCGACCAGCTGAACGGCACGGCCACGATTCTGGCGACGACGACCCAGGAGCTGTCGAGCTTCTCCTTCGACTTCGGACTGCACCCGACTTCCGTGCTGGTGAACAGCTGGCCAGCGCGGTTCACCGAGAGCAACGCCAAACTGGTCGTCACGCCGGCGAAGGCACTGCCGAAGGCGGCCGCGGTCACCGTGGTCGTCACCTATGACGGCGTGCCGTCGCAGGTCGAGATCGGCGGCGAGAAGGATTGGGTCAAAACCCCGGACGGCGCGCTCGCGGTGAACGAGCCCCATGTCGCCGCGTTCTGGTACCCGGCCAACGATCATCCGCTGGACAAGGCCACCTACGACGTGTCGATCGCGGTTCCCGACGGCACGCAGGCTGTCTCCAACGGCACGCTCGTCCGCAAGACCAGTCTGCTCGGCTGGACCCGCTGGTCGTGGCGCAGCACCAAGCCGCAGGCCAGTTATCTGGCGTTTCTCGCGATCGGCCACTACGACATCCGGAGCGCGGCGGGGCCGGACGGCGAACCGGTCATCACCGCCTACCACCAGGACCTCGGTGACAGCAGCGGTGCGGCGCAGGCAAGCGTCGAGCGCACGCCGGAGATCCTCGCCTGGGAGTCCACGCTGTTCGGGCCTTACCCCTTCGAGGCGCAGGGTGGCGTCGTTCCGGCCACCGGGCTCGACTTCGCGCTGGAGGACCAGACCCGCCCGGTGTACAGCTCGAAGTTCTTCGCCGCCGGCGCGGATCCGTCGGTGATCGTGCACGAGAACGCCCACCAGTGGTTCGGCGATTCCGTTTCGGTCGGCGGCTGGCGCAATATCTGGCTCAACGAAGGGTTCGCCAGCTACGCGGAATGGCTGTGGTCGGAGGCGCACGGCCAGGCGACCGCCCAGCAGTTGTTCGACCACTACTACAACTCCAAGCCGGCCACCGACCCGGCCTGGCAGATCGCCACCGGCGACCCCGGTCCTGCCAACCTGTTCGACGGCTTTGCCGTGTACGACCGGGGCGCGATGGCGCTGCATGCGCTGCGAACGGCCGTTGGTGACACCGCGTTCTTCGCCATCCTCAAGGCGTGGGCCGCGCAGCAGCGCTACGGCAACGGCACCATCGAACAGTTCGTCGCGCTCGCGGAGAAGGTTTCCGGTAAGGCCGTGCATCCCGTGCTCGATGACTGGCTGTTCACCAAGGGGCGCCCGACTCTCGGTGTCACCGCGAGTTTCGGCGTACCTGCCGTGCCCGCGTCGGTCGCCGAGCTCGACCGCACTCATCAGCTGCTCGCGACGGCCCGTCGCCGGTAGTCAGGAGGCGGGGCGGAAGGATAGCCGTAGTCGACCGGCGACCGGGGTCGGAATTCACGGTGCGCAGCACATCGCTGACGCTCGGGGCGTGCACCGGATCGGTGCCCGTTGCGGCCGGGGTCCCGGCATGTATTCGTCAATCGCCGCGTGGGCGCACTCAGATTGGGCAGTGCGGCCGTGATGCCGGACCGTTGCCCCGCCGGGGTCGCCGTTTCACCACGACGGGCAAGAGCAGTTCGAGGAAGCGCCGCACGAGCCAGGCCGGTGGCTGACCACCGGGATCGACGAAGCTCTGCCCCAGTGCGCCCTCCCGCAAAGTGATGATCATCCGAGCCAGTTCGTCCAGGTCGATGGTGCACGACAGTCCCGCGCGCGCAAGGAGATCGCCGAGCCCACGGGCGACTTGACCGCGCACCTCGTCGTCGTGTTCGGCCAGCGTCCGGGCAGCCTCGGGGTTGCGTATCGCATAGAGAGTGAACTCGGTGGTCACCAGGTACCAGTTGCGCTCGTCGGGAGGCACGTGCGCGACGAGCTCGGCGATCTGTTCGAGTGTGATCGGCTCTCCGCTGCCGTCATCACTGGCCGTGACCACCCATTCCATGGCGCGCCGGGCGCGCGCGTCGAAGAGCGCGAAGAACAGTTCGTCCCGGGTGGCGAAGTTGGAGTAGAACGCGCCCCGCGTGTACCCGGCCCTTCGGCAGATGTCCTCGATGCTCGCGCCGCTGAATCCCTGTTCCGCGAAGACTTCCAGCGCCGCGTCGAACAGTCTGGCCCTTGTCTCCGGGCGTCGTTTGGTCATCCCCTTCGGCATGGCACTCCTTCCGAGTGGGTTGACATCGAGGCCGTGCTCGCAAATGATACATGAATGTATCCGATGCGACTGTGTATCGGATGTACCCCGGACTTTCCCGAACCATGTCTCGTCTGGAGTAACCGTGACCAGCATGCTGTCCGCGACTGTCAGCGCCGCCATAGGTCCCGTTCCCGAGGGATTCACCGTCCCACAGCCTCCGACGTTCACCAACGTCGACGACGAACGCGTGTATCGCAAGGAACAGCTGGCCGCGGGCTTCAGGCTGTTCGGGGCTTTCGGCTTCTCCGAAGGAGTGGCCGGGCACATCACCGTCCGTGATCCGGAGAACCCCGACTGGTTCTGGGTCAACCCCTTCGGCATGAACTTCAGCCGGATCAAGGCCTCGGACCTCATCCTCGTCGATCACGAGGGCACCGTCCTGCACGGCACCCGCCCGGTGAACCGTGCCGCCTTCGTCATCCATTCCCAGGTCCACCGTGCCCGACCGGACGCGCTCGCCGCGGCCCACTCTCATTCGTTGCACGGCAAGGCCTTCTCCAGCCTCGGTGTGCTCCTCGATCCGCTGACCCAGGACGCCTGCGCGTTCTTCGAGGACCACGGCCTGTACAGCGACTACCGCGGCGTGGTCGGCGATGTGGAGGAGGGTCAGCGGATAGCCAGGGCACTCGGCTCGTACAAGGCAGTCATCCTGCAGAACCACGGGCTGCTCACGGTCGGCGGATCGGTCGCGGAGGCCGTCTGGTGGTTCACCACGATGGAACGGTCGTGCCAGGCGCAGCTGTTGGCCATGGCCGCCGGCACGCCCAAGCTCATCGACCGGGAGACCGCCCTGCTCACCCGTGCCCAGGTCGGCACTCCGCTGGCCGGCTGGTTCCAGGCGCAGCCGCTGTGGGACCAGATCACCAGTGCCCACCCCGACCTCGTCGACTAGCAGGCTCGACACGGAGCACTGGCCAAGAAGATCGAAAGTAAGCCGACCACGAAGGTGCAGCACAGTACCTCGACCGAAGGAGAAAGCCCGTCGTGAGGCAAGGAGAAGTCCATGCCAACGGGTTGCGATTCCGCTATCTTGAGCAGGGAGACGGTCCCCTTGTCTTGCTGCTGCACGGTTTCCCCGACAATGCCTACTCATGGGAGCACCAGATCCCGGCACTGGCGGACGCCGGCTACCGGGTGGTCGCGCCATTCCTCCGGGGCTATCCACCGACCGAGGTTCCGCCGGACGGGTTCTACGACCGCGCGACGCTGGCAACGGACGTGAAGTGCCTGATCGATGAGCTGAATGACGGCCAGCCGTGTCATCTTGTCGGCCAGGACTGGGGTGCGGCGATCGGTTATGGCGTGCTCGGTGCCTATCCGGAGTGGATCCGGCGTGCGGTGCTGCTCGCGGTGCCGCATCCACAACAGGTTCGGCGCACCCTTCGCCGATCGCCGAGGCATCTGATCCGTTCTTTCCACTGGTTGCTGTTCCAACTGCCCGTGCTGCCGGAAATCCTGTGCCGGGCAGGCAACTTCGCGTTCATCGGGTTCCTGTGGCGGCTGTGGTCCCCTGCCTTCGACGACAGGGAGCACGTCGCACGGATCAAGCACATGCTCGCCGAGCCTGGCGCGATGGCGGCGACTCTCGCCTACTATCGCGCGATGTTCCGGTCGAGCCGATCAGACCCGCGGCTCGCGCAGGTGCGGACCCGACTGGCCCGCCCAATCGGGAGGCCGACCATGGTGCTGTGCGGAACGCGCGACATGCGGAGCGACATGCTTGACGGGCAACGAGATCTGTTCACCGGTGCCTATCGGTGGGACGAGGTCCGCGGCGCGGGGCACTTCCTGCAGCGGGAACAGCCGGCGGCCGTCAACGCACTGATCCTCGACTGGCTCTCGGCCTACCACGAGGAAAACTCTCATGAGCCATGCTGATTTCCAGAACGAGATCTACTCGGGCGGGCTGTCGGGCGTTCGTCCCGCCCTGCCGACCGACCTCACCAGGCTCGAAGCGCTGGCGGCCGAGCGGTTGTCGACCGAGGTCTACGCCTACGTCGCCGGCTCGGCGGGCACCGCGGCGACGGCCCGCGCGAACCGTGCCGCGTTCGCCAAGTGGCGGCTGGTACCGCGCATGCTTCGAGACGTGTCCCAGCCCGAACTGTCCGTGACGGTGTTCGGTACGACGATGCCGGCCCCGGTGTTGCTCGGTCCGGTCGGTGTCCAGGCGATCCTGCACCCGGACGGGGAGCTGGCCACGGCGCGGGCGGCGGCGGCGCTGGGCGTCCCGGTGGTCGTCAGTACCGCGGCGTCGCGAACCATGGAACAGGTGGCCGAGGCGGCTGGGCCGCGCTGGTACCAGCTGTACTGGCCGAATGACAGGAAACTGGCCGCGAGTTTCCTTCGCCGCGCCAACGCCGCCGGTTACACCGCGCTGGTGGTCACGCTGGACACCTACCGGATGGCCTGGCGTCCCGGCGACCTCGACGCGGCCCATCTGCCGTTCCTGCGCGGTGTCGGGGTGCAGAACTTCTTCAGCGACCCGGAGTTCCAGCGGTCGGTCGGCGGCGAGATCACCGACGAGAACCGGTCGGCCGCGATGCTGCGCTGGACCGAGACCTTCGGCGATCCGTCGTTGACCTGGGACGACCTGGCCTGGCTCCGGAAGGAGTGGACCGGCCCCATCGCGTTGAAGGGCATCCAGCATCCCGACGACGCCCGTCGGGCGGCCGACGCGGGCATGGACGGCGTGATCGTCTCCAACCACGGGGGCCGCCAAGTCGATGGCGCGGTCGCTTCCCTCGACCAGCTGCCGCCGATCGTGGACGCGGTGGGAGAGGAGTTGACCGTCCTGTTCGACAGCGGGATACGGACCGGTGCGGACATCGCCAAGGCCCTCGCGCTCGGCGCGCGGGCGGTCCTGATCGGCCGTCCGTACGCCTACGGGCTGAGCCTCGGCGGGGAGTCGGGCGTGCGGCACGTGCTGCGCTGCCTGCTTGCCGAGCTGGAGCTCACCCTCACCCTGTCCGGCCACCGTCGCCCGAGCGAGCTCACCAGGGACGTGCTCACCCCGGTCGGCTGAGTCACAGGCCCGTTCGCCGGTGGCCCGGCATCGCGGCGTGCCGGGTCAGACGAGACCCTCCAGGGCGTCGCGGATCGGGATCATCTTCGCGGCCGCCTCGGCGACCTCGGTGTCCGGGTCGGAGTCGGGCACCATGCCGCCGCCTGCGAACAGCCGGGCGGAGCAGCCGGACAGCTGCGCGCACCGCAGCGCGATGCCGACCTCGCCGTCACCGTTGGCGTCGACCCAGCCGACCGGGCCGGCATAACGGCCCCGGTCCATCCCCTCCAGCTCGCCGATCGCGGTGACGGCGGCGGCGCGGGGCGTGCCGCCGACGGCCGCCGTCGGATGCACGGCCCCCGCGAGCGCGAGCAGAGACGGCTCGTCGGTCAGCTCCCCGGTCACGTCGCTGGCCAGGTGCACGACATTGGGCAGCCGCAGCACGTGCGGCCGAGGTGAAACCGAAAGGGAGGCGCAGAACGGCCGCAGGGTCTCGGTGAGCGACTCGACCGCATACCCGTGTTCGGTACGGTTCTTCGACGAGGCCATCAGTTCCGCGGCGAGTTCATCGCCGTCGACACCGGGGCGTGGCCACATGGTCCCCGCGAGGACCCGGGAGTACACCGCCGAGTCACGGCGGCGCAGCAGCATCTCCGGGGTGGCGCCGACAAGGCCGTCCACGGAGAACACCCAGCAGCTCGGGTAGCGCTGCGCGAGTCCGTGCAGCACGAACCTGGGGTCGATCGCGGAGTCCGCGGTCGCGACGAGATCGTGCGCGAGCACGACCTTCGCCAGTTCGCCGGCACTCATCCGGCGCACGGCCCTGCTGACGGCCTCCCGATACCCGGTCGCGGCGAGCTCGCCTTCGGAGTACCTGATCACCTCGGGCCGCCGCACCGGCTCGACGGTGCGCAACGGGTTGTCCGCGAGCTCCCCGATCTGTGTCACCCACGTCACGCCGTCCCTGCGGCCGACGAGCACCTCCGGCACGACGAGCGCCGACCGCCCGGGATCGTCGGCAAAGGCCATGCTGACGAACACAACCGGCCCGCTGCCCGGCAGCCGCACCTCGTCGACGCAGTCGATACCGGCCGAGTAGGCCCGCCACCATTGGTCGGCGGTGGCGAACCTGTCGGCGCCCGAGGGTTCGAACCGGGCCACCTCACCCCAGCCGACGAGGCCATCACCACCCATCACCCAGGCGAGCGCGCCGATGGCCCCCGGCAACAGCCTGAGCAGTTCGGCGTCGGAAGCGACGGCACGGGTGCGTGCGCGCAACGCGGTGGTATGCGGTGTTGGAACGGTCATCACCTAATCGAGGGTAGAGCCGGTGCCCACGGTGCGGTCGGCGGTCTGGGCATAGACTCCGGCACTGTGGCCGAGAACGCAGTAGCCGTCGCGCCAGCAGCGGAGCCGGCCATGGCGACGCAGGTCCCGCCGCCGTGGTCATCGCTGTTCAGCCGCGCGGCGCCACGAAACACCCATCGACGTGCCGCGACGGCCGTCACCGTGATCGGCATGGTGATCACTCTGGTGGGCCTTCTGCTCATCGTCGGTGCCTGGCGGGACGACCGCTGGATCGAGAGCAGGACCGGTCATGCGACGGCCGACGTGCTGTCGGTGGCCTTCGATCGCACGGTCGTGAGGTTCGACACCCCCGACGGTGCCGCACACATCCCGGTGGATGGTGTGCTCTACCCGCAGGGACTCGAGGCCGGTCAACGGGTCCGGGTCGAGTACGACCTCTCCCAGCCGGATGCGTTGGTCAGGGTCGAGGGAAGGAACTACGCGTTGACCTTCCTACCCGTCGGGACGATCCTCGTGGTCACCTGGATGGTGGTTGCGGGAGCGGTCTGGTGGCTCAGCAGGCGCGGTCCGCAGTCGCCGCGGCGCGCCACGCGTGCCGGATAGGGCCGTTCGGGGGACGAACCAGCACGGTGCGGCATAGGCTGCGGACATGTCGCGAGCCGGCCTGGACAAGAACCCGCGTGAAGTCGCGGAGATGTTCGACGACGTGGCCAAGGGCTACGACCGGACGAACTCGGTGATGACCCTCGGCTTCGACCGGCGCTGGCGGGAGTGGACGCGACGGGTGCTCGGTGCACGCAGGGGCGAACGGATACTCGACCTCGCCGCGGGCACGGCGGTGTCCACTGTGGAGTTCTCCAGGTCAGGAGCTTGGTGCGTGGCCGCCGACTTCTCGCTGGGGATGCTGCGCTGCGGTGCGCACAGGCAGGTGCCCAAGGTCGCCGCCGACGCGTTGCGCCTGCCGTTCGCCGAAGGGGCGTTCGACGCCGCCACGGTGTCGTTCGGCCTGCGGAACTTCCAGGGCACGGTCGCCGCGCTGCGGGAGATGGCCCGGGTGGTGCGTCCAGGCGGCCGACTGGTGGTCTGCGAACTGTCCAAGCCGAGCTGGCGTCCGTTGCGGGCGGTGTACCAAGGCATCGCCCTGCGCGCCCTGCCGACGGTCGCCCGCCCGGTCGCCTCCAACCGCGACGCGTACGCCTACCTGGCGGAGTCGATCCGAGACTGGTACGACCAGCGCAGGCTGGCCGAGCTGATCGCCGAAGCGGGCTGGGTCGACGTGCACTGGATGAACCTGACCGGCGGCGTCGCGGCCATCCACCGGGCCACCAAACCCTGAGGGGACCTGCGCCGCACCGCTCCGCATTAGACTGGCGCCGAAGCTCGTGAACGAATTCACAAGCGAGCCGCAGTCCCCAGGAGAACCAGTTCAGCGGGAGGCCGTTGATGACCGTGCCCAGTCGCCGGCGGGCCGGCGAGGACGCCGAGGTGATCGTGGTCGGGGCCGGCCCGGCCGGCTCGACAGCCGCGACGTACCTGGCGAGGGCCGGCCTTGACGTGCTGTTGTTGGAGAAGGGCAGCTTTCCTCGGGAGAAGGTGTGCGGTGACGGGCTGACCCCGCGCGGGGTCAAGCAGGTGATCGATCTCGGCGTCGACACCCGCGCGGAGGCCGGCTGGCTGCACAACCGAGGCCTGCGGGTGGTCGGCGGCGGGCTGACCCTCGAACTGGACTGGCCCGAGTTGAGCGGCTTCCCGCCCTACGGCGCGGTCCGCACCCGCCTCGACTTCGACGACCTGCTCGCCAACACCGCGCGGCGCGGCGGCGCGCGGCTGTTGGAGGGCACCGCGGTCACCGGCGCCGTCACCGACGAACGCACCGGTCGGATCGTCGGCGTCACCGCGAGGACAGGTCCCGCCCGCGAGCCGGTGACCTATCGCGCTCCCGTGGTGCTTGCCTGCGACGGGGTCTCGGCGCGACTGGCGCTGTCGGTGGGGATCGCGAAACGGGACGACCGCCCGATGGGTGTCGCGGTCCGCCGCTACTACACCAGTCCGCGCACGAGCGATGACTACCTCGAGTCGCATCTGGAGTTGTGGGACCGCTCCCGGCCGGGCCAGCCGGTGCTCATGCCCGGCTACGGCTGGATCTTCGGCATGGGCGACGGCA
>Ga0213875_10001576_pt1 | contig 14568 bp, 13 predicted proteins | sample BarmaccomBMRX_R8_FD_160105 | JGI IMG/M metagenome (GOLD analysis project Ga0213875, IMG submission 160105) | Root-associated microbial communities from Barbacenia macrantha in rupestrian grasslands, the National Park of Serra do Cipo, Brazil - RX_R8 | ecosystem: Host-associated > Plants > Roots... | reverse complement strand
GATTTCAGACGCACTGGCGTTAATGAAGCGCTATCGCATCTCCGGCGTGCCGGTCACCAAGGACGGACGTCTGGTTGGAATTTTGACCAATCGCGATTTGCGATTCGAGACCCGGCACGATCTTCCGATTTCGGATGTGATGACGAAGGAGAATCTGATCACGGTTGCGGTGGGCACCACACTGGAAGAAGCCGAAAAGATTCTGCACCATCATCGCGTGGAAAAACTTCTGGTGGTGGACGATCAGTACGCGCTCAAAGGCCTGATCACGGTGAAGGACATCCAGAAGAAGCTGAAGTATCCGAACGCGGCGAAGGATCAGCAAGGGCGATTGCGAGTGGGCGCGGCGGTTGGCTCCGGGTCAGATTTTTTGGAGCGCGCCGAGGAGCTGGTGGAAAAAAAGGTGGACGTGCTGGTGGTGGATTCGGCTCACGGGCACAGCGAGCGCGTTATGGAAGCGGTCCGCACCATCAAGCGTAAGTTCCCGCAGGTCGATTTAATTGCGGGAAACGTGGCGACGTACGAGGGAGCGCGAGACTTGATTGGCCTGGGCGCCGATGGAATCAAAGTAGGCATCGGGCCGGGCTCGATTTGCACCACGCGCGTGGTCAGCGGCGCCGGCGTGCCACAAATTACGGCGATTGCGGAATGCTCGCGCGCCACACGGGGATCAGGCGTGCCGCTGATTTCCGATGGCGGCATCAAGTACTCGGGAGACATCAGCAAGGCGATCGGCGCGGGCGCTGACGCGGTGATGATCGGCAGTCTGCTGGCGGGGACCGAAGAAAGCCCTGGCGAGACGATTCTTTATCAGGGGCGAACATTCAAGAGTTATCGCGGCATGGGCTCGATGGGCGCGATGACTGCTGGATCGGATCGTTACCCGCAGGACACCAGCGGAAAACTCGTGCCGGAAGGCATCGAGGGGCGCGTTCCGTATAAAGGTCCGCTGTCGGAACTGGTGTATCAGCTCGTGGGCGGGTTGAAAGCGGGGCTGGGCTACTGCGGTTGCGCCAATATTCGCGAGCTGCAGGAGAACGCGAAATTCCTGCGGGTGAGCTCTGCCGCTCTGCGCGAAGGGCACGTGCACGACGTGATTATCACGAAGGAAGCGCCGAATTATCGGTTAGAGTAGCTGAGCGCGCGAGGTGAAAGCCGGCAAACGCACTCGGCCACTTGATTCACTTGCGATGTGGTCATATGGGAATGCAGCGGCAGGCTTAGCACTGTGCGCGCGCAGGATTCGGCGGTTGGAAAATCACCGGCCTGATAGCGTGAGTCGGCGTAGGCGGCCATCAGGTGAATCGGCAGCGGGTAGTGAACGGCCGTCTGGATTCCCTCGGCTTCCATACCGTTTTGCAAAGCGTTTCGATCGGGGGCGCGAATTGTATACAGACAATAAACATGACGCGCGCCGGGCATGACGTGCGGCCGTGTAATGCCGGAGTTTTCGAGCAAGCGATCGTATTCGGCGGCGCGAGCGCGCCGCGTCTCGGTCCAAGTTTCCAGGCGGCGCAACTTTACGCGCAGGATCGCTGCTTGGATCGCCGGCAGGCGGTAGTTGAAACCTTTCAGCCGCGGATGATAACGCTGCTCCTCGCCCCAACTACGCAGCAGCGCGGCCGTGCGCGCGTACTCGGAATTATTGGTAGTCAGCATGCCGCCTTCGCCCGGCGCGCCCAGATTCTTAGTCGGATAAAAGCTGAAGCATCCGATGTCGCCAATGCTGCCCGCGCGCCGGCCGCTATATTCCGCGCCATGAGCCTGGGCCGCGTCCTCGATCACAATGAGTTTGTAACGCCGGGCGATGTTGAGAATCGGGTCCATGTCGGCGCAGTGACCGTAGAGATGCACCAATAGAATCGCGCGTGTGCGCTCGGTAATGGCGGCTTCTATTTTGGAGTGGTCAATGTTGAACGTATCGGGATCGATGTCAACGTAAACCGGCGTTGCGCCCACATATCCGATAGCGGCGACGGTAGCATAGAACGTGAACGGAACGGTGATCACTTCATCGCCAGCCTGAATGCCGGCGGCGAGCAGAGCCAAGTGCAGCGCGCTGGTTCCGGAGTTAACCGCGACGCCATGCCGTGCGCCGCAATAGTTCGCGAATTCTTCTTCGAGCGCCGAGATCTCGTGGCCGCCGACGAACTGTCCGGATTCAAGAACGCGCGCGACGGCGGCGTCGATTTCGTTCTTGAGTTCGTGATATTGGGCGGAAAGATCGAGGAAGCGGATCATGCAAGTGCCAAGAATAGCAGGTGCGATGGGGACCGGATACTGCCGGTGCAACTTCGATAGACTGAGATCGGAGGAATGGGTGAGTGGTTGAAACCGGCGGTCATGAAAACCGATTTCGCCCTTCCTGCAAATCACAAATTCAAAGCCAAATCCCTTTGCCACCAGAGGTTTGCGCCGATTTCGACTTCACGGTGGTTCCTTCGTCTTCACGGGTTTTGAGCGCTCTACTGTGGCATTTGTGTGACACGGGGGCGTTTGAACAAAGCGCGCCAGGGGGTGTCATAGGTTCGAGAGATTTGGGCCAAAGTTTCATAGGTTTGGAACGAAATTCGTCGCTTCGCTGGACAGATACGATTGCCAAGATACGCACGGGTGTGAAGTCTCTGGGGTGCGACACTCGGGAGCGTTGTTTCGTTCGCCTCGCGAAACCTCGCCAGGGCTAAAGAAGAGAGCGAGATTACTTCGAAACTCCCTGTGAGGAGCCGGTGCGCGATGTTCCGGTGATAGTCGCCGGTAGGCTCCCGCTGCAGACGATCTTTTACTGGTCCGGAACAACGAATGAAGGAACTGCACAAAATGATCGTGATCGACGCTCCGATTGGCGAACTTGAACCGCTGACGCCGGCCGGATGCGTCTTGCACTAGCGCGACGTTCCAGTCTTGGGCGATATCGATTGCGACCAAGTTCGTGGCCGCTGTAGAGTGTTGTTCGTCGCTCATCGAGGTGTGTTGCTCCTTGGAGTGAAATGGCTCATCCAAGAATGCCCAACGCGTCGGTGATTGACTACTGTCGATCGGAACGAAAGGAAAGGGGCCTTGTGAGAAGGGGGCTCCGTCCCACACTCCTGGGATTTACCGCATTGGCACCAGAATGGCAGCTTGCCTCGCGGAGCGGCTCACGCCGCTCCGAGCCATTCCGGCCGCTGAGTCTGCGCTCCGGGCGCATCCCTAAGTTGCCGTATCCTCCGCTCAGGTTCTTCCAGCCTTCAGCTCCATGCAAATCCACTCTGCAGGTGCTATGTCCGGAGCTCTCTTCGCGACATTTTTTGGCGTGGTGTATCGAACTAAAGATCGACGCGATTCAAACTCAACGGGAAACCGACATAAATGTGTTCGTGGAGAATTCTCACGGGCGGCTTCGAGACAAGTGTTTGAACGTCATCTAATTCTGGAATCTGGTGGATGCACGCCGTAGGGGTTGTCGCCTGGGGTCGAATATAACTGCGAGAGGCCGCATTGGACGCTCGGCTATCGAACAACAATAGAGTTAGCGAACAAAGCCGTTTCGCTTTCTTTGAGTCGAATACCACACGTCCAGATCGCCTCAAGGCAGCCCTTCGGGCTCCTCCGTCGCAGCCACTCCGGAGTCGGCTTTGATCCCGATCCATCTGTGTGGGGAGGACTTATCCGTGTGGGGGAGGACTGATATGAAAGCGAAGCGGCAAAATCATTAGTTTAGGTATGATCGTGACGGATTCAGGGGGCACGACATGGCGGGCGCCGTCGGTTGCCACATTGATCTGCTCGGTCGTGTTGAGTTGTAGGTCCATAGGAAATCAACCCCAATCTGTCGGGTTTAGCCTGAAACGTAGCGTACTGGCCGTTGGCGCTAATCGTGCCGCAAGCCGAAAGAAAGGGGTGGCCATTGTCCAGCCTAACAAGAGTGCTTGTTTGCGCTTACGACTTACGTACGAATATCGTGCCCTGCCTTTTTGAGTAAGCTGTCAGATTCGTAGCGTACGATTGCAATCCGACGTGGAGCCCATCAGCGTTGACAGTCCCTGCTGAACTCTGAGCGTTCAGCTGAATTTCGCTCTACTGACGCTACAGTTTCGTCCGGGGGACTCACAGGGAAAAGCTCAATCAAAATAGTTTGTCCTCTTCTTCTGATCTACTGCGCTTAAAGCTTTGAAAGCGGTTTTATCCCGGATCGGTACCAGAACACGCGCTGGTCCGGTATTTGCCATCAACGCGGGAGATTAGACTCGAAATGCCCAGAATGCTATGTATGCTTACGCCGCTCGGCTTCGCCGCAGCTTCGTTGTTTGCCCAACCGTCGATTCTGAGCCCTTGCCGGGTGGGTCCAGGTGGACATACGGCCATAGTGCCTCTTCAGAATCAACCAAATGCTTTTGAGCCAGAATGCCAACCAACTCGAATTCGCGTGAACGATCGCGCGGCGGCCGGGTTGCTATTAACAGGCGTCAGTCCCGTGGAGATTTGTCTGCCAGCGTCAAAAGCACAGACGATAACCACCGTGGTTAATCCAGTGGAGAGCATCATCAATACAGTCAGTGCACTGAAATCGTTCGATTTTGGGGTTGCAAGACCAGAACTGCAGGCCAAGGCTAAGACAGCCGAGGGTCTTTTTGTAGCTGCGCCCCCCGGCGCCACCGGCAATCTGACACTTTTTCGAACCCTGGCCTCCACGCTTTATGACACTGCGAAGCCCGTATTCGACAAGCAAACCCATTGGCAGCAACTGTACCTCAAAGACATCGATACCATTGCCAAATACCTGGCAGCAGATTACAGACGCGCCAATTACGCGCGCTTTCGCCCGGACGATGATGGTTCGCTCGAAAGCGTTCGGGCGCACGCTAATCTTCCTCCGCTTTCGCTCCATCCGGCCACTCTGCAGTCTCCGCAAATGGACACTCCGCCAACCGAGGTTGATTATGCGGCTTTGCAGGGGCTGGTGGATCAACTGAAGACGCTTCAAACAGGGCTGCTCAATTCCTGCACCGGGGCCAACGCAACTTGCAACGGAGACATTCTGAGCCTGAGTGCCGAAATTGTTGATGAAGGAAACGCGGTACTGTTAGCCGCCGCCGACAATCTCAAAACCCTTCAGGCGACCCAGGCAACCGTATCCACGAATTTCGGTGTGTTGCACAAGATCTATGTGGATTATCAGGCAAGAGTGGACGCTCGGGTCATTCGACAAAGTGACGGGATGTTGGTCCAAGAGATTCGGCTTGGCCCGGACTATGGCGCCACCGACATAGGCGCGCTCACCTGTTCTACAGACACCACGCCCGCGCAGGCGACCACAGATGCGATCAATTACTCGACGCTCTTCCAGAGCGTTCCCGCCCTCACGGTGTCGGCGGGATTGCTCACTACCTTCTTGCGGAAGGACGACATCGGAACTACCCAAAAGCTGAATGTCGACGGTACCTACACGACCTACTTTGCGGTTACCGACTCGGCCCGAGCGTCTGTCTTCCCCGTGGCTTTCGTAAACTACAGAATCTTGCGGCCAGCTCTAAAGAACTGGTGGGGGGAGCCGGAAAACGAGCTGGTTATCACGGATAGTCTAACCGGCGGAATTGGCATAAACTCTAACACCGGAACGAACCAACCTGAGTTCTTCCTCGGCGATTCCATTGGTTTCAGCCGCGTTTACCTGCACCTCGGCGTTCACATCGGCCGCACCGAGACGCTGGGAGGAGGATTCGCGCTGAACACGCCCGTCCCAACGATACCATCGTCGTTTTCCGGCACTCCGCCGATTAATTGGAGCTACCATGCAGCGTTCAGTATCGGCCTGAGCGTTCGCATCGCTCCGTTTTGATCCCTCAGCGTTGCTCTGAGAGAACCCATCGTACGAACTGAATAGGAGACGATCATGCGACAAGCTCGACCACTACCATTGCTTAGCCGGTATCACTCCGGAATGCTCATCGTTAAGACAAAAGCGGCCGCTGCAACCGTGCCGATGGGCGGCGTCATGACTTCGGCATTCACGCCCCGAAGCCATGGTTTGCTAGCTCTTGATTTCTATGAAAGAAGCGGACGCCTGCGCCGCGTTCGGCCGCTCTACCGCCACGCGACGTTGAAACCCCACGTCGCATCTTTTGCAGGATTGCTCGATTTGACAACCGTGGTGCGTACGCCTGAGGACCCTTTGAACGGCGTGAGTATGATCGAGATAGATAACGACGCCAACGTAGACGAACTGCGCTCAGCGCTGGCGCTCGATCCGACAGTGGAAAGCGTATCTCGAGTTCCCGTACGCTACCTGGTCGCCGGATCGTCCCCAACAATCGTAGAAGCTATTCCACCGCCCGCGTCGAAACTTTGGAATCTCGCCAAAATCGATTGGGCTCAGGCCCGTTCGGCGGCGGGGTTCGAGGACGCTGTCGATATGAATGTCGCGGTTTTGGACACAGGAGTAGACGGTAGCCATCCCGACCTCCAGGGACGGGTGGTTCAATACACACACGGGTACCCAGATTTAGGCGTATCAGCGTCCGATCAGGATATAGTTGGTCACGGCACGCACGTTTCCGGAATTATCAGCGCGCTCATCAATAACAACATCGGGATCAATGGAATATGCCAGTGCCGTCTGAATATTTGGAAGATTTTCTCCGACACCCCCGAATACATTCCCGAATACAATGAATTCACGTACGTAGTTGATTCGGCTTTGTATCTCCGAGCCCTGGCGGATTGCGTTCAGCAGCATATGTCGGCGATCAATTTGAGTATCGGCGGCGGTATGCCTCCCGATCCTTCTGAAGCATCCCTGTTCCAGCAGTTGGTTTCCAATGGAACAGCTGTTGTGGCGGCCATGGGAAACGATCGCCAATCCGGAAGTCCCACGTCCTACCCAGCGGCCATTCCTGGCGTTATCGCAGTTGGATCCACGGGACTCGATGACTCCGTCTCCGTGTTCTCCAATGCAGGTCCCCATATTTGCTTGGCCGCGCCCGGAGAGGGTATCTGGTCGACTCTGCCCACGTATCCGGGTCAGACTGGTTTCCAGGTCGTAGCGGGACCGGGTGGACAACCGAGTCCAGGCGCCCCGATTCCCCGCGACACGGACTACGCAAGTTGGGACGGAACCTCGATGGCGACACCGCATGTCACCGGCTCAGTGGCGCTCTACCTCGTTCGCCATCCCGGCACCGGCCCAGATGCGATGAAGACTGCCCTGCAACTCGGGGCGGACAAAGTCCCGGGCATGAACGGAGCCGCTTTCTCGGTAGATTATGGTGCCGGCCGCCTAAACCTGGAAACCCTACTGCAATGAAAAACGTTGTTTTTACTTTTGCACCTGGTGTTACGCCGGCCGCAAAGGCCGACACCCTGGATGAGATTCGGAAGTGGAGTGGGGTCGCGACTGCAAGCCCGCTGACGCCCGAGCCAGCCTCAGACGAAATTGGGCGTATTCACCTTGTTCAGGTCGGCGACGAGCACGCTACTGCATTGGTCGATCGCTTGCGCGCCCTGCCGCAGGTCGAATCAGCAAACGTTCCGGCCAGCAGAGGACTGGTCTAAATATTTTCGTAAGAGATGAAGAGTTCCCCAAAAACGAGGAGACCACAATGTCCGGGTTCCAATTCCTTCGCGGCAGGCGGTTGGCTGTTCTACTATTCATCATTACCGAGGGCGTTCCAGCACAAACACCAGCAGCCTCAGTTCGTCTTACACCGCAGCTCATACCCTCTGGACCCATGCGACGGCACTCCGCGCAGCTCTCGGTGACAGTGGATACGAATAAGGCTCTAACAGACGTGAAGCTGACCGTCGTAGCGCCAAACGGATTCTCAGTCGCCCACGTGGCAAGCGGTGCCGCGGAAAGCTTCGCTCAGACCGTCACAATTTCGATGGGTGCTCTTAACGCCAGTTCCATCGCAACGGTTGCGGTTCGCGGCGATCCGACAAAGCTCAACGGGCTGAGTACAGGGTTCAAGTGAATCTTATATACAAAGATCCTTCGGCGGGCGGAGCCGAACAGCAGATCATCCAGCTGTACCCGATTAACTACATTCCCGAAGTGCCCCTAGCCGCATACTTCGGGTTCGGACTCGTCGGAATATTTCTTGGTTATTGGCTGCGGCTCTTCGTGAAAATACTTTCTTCCACGACTCCGCCTCAACCTGCTCCAATAGCTGCAGGTAATCCCCCGGCAAACCCCGGCCCCTTTACATCCTTTGTCATGAAGCACTATTACGCGGTCGACCTCTCGGTCACAATCGCCATCGGCTTCTTAATCCTGGTCAGTTTGATTAAGGACGGAAATCCACCAGACAACGCTCTAGCGTGGTACAGTGCCGTGGCCATGGGCGTCGGCCTCGGGTTACTAACCAATAGTGAACTTATAACGAAACTGAGGTAAATGATGGCCGAGCCTATAATGCGTGTGCTGCGAGCCGGGGATACTTCCAAACCCAACTCGTTTACGATCTGGATCATCGCGAACCCAGCGCTGGAAGCTCCTTGGAATAGTGGACAGTTTATTCCTGATCCGATTGTTGGTAACCAAGCCGGGTTCGATGCCTCTGCCGCTTATATCGAGCAAGTGTTATTTGGTCTGCTGCCAAGCGAGCGCGAGAGCATCTTTAGCGATCCCTTGATTGGGCCGAGGGTACGGGTGGCGTCCCTTTTCGCAACCGGGTTGTCTCCCGTGAATTCGAGTTCGCTGGTGGGCCAAGATTCGGTTAGTGACCTTTTGATTGCGCGCCGGACGCAGTTTGTACCATTCCTAGCGCAGTTCGGCTATGCCGCGGATGTGGCGTACGCCGTGACTGCCTCGCCAACGCACACCAGGGCCAGCGCGTGGTTTACCTCGGACGATGATACTCGCCCCGGTGTCTCGTTCATGCTCGACGGAGCTTCGCTCGCGCACCGTTTCTTTAATGTGATTCCAGGAACGATTGCGATCCACGCGACCGCTCAATCTATAACTCCGCTGCACGAATTTCAGCACGCCATTTCGAGCTACACGAACGGGAGCATTGTCGATCTATATGTGGACAGCAATCCGGCCTTAAACTGTAAAGCGGGCCGGCCCATACCGCCAGTATTTGCCACGTACGACGGCATGAGTCTAGCGACCGACCCTGCACGAGATGGTTTGGGATATCCCGCGAATTGGTCATCCTATCACTGCGGCCTGTTTAATCCTGCATTGCCGGCGATCATGGACAATTATTGGCTGGCGCCTACCGCGCCGGAGCAGTGCGAAAACGACCTTATTACCCGGCAGTTCATCAACGATCGACTGCGTGCTAAAGTTGGAAGATAGGAAGAAGTCATGGAACCTCTACGGCCACAAGTAAAGCGAGCGGTTTTAGACGCAAATCCGCAAGCGCAACCCGAGGACATCGAAGATTATGAACGTCTTCTTGCTGAGCGGTTCGCGCGTGATCCGGATGTGCCCAGCCAACCATCAGACGCCTCTTTGCAGGATACTCGCGAAGCGCGGCTCCGACAGCTGCATAACAAGTTGTTTCCTGCTGCTTCTCGCGACCCACGGCAAGCTAGATAGCGCGTAGAGGGCTTTTGTCAAAACCTTGGCTGGAGAACTGGCCCGCAACAAACCAGCGAAAGCGATCCAGGATGATGATGTTAGCTATGGCCGTGTCCTTAGTGCCATCTCATCGCATTCGCTAACGTCAAAGTGTAATCGTCCGCACATATCTCTCGAGCTTCGACGAGAGTGATTAAGAAATTTCTCGATCCGATATACTAAGGCTCGACGCTTTCATCGAGCACGTACAACCTGGTTGTAACCTAATGTAGTGATTGGGACCGATTGCTGGGCAGGGGTCACCACGAAATCCCACGATCCATTGAGCAGTTCGTCGACACGAGTTTGATCCATGTCAAGCCGTCGATAGGGATCTTGATGCCGCCCGAAAGGTTCCAGTACAGCAAGGGCGATCGCCTTGCCACCAGACTTGGGGCGCGCAGAGATTGTATACGTCTCTGGACTGCGATGCCCCAGAGGGATGTCGCGAAAGATCAGCCCGGGGGGTTCCGCCAGCGTATCCGGAGACAACGGTGGATCGTACCGGTAGCCCCAAGCGGAGGGATCTTTGAATTTTGTCAGATCGACCCAGACCCAGCCGCTTTCCCGATCCCGCAGGTTCTGGTTCCATTGATAAGGATTGAAGAACAGACCCCAGCCGGAGCCGGGTTCCATTTGGCCTTTTACTTGAGAAGCTTCCCAAACCCGATCCACGAACGTGTGGAATCCGTAAAAGAGAGGATCCAGTCCCGCTTGCGCGATCTTCCCAAAATCGCCACAGACCGCTTTGTGCACTTTGCCGTGCCAGTCAAGGATTGCCGCTGCGGCGCTTGAAAAGCCCTCAATTTGCAATAAAGACTTGGGCAATACGGGGATTTCTGAATTAATACCTCTTGGATGATTCAGCGCTCCGCTTCCGTATATGCCAAAATTGCGTGACGGCTCCCAGTACGGAAGACGAAAACTCGTATCCTTCAGCACCCACTGAATCAACCTTTCATGGAAGAACATCGCGGCGCGATGCCATGCAAGGAAGAAGTTCCCCAGTAGGTGAATACTATGGTTCCCGTGACAATAGATGAGGTGAACATAGGCCTGACTGTCGATGCTCTTCGGAGTGAAAGCTGAAGAGCCATCCACCAGAGATTGATAGGCAAGCTGCATTTTTGATGGATCGATCTGCCTCGCGTTGGGCCTTGGTAACAGTTCGGGTACACCAGTGCCCTCCCAGCTAAAACTAGCTAGTCCTCGGGGCGCCTCGTGCACGTTAGCTCCTTGTAGTTCCTTAGGTGAAACGGAGCCCCAGCCATCAGAGGGATTTGCAGTTAGACTGGGACATCTGTCACCAGAATCCGCCGCTGAAAGTGCTGCAAACTCTGACGGTGAACGTGAACTCCGGCATCCCGCCCCTATTAAGGCCATAGCACTGGTCAACAGGCTGCGGCGGCTGATGGCCCATTCTGACATCGTGAACTCCTACGTCGCAGAGGACTGAGCCTTCTCCAACGCGATGGCGTACGACACAAAGGACTTGAAACAACAATCGATGCCTGTGTAGTCCTGAACGAACTGCACATTGTCGTTGAGCAACTTCAACGCATTCCAGACTTTGGGGTCATCAAGAAAACTCAAGTCCACCTCGCCGTCCACGAACGTAGGATCGAATCCTCCTTGTTTGAGGATGCTCCTAATGCCGTCTTTTACCAATTGGTTGTCAGCTGGTCTCGTGACGTCCAAGCCATTCTTGAAAATGGTAGCGCGCATATTTTTTAGAGGGTCCGCCGGTGTCGGCGCCGAGACGTCGCCGGCCGCGATGGCCGCCAGGACCAACATACCCTGAAACTTTCCAAACCTCGGATTTTGACTCATGATGTCCCCTTTCCTGCAGAGTTCCGCTGTCTTGCTTCCAATAAGTGGACTGCTCTTGCAGCCCGATACCAACTACCAGCCGGCGATGGATTCGTGAGAAAAAGCTGCAGACTCTTTGCCCGCAGACAGTCACCGTATTCCATCAAGGCTTCCTCTCTTAGCCCGACGCGCTCGAGGCATTCCGCTAAATGAGCGGAGCCCAGTCCGAGCGGTTCCATAGCCGCGGCACGACGTGCCAGACTTAGGCCATCCTGCGCGGCGCCTTCATGGAACCGGACCTCGGCCGCGATCTGTAGCTTCGGGATCTGAAACCGGGGATAGGGAAGATCTTCTGGGAGCGCCGTCGAAAGTTCGTTTGCTTGCGCAGGACGTCCGAACCTAGCAAACAGAACACCAGCACGACCGATTTGTTCCGGCCCCATCTCCGCTCGCCGCAAAGGCCAGATCGCCTCCGTAGCCCTGGCGCGCTCACCCTCCTCTTCCAGCAAGACTGCCAAATGCAGGCGGCGTTCGGCCCATTGGTCGCGCTCCCCCATTGCAGCGTCGTCGGTGCTTTGCAACAGATCGATTGCCTCAGCCGTCCTACTGCCATCCGCCAACACAATGGCCTTCGATAGAATGGCCCTCGCTGGACTCATCAGGGCCGGGTCTTCCGCGGCGCCGTCCAGCGCGCGCAGAGACGCGTCCGTCTCATCGGAAACATGAGCGATAACTGCTTCGATGAACCTGGCTCGCGGCCTAGATCCTAATCCGTTGAGCCTCTGAACCGACGTTTGTGCCTCCTGTCGCTGTCCCATACACATATGACCGACGCCGAGATGAAGCCAGGCTTGCCGACGCACTTGCGGGAACGTTGTGCAACGTTCAAGGTCGCCGATTGCTTCCGCCGCGCGTCCCAACAGGAAAAGCGGCAACGCCCGGTTAAAGCGGCCATACGATTCGCCGGAAAAATAGCTGATGTATTCTTTAAATAGCTTTTCGGCTTCTGTGTAGTTGGCACAGTCGCTGGCGAACATAGCGCGAAATTTTAAGTCCTCACGCCGGCTCAGCGGACGCTGGAGCGCTACGATGGCGGCTTGTTGCCAAGACCGGAATCCGTCGCGATTGCGGCCCAGTGACGTAAGGACGTCTCCGTTGCGTGCCCAAGCCATGGTGAATAGGGGATCCATTCGAGTGGCACTCGTAAACGCCAGCACCGCGCCTTCCCGATCGCGCCGGCTCATGAGTTCTTCTCCCCGCGAGAACTCCTCCAACGCCTGCCAAGAAGGTGTGGTCACGGCCTGCGGCTTGATTGTGGCGGCGGCAATCTCACGGTCCGATTCTCCTATCAGACGGCGCAGCCAAGTTCCAGCTGTGGCGATAGCTTCAAATAGATGGTTAGGATCACTCGCCTCGAAGCTTTGCTGCCAGTGATTAACCGGGGACTCCGGATCTGCGCTGAGAAACTCAAGGCGCAAAGTAAGTGACGCTCCATCACCTACCGAGGTCAGGGACGGGAACAAGATGAAGAAGACGGAATCGCGCAATGCGATCTCTCGCCAATCTCTGGTGGACGGCATGGAATCGGCCCGGCGCCCCATTTGGGCCAAAACTTGTGCCGTCCTGGCGTTATCCCAGATGGATATCCGCGCCGATTGCCGCAGTACAGACCGGATTTGCAGTCCAATCGCTCCACCATCGGCACCCATCGGGTTCACAACCAGCAATTGTGTCCCTTGGTCAAGGGTGGGTCTGCGGCTGTGCCAGGCAAAGTAAGAACCAGCCGCAGCGGCACCCACCGCACCGGCCACAGTGGACAACCAGGCACGCCGGTTAATACGATCGCATAACAGCAGCCGGTCCTCCAGCACAATGCGAATTTCGTTCGCGCTGGTGGGGCGGCGCACCGGATCGGGATGCAGGCATCGCTCCATCATCTCCCGCCACGCCACGGGCAAAGTATCGCCGGCACCCTGTATGTTGAGCTGATCAGCGCCGGCTTTTGTCCGCCCGAGCAGCACTTCGGACATTGTCATCCCAAATGCGAATAAGTCCGTTTTGGCCGAAACCCGCCCACCGGACAACTGCTCCGGCGCCATGTAGCCAACCGTTCCCATGATCTGCTGGGATTGGGTGAGTGCCCGTCCGATGAGCTCGTCCGTCGGCCGGGCCAAACCAAAATCCATCAATACGGCACGCGGCGAGCTGAATCTTTGACGAACCACCATAATGTTCCCGGGTTTCAGATCACGATGGACAATCCCAGTGGCGTGGACGGCTTCGAGACCACGAAGTACTTGGCACAACAGATCCTGTGCTTCATTCAAGGGCAGGACGACGCGCCGGTCTAAAAGGGCGCTCAGGGTTTCGCCGCACAGCAGTTCCATCGTCAAGAAGTGCACCTCGCCCGACGGTAACGCACATCGGTTGAGATCGAACACTCGGCAAACGTTCGGATGAGTGACGCGACGGGAAAGCTGCAGTTCACGGCGAAACCGCGCCAAACTTTCAGCCGACTGCCCTCCGATATGAAGTGTCTTGAGCGCGACAGTTTCGCTGAGTTCTCCGTCCGTGGCTTCATATACAGCACCCATGCCCCCCCGTCCAAGCAGGCGCACGATCCGAAAGCGATTCGACAGCACACTGCCGTTCGGTATGAGGGCTGGCTCTCGCGGGAATAGGTCCTCCAGGAATTCCGGCTCGAGGTTGTCATAATGCATCAGGAGCCGAACGACTTCGGCCCGAAGCGCTGGGGTGCAGTTGGTTTCAGCCAAGATTTGCGGGCGCGCATCCACGGGTACGCTGAGGCACCGCGAAAATAACTGCTTGACTTCGCTCCATTGAACCGCAGTCATGTCGTGATTAAGGTGAGTTCTTAGGATATCGCACGGAACTCTCGGTATGTTTAGGTGCCCTTATTTTGTGAATCCTTGCTCGTCGCCCAATCAAATTGATGAGAATTGAGCGTTACGACATCCCTAGTTCGGCCGCACGGTTCACGCAGATGGGGACCACGCGGGCGAGCTTCCCCGCTACAGGTTTAGAGAAGATGTCATTTATGTCTGCCAAGCTAAAGTAGGACTATGGACGGTTCGCCCCAGATCACAGAACTTCTGCGGGAACTCCGAGCTGGGGAACAGGCAGCTTCATCGCGTCTCATCGACGCAGTTTATCCGGAACTCCGCAGAATCGCAGTCCGTTCCTTGCGCGCAGAA
>Ga0213875_10001575_pt1 | contig 14571 bp, 16 predicted proteins | sample BarmaccomBMRX_R8_FD_160105 | JGI IMG/M metagenome (GOLD analysis project Ga0213875, IMG submission 160105) | Root-associated microbial communities from Barbacenia macrantha in rupestrian grasslands, the National Park of Serra do Cipo, Brazil - RX_R8 | ecosystem: Host-associated > Plants > Roots... | reverse complement strand
TGACCGTCTTCGAATCCTTCTCGGCATCGGCGCGGCGCTTGGCGTTATCCGCCTCGATCTGCGCGCGATTGGCCTCGAAGACCTTCTTGTTCGCGTCGTTGGCGCGAAGCGCCTTCTTGCGGGGCAGGAGATAGTTGCGCGCGAAGCCGTCCTTGACGGAGACGACGTCGCCGATGGCGCCGAGCTTCTCGACGCGCTCGAGCAGGATCACGTCCATGTCCGAGCCCTCCTTATTTCACGATGTAGGGCAGCAAGCCCAGATGGCGCGCGCGCTTGATCGCCTGGGCGAGCTCGCGCTGCTTCTTGGCGGAAACCGCGGTGATGCGGCTCGGCACGATCTTGCCGCGCTCGGACACGAAGCCCTGGAGCAGGCGCACGTCCTTATAATCGATCCGGGGCGCGTCCTTGGCCGAGAAGGGGCAGGACTTGCGGCGGCGGAAGAAGGGGCGGGCCATCGGTTAAGCTCCCATGCCGGCGGCGTCGCGGTCGTCGCGACGGGGGCCACGGTCGCCGCGGTCGCCGCGGTCACGATCGCCACGCTCGCGATCGCCGCGGTCACGGCCGCGCTCGCGGTCCCGCTCCGAGCGGCGCATCATCGCCGACGGACCGGCTTCATGCTCCTCGACGCGGACGGTCATGTATCGGATCACGTCCTCGTTGATCGAGGTCTGGCGCTCGAGCTCGGCGATCACGCCGGCCGGCGCGTCGATTTCGAGCATGACGTAATGCGCCTTGCGGTTCTTCGCGATCCGATAGGCGATGTTGCGAAGGCCCCAGGTCTCGGTCTTCACGACCTTGCCCTGGCCTTCCTGTACGATCTTGGTGGCGGTTTCCGCCAAAGCGTCCACTTGCGCCTGCGCCAGATCCTGGCGCGCAAGGAACACATGCTCGTAAAGAGCCATGTTTCTCTGTCTCCTGCCGATCGCTGGCGCCGCCCCATGCGGCGCCCCTCCGGCTGTCGTGCAATGCAAACGGGCGGGAAGCCGACGCTCCCGCCCGATGCGCGGCGCTATGCCGCAAGATCGCTTGTCGCGCAACCGCCCGAACGCGATGACAGCCGCCTAGGCGTCGATCGCGTCCGCCTCGACCTCGGCCGCGTGATGCTGGATGAACTGGAAGCGGTGCTCCGGATTGCGGCCCATGAGCCGGTCGACGAGATCGCGCACGCTCGCGCGCTCCTCGTGTTCGGCAGGCAGCGTGACGCGCAGCAGGGTCCGCGTCTTGGGGTCCATCGTCGTCTCGCGAAGCTGCTGCGGGTTCATCTCGCCGAGCCCCTTGAAGCGGGCGACCTCGACCTTGCGGCCCTTGAACGGGCCCGCCTCGATCTCGGCGCGGTGCGCGTCGTCGCGGGCGTAGAGGCTCTTGGCACCGGCGGTGAGGCGATAGAGCGGCGGCTGCGCGAGATAGACATGGCCGTGCCGGACGATGTCCGGCATCTCCTGGAAGAAGAAGGTCATCAGCAACGTCGCGATATGCGCGCCGTCGACGTCGGCGTCGGTCATGATCACGATCCGCGCGTAGCGTAGCGTCGAGGCGTCGCAGCGATCGCGCACCCCGCAGCCGAGCGCCTGGATGAGGTCGGCGATCTCCTGGTTGGCGCCGATCTTCGCGGAATTGGCGGACGCGACATTGAGGATCTTGCCGCGGATCGGCAGCACCGCCTGGGTCTTGCGGTCGCGCGCCTGCTTGGCGGAGCCGCCGGCGCTGTCGCCCTCGACGATGAACAGTTCGGTGCCGGCAGGCGAGTCCGCCGCGCAATCGGTAAGCTTGCCGGGCAGGCGAAGCTTGCGCGCCGACGTCGCGGTCTTGCGCTTGACGTCGCGCTCGGCCCTGCGCCGCAAGCGGTCGTCCATCCGGTCGAGGATCAGGCCGAGCAGTGCCTTGCCGCGCTCCATGTTGGTCGACAGGAAATGATCGAAATGGTCGCGGACCGCGGTCTCGACGAGGCGGGCGGCATCGGGCGAGGTCAGCCGGTCCTTGGTCTGGCTCTGGAACTGCGGATCGCGGATGAACACCGACAGCATCAGCTCGGCGCCGGTCATCACGTCCTCGGGCGCGATGTCCTTGGCGCGCTTGTTGCCGACGAGATCGGCGAAGGCGCGCACGCCCTTGACCAGCGTAGCACGCAAACCCTGCTCATGCGTGCCGCCATCGGGTGTCGGGATGGTGTTGCAATAATAGGAGAAGCTGCCTTCCGACCAGAGCGGCCACGCCACCGCCCACTCGACCGAACCCTGGCCGTTGGGGAAATCCTGCTTGCCCGCGAAGAAGTCGGCGGTCGCACATTCGCGGCCGGCGAGCTGCTCGCGGAGGTGATCGGCGAGGCCGCCGGGGAACTGGAAGGTCGCCTCCGCTGGCGTCACGTCATCGATCAGCGAGGGATCGCAACGCCAGCGTATCTCGACGCCCGCGAACAGATAGGCCTTGGAGCGGGTGAGCCGATAAAGCCGGCCGGGACGGAAACGCGCGCCTTCGCCGAAGATCTCGGTATCGGGCACGAAGGAGACGCTGGTGCCGCGCCGGTTCGGCGCCGCGCCGAGCTTCTCGAGCGGCCCGAGCGGATGGCCCTTGGAGAAGCGCTGACGATAAAGCTCCTTGTTGCGCGCGACCTCGATCGCCGTCTCGGACGACAGCGCGTTCACCACCGAGATGCCGACACCATGCAGACCGCCGGACGTGGCATAGGCCTTGTCGGAGAACTTCCCGCCCGAATGCAGCATCGTCAAGATGACTTCGAGCGCGCTCTTGCCGGGGAATTTCGGGTGCGGATCGACCGGCATGCCGCGACCATTGTCGATCACCGTGATGCGGTTGCCGGCCTGCAGCGAGACCTCGATGCGGGTGGCGTGCCCCGCCACCGCCTCGTCCATCGCGTTGTCGAGCACCTCGGCGACGAGATGGTGGAGCGCGCGCTCGTCGACGCCGCCGATATACATGCCCGGCCGGCGGCGCACCGGCTCAAGCCCTTCGAGTACCTCGATCGCGGAAGCGTCATAGTCGCCCGAGGATGTCGAGCGGGCGGAGGCGAAGAGATCGTCGCCATCCTTCTTGTCGGTATCGGCCATGGCCGAATCTAGCGCGACGGTCCGGCGAGGGCAAAGGGCCGCAATTACGCATATTGTGGATAGTTGTTCGCAACGGCGTGCACCGAGCCTGAAAGGCGCCCGCGTAGCATGACCTTCGTATCAGGGAGGCGGCGTTGGTCATCGAGTTCGACGATATCGATTGGCAGGGGAGGGTCGCGGCGGGCGGCGCTGCGCTGGTTGCGCTGGCGATCGGCTACGAGGCGTTCGGGCCGATGGGCACGCCGGGCGTGATCATCCTGGTGATGTCGCTGGGCGCGGCGATCGGTGCGCTCGTCGCGCTTACCCGCACGCAGATGCCGAACGGGCTTCGCGCCGGGCTGATGCTCGTGCTGATCGTCACCGTGCTCGCGGCTGCGCTGCGTTCGAACTTCGTGCTGATGAAGCCGTTGCGGCGCGACTTCGTAGCCGCGCTCGCGAACGACGACGCCACGATCTACGTAAATTCCGACGGCAGCATCGCCCGTGTCGAGGAGCGGCAGCCGAAGCCCGCTGCCGCGGCGGGCGCCGCGGTCGCGATCACCGGCAATGGTGACGCGGCGCACTGGGCGTCCGACGCGCAGGCCGCGCTCGACCGCTCGGTGGCCAAGGACGTGCCTGGCGCCGGTGACTGGAAGATCGCCGGCGAGGCGTCGGCGCCGGCACAGGCACCCAGCGCGGTGGCGATCGACTGGCATGTCGACGGCGCCGGCGGCGAGGCGCATTGCGGCTTCATCAGCGTCACCGCTGCGCAGCCCACCGCCGCTTATGCCGCGCTGCGCGACCGCTTCTCGCTCGCGGTCGAGCGTTCGGTCACGGCGCGCCGCGCGGCCTGCATCTGAGCGAGCCTTTCACAAAAACCCATTCGCCCTGAGCCTGTCGAAGGGCTGTTCTTCCTCTCGAACGGGAAAGAAGGACAGTGCTTCGACAGGCTCAGCACGAACGGATTTGTCCCAGTTCGTTCTTTAGCGCACCCGCGGGCCGCCGAACGGGAGCGGCGGCGGCGGGCGCCGGTCGCGGCGGGGCAGCTGCGCCTGATAGGCGACCGAGCAATGCGCGAGGCAATAGGGGAAGCCCGGGTTCACCGTCTTCCCGCAGAAGTGGAAGTCGGGCTCGCCGGGATGGCCGAGCGGCCATTTGCAGATCTTGTCGTTGAGCTCGAGCAGGCTTGTCTTGTCCGCCATCTCTGCAGAGGGCTTGGCCGGCACCAGCCGGCGCGGCGGCGCGGGCGGGATCGGTGACTGCTGCTCGCCCGGCGTCTGGCGCTGGAAGCCGCCCGGCCCGATCGAGCGCAGCATCGGCTGCGCCTGGAGATTGGCCGGCGACGGCGTCGCGAACACCGGCTGCGGACGCTCGCGCGGCGGCTGCGGCGCGGCTGGCGGCGCCGCGGCGGCAGGCGCCGACGTGGGCGTGGCAGCGGGCGGCGCGGCGGCCGGCGCGGGCGCTGCGGCGGTGTCGTCGCCATTCTCGCCGGGGCGAACCGGTGACGGGCGCGATTCGAGGCCGAGGCGATGCGCCTTGCCGATCACGGCGTTGCGGCTGACCCCGCCGAGTTCCTCGGCGATCTGGCTCGCGGTCATGCCGCGCCCCCACAGCGTCTTGAGCAGCTCGATGCGCTCGTCGGTCCAGGCCATGTATGCTCCTTCTCGTCGTCGCTTGCGGCCCCGGCATCGGGGCTCTAGTCGAGCCTGCCATGGACGACTTGCGACCCAATATAACGCTTCCAACCCCGGGCACGCCGGTGATCGCGATGCTCAACTGGGTTGGATTGCGGACGCTCTATGTGAAGGAGGTGCGCCGCTTCTTCAAGGTCCACCTGCAGACGATCTGGGCGCCGGCGATGACGACGCTGCTGTTCCTGGTGATCTTCACGGTGGCGATGGGGCGTGGCGGCGCCGTGGTCCACGTCGGCGGCGAGGAGGTGCCGTTCGCCGATTTTGTCGCGCCCGGCCTGATCATCATGGGAATGATCCAGAACGCCTTCGCCAATTCCAGCTTCTCGCTGCTTGCGGGCAAGATGCAGGGCACGATCGTCGACTATCTGATGCCGCCCTTGTCGAGCCTGGAGGTGCTGACCGGGCTGATGGGCGCGGCGGTGACGCGTGCCTTCTTCGTCGGTTGCGCGGTGTGGCTGGCGATGTGCCTGTGGCCAGGCGTCCACGTCATGCCCCATGCGCTGTGGGCGGTGTTCTATTTCGGGCTGATGGGATCGATGCTGCTCGCCTTCATGGGCGTGCTGACCTCGCTATGGGCGGAGAAGTTCGATCATGCCGCGGCGGTGACCAACTTCATCGTCCAGCCGCTGTCACTGCTCTCGGGCACCTTCTACTCGGCCGACCACCTCGCGCCCTGGTATCGGACGATCAGCCACGCCAACCCGATCTTCTACGTGATCTCGGGCTTCCGCTACGGCTTCCTCGGCGTCTCGGACCTGCCGATCACGGCGGGCGGCATCGGCCTGCTGCTGCTCAACGCGGCGCTGGGGTTGCTCTGCTATTGCCTGCTCAAGACCGGCTGGCGCATCAAGGCCTAGAGAAAGCCACTCCCTGCGAGGAGGGGTTTGCGGTGGCTTGCGAGGAGGCGCAATGCTCTCTTCCGGGGAGGGGAGTTTCGTTGACGCGCTACCTGCTCCCCTATAGAGCGCGCGCTCGCGAGAAGGCGGCCGGACGTGCCGCCTTTTTGCGTTGGGCCAAACCTCGTTGAAAACCACGAACTGGAAGGAGCTTCCGCCATGGCGATCACGCCGCTGATGCCGGTCTACCCTCGGTGCGGGTTCCGGCCGGTGCGAGGCGAGGGCGCCTACCTCATCGAGGAGGGCGGCGATCGCTATCTCGATTTCGCGAGCGGCATCGCGGTCAACATCCTCGGCCACGGCCACCCGGCGCTGACGAAGGCGATCGCCGACCAGGCCGCGACGCTGATGCACGTCTCCAATCTCTACGGATCGCCGCAGGGCGAGAAGTTCGCGCAGCGGCTCGTCGACGCCACCTTCGCCGACACGGTGTTCTTCACCAACTCGGGCGCCGAGGCGGTCGAGTGCGCGATCAAGACTGCGCGCCGCTACCACTATGCCGACGGCCACCCCGAGAAGCATACGCTGATCACCTTCTCGAACGCTTTCCATGGCCGCACGCTCGGCACGATCTCGGCGACCGACCAGGACAAGATGCGCTCCGGCTTCGAGCCGCTGCTGCCCGGCTTCGCCTATGCGCCGTTCGACGACCTCGATGCCGCGCTCGCGCTCGTCGACGAGAACAGCGCAGGCTTCCTCGTCGAGCCGATCCAGGGCGAAGGCGGCCTGAAGCCGGCGAGCGACGCGTTTCTCACGGGCTTGCGCAGGGTCTGCGACGAGAAGCGGCTGCTGCTCGTGTTCGACGAGGTGCAGTGCGGCTACATGCGCTCGGGCACCTTCTTCGCGCATGAGCAATATGGGGTGCGTCCGGACATCATGGCGGTCGCCAAGGGGATCGGCGGCGGCTTCCCGCTCGGTGCCTGCCTCGCCTCCGAGGAGGCGGCCAAGGGCATGGTGATCGGCACCCACGGCTCGACCTATGGCGGCAACCCCTTGGCGATGGCTGCGGGCGAGGCGATCCTCGATGTCATCCTCGCGCCGGGCTTCCGCGAGCAGGTCCAGAAGACCGGCGAGCGGCTGCGCCAACGGCTCGAGCAGATGATCCCGAACCATGACCATCTGTTCGATAGCGTGCGTGGACGCGGGCTGATGCTCGGCATCAAGCTCAAGAGCGATTCCAGGGCGTTCGTCGGCTATCTTCGCGACGAACATCATGTCCTGACGGTGTCGGCCGGCGACAATGTCGTGCGTGTGCTGCCGCCGCTCAACATCGGCGAGGACGAGATCGAGGTGTTCGCGACCAAGCTCTCCGAGGCCGCGCGGCTCTACGCGCCTCCGAGCGACGATTGATGCCGAGAATGAACCTCTCTCCGTTCGTCCCGAGCGAAGTCGAGGGACGCGAAACAGGTGCTGCGCTCGTGGCGCGTGCCTCGACTGCGCTCGGCACGAACGGATCCCGGCCGGAGGAAGAGGAATGACCATCCGCCACTTCCTCGATCTCGCCGATGCTGGGCCGACCGCGATCCAGGCGATGCTCGACGATGCGCTCGCCCGCAAGCAGGCGCGCGCTGGCTGGCCCAGGGGCAAGCCGGATGCCGACGCGCCGCTCGCCGGCCACACGCTGGCGCTGATCTTCGAGAAGAACTCGACGCGGACCCGCGTGTCGTTCGACATGGCGATGCGCCAGCTCGGCGGCACGACGATCGTGATGGACGCGGGCTCGATGCAGATCGGCCGCGGCGAAAGCATCGCCGATACCGCGCGCGTGCTCTCGCGCTATGTCGATGCGCTGATGATCCGCACGGACGATCATCAGAAACTCATCGAAATGGCGCACCACGCGACCATCCCGGTGATCAACGGCCTGACCGACGACAGCCATCCTTGTCAGGTGATGGCGGACATGCTCACCGTGATCGAGAAGCGCGGCAGCCTCGCCGGCTCGAAATGGGCATGGCTGGGGGACGGTAACAACGTCCTCCATTCGATCGCCGAGGCGGCGAGCCTGATGGGCTTTTCGGTTCGGGCCGCCTGCCCCGAAGGCTATGAGCCGTCAGAGGCCGTGATCGGCACGGCGGGGCAGCGTGGCGGCGACGTCAAGGTCGTTCGCGATCCGGTCGAGGCCGTCGCGGACGCCGACATCGTCGTCACCGACACCTGGATCTCGATGGGTCAGGACCAGGCGCAGGAGAAGCTCGCGGCACTCGGCCCCTACCAGGTGACGCCCGATCTGATGCGCGGCGCGGCGCCTTCCGCCACCTTTTTCCACTGCCTTCCCGCGCATCGCGGCGAGGAGGTGGTCGACGCGGTCATCGACGGACCGCAGTCGGCGATCTGGGACGAGGCCGAGAACCGGCTGCACGCGCAGAAGTCGGTGCTGCTGTGGTGCTTCGGCAAGCTCGGCTGAACCGCCAGGGCTGGAAACGGCAGGTCGCAGCGCCGACATAGCCGGTGAGCGGCGGCGGAGTATCACGTGGCAAGCAGATTTACCGAGGATGCGCCGATCCGGCACGAGGATCAGGCGCTCGGCTTCACCATCCCCGCGCGCCACGCGCGCGGGCGCGTCGTCCGGCTCGGGCCGGTACTCGACGCGATCCTGTCGAACCACGCTTATCCGCCGGTGATCGAGCGCGTGCTCGCCGAGGCGCTGACGGTGACCGCGCTGCTCGGTTCGACACTGAAGGATGCGGACGGGCAGCTGACGCTGCAGGCGCAGACGCAGGGCGGCGCGATCGATCTGCTCGTCTGCGATTATCGCGGCGGCGAGATGCGTGGATACCTGCGCCACGATGCCGAAAAGCTCGCCGAGATGCCGGCCGATCCCTCGCTGTTCGCGCTGTTCGGCAAGGGCTATCTGGCTATCACGTTCGACCAGGCCGCGGGCGCGCGCTACCAGGGCATCGTACCGCTCGAGGGCGCCGGGCTGGCGCAGGCGGTCGAGAGCTATTTTGCCCAGTCCGAGCAGCTGCCGAGCCTCGTGCGCGTCGCGGTCGAGGCGCGCGGCGATGCCGGCCATGTCGCGGGCGGCATGCTGATCCAGCATCTGCCCGAGGGCGAGGAGGGCAGGGAGCGGCTGCACACCCGGCTCGATCATCCCGAATGGGAGCATGTCCGCGCGCTTGCCGACACGATCAAGGCGGACGAGCTGACCGACGAGGCGCTCGATCTTGAGACAATCGTCTGGCGGCTGTTCCATGACGAACCGGAGGTGCGCGTGCTGCCGATGGTCGCGCTGTCGCGCGGCTGCCGCTGTTCGGCCGAGCATGTCCGCGAGGTTATCGCCCGCTTTCCGCCCGACGAGCGTGCCGAGATGGCCGACTCCGACGGCATGATCCGCGTCGACTGTGCGTTCTGCGCGCGCGTCATTCCGGTGCCCGTCGCCGCCTGACACGCTCGCCCGCAATGGCGCCGCGTGCTATACGTCACAGCGGTGGAAAACCGCCGCTGGCATGGTCCGGGCATGAGCGCGGAGGCCATCATGATGAGGAGCAGACCGGTGCGTGGTTCGGGCATGCGTGGCGCGGCTGCGATGCTGGCCGTGCCGCTGGCGATCGGCATCGCGGTTGCGGCCTCGGCGCGGTCGTCCGCGCCGGCTCCGTCCGCGCCGCCGCCACTGCCGGCGACCGCGGCATTGCCGACACCGGCCGAGCCGATCGCGCTTGCCGGGATGCTTCGTCCGGGTTTGTGGGAAGTGCGCTCGAGCGATGGCGGGGATGCCGTGCAGCGGCTCTGCATCGGCGATCCGGCGCTGCTCATCCAGCTGCGCCATCACCGTACCGGCTGTGGCCGCTTCGTGATCGCGAACAGCGCCGATACCGCGACGGTGCAATATAGCTGCCCCGGCGCGGGCTGGGGCCGCACGACGCTGCGTGCCACCGGTGCGGAGAATCTGCGAATCGACACGCAGGGCATCGCGGAAAATGCGCCCTTCGCTTTCTCGGCGATCGCGCGGCGGACTGGCGACTGCGGCGCCGCCGCGAGCGTCGCTACGCATTAAGGGCCGGTTTAGGAACGCCGTGTCAGGAGAGAGGCGCCGCGTCTTTCGGCGCGCATCTCCCTAGCTGGCTGAATGCCCTCCTGAGCCGCTCACCGGGCGGCTCTTCTTTTCGAGGCTGTGCTGGCCCAGCCTTGTCACCCCGCACCGCCGCCATTAGCTCGCGCGTCATGAGCGAGGAAAACCCGGTCGCGGTCGCGCTGCTCTCGGGTGGCCTCGATTCGATGGTCGCGGCGGCGCGGGCGCGGGAGGCGGGCTTCGCGCTGCACGCGCTCACGATCAATTACAATCAGCGCCATCTCGTCGAGCTTGCCGCCGCGCGGCGCATCGCCACCATGCTCGGCGCGGCGCGGCACGTCGTGTTGCCGATCGATCTTTCCGCATTCGGCGGATCGGCGCTCACCGCCGCTGATATCGAAGTGCCGAAGGACGGCGTCGGGGAAGATATCCCGGTCACCTATGTGCCCGCGCGCAACACCGTCTTCCTCAGCCTCGCGCTCGCGTGGGCGGAGGCGAGCGGATCGACCGATCTCTTCATCGGCGTCAACGCGCTCGATTATTCGGGCTATCCCGATTGCCGGCCCGAGTTCGTCGATGCCTTCGAGAGCCTCGCCAACCTCGCCACCAAGGCCGGTGTCGAGGGAGGCCGGTTCCGTGTCCATGCGCCGCTCCAGGACATGACCAAGGCCGAGATCGTCCGCGAGGCGGATCGGCTGGGGCTCGACGCCGGGCTGAGCTGGTCCTGCTACGATCCGGCTGGCGGGTTGCACTGCGGGCTCTGCGACAGCTGCCGCCTGCGCGCCAAGGGGTTCGAGGAAGCCGGCCTGCCCGATCCGACGCGCTACGCCGCGAGACCCTGATGGCGGGCTATGCCGTCAAGGAGATCTTCCCGACGCTGCAGGGCGAGGGGGCGAATGCCGGCCGCCGCGCGATCTTCCTGCGCATGGCCGGGTGCAACTTGTGGTCCGGCCGGGAGGTCGATCGCGCGGGTGCTACATGCACGTTCTGCGACACCGATTTCGTCGGCACCGACGGCACCGACGGCGGCCGCTATCCCGGTGCCGACGCGCTCGCCAACAAGGTCGCAGCGCTGTGGGGGCCGTCGCGCGAGCGCCGCTTCGTCGTCATCACCGGCGGCGAGCCGTTGCTCCAGCTCGACGCGGCATTGATCGGCGCGCTCCACGGATACGGCTTCGAGATCGCGATCGAGACCAACGGGACGCTGCCCGCACCCGCCGGGATCGACTGGATCTGCGTCAGCCCCAAGGCGGGCACCGAGATCGTCCAGCGATCGGGCGACGAGCTCAAGCTCGTCTGGCCGCAAGCCGGCATCGATCCGGTGGCGCTGGAGCGATGGGACTTTGCGCACCTCCTCGTCCAGCCGATGGACAGTGCAGAGCGCGACGAAAATCTCGCGGCCGCGATGCGCTTCGTGGATGAACGACCGAAATGGCGGCTCTCGCTCCAGACCCACAAGCTGCTCGGGATCCGGTGACGCGAAAGCCCTCTCCCTCGAGGGAGGGGGAGTTCTGCTGTCACACGTCCGCAACCTTGCCCTCGGCTCCCCGCCTGCTATATGGCCCGCCGACCGGCGGCCCGGCGGGCGTGGCGGAACTGGTAGACGCGCTGGATTTAGGTTCCAGTATCGCAAGATGTGGGGGTTCGAGTCCCTTCGCCCGCACCAGTCCCGCCCGCAGCAGGCGCGCCTTCCGCGAGATTAGAGAAGGCCCTGAAATGCAGACTGTCGAGACGTTGAACGAAGGGCTGCGGCGCGGCTACACGCTGACCATCGCCGCCAAGGATATCGACGCGCGCGTCGATGCGCGGCTGAAGGCGGTGGCGCCGCAGGTCCGCATGCCCGGCTTCCGTCCCGGCAAGGTGCCCGCCAACCTCGTCCGCAAGATGCATGGCGCGCAGCTCCAGCAGGAGGCGCTGCAGGAGGCGGTGCAGCAGAGCGTGCAGTCGCTGATCTCGGAACATCAGCTTCGCCCGGCGATGCAGCCCTCGGTTGAGCTCGACGAGAGCTACGAGCCGGGCAAGGATGCGGCGGTCACGGTCAGCCTCGAGGTGCTGCCGCAGGTGCCGACGCCGTCGATCGACGATCTGAAGCTCGAGCGGCTGACCGTCGAGGCGGACGACGCCGCGGTGTCCGAGCAGCTTCATCGCTTCGCCGAGAGCCAGAAGCATTTCGAGGCCGCCCCGGAAGGCCATCCGGCGGTCGAGGGCGATCTCGTCGTGATGGATTTCGCCGGCACGTCCGGCGGCGTCGCGTTCGAGGGCGGCACCGGCACGGGCATGTCGGTCGAGCTTGGCTCGGGCCGCTTGATTCCGGGATTCGAGGAGCAGCTCGAGGGCGTGAAGGTCGGCGAGAGCCGCACGCTCGATGTGACCTTCCCGAAAGACTATCCGGAGAAGAAGCTCGCTGGCAAGCCGGCCACCTTCGAGGTCACCGTTACCGAGGTGAAGGTGCCGGGCGAAACCAAGATCGACGACGAGTTCGCCAAGTCGATGGGGCTGCAGGATCTCGAGCAGCTCAAGGGGTTGTTCAAGGGCCAGATCGAGCAGGAGCTGAACGGCCTGACGCGCACGCACATGAAGCGCAAGCTGCTCGACCAGCTCGCCGAGGCGCACGACTTCCCGGTGCCGCCGACGATGGTCGAGGCCGAGTTCCAGCAGATCTGGCGTCAGCTCGAACATGAGGCGACGCACGAGGCCGACGTCGAGGCGGCGAAGGCCGAGCTCGAGAAGGATCGCGACGATTATCGCGCCATCGCCGAGCGCCGCGTGCGGCTCGGATTGCTGCTCTCCGAGATCGGCCAGGCGAACGGCGTCGAGGTCAGCGGCCAAGAGATGCAGCGGCTGATCGCACAGGCCGCGCAACAATATCGCCCGGAGGATCGCGAACGCTTCGCGCAATATATTACCAACGATCCGATGGCGGCCGCCCAGCTCCGCGCGCCGCTCTACGAGGACAAGGTCGTCGACTTCCTCTTCGCCAAGGCGGAAGTCAGCGATCGCAGCGTCACTCGCGAGGAGCTGGAAGCCGCGATCGAGGCCGACGACGGCTTCGCCTCGGGCACGCACGTGCACAGCCACGATCATGATCACGACCATCACGATCATGGCGACGAGGGCCATGTCCACGGCCCCGACTGCGACCATGATCACGATCATGACCATGCCGAGCCCGCGGCGAAGGCGAAGCGCAAGCCTGCCGCCAAGAAGGCCGCTGCCGCGGAGCCGGCGGCGTCGTCTGACGAGGCCGTGATCGAAACCAAGGCCGCCAAGCCGACGCCGAAGAAGGCCGCTGCCAAGGCTGCGGATGCCGAGCCTGCCGCTGCCGCCGAGGCGGAGCCCGCCGCCAAGCCGGCAGCGAAGAAGCCCGCTGCCGCCAAGAAGGTGACAAGCGAGACGCAGCCCGAGGCGCCGGCTCCCGAGGCCGCAGCCGAGGAGGCGGCGCCGAAGCCCAAGCGCAAGCCGGCGACGAAGAAGGCGGAAGCCTGAACGGGCGGCCGCGATGAGCGCCGCCCCGCGCGTCGCAGTCATCCTGCCCTGCTATAACGAGGAGGCGGCGATCGCGCAGACGGTCGCTGCCTTCCGCGCTGCGCTGCCCGACGCCGCGATCTACGTCTACGACAACAACAGCAGGGACGGCACCGTCGCCGCCGCCCGTGCGGCGGGTGCCGTCGTCCGCACCGAGCGGACGCAGGGCAAGGGCGCGGTCGTGCGCCGCATGTTCGCCGACATCGAGGCGGACATCTACGTGCTCGCCGACGGCGACGCGACCTATGATGCCTCCGCCGCACCCGAGATGGTGCGAATGGTGCTCGACGAGCAGCTCGACATGGTCGTCGGCGCGCGCCGGTCCGAGCTCGAGCTCGCCTATCGTCCTGGGCACCGCTTCGGCAACCGGCTGCTGACGGGCATGTTGGCACGGCTGTTCGGCCGCAGCTTCAGCGACATTCTTTCCGGCTATCGCGTGTTCTCGCGGCGCTTCGTGAAAAGCTTCCCGATCCTCTCGACCGGCTTCGAGATCGAGACCGAGATCAGCGTCCACGCGCTCGAACTCCGTATGCCGGTCGCAGAACTCGTCACCGCTTATGGCGCGCGGCCGGAAGGTTCGGTTTCCAAGCTCTCGACCTATGGCGACGGCTGGCGGATCCTGCGGACAATCCTGACGCTGTTCCGTGTCGAACGGCCGGTGCTCTACTTCGGCGGCATCGGCGCGTTGCTGCTCGCGGTGGCACTGATCCTCGCCATTCCGCTCGGCATCACCTACGCGCAGACCGGTCTGGTGCCGCGCCTGCCGACGGCGCTGCTCTCGACCGGGCTCACCATCGTCGCGGTGCTATGCTTCTTCTGCGGGCTGATCCTCGACACCGTCGTGCGCGGCCGCCGCGAGGTCCGACGGCTCGCCTATCTTGGCCTGCCGGCACCGCGCTGAGCCTTCAGGCTGCGCGACGCTCGACGATCTGGAACGTGGCGCTGCCGCGCGCGAGTGCCGGCCCGTCCGGGCCGTCACGCCGGATCACGGTGTTGAGGAACACGACACGCTTGCCCGTGCGCAACACCTCCACCTCCGCCTCGATCCAATCGCCCGACGCGGCCGCGCCGATCAGCTCGCTCGAGAAGGACGAGGTGACGGCGATGGCGTTTTCGGGGCGCACCTGTGCGCTGGCATGCGTCATCGCCGTGTCGAAGAGCATGAAGTACATGCCGCCATGCATGCCCGGCCCCTTGTTGCGGTGCTTGGTTGCCACCCGCATGCCGATCACGATGCGCCCGTTGCGACGAGTCTCGTAGAGCGGCCCGACCAACTCGTGGAACGGACCATAGGGCTCGAGCAGCGTGAAGGGAGCGGGAATGTCTGTGCTGGCGGGCGATACGGTCATGACCCAGCACTTAGCGGGCGGTGACGGCGACCGACAAGCGGCTGCCGCTAT
>Ga0213875_10001574_pt1 | contig 14573 bp, 17 predicted proteins | sample BarmaccomBMRX_R8_FD_160105 | JGI IMG/M metagenome (GOLD analysis project Ga0213875, IMG submission 160105) | Root-associated microbial communities from Barbacenia macrantha in rupestrian grasslands, the National Park of Serra do Cipo, Brazil - RX_R8 | ecosystem: Host-associated > Plants > Roots... | reverse complement strand
CAAGGTGGAAAAGCTCGTCAGCGACAACATCGCCAGTTTGCTGGAGTCCGAGCATCAATTCACCGTGACCTGGCTGCGTAACCCCCAAGAGGAAGACGTACCGGGTGCAGGGGGCTCTTGATAACTCCGGCATCGAGACATATCGGGGTCGTACATGTGTTGATGTCGGGTGGCGGGCGCTGGAGGGAAGACCAGTCTGGCGAGTGAGCTATCCGGCCCGGGCCTAGGCTGGGCCACCGTGAAGCTTGCCGATTACCAGTCGCGGATCGCGATCGAAGCCGGGTCGTTGCGCACGGCTGCCGCCTCCCTCAACCCGGATACTCCGGTCCCCACCTGTCCCGGTTGGACTGTGCAGCAGCTGGTCCGGCACCTCGGCCGGGTGTTCGAGATGGTGATCCGGGTGCTCCAGGCTGCCGATCCGCAATCACCTCCGGGCCGCGTCGAGCCGGCGCCAGGCGACGTTTTCGCCATTTTCGACCACCAGCTGGCGAGCATGCGCGACTTACTCGCAGCGACGGATCCGGCAACACCGGTCTGGCACTTCACCCCCACCGCGCCGAAGACCGCCGCGTTCTGGTCCCGGCGGATGGCCCACGAGGTCACCGTGCACGGGATCGACATGCAGGCCGCAGCCGGCACCAACTCAGTGGTAGATCCTGACTTCGCCGCCGATGGGATCGACGAAGTACTGACGCGGCTGATCCAGCGCCGCACCGACGCATGGGCAGTCGGCACCCACGCTGGCACGGTGCTCTACCACGCCGCCGACGCCGGCCGGGCCTGGACGGTGCGGCTGGTGCCCGGCCAGTTGCCGCAGACCGTGGCGGAGGCGGTAACTGAACCTGACGGATCCGTGATCGGGCTCGCTGACGCCGTCTACCGTGCCGCCTGGGGTCGCCCTTCCGGTGCGGTGATCAGCGGCGACAACGCGTTGGTGGACCTCACCCACGCCCGCTGAGCTGCACGCGGTGCGGTGCACGGAGGCACGACACGCAGTGCACGGAGGCACGACACGCGGTTATGAGCAGGTGTGCTCGTGGTCGGCGTGGTTGTCATGCTCGACCTGCAGGGTGCTGTGGGTGAGCCCGAACTGGGTGCGCAGTGCGTGAGCGGCAGCGTCGAGCACGGAGGCGTCTCCGCAGTGCAGGGACTGGGCTTCATCGACCACCAGGTGTGCGGAGACGGCGTTCTGGCCGGATGTGATGGTCCACAAATGCAAATCGTGCACATCACGTACGCCGGGCACGGCCCGCAACAGCCGATCCACTTCAGCGGCGTCGATGCCCCGTGGAGTGCCCTCCAGCAGCACGTGCGCGGCTTCGCGCAGCAGGCCCACCGCACGAGGCACGATCAGAGCGGCGATCGCCAGCGAAGTAACCGGGTCCGCCTGGCGCCAGCCCGCGGCGAGCATGGCCATCGCCGCGCCAATCACTGCCGCAGAGCCGAGCACGTCGCCCAGCACCTCCAGCAGCGCACCACGGACGTTGAGGCTGCGCGCTGACTCCTTCTTGGCAGAGCGGCCGCCGCTGAGTACCGCTAGCGCAGCAAGGTTGCCGACCAGCCCGAGCGACCCGATGACGAGCAGCGGTACCGGGGCGATCGGTGGCGGATCGGCCAACCGGGCAAGCGCCTCAACCGCTACCACAGCACCCACCACCAGCAGCAGCAGAGCGTTGAACGCGGCGGCGAGGATCTCCGCCCGGCCCAAACCGTAAGTCCGGTAAGAATTCGGTGGGCGCTGGGCGATCACGGTGGCAACGAGCGCGACGGCCAGCCCGAGCACATCGGTGGCCAGGTGCCCGGCGTCGGCGAGCAAGGCCAGCGAACCGGTTACGCCGGCGCCGACGACCTCCACCAGCAGCACCGCAGAGATGATCGCCAGAGCGCGCACGAGCCGCCGCCGGTCGGGCAACCCGCCGGCATGCCCGTGCCCGTGATCACCCATGCACGCAACATTACATGCATGTTTGCGCATAAGTCAGGCGCGCGGTGGGGTGAAGCTCATCCCGAGATCTTCGACGACCTCCGCGCCGGGTAGTGCCACGAGCACCGCACCCGGGACGACCAACTTGCTGCGCCGCAAGCCGGAACCCACGACCACCGCGTCGGCGGTTGCCACTGCAGCGTCGACGAGCACCGGCCACCCGGCGGGCAGGCCCAGCGGGGTGATGCCGCCGTATTCCATGCCAGTCCGACCCACTGCTTCGTCCTGCGCGGCGAAGGAGGCCTTACGCACGTCCAAGCGTCGCCGGACTACGCCGTTGACGTCGGCTCGGGTGGTTGCGAGCACGACGCAACCGGCCCACCGCGGCGTGCCACCTCGCTTACCGCTGACCACCACGCAGTTGGCCGATGCCTGAAGTGGCACCTGGTAGTGCTCGCACAGCGCTGCGGTATCGGCCAAGGCGGGATCGATTTCGGCGACCGAACAGCGGGCCACGAGTTGATCCGGCAACGCAGTCAAGGCGACTCGCACCGGTTCGGCGAGAAGCTCGGGAACGTCCCGCGCTGGTCGCAGCTTCAGCCGTCCGGTTATGGAATCCAGCGAGGTCACCACCGCGGTCCGCGCTGCACCTCGGTCACCGCCGGTTTGACATCCACGATGTAGACCAGCACTGCCACCAGGCCGATCAGGTAGAACAGCATCGAACCGGGCACCACCAGGTTGAGCAGGAGCAGCGCGCACGCCCCGCCGGTGATGCCCAACCACGCCGGCTTGGTGAGCTTGTCTGCGGCGGTGTAAGCGTCTGCCCGCTGGAACGCGGCGTGAATGAACGCGAAGATCCCTACCGGGACCGCTGCCCAGTACAAGATCTGGAAAACCCACAGATCCAACGACTCCAGCATCCGACCAGGATACGCAGTCCGCTTCGCTGCCCGACATGGAGACATATCGGGGCAAAATCGGCTGCTGACAACCCGATATGCCTCCCCGTCAGGGAATGTCACAGCAGCAGCTGGGACACGGTATGGATCACCAGGCCGGCGAGAGCGCCGACCACGGCGCCGTTGATGCGGATGAACTGCAGGTCGCGGCCGACCTGAAGCTCCACCTTCCGCGCAGTCTCCTCCGCGTCCCAGCGCTCCACCGTGTCGGTGATCAAAGCAGTGATCTCGCCGCGGTAGTTGGAGACGACGTAGGTGGCCACGCCTTGAAGCCAGTTGTCCACCTTGGACCGTAACTCGGCATCTTCGACGAGGCGCCTGCCCAATGCAATCAAAGCGTCGCGCACTCGCCGGCGCAGCTCCGACGACGGATCCTCGGCGGCGCCGAGCAGCATCTTCTTCGCGGTACCCCATGCTGATCCCACCAGAATCTGCACCTCAGGGTGGGCCAGCACCTGCAACTTAATCGCCTCGGCCCGCTCGATCATCTCCGGATCTGTGCGCAGATCATCAGCGAACTCCAGCAAGAAGGTGTCCACCGCGATACGCATCGGGTGGTCAGGCTCGGTGTGCACCGCCCAAGCGAACGCCAGCACCTCGCCGTAGAGCCGGTCGGCCACCAGCTCATCGACAAACCTGGGCGACCATGCCGGGAGGCGCTGGCTGACCACCCGCAATACCGCACCGTGGTTGTCACGCACCCACTCATAGACGCGCTCGGTCAGCATGTCGACGAGCTTGTGATGCGTCCCGTCAATGAGCAACTGACTGAGCAACCGGCCCAACGGCGGCCCCCAGGGCCGCTCCACGAGGTGCCGGACCACCGCGTTCTCCAGCACCGGCTGGACGTCCTCGTCGCGCAGCACGGTTACCAGCGCGCGGAGCGCGGTGGCCAGCTCGGCGGTGGCCCGCTCGGCATTGCGGGGCTGCGCCAACCAGTTGCCGAGCCGGCTGCCGATCCCCACCCGGTGCAGCTTGTCGGTCACCACCACCTCGGCGAGGAAGTTAGTGCCCACGAACTCGCTGAGGTTCTTCCCTAGCGCGTCCTTCTTACGTGGGATGATCGCGGTATGCGGGATGGGCAATCCCAGAGGGTGACGGAACAGTGCAGTCACCGCGAACCAGTCGGCCAGCCCGCCGACCATGCTGGCCTCGGCCATTGTCTGCACGTACCCCACCCAGGGTGCAGCATCGTTGTAGAGCCGGGTCACCACGTACACCACTGCGGCACCCAGCAGGAACGCCAGCGCGACAGCCTTCATCCGGCGTAGGTCGCGCAGCTTGGCCTGCTCATTTCTGGTCAGCTCCACGCTGCCGATTGTGCCTTGGCGGTGCGATGTGCAGGAGGATGACGGCCGTGCGTCCCCACGGACTTCTGCCCCGCCTGCAGCCCTTCGTCTCGACGATATTCGCGGAGATGACTGAGCTGGCCGCGCGTACCGGCGCAGTCAACCTCGGCCAGGGATTCCCGGACACCGACGGCCCCGCCGAGATGCTCGAGGTTGCTCAAGCCGCCATCGCCGGTGGGTACAACCAGTACCCACCCGGCTCAGGCATCCGTGAGTTGCGCGCCGCGGTCACTGAGCACCAGGCGGCCCGCTACAACCTGGTTTACGACCCGGACACCGAGGTGCTGATCACGGTGGGCGCCACCGAAGCGATCACTGCTGCCCTGCTCGCCCTGGTCGATCAGGGCGACGAGGTGTTGCTCATCGAGCCCTATTACGACTCCTATCCGGCCGCGGTGGCAATGGCCGGCGCCGTTCGGCGGTGTGTACCGCTGACCCCCGACGGGGACCGGTTCGCGCTGGACGTCGACGCGCTGGGTGCGGCGATTACGCCCGCTACCCGGGCGATCGTGCTGAACAGCCCGCACAACCCCACCGGCACGGTGTTGCACCACACCGAGTTGCAGGCGCTCGCGGCGCTCGCGGCGGAGCATGATCTGCTGGTCATCACCGACGAGGTATACGAGCATCTGGTGTACGACGGGGCCCAGCACCTGCCGATCGCCAGCTTCCCCGGAATGGCGCAGCGCACGCTCGCGGTCTCCAGCGCGGGTAAGACCTTCAGCGTGACTGGTTGGAAGATCGGCTGGGTCTGCGGGCCAGCACATCTGGTGACAGCTGTGCGGGCGGCCAAGCAGTTCCTCACCTTCGTCGGCGGAGGACCGTTCCAACCCGCGGTAGCGCATGCGCTGCGCGCTGAGCAAAACTGGATTGCAGCGCACCGTGCGGCGCTCGAGCACAAACAGCACCGGCTGGCGGCAGGGTTGGACGCCGCCGGCTTGGGCGTGCGTCGATCCGAAGGGACCTACTTCATCTGCGCAGACATCCGGTCACTTGGATACGCCGACGGTTTGCGGTTCTGCCGCGAGTTGCCCGCCCGTGCGGGCGTGGTCGCAGTGCCGGTACAGGTCTTCGTCGACGCTCCCGAACGCAACAACACATGGCGTCACTTGGTGCGCTTCGCGTTCTGCAAGCGTGACGAGGTGCTCGACGAAGCGATTGCCCGGCTGACCTCAACCCGGCTGTGATGCCGTCCAGCCGGTAAACGATGAGTATTGATATTACGCAATGCGGTCACAGTGTGTAGTATGAGTTGAACGACTGTCCGGGTAAGGCCGGATTGGGCGGATTGGTTGAGGGGGAACCGGTGGCCGCCAACCCCGACGTAGGCAGCGCGAGGTATGCGCTCCGCGGGGTCCTGCGCGTGCTGCTGCGGGCGGTCATACTCACCGGCTTGATCACGGTGGGGTGGTTACTGGGCTCTGGGCTCAGCCACGCGGACGAGGATCCAGGGTGGCCTGGCACCGGCGTGGTTCATGTGCTCGACACCGGATCATCCGACACGACGTCTAGCGCAGGTTCCGGCATGCCGTCTGCGGCTGAGCCGACGGTCGCCAGGTTGCTGTCGGCCGCTTCTCCGCCGCGGCTGCCTGTCCAGCCCACCGAGAAGGTCGGCATCCTGCGGCCCGTCGTGCACGCCGTCGGCAAGGCCGCCCCGTTGACGAAGTCCCTGACCAAGCCGCTAACCAAGTCCCTGACCAAGCCGCTGGCAAAGGTCCTGAGCCCGCTACCGCGTCCGCTGTCCAGCCCCGCGGCACACGCCACTGCGGTGCAGCCGGCTGCATCGGCTGACAAGGTCGCACCAGTGTCGCCAGCGGCACTCGCCATCGCACCCACGGTCGCAACCGCCGCGGCGCCCGCCCCGGCCTCTGCCTTGATCCCGGTGTGGCATGCCGCACCCGCCCAGGTGCACTGCCAGCCTGGTGTGAAAGCTGCGCAACCGGCGCCCGCTCAGCCGCCGCTACCGGACAGCGGCCCAGCGGATCCCGCACCAGCGAATCCACCGGGCAACGCACCATCCTGCATGATCGGTAGTACCTCAAGTGGTGCGAGCACCAAAACCGCGCCGGACTTTGCTGTGCATGACAGCGCCACGGCGGGCAACCATGCCCAGCCGGAAGGTGCGCTGCAGCTGGGCGGGAGCGACCTTCTGCGGTCGCTTGCCGTGAAGCCGTCCACTTCACCGGACTGATCCCGCGACAACCGGGTGGGTCGCCGACCGGCGACCGGTCCCGCAGACCGGTTTTGCCATTCCACCTTGGCTGATCCTGCCGCCATGAGCCCCCGATCTGTCCGACCGCGCCCGGGCGGATCGGGTTTATGGCCCCGGCGTCGCGTTGCCCCCGTGACGCCGGGGCCCTTTGTCTCTTCTGCGCAATCCCCCGATATGTCTGCCATATCGAGATATCAACAACCCGCTGACCCCGATATGTCTCCACGTTCGGGTTCGGGATCTCGGGCAGCCAGCCAGGCGTCAGTCGCGATAACCGGGAGCAGGAGTGCCCACGCCTGTTGCACCCGCTGCCGGAGATACTGGCGCTCACCTAATGCGTCGCAGATATGCCGGTGGCCGGCAACAATCGCGACGATCTGCGGCGCCACCGCGGCGGGATCCACGCCATCTCGCAGCAGACCGGCGTGCGCGGCCTCGGTCAGCAGGTCCAGAGTCTCCTGCTCGCCGAGACCGTAGTGCGCACGTGCCTGCTCCTGCGCGACCGGCAAATCGTTGAGCAGCCGAGTGCCACCACGAGCAACCGGGTCATCACGCAGGCGCACGATGACCTCATCGACCAGTGCCAGCAACGTCGACAACGGGTCAAGCCCACGACCGCGAACCTGCTCGCGAAGATCTCGCCATCCCTGCACCATCTCGGCGATGACCGCACGAGCCAACGCCTCTTTGGAAGCAAAATGGAAATACAGCGCACCTTTAGTGCCACCGCTATCGGCGAGCACATTATCCAACGAGGTGGCGTAATAGCCGTTGCGACCGAAATGCTCAGCTGCGGCGGTAAGAATCGCCTGCCGGGTCGCCTGAGCCCTAGGCTGCGGCTTGCCCCGGACCGTGCGCGCCGCCCTGCCGCCGGCTCCGGATCGTCGAGGACCGGTGCTGGACATGACGCTTCGACGCTACTCGTCTTACGGCAGCTCTACTGCACCAAGACAATGTTTTTGGGTGGCGACGCAAACACACCCGCTGGTATGTTTCTGGCAGGGTCTGACCCGGATTATGAGCGACGCTTTGTAGGCGGCGACTCGTTTGGGGGTCCCGCGGGGGGATGTGGTGGCCCGGGGCGGTAGGGACGACCGCCCCGGGCGACCGCGCCGCACTTGTCACCCGGGCAGCCGCAATGACGCATAATGACCAGAGGCTGACGCGCAGTTAATGATCCCGGCTCAGGTCGCCTGGAGCATCTTCTGCATCTGATTGACCTCGACCTGCTGGCGAGTGACGGTGTCCTGAGCGATCCGGCGGGCTTGGGGATCGCTTCCCTGCGTCAGCTCGGTCTGGGCTAGCTGGATGGCGCCCTGCTGGTGGTCAATCATCAACCGCAGAAACATCTGGTCGAAGTCGCTACCGCTGGCGGAGCTGAGCTGCTGTATCTGCTGATCACTCAGCATCCCCGGCACTTGGCCATTCCTACTACCACCAGCAGGTATCGGAACACCCCAGGCGCCAAGAAGGTCGCGTATCCGGGTGATCTGCTGATCCTGCTCGGCCTTGATCTGGGCGGCGAGCGCCTTCACCTTCGACGATGCCGCCTTGGTACGCGCCAGGTCTGTCATGGTGCCGGTCTGGACGTGGTGTGGGAGCAGGTCTTGCAAGAACGTGACATCAGCGTCATTGTGCCGCTGCTGGCCAGCCGCAGCGTTGGCCCGCGCGGACGACTGCGGTGCTGTATCTGCCGTGCCACCGCAGCCAGCGAGAAATCCAGCGACAACAGCGCCCAAGACCACGCCAGCAACTCTGTGGGTATGCATCGCCAACCGGTCTCCTTTGCGCACCGGGCTGCTTAATCACCCTAGCCCCTGACGACAAGACCACCGGGCAAAAGTTCGTTCGACACGCTAGCTGGCCGTCATTCCCGGCGCGGCGCGGTGCATGGTGTTGAGGTCAGCGTTGGCGGGCATATCAGGCCGCCCGGTCACGTTGCACGGAATGCATAGTTCTGTCCGTGGCGATTCCCGCCCGTTGAGACGTTGCGCTGGCACCGTGCCGCGGACGCCGGCTCCGGCGCTCGCCCTTATCGACCCTTAAGTTTGTCGCTTAACGACCAAGGAACTTCCATGAAGTGGATCTATCAGATGAACCGCGTGCAGGTGTCGCGCGGTGACAAGCTGGTTCTCGTTGACGTCACGCTGGCCTTGCAGCCCGGCGCGAAGGTTGGCGTGGTCGGTCCTAACGGCGCCGGCAAGTCCACCATGCTGAAGATCATGGCGGGGCTGGAGCAGCCGTCTGACGGTGAGGCCAGGCAGGCGCCAGGGGCCAGCACCGGAATTTTGTTGCAGGAACCGCCGCTGGATGAGACCAAGACCGTCTTGGGCAACGTTGAGCAGGGTGTGGCGCAGACCAGGGCGTTGCTGGACCGTTACAGCACGCTGACCCAGCAACTGGCCGAGGATTACTCGGATGCGGCGCTGGAGGAGATGGGCCGGCTGCAGGAGCAGTTGGATTCCCGCGGCGCGTGGGACTTGGACTCCCGGCTGGAGCAGGCGATGGACGCGTTGCGCTGCCCGCCGGGGGATGCCGAGGTGCGTTCGCTATCTGGTGGGGAGCGCCGCCGGGTGGCCCTATGCGCGCTATTGCTGCAGCAACCGGACCTGCTGTTGCTTGATGAGCCGACCAACCATCTCGACGCCGACAGCGTCCACTGGCTCGAGCAGCATCTGGAGAAATATCCCGGCACGGTGGTTGCGATCACTCACGACCGTTACTTCCTTGACTACGTGACCGGATGGGTGTTGGAGCTAGACCGCGGCCACGCCTACCCGTACGAAGGCAATTACTCGACCTACCTGGAGACCAAACAAGCCCGGCTGACCGTCGAAGGGCGCAAGGACGCCAAGCGGCGCCGCCGGCTGGCCCGAGAACTGGAGTGGGTGCGCGCCGGGGCGAAGGGCCGCCAGGCAAAAAGCCGCGCCCGGCTGCAACGCTACGAACAGATGGCAGCCGAAGCCCAGCGGCGCCGCACAGTGGACTTGGAGGAAATCCAGATCCCGCCCGGCCCACGGCTGGGCAACCTGGTCGTTGAGGCCGATGGTCTGACCAAGCGTTACGGGGACCGGGTCCTATTCGACGGCCTGTCGTTCTCGCTGCCCCGCAACGGGATTGTGGGCATGGTCGGTCCCAACGGGGTGGGCAAGACCACGCTGTTCCGCATCCTGGCCGGCCAGGAGCAACCCGACGGCGGGCAACTGCGTATCGGGGATACCGTGCGGATGTCCTATGTGGACCAGAACCGGGAGCAGATCGATCCCGACCGTACGGCATGGGAAGTGGTGTCGGAAGGGCACGATTTTTTGACCGTGGGACAGGTCGATGTCCCGTCCCGGGCTTACCTGGCCGCGTTCGGCTTCAAAGGCGCCGATCAGCAAAAACCCGCCCGGTTGTTCTCCGGCGGACAACGCAACCGGCTCAACCTCGCACTGACTCTCAAGCAAGGCGGCAACTTGCTGCTGCTCGACGAGCCAACTAACGATCTTGATGTGGAAACCCTCAGCTCCCTGGAGAACGCGCTGCTGGACTTCCCTGGCTGCGCCGTGATCACCTCACACGACAGGTGGTTCCTCGACCGGGTAGCCACCCACATCCTGGCCTGGGAAGGCACCGGCGACGAGCCGGGACGGTGGTTCTGGTTCGAGGGCAACTTCGATGGCTACCAGAACAACAAACTCCAAAGGCTCGGCACTGAGGCGGTCCGGCCACACCGGATCACCTATCGCAAGCTCACTCGCGAGTGATGGCCGGCCCGCTAGACGCCAAGCCGGTAATCCGGCACAGGGCGGCAAACCCGTCGGCACTGCCCGGCCAATGGGCGCGTACCGCATCGATGCCGGCTCGGCGCACCACACTGCGCAAGACGACGGCAACGATGATCGCGTCGTCAGCATAACCGAGCACGGGGATGACGTCTGGCACCAAGTCGACGGGCATCGCCAGGTAGCCCAACAGTAGCCACAACCGCACCCGTACCGCCCGCGGTAAGGACCGGTCAGCCACGAGCCGGAGCACCAGCCGCAGCAGGTCAGGCAGTATCCGTACGGCGTCAGCCAGCGCCGCACCTTTCGGACGTACCAACAGCAGCGTTATGATCAACACCAGCCAGCTGACCAGCAGCGCAGCCGCAATACCCGTCAGTGCGTCAAGCACACCGTCACTCTCTCACCTCACACAGTAAGCAAGCAGGGTGAAGATCTCACCCCGATGGTGTTCAGATTGCCGATCCAGGCTACGCCGGCGGGGAAATGGTCGGTTGGCGGTGGGACGAGGACCGGCGCAATACGAGCAGCGTGACCGTCAGCAGGGCGACGCCGCACAGCAGGATGGCCAGCGGGACGCCGAGTGACTCGGCGAAGAAGTGACCGACCGTCCACGGCAGGTACCCGAATCCGCCGACGAGACCGACGACGGTCAGTGGCGTCCGATCAGTCGCCACCCCCACTCCCAGCAAGGTGATCGCCGCGGCCAGGCCGAGCAGGGGGCCCACGTCGGACCAATCACCGGCAGTGATTCCGGCGCCGGCCAGTACCGCGAGACCGCCAGCGGTCAGCGCGACCACCGGTGGCGGCAGCAACGCTCGCCACCCGGCGGCCACCCAGACGGCACCGGCTGCGGCGATCGCCATCCCGACGGCGGCCTCTTCCCCGGCCAAGCCAGCCGCACCACCGGTGCCCATCAGCACCCCCGCCAGGCAGGCCAGATGCTGCGCCGGCCAGTCGCGCAACCGCCACAGCAGTCCACTGTGCACCGCTGCCGCGACACCTGCGCACAGCCATACCAGGGCCTCGCGAGCGTGGGCCAGGTCCGATGCCGCCTGACCGGCGAACGCAGCCACTGCGCCCGACGAGGCGAACCACAACGCACCGCGCAGCCTGAGCAACGCCGCCGTGCCAGCATCACCGATGCGGGCACCCACCAGCCAAGTGATGGCAGCGACGGCGGCCAGCACGCCCAGCCGGGCGGCGGTGGGTACGTCCCGCCAGTACTGGATGACCAGCGTCAGCGCGCCCGACAGGGCCAGCAGCCCACCGAGATACCCCACTGCCTCGATCACCGGCCGCCGACGGTCGCCACCGGCGCGGGTCCGTTCCGCATCCAGTACCGCTTGTGCCTGCTCAGCGCTGAGAATCTGCGCCGCAACGGCACGCTGCAGGACCTCGGCAAGATCGCCGGTACGGCGCTGCCGGGGCATTGTCATGCTCAGCATTATCCGCCGGTAAGCACCAGGCGTCCCAGTAGTAAAGCAGCGCTCAGCGCCGCAACGGCCAACACTGCGCGCCGGGTCCAGCCGTTGTCGAGCACCCGCCGCGCCGGTCCCGACAGCGCGAAACCAGCCAGCAGAAACGGCGCCAGAATCGCGGTCCTGCTCAGCGATTCCCCAGTGACCTGCCCCGCGGCGGCCAGCGCGGTCAGCGAGATTACTGAGCCCAAAACGAAATACCCACCGATGGTTCCCCGCACTTGCGGGCCTGCTGCCTCTTGGTACAGCAAGGCAAGCGGAGGACCACCGATCGATGCCGCGGTGCCACCTGCCCCGCTGACCAGCCCGGCGAGCAGCAGCGAGCCGGGCCGGGGGCGAGGACGCCAGCTCAGCAACGAGAGCACCACGAAACCGAGTACACCCAGGCCTACCAGCAGGGTGAACACGCGCTCAGACAACGCGACCACGGCGAGCACGCCGAGCCCGGTGCCAGGCAACCGGCCTAGCATCGCCCAGCCAATCCCGGTCCAGTCAGCGTGGCGCCAGTCACGAACCGCGAGCAGGACCGCGTGGACCGACGTCAGCAAGATCAGTGGAACCGGCACGAGGGCGGGCTCAACCAGGGCGAGAAGGGGCGCCGCCACGAGCGCCATGCCGTAGCCCACTGCACCCTGCACCAGCGCCCCGAGGGCCACCACCAGGCCGGCTGCGATAAGCACACCTCATATGGTGGGCTCAACCGGGCAACTCGCGGCGCCGCAATACGTATAGGTCGTCACGCACGACATCGTCGGTCCGGGCGAGCACGGCGTCGAGATCGTCATGCACGGACAGATGACGACCACTGAGCCGGTCCAACTCACCGGTGGCTATCCGCAGCAGTAGCCCAGCAACTTGATCCGGTTGTGCGCCCCGGCCTTCGGCCAGTTCGTGACCTACCCATTCGCGCATCCGGCCTACCGGCGAGTCCGACGGCGCGGTGCTGGCCAGGGCCGGCTCGCTGAGCCCGATCGGCAGGATTCCCGGGTGGACGCTGAACACCCCGATCCCGTAGCGCCTGGTCTCGTAGCTAAGGTTCTCGGTGAGCTTGATGACCGCTGCTTTGGACACCGAGTAAGCAGAAACCATCGGCCAGCGGAATGCGCCAGCCTGGCTGGTCAGGTTCACGATGCGGCCACGGCGGCGAGCCACCATCTCCGGCAGTACCAGCCGGCTGCACAGCGTGACGCCGCGGAGGTTGATCTCGACAGCGTGCCACCAGTCGGGCTCCGAGACCTTCCAGGCTGGGCCAATCGGGCCCGTGACACCGGCGTTGTTCACCAGCAAATCGACCGGGCCCAGCTCGCGGCGCAGCTTGTCCACTGCGGCGGCGGCGCCCGCCGGATCGCTGAGATCCGCGCAAGCCGCGGCGGCGGCGCCGCCGGCTGCCTCGATCAGCCGCACCGATTCAGCCAGCTGATCCGGTGAGCGCGCGATCAGGCCGACCTTCGCGCCGGCCCCAGCCAATGCCAGGGCCAGCACACGGCCGACACCGCGGCCACCGCCGGTGACCAGCGTTACCGAGCCGGCCAGGTCGGCTTGTGGAGTTCCCGTGCTCATCAGGTGCTGGGGATCGCGGCCCGGTCGCGCTCGACGAGGACACGCCGGACGATCTTACCGGAGGATGACTTCAGGATCTCGTCGATGAACTCCACCACCCGGACCTTACTTACCATGAGCACCTCGGGTACTTCGCCGCCGCTTTCATCCGGACTCCTGGTCACCGCGGCGTGGGCGGCAGCTGCATCGGTTGATCGTCGTCGTCAGCGACACCTCGGGCTACCGGGTCCGCGTAGCCAAGACTGACATCCGTCATGGCGGCCACCTGGCGTGTCACTGCGCTGCTACTCATCATGAGCGGAATTACCATCGAATTGATACATCCGCCGCGGCACCGATTGGCACTGAGTATGCGTTGCGCCCAGTATGAGTGACGTGCCCACCATTACCTTGAACAACAACGTGGAAATGCCACAACTTGGCTTTGGCGTGTTCCAGGTGCCCCCACAAGACACCGAACACGTCGTGTCTGTGGCCCTGGAAGCTGGATATCGCAGCATCGATACCGCGGCGGCTTACCACAACGAAAAAGGTGTCGGCAAGGCAATCGTGTCGTCCGGTTTACCGCGTGATGAGATCTTCGTCACCACCAAACTGTGGAACGCCGACCATGGCTATGACCGCGCGCTGCGCGCATTCGATGCCAGTGCGCGGCGGCTTGGACTCGACATCGTGGACCTGTACCTCATCCACTGGCCGGTGCCCAGCGCGGACCGCTACGTGGAAACCTGGAAGGCGCTGGAGAAGCTGGCTGCAGACGGTCGGGTGCGCGCGATCGGGGTGTCCAACTTCGGCGCCGAGCACCTGCGGCGGCTGCTCGCCGAGACTGCCACGGTGCCCACTGTCAACCAGATCGAGTTGCACCCGTACTTCCCGCAGACCGAGCTGCGCGCGCTGCACGCCGAGCACGGCATCGCCACCGAAGCCTGGAGCCCGCTGGGCCAGGGCACGGTGCTGTCCGACGCCACCATTATCCGGCTTGCTGACCGTTATGGCGTGACCCCGGCCCAGTTGGTGTTGCGCTGGCACCTGCAGCTGGGCAACATCGTGATCCCCAAATCGGCCAACCCCACCCGCATTCGGCAAAACCGCGACATCTTCTCCTTCGAGCTGTCCGACCAAGACATCGCTGCGATCACCGCGCTGGACACTGGCCGCCGGATCGGTGCCGACCCGGCCACCTTCGCGCTCACCTAACGTGAGACTGGACCTAGCCACGCGGGCTGTTGTTACCCGGCGGAGCGTGAGCGGAGCCGGGTTAGTGGTTGTGGGTTGATGGTGACGGTATGTCCCAGGGCTTCCAGTTTGGCTATCAGGC
>Ga0213875_10001573_pt1 | contig 14578 bp, 10 predicted proteins | sample BarmaccomBMRX_R8_FD_160105 | JGI IMG/M metagenome (GOLD analysis project Ga0213875, IMG submission 160105) | Root-associated microbial communities from Barbacenia macrantha in rupestrian grasslands, the National Park of Serra do Cipo, Brazil - RX_R8 | ecosystem: Host-associated > Plants > Roots... | reverse complement strand
AGCCCGGCCCGCCTGAGGTCCTCGCCGGTATAGACGCCGAGCACGCCGGGCATCGCCCGCGCCGCCGCGACATCGATGCCCAGGATGCGGCCGTGCGCCACCCGGCTGCGCACCATGACCGCATAGAGCTGTCCCGGGCGGTTGATGTCGTCGGTGTAGCGCCCTTCGCCGCGCAGCAGGACCGGGTCCTCCTTGCGCGGCACCGGCTGGCCGATGCCGAACTTGGTCAGCGCGAGGTCGTCCGCATCGACGGGTGCGTTCATATCCCTGCAATTCCCTGGGGTGGCGGCTCAAGAATGGCCCCGGAGCGCCGGTGCGACAAGCTGGGCCGGTGCGGGCGGCCTACTCCGTCTGCCCGGCCTTGTGCGCGGCCAGTGCCATCAGCCGGCGGTCGCGCCAGGCCTGCCGCTCGCCATGGCGGTCCAGCGGCAGCGCGCTGCGTGACGCAGCGTCGAGCCGGTCCACCAGATCCGGGGTGAACCGGCAGGGCTGCATCTGCGCCTGCACCTCCTCATAGAGGGCGCCGTAGCGGGCACAGTAATCCCGCAGGCCGCCGGGGGCGTTGAGGTCGATCGTCTCGAACGGACCCATGAAGGCCCAGCGCAGGCCCAGGCCGTGCTTCACCGTCGCGTCGAGATCCTCGGGCGACACGATGCCGTCCTGCACCAGCCGGAAGGCCTCCGCCACCAGGGCGATCTGCAGCCGGTTCAGCACGAAGCCGGCGATCTCGCGATTGACCGTCGCCGGCACCTGGCCGGCGTTCGTCATGAGCGCGCGGGTCCGCTCGACAACCGCGGGGTCGGTCCAGGGGCTCGGGCAGAGCTCGACGACCGGCACCAGATAGGGCGGGTTGACGGGATGCGCGACCAGGCAGCGATGGCGCCCGGGCAGCGCCTCGGTGAAGGCGCTGGCGGGGATGCCCGAGGTGGAGCTGGCGAGCACGGTCTCCGGCGCAGCGAGCCGATCGAGTTCCGCAAACAGCGCGGTCTTGTCGCCGACCCGCTCGGGGCCGTTCTCCTGCACGTGCACCGCGTCGCGCAGCGCCTCCTCGAGCGTCGCGGCGGGGCGGATGCGGTCGCGAACGGCTCGCACCGCGTCGGGGAGCAGGCCGGCCTGCTCCAGCTCCGGCAGGCGGTCGGCGATGAAGCCGGCCGCCGGGTCCCATAGGGCCACATCCAAGCCGCCACGCGCGAATACGATCGCCCAGGCGCGTCCGATGAACCCGACCCCCACCACCGCCACTTTCGCCATTGCCGCCTCCTCGCGTGCGCCGGCGCGATCAGACCATCGCGCGGTGGGGGCGGCAATCTCGCGTCATCCGAACAGTCGCCGCTGGCAAGGTCCTGAGAACATTGGCAGGGTTCGGTCCAGCCTGCCGCGCTACACGCAAGGATGGAATCGCAGCGGCAGGTGCGGCAACCGCTCACCCGCCGGACGCAGACCATCGTCATCAGCGGGACCTTTCCATGCATTGCAGCGCTCCCAAGTCGGCCTGCGTCGCTTGCAGCGGCGGCCAGCGCGTGGCTAATATTTGATACGCGCTACGGACTGTTCGATGATCACTCCCCCCGACAATAGCGGCGAGGACGCCGAGGCGACTTTTTCCGGCTCCGGGCTAAGCAAGACCGGCATCGGCAGCTACACTCTCGGCGCTGCCGACCCGGCCGGCCCGGCGGAAGATGCTGACACGGACACGGCGGCGGAGGTCGCTGCCGATCCGGCCTTGCCGAGCAGCCAAGCCCCGACCAGTGCGGCGGAAGCAACACCGGTCGAAACCGCTGCCGCCCAAACCACTTCCGCCGAAGTTATTACGGCAATCACGCCAGGCGAAAGCCTCACCGCCACGGTTGCCGCGGCTCGCGATCTGCTCACCGCCGAGATGGACTTCATCTGCCCGAGCTCCGAGATCGGCATCGCAGGCATCACCGCAAACGGCGGCATCGCCGAAACCGGCCACCACGCCCGACGACTGGCCTCTGCCGCATTCGGGCTGGATGGGCTGTCCGATCTCGACATGGTCACTCCCGATGTGCTGCCCCGGTGCGCCGCGCTCGCAGGCCCGCGGCATCACATCCGGTCCGGTCCGGGCAGCTACATATCAGCCAGCTACATCAAGGTGACGAGCAAGGCCGCCGTGACCACCCTGTCGGTCGCCGCCGCCCCGAGCGGGCTCGCCGTGGTCATCAATACTCTGCACGGCTTCGGCGACAGCTCCCTCAGCATCAGCCATGACGAGGAGTCGCTCCGCTCGGAGCAGGCACGCGCAAGCGGGAGAACGGCGCTCGCCAACCCCGGGGAAGGATAGCAGCGGCGCGCGTCACGCCGCTTCGGCGGCGCGCTGCGCCAGCAGGCCTGCGCAGCGCAGACCAAGACGGAAGCTGTCCTCGGAGACGGTGAACACCTGGTCCACGGCGCCGATCGGCGTCGGCGAGAAGACGAAGCCGGTCGGCTGCCGGAAAACCTGCCCCAGACCCGACTGGATGAAGCCGGGATGATGCGATGTGCCGCGCAGGGCCATCACCACGGTGCCCGGTGGCGAGAACACCGAGCTGTGAAGCCCGGAGCCGTACTCGCCGATAACCTGGGTTGCAGAGGCAAACAGTGCGATCTGCTCGGGAATCGCCAGCGTTTCGGGCGAGACGATCTCGTATCCCGCCGCCGCAGCGATCGCCTCGATGGCCACCCGGTTCGTCGGTGTCCGCGAGGGCTCGCCACCACGCCGCGAGATGAACAGCCGGCGGCGGGCGGCAGAGCCCGCTGACGGCGGCGCCCTCTGCATCCGCTCGCACATGAACTGCACGGCCTGGTGCATCAGCGGGTGAATCTGGCTGCCGCGCCGCAGGTTGGTGGGCAGCAGCAACTCCTCCACCTCGAGCAACTCGCCGCGGTCATCATGCCGGATCAGCTGGTCCTCGCTGATGCCGAGCAGGTGCAGGAACTGAAAACAGAAAGCCGGCAATCGCGCCGACACCACGAAAGTGAGCGCGGCCAGGTCGTGGCCGCACTGCGCCAGCACGAAAAGCCGAGGGAGCATGTCGACCAGCCAGTGCCCGTAGATGTGGCTCCCTGGTCCGGTCAGCATGACAGCCCGTCCCTCGACACGCCGGATCGGCAGGCTGCCGAGCACGTCCTGCATTTCACGCATGATGGCTGCCACGTGGTAGTCGGGATGGTTGACGAGGATGGTGCAGAGCGCGTCCTCCCCCGCCAGCACGATGCCGTCCACGGTCAGTCGGACCTGCCGCAAGCGGTAGCACCGTACGGGTCCGGTCGCCGTCTCGCCGAAGATGGCGTAGGTTATCTCGGCGGGAAGATCGCCAAGCAGAAATGCCGGCGGCTTGACCGGACGCTGCTGCAAGGGCGCAATCTGCACCCACGCGGGATCGCCCCCCGGCGAGCGGCTGATGCACTCATCGAGCTCGCGGATCGTGTAGGACGGCATGGCGCTACAGCTTGTCGCCCCGCGACGCTGCATGCGCCGCGATCAGGGCCGGCAACACGCGCTCCCGAGAGCAGTCCTGAAGCTCCGTGAGTCCTCCATCGCCGTGCCGTGATGCGTCCGCTGCCGCATGGACTTCCTCGGATCGACCTGCGCCGCGGCAAGCCTTTATTAATCTGCTGATGCCTCAGTTTGTCTTCGAGGCACTGAAGGCTGCGCGCCCGGCGCGTGCCCGAGGTGCAGTGTGCGGCTGGACCGTTAAGGGGGCATGAAATGGCGATCCGGCCGGACCTGACCGGGGATGATTATCACGCTGTCCTGCAGCGGCTGCATCGCGCGCTTGCCCCGAAGACCTATCTTGAGATCGGCAGCCGGAACGGAGCCTCGCTCCAACTGGCCTCATGCGCCTCGATAGCCGTCGATCCGGCCTTCGATCTGACGGTGGACGTCACCAAGAACAAGCCAAGCTGCCATCTGTTCAGGCAGACCAGCGACGCGTTCTTTTCTGCCGAAAGCCCCCGGGAGATTCTGAGAGCGGAGGTGGACTTTGCCTTCCTCGATGGATTGCACCTGTTCGAATGCTTGTTGCGCGATTTCTTCCACACCGAACGCCACTGCAAGCCGAACACCATCATCGCCATCCACGACTGCATGCCGGTGGAGACCGCGCTGACCCGACGCGATGAACACCAGGCCGTGCAGGTCGCGCCGCACCACGAGGCCTGGTGGACCGGCGACGTCTGGAAGATCGTCCCGATACTGAAGCAATACCGGCCCGACCTGATCATTCACGCGATCGACGCCCACCCGACCGGCCTGGTCCTGGTGACCAACCTCGACCCGCTCTCCACGGTGCTGGCGACTGCGTATTTCCGGATAATCGAGGAGTGGCGGAGTGTCGGTCTCGGGGAGTATGGCATCGACAGGCTGTTCGATCTGCTCGGCCTCATCGCCACCAGCGAACTCATGACGGACGAGCAGATTTCCCGCCGCTTCTGGCTATGATCCAGAACGATACCCTGGTGCGGCAGGGGCGGGTCCTGCGTCATCGAGCGGCTGTTCCGGGTATGGCCGATATCCCCGTGCCCGTCCGATCGCGATGTAATGCTGAGCCAGATTCTCGAAATCCCCCTGCCCGACTTCAAAGGCTGCCATCGGGTAGGCGGCGCTGTACCAAGGCTCGTCGAAGTGGAACGCAGGGCGGCGCGACGGTTGGCGAACAGGCTTTCGAAGAACTGCACCGCCGTCGTCACCACGACCGGCACGTCCCAGTTCTCCGCGGCGCGCCGCAGCTTGGCGATCCCGTCCGGCCCCTCGCTATCCGCCGCGGCGACGGATTGCGCCCGGTCCCAGTCGAAACTGGCATGATGCTCGAGCACGTCACGCTCGGTGCAGAGCGCCTTGCGGAACACGCCGGCGGTCTGCTCGACGATGGCGGTGAACGGGATGACGTAGACCACGCGCCGCAATCCGTGGCGCACCGCGTGCTCGAGCGCAAAGGACAGCGAGGCGAGCGTCTTGCCGCCGCCGGTCGGGACGGTCAGCGTGAACAGGCCGGGGGCTAAGGCTGCGCGCTCCACGGCGTGCCGGAGAACCCCGGCACGCAGGTCGTTGACCGCCGGGGCCGCCGGCGGATGATGGCCGCTCATATACCTGCGCAAACGGTCGCGCAGCTCGGCGAGGCTGGCATGGCCGCCGCGATCGACCGGCTCGCCTGCGGCCTCGCTGTGGAATCGCTCGGTCGCCAGCGAATCGGCGTCCACCAGGCAGGAGAACAGCATGCGGGTGAGGAATGCCGCCCCGAATCCCGGCTCCCGTGAGCCGGCCCCCGGACGCGACGGTTTCAGGTCGCTCTCCTCGGGCAACGGTCCGGTGCAGGCCTGCCAGCCCGCATACGGCTCGATGATCTTGCGCGTGACCCGGCGATCGAGGTCGTCGAAATCGGCCAGCCCGGCGTGATGCCCGGCAATGGCATAGGCCAGCATCCGGCCGATCGGGCCCGGGTAGGCCGCCGCCGCTTCGCGTGCGCCGGCCGTCGAGTGATCCGGCCCCTTCGCGCTCGTGGGAAGCTGTAAGTAGGACTGAAACGCGGCCGAGCACTTGCCGATGTCGTGCAGCAGGCTAGCCGTCCGGGCCAGCTCCCGGCAGCCAAACTGGGCTGCGAAGCCCGATGCCAGTTCCGCCACCAGACTCAAGTGATCGCAAAGCCGTTCCCCTTCGCAGAACGGGCGACCCGGACGGGAATGCGCAAAAATAACGGGTTGGACGCCCAACGCCAGGTCCCACTCCGAAGCAAGCACCAGCCCTATTGATTGCCAAAAGCGCCATGTTGGTGTTCGTCCCGTCGCTCGCTGCGCTCGGAACCATTGCGCTTGCTCCCGGCCATCGATGAACACCAGGCGGTCGCATTAAGCGATAGCGTCCAGCCGCAGGCAAGGTTTGACGCGCTCCTGCTCGCCGGCCAGCACGGATTGTCTGAGCTGAGCCGTTCGGCATGCACGAAGCTGAAATGCCGTGCGATCGAGAGGGTTGCGTTCCGAGCCGAACCTACGTTCCCCACGTCCAGATCACCGCTCCGTTTGGAGCGTGCCGTAAGTGCCTCCCCCGAGCAGCCGTTCCAGCCCTACCAGTCGGTCCAAGACGAGAACCGAGGCGAGACATAGCCCCATCATGACTGCCGCGGCTGCCGCGATGGTCAGGTCGAATGAGGCCGCCATGTCGCTGAACAGCATGACTGGCAGCGTCGTCGTGCCGGGAACGGTAAGGAAGACGCTGGCAGCGACTTCATCCAGCGAGACGGCGAGGGCAAACACGAAGCCGACCACGATGCCCGTGCGGGTGAGAGGCAGGATGATGTCCCACGTCGCCTGCGCACGGGTGGCGCCGAGCGACATCGCCGCCTCGATGAGGCTCGGCCGCAAGCCCACCAGGGCCGCACCGACCGAACGGACGACATAGGGCAGGGTGATGATCCCGTGGGCACAGAGCAGGGCAAGGAAGCCGCCGCCCCACCCCGCGGCTGCCAGCGTGAGGAGCAGCGCAAAGCCCAGGACGACGTGAGGGACAAGCTGCGGCATCGAGAACATGCCGCCAGCCAGTGCGCGCCTCCGGCCGGGCGCGTGCGAAAGCCCGAGGGCGGCGAGCGTGCCGAGCACGGTGCTGACGAACCCCGCGGTAAATGCCAGGGCCAGGCTGGTTCCCAGAGCGCGCATGTAGCGGTCGTCGCCGAAGAATTGGCGGTACCAGCGGAACGAGATGCCAGGTGGCGGGAACGGCCCGATATAGGGTCGCGGGTCGATCGACATGGCGACGGCATAAAGGACCGGCACGACCACGTCCGCGACCACGAGCAGCACGAAACCGCCGATCAGCACCGCGGCAATCTGATCGCACACTCGCTTCATCGTGCCCGGCCCGCGCGCCCGGACTGGCGTCCAAACAATGAACCCAGGCCCAAGGTCACGCCGAGGGTCACGGCCAACAGGAGGATGGAAAGCGCGGATCCGCCGGAGAAGTCGGAGACCTCGCTGAACCGCGCGTACACGAGATTGGCGAGAAAGGCGACCTGTCCGCGCCCGAGGATCGATGGGATGACGAACGCACTGATGGATGACGCGTAAATGAGCATGAAAACCTGCCCGATACCGCGCAGGCAAACGGGAACGAGCACCGTCAGATGGGTGACGATCCGGTTGGCACCGAGCGATGCGGCGACGTCGGCCAGCGACGGATCGACCTGCTGGAGCGGCCCGACCAGCACCAAGGCCGCGATCGGCAGCAGGAAGTTGATGAGACCGATCACGACCACGGTCGCGGTGACCAGCCGGCTCGCCGGCCCGACGTCCCAGAACGCCGCGATCACGCCGCGGAACCCGGTCGGGCCGAATACGAGCGCCACGCCATAGACCTTGAGGATCGCGCTCGAATAAAGCACGACCATGAGCAGGCTGATCGCCGCCTTGCGAAGCCCGGAGCTTCGGGCCCTCGCGAGCCAGTAGGCGATCGGGTAGGCCGCGACGATCGAGATGGCGCTTGCGAGGAAGGAAAGCCAGAGAGTGTCCCAGAGATAACGGATGTAAGCCCGGTCGAGGAATACAGCGTAATTCTCGAAACTGGCCTGGAACGTACCCGACCACAGCCGCCGAAGACTGGACCCGCTCGGCTGCATACTGATCGCGAACACGACGAGCAGCGGCACGATCAAGAACAGAAGGACAGCGGCGACAGGCGGGATCAGCGGCCAGTTCACGCGAGAACGCACCACCGGCGTGATCTCCGTCACAGGAGCGGCGTGACTTCCCGCTCCCAGCGACGCACCCAGTTCGGCAACTCCGCCGAGACGATGCTCCAATCCGGCGTGTATGTGTATTTCGGCAGCTCGTCGGGAGCGTAGCGCACCGGCTTCATCGCGTCCGAAACCGGCGCCAGGCTGTTCGCGGGAACGGTGCCGGAAATGGCGGTCTCGATGCCGTTCGGTTCCGGCGCGACGAGGGCGTTGATCCAGGCTTTCGCCGTTGCCACCTGCCCGCCTTTCAGGACGCACCAGCCCTGCATTGCGATAACGGTGCAGAAGCCGCTCTCGGCCGGCATCTTCGCCAGCGGCTGCACAGGCAGGCCGGCCTCGGCGATCCTGACGAAGTGCGATGCGGCCCCGAAGCCGATGCAGGTCTCGCCGCTGGTCAGCGAGTTGTGCGTCTCGGTGTCGGAGTTCGAGACCCGGCCGATATTGCCGTTGCGGGCGAGCTGCTTGACGAACTCCCACGCGGGCTCCATCGCCGCCTCGCTGCCGCCGAACGCGCGCGCAATGACGATCATCTGCGTCCCCGTGTTCAGCACCGGGCCGGGGAACACGATTTTCGCCTTCAGCCGTTTGTCGAGCAGATCCTGAATCCGGGTGATCGGGAACGGGCAAAGGTCGGGGCGGTAGCCCCACATATGGTTGTTGAGCTCGCGCGGAATGGTGACGATATCTCCGTCCCGGTCGCGCACGAACAGCGGCGACGGGATGTTGACGATGTTCGGCATCTCCTCGGCGGTCATCTTTTCGAGCCAGCCTTCCCGCGCCATGGACACGAACACCGGGCTCCAGGCGGCGACGACGTCGTAGTTCACATGCGGCCAGCTCGCCGCGATCTTGGCCAGGATTGCGGCCGCCCCGCCGGCGTGCAATTCCCACCTGACATCGGCGACGTTCTGGAAGCGCTGGATCGCCTGGACCGAACTCAATGTCTGGCCGCCCCAGTCGACCGCTGTCAGCGTCGGTTTTGCTTGCGCGCGCGTGCGTGTGGTTGCACCGAGCGCGGCGAGGATGGGAAGACCTCCAACCAGGGTCCGGCGGGCCAAAGTGTTCGCCATTACGGGGCGTCTCCTTCCTGCTTGTCCCGAGCCAAGGGCATGATGTCGACGGGATCGAACCGAAGTGTCACACGAGCCCGCAGCGCCGGGCCGGTGCCGGCCCGGGCTATGGCCGAGACGCATCGGCCTGACGCAAGCGCGATCGTAAGCTCCTCGTCCTGACCAAGGTAGAGGCGGCGTACGACAGTGCCGGACAGCTCCGGTCCTGCCGAAGCGGGTTCCACGGTCTCCAGGCGAAGCCGCTCGGGCCGGACCGCAAAGCAGACCGCGCCCGGGCGAGCGCATGGCAACTGCCACGCGAAGCTACATCCGTCCTCTCCCTCGAAGCGGTACGCCTTGCCTTCAGGCTTCAGTAATCCTCGGAACAGGTTAGATCTGCCGACAAAGCTCGCGACGAAGGCGTCTGCCGGCCGGCGATACACGTCTTCGGGAGTACCGGACTGAGCGATCCGCCCTGCGTTCATGACATAAATCCGGTCCGCCAGGCTCATCGCCTCGTCCTGATCATGGGTCACCACGATCGTCGCACAGCCCGCCGCCAACAGGATCTCGCGAAGCTCTCCCCGAATCTCGACCCGGAGCTTCGCATCGAGCGCCGAAAGCGGCTCGTCGAGAAGCAGGACTTCCGGCTCGGTGGCCAAAGCGCGGGCCAAGGCCACCCGCTGCTGCTGACCGCCGCTCAAGGAAAGCGGGCTGCGGTCGTGATAATCGGCCATCCGCACGAGCTCGAGGTAGCGGCGCACCCGTTCGGCCACTGCGCTCCGCTTGAGGCCGCGGCGCACCGGACCATACGCGACGTTGCGCTCGACCGTCATGTGCGGGAACAGAGCGTAATCCTGGAACACGATGCCGACATTGCGCTCGTACGGGCGCTTCCCGGCAAGTGGCCGGCCATCCACGTCGATCCTGCCGCGATCGGGTTGGACGAATCCTGCTATCATGCGCAGGGTGGTCGTCTTGCCGCAGCCGCTCGGGCCCAAGAGGGCGACGATCTCGCCCTTGCTGACCTGCATGCTGACATCCTGGACCACGATCTGCGGGCCGAAGCTCTTGCAGAGGCTGGAGACGGTCAGCACCCGTCGTTCACGAGAGCAGGTTGGTGGCCAATCGTGTATAGACGCGGACTGCCCGCGCGACGTCCGCGAGCACGACGTGTTCTTCGGAGGTGCCGGAATTCGTGTGCCAGCGCGCCTGGTCAGCAGGCGTGCGGCGATATGGACCGAACATGGCGGTGGGAATGCCCGCCGAAAGGAAGAAGTGGGCGTCCTCGAAACCCGAGGTCGCTCCAATCCCGGCAGTCTCACCGGTCACCTCGGAGAAGGCACGCTGACATTCGCGCACGATGCTCGCCTGCGGATCGATCTCTGCTCCGTCGACGTGCATGACCTCGCGGACTGAAACCGCCCAGGACTCGGCATCCGCAGCCCGGACCCGCTCACAGATCTCGCGGATCTCGCTGACGCACGTTTCCGCCGTCTCGCCTGGGAGGCTGCGCCGATCGAGGCGCAACACGCATTGGTCGGCCACGAGATTGAACTTCGTGCCCCCTTCTATGCCGCCGATGTTTATCGAGGGCGGGGGAAGCATCGGATGGGTTCGATGCTGCAGCCGTGGCACGAGGTCATTTTCGATGGCCTGCATGATGCGCGAGGCTTTCGAGATGGCGTTGACTCCGAGCCAAGGTCGTCCGCTGTGCGCGGATTTTCCTGTGATCTCCACCTCTACCCAGGTCGTGCCGCGATGGGCGACGTAAACCTGATCGCCCGTCGGCTCGCAGACCACCGCCATGTCGCCTTGGATCAAGCCCTCGCGCAGGAGGAAACCGGTACCCTTGTGGCCGCCGCCGACCTCGTCGGCAACCGCCGTGATCAAGAGATCCCCCCGCAGGCGAGACGAGTTTCGTGCCAGCTCGACCGCCGTGAAGACCATGGCGGCAATGCCGGCCTTCATGTCGATCGTGCCTCGGCCGTACATGCGCCCATTCTCGACAACCGCACCGAAGGGATCGCGCGTCCAGCCGTGTGCCGGCGGCTGGACATCGGTATGGCCGTTCAAAATGAGCGTCCGGCCACCGCCCGAGCCTTTGAGCCGTGCCACCACGTTGGCTCGCCTGGGCTCCGATTCGTAACTCTCAACCTCCAATCCGGCACCGCGCAACCTTGCCGCAACCGCCTCGGCGACCGCACGTTCATCGCCGGGCGGATTTATGCTGGGGATACGCACGATCCCAGAAAGGAAAGAGGTGATCTCGTCGGTCGCCGGCCCGTCCACTCGGATCCCCCGTCAAGTGCGATGTGTCTCTTCTCCGGACACCGCCGGCTTCGCGCGGTGCCTTGCGCGAGCAGATTGAAGAAACCCTTCGCTGTCAATCACCGAGCGGCTCTTCGAGTGCTCGCCAAAAACCAAGCGATGCGGCTTCAATTCTGTCCGGCATGTTGCTCGCCGAACTGCACGGGGGGCGATTGCCGACGCCGAGTGCAACCGCTTCGTATCCCTGCGCCGAATTGGGCTGGGTGATTCGGAGGGAAAGGCGGACGTGAGCGGGCGAGGCCAGAACTCGACCGACGCGTTGTGGGTGTGGCGAACTGCAGTCCCCCGGGACCTGTACAGGCGCTCGGGCGCCTGCTGTCGACCGACGGCTGGTGTTTCGCGGCCATCGCATTGCCGCCTTGGCCGCGAAATCGGGATCGCCCGCAGGAAGCGCCAGACATATTGCACGTCGACATCGCCGAGCGCCGCCGCGATCCGCGGACCGGTCCAGCGGCCGAATCCGGCGGCAAGGTCTCTGGGAGGGTTTGATTGATGGCGGAGCCGACGTGCGCGCCGATCTCGCCGCCCAGGGCAGCATCACCGTCACGGGCCTTCTTTCCATAGCCTTGATATCATACGTGACCACATTCACGCGCGAGTGACCAAGCCGCGGTTAAGCCTCGATTCTATGGCTTCTGGGCCGAGAAGCGCGGCCCTGATCTTGAAGTTTTTGCACGCACCGTAACGACGCACGTTTCGCGCGCTCTCGAAGACTGGGAATTCTATTCAACTCACACGCGAAACCGCCTTTTGTGGTGTTCTAGCATCGATAGTTCTTGCCTCCACCGGTCTGGCAATGTTCCAAGAGCAGTGGCGAGCGAGTGGTGCGCCTGCTCTGTCGGACCCGCGACTGCGTGAGCATGGCTCCGATCGGCCGTCGCAACCAAACTGGTGGGGGAATTGCCGGTGGCCAGCACGATTTCTACAAAGATCAACCACGGCGTCACGCTTGGGACGAACGGTTACACCAACCCGCTGAGCATCACGAACACTGGCTACATCGACGCTCCGATCGGCAATGCAGTTTACGGACCGCAAGTCGGTTACGCTTGGACCGTCAACAATGACGGCACCATCGCTGCCGCGGGCGGCGCTGGCATCTACTTCAATGAAGGCGGCGTTGTCACCAACGCGAGTCATGCCACGATCTCGGGATTGACCGGTGTCACCATCACCGGTGGCCTCGGCACGATTACGAATGACGGCATCATCGCCGCCCACACCCTTGCAAGCGACCCGAGCGCGGGCATTGTCGGCGTGGACCTCTTTTCTGGCGGCACGATCACCAATACCGGGTCGATTTCGGCGTACCTGGACGGCGTCAAAATCGGAGATGGCGAGAAGAACGGAGCTCCCGCCGGGACCCTGATCAACTCCGGCACCATCCGGGCAATCGGCATCGCCGGCGCCGGAGTCTATCTTGACGACGGCGGCACGCTGACGAACCATCAGGGTGGATATATTTCCGCTGCCGGCACCAATGCCTATGGTGTGGCGATCTACAACGGCCTGGGCACGGTCATCAACGATGGCATAATTAAAGGGTTAGACACTTTCTCGCACGGTGTCGCCCTGAAGACGGGCGGCTCGGTCACGAACGACAAGACCGGAACGATTTCCGGCGTGGAATTCGGCGTGACCATCGCCGGCACCACCGGGATCGTGACGAACTACGGCCTGATCAGTGCCACGAACACGTACGGCGACGGCATTCTGCTGAATGCCGGCGGAGGCGTCACCAACCAGGCTGGCGGGCTCGTGACGGCGGGCTTCGGCGTCGCCGTTTATGGGGCCGCTGGTACAATCACCAATGACGGTTCGATAACCGCCAGCAACGGCGCGGGAGTGATCCTGAATGCCGGTGGTGACGTCACCAACAATCAGGGTGCAGTCATCCAGGCTAACGGCTACTTCACGAGCGCCGACAACACGACCAGTTACTCGTATGGGGTCGTGTTCTTCGGCGGTGGTGGTACCGTCACGGATGCCGGCGCTATCAACGCGGCCGCTGCGGGTCCGGGTGGCAATGCCAACAAGGTCGTCGACGCCGTAAAATTCCTGGCCGACTATACGAACCTGCTGACCGTGGATCCCGGGGCCTCGTTCCGAGGGATCGTCGACGGCGGTAACGCCGTGGGTGGTGCGGATGTCAGCACGCTCGAACTGGCCGCCGGCAGCAGCAGCGGCACGATCACCGGCTTCGGCACGAGCTTCGTCAACTTCGGCAGCATTCAGGTCGATTCTGGCGCGTCTTGGGATTTCGCTGGATCGACGACCATCGTGTCCGGCATAACGGTGACGAATGACGGCACGATCCACGCCGGATCTGGCGACACTCTGACCATCGACGGCGCTGTTGGCGCCGGTCTCAGCCAGTCGGGCGTGATCAGCCTTGCCAATGGTGCCACCGTGGGCCTCGACGGATCGGTCTCCTCGGCGGAGACGATCGCCTTCAACGACGCTTCGGTTCTGACGATAGCCAATCCTGCAAGCGTCACCGCACCGATCACCGGCTTCATCGTAGCAGATACGATCGATCTCACGAATCTGCCGTACAACTCGAGCGACAAGCCGGTTTACCAGGGCGGCGTGCTCGATATCGAGGATGCTAGTAACGACATTCTGGCCCAGCTCACGCTTTCAGGCGAGCCGTACACCTCCGCCAGCTTCATGCTCAGCCCCGATGCCGGAACCACTCCCGGCACCGACATCACGACGGACACTCCCTGCTTCTGCCCAGGCACGATGATCCTCACGCCCTCGGGCGAGGTTGCGGTGGAACGACTGCAGATCGGCGCTCTGGTTGTGACACAGACCGGGGAGGCGAAGCCGATCCGCTGGATCGGCCGGCGCAGCTATGCCGGTCGCTTCATTGCCGGTCAGCGGAACATTCTGCCGGTCTGCATTAAGGCTGGGGCGTTGGGCGACGGCGTACCCAGGCGGGACCTTTGGGTCTCGCCACGACATGCAATGTTCCTGGATGGCATGCTGATTCCGTCGATGGATCTGGTCAACGGGGTGTCGGTGGTGCAGGCCGACAGAGTGCAAGAGGTTCACTACATCCACCTCGAGCTCGCCGAGCACGACGTGATCTGGGCCGAAGGGGCGGCATCCGAGACTTTTATCGACGATGAGAGCCGGGACATGTTCCAGAACGCGCACGAATTCCATGTGCTCTATCCCGATGCAGTGCGGGTTCCCGCGCTCTATTGCGCGCCGCGGCTCGAAGACGGCTACGCGCTGGAAGCGATCCGGCAACGGATCGCCGAACGTGCCGGCCTGCTCCGGCAACAAGCGCCGCTCCGTCCCTTGCGGGGGCAAATCGACCTAGCGCAAGGCGATCGCGTCAACGGCTGGGCGCAGGACACGCTGCAGCCGGAAGTGCCGGTCTGCCTGGACGTTCTGGTCGATGGCGTGCTGGTTACACAGGTGCTGGCCAACCGTTACCGCGCCGATCTGCAAGCAGCGGGGCTG
>Ga0213875_10001572_pt1 | contig 14581 bp, 19 predicted proteins | sample BarmaccomBMRX_R8_FD_160105 | JGI IMG/M metagenome (GOLD analysis project Ga0213875, IMG submission 160105) | Root-associated microbial communities from Barbacenia macrantha in rupestrian grasslands, the National Park of Serra do Cipo, Brazil - RX_R8 | ecosystem: Host-associated > Plants > Roots... | reverse complement strand
TGGCGACCGGCGCGTAGACGATCACGCTCCACATCCCGATGAACCACAGCAAGGCGGAAAATTTCATACGGTCGGCGAAGGCGCCGCAGATCAGCGCCGGGGTGATGATCGCGAAGGTCATCTGAAACGCCATGTAGACCGATTCGGGGATAGTTTTCGCAAGGTCGTTGATCGAATCGACCCCCATGCCGCTCAGCAAGACCCGGCTCAAGCCGCCGATGAAGGCGTTGCCCTCGGTAAAAGCGAGGCTGTAGCCGACGACCATCCACAACACGGTTACGAGGCAGGTAATCGCGAAGCTCTGCATCACGGTCGCGAGCACGTTCATCTTGCGCACCATGCCGCCATAGAACAGCGCCAGCCCAGGGATCGTCATCAGCAGGACGAGCGCCATCGAGGTCAGCATCCAGGCGGTGTCGCCGCTGTTGATCACATTCGCGGAGGCTGCGGGGACGGCGGGCGGCGGGGGTGCCGTCTGCGCCAGAGCGGATAAGCTGAAGCAGACCAGAGGCGCTGTCAGAGCGACGCGGTTCAGCAACAGGCGGCAAGTTCTCATCCTCTTCCCCTCTCCAGCGAAGCCGAGGCTGCCAGGCCGGCAATGCTGGCTCTCGGGCGCAATGCGTCGGAGCGCCGGACCCAAGATCCGTGCCAAATCGCTTCAGGCCGGAAAGGTGGCCGGCGGTTGCGGTTCGCGGCCGACGCACCAACAACCCCTTGCCAGAAACCGGCTCGCGCCCACAATGAAACTTTGAGCAAAGCGCTAGACCCGTTCGGTTCGCAGCAACAATTGCCTATTTCTAAGGCAGAGAGAACCGCTCGGCTGGTACAACGAGCGCCGATGCCGTGCCACCGCAAATTGAGTTTTCTCGAGGGGGGGCTATCATGCCGGCCGGCCGCGAGGCGGCCGTGAAATGCGGAGGTCAGATGCTCGGCAATACGACCAATGTCATTCTGTTGGTTATCATCGTCGCGCTCTACATGCTGCCGACACTGGCTGCCTTCGCGCGCGATCATCCCCGGCGCGGCGCGATCACCCTTCTCAATATCCTGTTCGGCTGGACCTTGATCGGCTGGATCGTGCTGTTCATGTGGGCATTGCTCGGTCCGACGGAGGCAACCGAATATCCGTGACCGTCGCGGCTGACTCGATATGAAGGCAGCTCACGCGAATCACAGGCAACGGATCGTCCAGTTGGTATAAACCGCCGGCTCGTCCACGTAGCGGTTCGGCCCGCCGCGGTGCTCCTCCTGATCGATCACCCGGTAGCCTTTGGGGCAGAGACGCTCCGCCTCGCGGCGGTTCGGAGCCTCGGCGCCGCCTGGCACGCCCGGACCCTCGATGCGGAACGTCCGGTCATCGAGGCGGGTCGCCTGTGCCTGCGTGCAAGCGGCAAGAGCGGCGAGCGCGAGAAGCAGAACCAGGCGCATTGCTTCCCATCCGTACTGAGATCCGGGACCGGCCCGGCCAGATTTAGCCGGTTGGCCGCCCCGCGCCAAGCGGTCTGGAAGTTCGCATCACCGGGCAGGACCGCCCCTCGCGAGGCGTGCTCAACCGGCCGACGCTGCGGCAATCTCGCGCCCGCGGCCATTCTCGATCATGATCGTCGCCTGCTCCGGAGAGCGCTCGATGATCTCCCGGTAATGGGCGGCGACTGCGGCCACGACTTCCCCGTTGCGGCCGAGAAGCTCGTCGCCGATTTCGATCATTCGCAGGTTGGGCCAGGCCGGCGGCCGCAACCGGACGACTTCGCGGAGCGCCTCCTCGGCCGGCCGGTCGGGGCGCGCCTGCGTCAGCATCAGCGTCGCGGCCGCGGTCGAGCGCGAGATCCCGGCATGGCAATGGACCAACACGCGGCTGTCGCGGGCCGCGACCAAGTCGCGGCCCAGCGCCAGCAACCGCGTGACGTGCTCATGTGCCGGCGCCACCAGGCCGCGCTGCGGCTCGATGATGTCATGAAACCGCAATTCCAGCCGGTGATGCCGGTCGAAAGCGCCGAACGCCTCCGGTTCGGGCCAGTTCGGATCGAGGATCGACAGCACATGGGTCGCACCCGCGTCGCAATGCCCGGCGAGTTCGTCGATGCCGCAGATCGTGACCCGAAACGGCGCAAAGCCCGCTATCGTCTTCATTGGCTTCTCCCAGCCGCGGCCGAGCCTCAAATCGACCGGCGCCGCACGATGCTCATCGGCTTCAGGGTCATTACCACCTCGTCGCGCTGATTGCGCAGCTCGACGAGGCTGCGGATCATTCCGCGATCGGGCTTCGAGCGAGAGGGCTTCGCCTCCAACACGGTCGCGCGCAGGCGCAGCACATCGCCCGGCCGCACCGGCCTCGCCCAGCGCAGCTCGTCGACGCCGGGCGAGGGCAGGCTCGACGCCGATGACAGGAAGTGATCCGCGAACAGCCGCATCATAAGCGCGCCCGTATGCCACCCGCTGGCGATGACTCCTCCGAACGGGCCGGCATTGGCGACCGCCGGATCGAGATGCATGTCCTGCGGGTCAAAACTTCGAGCGAAGCCGAGGATGTCGGCCTCGCTGACCGCGATCGGGCCGCCTTCGAACACCGCACCCGGCGGGTAATCCTCGAAATAGCGGGCCTCCGACATCGCGGTCCTAGGCGCGGATATCGGGGTAGTCGATCAGGCTGACCTGGCCGCTTGCCGGGTCGAGCACGGCGCAGCTCAGCTGGCGGCCATTGCGGCTGTCGCGCGCTTCGCCGGCCGATCCCGGGTTTACGACCAGCACCGCGCCCACGCGCCGCACGACCTGCTGGTGCGTGTGGCCATAGAGCACGACATCCGCCTCTGCTTCGGCGAAACGGTCGAGCAGCGTGCTGTCGGGATGCACATAGGCGCCGCGCGGCTCCCACGGCGTCGAATGCACCATCAACAGCTTCTTGGTGCCGAGCCGCAATTCGAGCCGATGCGGCCGCTCGGCAAGCCAAGCCAGCAATTCGGGGGCGATCCCGCCCCGCATGCGCGCGCGGGCGCCGTTCGGGCCGAGAAAGGTTTCCTCGTGATTGCCGAGGATCGTGTGGGCACCGCGATCCCGCAAAATTCGCACGACCTCGTTGGAAAAGCGGTATTCGTAGATGCTGTCGCCGAGGCAGAGCAGTTCGTCGACCTCGCCCATCAGCGCGAGAGCTCGCTGCAAGCCGGCGACGTTGCAGTGGATGTCGGAGACGATCCCGATCCGCATCAGGCGCTGCGCCCCGATGCCGTCGCGTTGCGCGTCCCCGCGCTGCCGCGCCGCGCCGCGGCGCTCGCCGCGATGTTGCGCCGCAGCTCGGCATCGTGCTCGGGGTGCAGCGTACCCATCAGCCGGTCCCACAAGCTGAAATGGGTGGCGTAATTGCACCGGAAGAAGCGGTGGTGCTGGTCGTGATGGGTGACCCCGACGAATGGGGAGGGGGGCCAGCTCAGGCGGCCGGCATGCTCGTAGCCGGAATGTCCGACCACGCCGGTTACCTGGTCGTAGATCTTGTGCGCGAGGAGCGCCAACGGCGCCACCGGGAAAAGGAAATGCGCCACCAGCCAATAGGATTGCAGGAACAGGTTGTCGATCAGCAGGTCGCTGTTGTTCGACCACGTCACCGGCGTCACGGTCAGGTGATGCCAGCGATGGACGTGCCGGTAGAAGGGCCGCGCATGGATCAGCCGGTGCAGCCAATAAAACCAAGTGTCGAAAATCAGTAGCGACGCGACGAAGGACAGCGCGGTGCCAACGAGGCTGGTCGGCGCGGCGAAGCCCCACCCCAGCGCGTAGTAGCTCCATTGACCGGCCCCGAACAGTGTTGCGATCGTCGCCAGCGAGACGATGCTTTGCCGCTGGTCGCGGCGGACCTGCTCGGGCGGGGTGGCCCGGTCTTGGAGCTTGCAGCTTGCGAGGGGCCGGTTGAGCCTGCCGACGACAAGGCAGGTTCCGAAATAGAGCGCGAGCAGCACCGCATAAGCGGCCAGCACGAACCCGAGCAGGAGCAGGAGGCTTGCCAGCATGGCGACGCCTGCGTTGCTCTCAGAAGGTGAACATGGTCGCGTCCGGCTCCAGGCCGAGCAGGATGCGTCCCACGGTCTCGAAATGAGTCTGCCTCCCCTGCATCTGCTGCGCGACGGTGTGGATGTCGCGAAACCGGCGCTCGAACGGCTGCCCGCTGAAAATCGCGGTTGCGCCGGCGGCGTGGTAGAGCTCGGCGACGACATCGCGCGACTGATGAATGGCCCAGGTGCTCGCGAGGCGGATTGTCGCATTATCGGCGAGCGTGAGCGCGCCGCAGCGGCCGACCGCGTCCCAGATCTCGCCGAGCGAGCGCAGCAGGAACGCGCGCGCCGAGGCAAGGCGCGCTTCTGCCTGCCCGGTCAGCGCCTGCACGACATTGTTGTCGCGCATTGTCCGCTTGGCGCCGCGCGGGATCTTGTCGCGCGCTAAGCTCAGGAAAGCGTCGAGCGTACTGCGCGCGATCCCCAGCGCCACTCCGGCAAACGCCGAGGCGTAAAGGTTGCTGCTGCTGAAACGATAGAGGCGGCCGGGTTCTCGCGGCGCGGCATGCTCGTCGCGCAGGATCGTGTACCTCTCGGGCACGAAGAGGTCGCACACCGAATAGCGGTCGCTGCCGGTCCCTTTCAGGCCGATCACATGCCAGATGTCGGTCATCGCGGCCTCAGCCTTCGGGAACAGCATCGTCCGCAGCACGCCGGTTCCGTCCGGCCGCTGCTGCGGCGTGCCATCCTCGGCCGCCACCGCAACATGCGCGCCGAGCCAGCTTGCATGGTGGCTGCCGCTCGCGAAGCTCCATTCGCCGCTCAACAGGAATCCGCCGGGGACGGCGCGGGCCTGTGCTGGGCCGGGCGGTCCCCAGGCGACGATCCCGGTCGGCGGGCCGAAGATTTCGCGCGCCGCCTCGGGGTCGAGATAGGCTGCGCTCATCGAGCAGCCGCAAGCCTGACCAAGACACCAGGCAGCGCTGGCGTCATGCGTGGCGATCTCCTCGATGATCGGCACATAGGATGGCGGCCCGAGTTCGGCCCCGCCAAGGGAGCGCGGCAGCAGCAGCCGGTACAGTCCGGTTTCGATCAAAGCGGCGACGATGTCGTCCGGCAATTCGCGGCGCCGCTCGATCTCGACTGCCGCCGCGTCGAGGCGCGGCCCGAGCGCCTGCGCCCCGCGCAAATACGCTTCGCCGTCCGCGTCCGTATCGTCCCGTCGCGGCGCCGTCGCTGCCATGCCTCGGCTTTCGCTGTCCGGCCCGTTCGCGGCCGCTGCGCCACATATAAGGGGGACCGGCGCGCGAGACAAAGGGGCGCACCGCCTGCGCCGAACGCAACACGGGCGCAGGCGAGCCAGAGCTCGCCCGCGCCCGCTAACGCGAAGCCGACTGGCTCAGTACGGGCGATAGTAGCCGGGAGCCGGGGGCGGCGGTGGTGGTGGCGGGGTCGTCGCAGCGCCGGTGACCGCGCCGACCGCACCGCCGGTCGCCGCACCGATCGCCGCACCGGTCCCGCCGCCCGCGGCCGCGCCGATCGCCGCGCCGGTGCCAGCGCCGATCAACGCGCCGCCGACTGCCCGCTGGCCGGGATCATAGGGGTTGGTGCATGCGGCAAGGCCGAGCAACAACGCGATCGCGCCGGGCGCAACCAATCTGTTCGTCATCTGGTGTCCTCTCCGATGATCGCTCATGCCGACCGCAGCCGGCCGTGCTATGAACAATCGGCTCCGGCCGGAGTTCCCGCGCCGCGCGAAAACCGGCGCTCCGCAATCGCGTCGAATACTCAACTCGCGACCGCGGCGGTTGCCTGCGGCAGTTCGGCTGTCGCAGAAATCGTACAGATCGCCTGCGGGTCGTCGATCCGCAAGACGATGCTCTCGCTGACATAGAGCTGATAGTGCACGCCATCCTGCGAGCTGTACCCGGCGTGCAGATCCTGCCCGAGGATCAGCACCCCGACCCGCTGGTCGACCAGCACCCCGCCCTCGATCGACGCCTTGTAGATCCCGGCGGTGCATAGCCGCCGCAAATGTTCAAGCGGGATCACGTCGCTGCCGGGGAACAGCCGGAACAAATTGTTGTAAAGGGCCGGGGCCAGCACCAGGGCGTAGGGGCCGCGGTAGCCGTTTTCGTCGAGCGCGGTCGCCGCGCCGAGCACGTCCTGCAAGGCCCGCTCGGGCGACGACCAATCGGAGCCCGCGATATGCCGCCGGCCCTCGACGGTCAGCAGGCCGGGCAGCCCGAAATCCTTCTGCCCGTAATAGATGTACTCCTCCTCCCGGTCGGCGACCGCCTCGGCGGCGTCCTGGACCGGGGCGAGGTCGAGCGGCTGCCCGTTCTCCAGATAGGCGGCGAGCCGCCGAATGCTGATCGAAAAGCTTTTGCGCAGCATCGGCACCGGGATCGCGCGGCCCATGATGCCGCCCGCCTCATCCGGCCCGGGCTGCCGACAATACTCGTCATTGCCGACCTCGATCGTGGTGAGCCCGACGCCGAACGGGCCTTCGAGGTCGAGAAAACGCCGCGCGGTGAGCAGATCGCGCGCGGCGCTCAGCGCCGATTCATCGATCAACTTCCACAATTTCGCCGGGAATGGCGCGCGGGAGCGATTGAGGTAATCCATTTACCGCTCCCCTTTGAGCGAGCCGACCGTCGGGCCGAGATCCGTCCGCCCACGCCGCGACCCCCCGCCGCTCCCGCCACCCGAACCGGGGTCGCGCGGCTCGTCGGCATTGGTGTCCTCGTGCTCGATCTCCAGGATCGGGTCTTCGGTAAACAGATAGGTTTTCATGAACCCGGCAAATTCGGCGTTTCGCCGCCGGATCCATTCGAGCAGCATCGAGGCGTGCTCCATCTCCTCTCGCATGTTGTGCAGCAGAAGGCCCCTCAGCGCCTCGTCCTCGGTGTCGTCGGCGCGCTGACGGTACCAATCGACCGCATCCAACTCCTCCTTCAGCGAGGTAATCGCGTAATGCAGCATCCGGGCTTCGCGCGACAGCTTTTCCCGAGGTATGTGAAGGCTCTCACTCGACATCTCGCCCCCCGCTGCTGTGCTCGCGTTACTCTGCCGATAGAGCGCCCGGTGTCAATCAGCGTCGGCCCGAAGCGGGCCGACGGCTATGCCGCTCGCGCCAGCAACTAACACGCCGTGCTGCCGCGCGATCCCTGCAATGCCGCGAAAATGTTAACCTTCTTTGCCTCGAATACGACAGGAAAACAGCAGGAATCCGCTTCGAAACCTGTATAATCGCAATCCTTCGTTAAGGGAGGGCGAGCGATGCGGGTGCCAGTATTCGAGATCTTCCGTGCAGAGGCGGGAGCGACTGCTATCGAATACGCATTCGTTGCCTCGTTGATCTCAATGGTCGCCTATGCGTCCGTGAGCTCGATCGGCGCCTTCGTAAGCAACACCTTCTCCACCATCGCCGGCGGCATGTAGGGTAGAATAGCGGGCACGGGCTGGGCCGAGCCGGGAGCGGCGTCCCAGGTCACACGCCGGCGCTCTCGTCACCGCGGCCGTCAATGCATGCTTGAAATCGGCCGGGGCACCTGGAATCCGTAGGGAATGGCCGAGGCCCGTCAGACAGCCAAGGCAAGCCGGCCGGTTGACGTCGCTGTGCGCGAGGCGGAAGCGTCGGACCGCGCCGTCCCGGTTGCCGGGCCGGGAGCCGAAGGGTCCCCGGTCTTCGATCCACCGCCGCTCGTCGAGCCGGTCGCTGCTGAACCCGCTGCGGCGGAGCCGATTGCGGCGGAGCCAGTAGTCCGCGAGCCGATTGTCTCGCAGCCAATTGTCTCCCAGCCGGTCGCTCCGAAGCCGCTTCCCGCCGAACCATCTCCTGTCGATCCGGTTTCCCCCCAGCCGATCGCGATCGAGCCGATCGCCGCCGAACCGGTCCTTGCCGAGCCGGTTGCTGCCGAGCCGGGTATTCCCGACACGCCGCTGTCGCGCGGTCCAGCTTCTCCTATTGCTCCGGCTTCTTCCTCCGCGGTTATTGAGCCGAGAGCGACCGGAGCCAGCCTCGGCGCGGCAAGCACGCGCGAAGCGGCAGCCTTGCGCCGGCTGCACAGCACCGCGCGCACTCGGCCGCAACGCACGACATTCCTCGCGCCGCCGTCGCGGCCGTCGACAGAGGTGCGGGGGCTGGGACGCCCGGCCGCAGAGACGCGCGAACGTGCGTCCTGGCCCGCATCGAGCGGGGCTCGGGCCGGGGTGCGCCCGGCCTTCAGACCGGCGTATAGGGACCGGCACGCGCCGGCGCACCAGCCCGTCTTGCCGGCCGAGCGGACGCGCATTGCAGCGGCGGCACGCGCGTCGGAGGCGCCCCCAGATGTTGCGGCCGTCGCAGCGCCGCCCGGGACGGCCGCGCAGGCACGACCGTCCCGCTCCCGCGGGGTCGCGCTTGGCGGGGCGGTCGCGGCCGCGCTCCTCTTCGGGGTGGGCGGGGTCGTGCTGGCCGGCCGCGGCAAGCTCGACGGCGTTGCCGAGGCATTCCGCTCGGCACTCGGCGCCCCCGCTGCCCTCGACCCGAACGCAACGATCCCTCCCGCCAACGCATCGGAGCGGCTGGCCTATTATCTGGCACGCGCCAAGGCCGGCGAGTCCGACGCCCAGCTGCGCCTCGCCGTGCTCTACGCCAAAGGCGAGGGCACGCCGCAGGATTACGCGGCCGCCGCGACCTGGTTTCGCGCCGCCGCGGAGCATGGCGTGGCGCGGGCGCAATACGACCTCGCTGTGCTGTACGAGCGCGGTCGCGGCGTGCCCGAAGATCCGGCCGAGGCGATCGCCTGGTATCGCAAAGCCGCCGAGGCGGGATATTCGCTTGCGCAATACAATCTGGCGGTCGCCTATACCAAGGGGCAGGGTACCAAGCAGGATCTTTTCGAGGCCGCGCTCTGGTATCACCGTGCGGCTGCTCAGGGTGTGGTGCCGGCAATGGTCAATCTCGCGATCCTGTACGAGCGCGGCGAGGGGGTAGATGCCTCTCCGGCCGACGCCTATGCCTGGTACCGCGCCGCCGCTAAACGCGGAAACGGATCGGCCTATCGCCGCGCCGAAGAGCTGCTGGCCGGCTTCTCGTCCTGGGACCAGACGCGCGCGACGGCGAAGGCGGCCGATGTCGCCGCCTCGATCCGCGAGCCCGCTCCCGAACCGGCCATGGCGACCGCTCAGAGCAATGCGGCCGCGGCCGCCTCGGCGAGTTCGAGCGCCGGGCCGGGCCCGGTGTTGGTGCCGGGGCGCTTGCCAACATCCTCATTGGCGGGCAGTTCGGGGGCGGTGCCCGATGCGCGGTGAGAACACCCGACCGGAGCGTGCCACGGGGGGCCCGCTGGAGCCCCGTCGTACCGCCGGTAGCCCGTTTGCCGGGCCGCGTTACGATCCGCCCTACGAGGTGGAGCCTGAAGCTCCGAACGACTATTTGCTGGAGCTCGAGACCCAGCGCGCTCCGACCCCCTTCGGGACCCGCCTGCTGCGGTTCCTGCTCGCGCTCGTGTTGCTCGCACTCGCGGCGATCTCGTTCGGCGTCTTCTGGGTTGTCGGGAAAATGCTCGATCTGTTCTGACCAAAATTTCTTTGACCAGCGTTGCGGTAGAGAAACGATGGAACCGGCGCGCCTTTTAACTGTTTATTGAAATCCGGTATGCGATGGGATCTTCAATGAGTGCGACCCCCCTGCAACCCACTCTCGCCGCAAGCGCCGTCTCGGTCCTGCAGGGATTTTACGCCAACCGGCAACCTGCGCCAGCGGCGTCATCCGCGGTAACGGGCGCTGTAACCGGCGGCAGCTCGCCCGGCGCCTCGTCGCAGAGAGCCGGGGGCGTGCCGCCGCGCGGCAGCATCGTCGACATCGTCACCTAAAGCCGCCCGGTCATCGTGCCTGAGGCCCAGCGTGAGCGCACGGTGCTGGTTGTCGATGACGATCCGGATGTACGCGAATATGCCGTCAATGTGCTCGAGGAACTCGGCTATGCGGTGCTGAGCGCGGCCGATGGGCAAGCGGCATTGTCGCTGCTCGATGCCGGCACACCGGTCGATTTGCTGTTTACCGATGTCGTGATGCCTGGCCTCAACGGCTTCGAGGTCGCGCGCCGCGCGGTGAAGCAATTCCCTGAACTCAAGGTTCTGTTCGCGTCCGGGTACGTCAACGGCCTGCCGCCGGTCGGCAAGCTGCTGAACAAGCCGTATCGCCCGGCACAGCTTGCCACCGAAGTGGCGTCCGCCCTCGGCGATTAGCGCCAATCCTCGATCAGAGCGCGGCTATCAGACCTCTCGCAATGAGGTCGGCGGGCCAGAACAGGCCGGCGGCGAATGCGACCAGGACGTTGCCGAACGTTTCCGCTTCGCCGCCGGATATCCGGCCATCGCGCAGGTGGGCCGCCATGTCGGCGGCGCCAGCCAGCGCATAGACGCACAGCATCGCAAGCCAAAGGCGGCGGTTCATCGCTTCCGCCGGCGCGGGCCGGTCAGACCACCCGGATGTTCTTGAACTGCCACGGGTCGTCGCGGTCGAGGTCCTCAGGGAACAGGCGCTCGCGATCTTGCAGCGGGGTCCATCCGCCGCGCACCCCGACCACCTCTCCGAGATAGGGTGCGGCAATCTCGAGGATACGCGCGAAATCGATCTCCTCGGGCTCGACCACGCCGCGGCGCGGGTTCTCGATCGCCCAGATCACGCCGGCGAGCACCGCCGCGGTCACCTGCAGCGAGGTCGCGTTATTGTGAGGCGCGACCCGCCGCGCCTCCTCGATAGTCAACCGAGAGCCGTACCAGTAGACCCCGTCGCGCGGACCCATCAGCAGCACGCCGAGTTCGTCCATGCCGGCGGTGATCTCGTCCATCATCAGCCGCTTGCGGTGCTGCAATTCCCAGTTCTTCCCGGCGAATTCGTGCAGGCTCAGCACGGCGTCGTCGCACGGGTGGTAGGCGTAGTGGCAGGTCGGCCGGTAGCGCACCCGGTCGCCGTCGCGCAGGGTTAGGTAATCCGGGATCGAGATCGACTCGCCGTGGGTGATCAGGAACCCATGATAGGGGCCCTCCAGCGGGGTCCAGCTGCGCACCCGCGTCCCGGCGCCGGGGCGGAGCAGATAAATCGCAGCGGCCGAGCCGGCCTCGTGACGCCGGCCATCGCCCGGAAAATGGCGCTCGTGGGTCCCCCAGCCGAGTTCAGCGGGCTGCGAGCCTTCGCTGACAAAGCCGTCGATCGACCAGGTATTGACGAACTCGCCAGGCTGCTTGGGAACGCTGGCGACCTGCGTGTCGCGCTCCGCCACATGGATGACTTTCACGCCGAGCGCTTCGGCCAGCCGCGCCCAACCCTCGCGATCGGCGGGCGGCGGCGCTGCCGACAGATCGACCAGTGCCTGCTTGACGAAATGCGAGACCAGACCCGGATTAGCACCGTGGGTCAAAACCGCGGTCGGATCGTCGCTGCGCCGGCTCCGCAAGGCGAGCGCGCTTTCGCGCAGCGCATAATTCGAGCGCTGGGCGGGCGACAACCCCGGATCGGTGTAGCCGCCGGGCCAGGGCTCGATGCAGGTGTCGAGATAGAGCGCCCCCTTTTCTCGGCACAGCTCGATCAAGGCAACGCTCGAGACCTCGACCGAAACATTGAGCAAAAAATCTCCCTCGCCGAGCAACGGCTCGAGGATCGCGCGATAATTGTCTCGGGTCAGCGCCGTTTCGATAAAGCGAACGGCGCTGGATTCCGCAATCTCCCTCCCGCGCAGCTCGGCGGTGACGATCGCGATGCGCTGCCGAGGCATGTCCAGATGCCGCAGCAGCAGCGGCAGCACGCCCTGCCCGATGCTGCCAAAGCCGATGATCACGAGCCGCCCGGGAAAGACGGCGTATTTCCGGTGTTGCATGTCCCTGTTCCTCGATGTCCGAGCCCGGCGGACCGATCGAAGGGCGGCAAGCGGTAAGGGCGGGACGGCGGCTTGTCAAGCCGATGCGCCATCCCCTTCTATGTCGGATAGGTCGGGCTTTCGGCTCGCCTCGCGCCTTGCCTTTCGCCGCGCGCGGCGGCCAGTTCTGCGGCTGCGGGACGATTGCAAATGGCGCGATCTCGGCTAGTGTGCGGGCGCTTTCTCGGAGTGCAAATCGTATGCGTAGGTTTTTCGCTCCCGTCCTGCTGCTTGCCCTGCTGCTGCCCGCGGCGGCCCTGCCGCAGACCAAAAGCGGCAAGGGCGGCGTCTACGAGCAGCTGAACCTGTTTGGCGAAGCCTTCGAGCGCATACGCCAGGACGCCGTCGAGCCGGTCCCCGACTCGAAGCTGATCGAGACTGCGATCAACGGCATGCTGTCCGGCCTCGACGCCCATTCGGCCTATCTGACCGAGGCCGAGCTGAAGGCGCTGCAGGCGCCGAGCGACCCGGCGACGGCCGCCGGCATCGGGCTCGTCGTGACGATCGACAGCGGCCAGCTCAAGGTCGTCTCGCCGCGCGACAATAGCCCGGCCGCCAAAGCGGGCATCAAGCCCGGCGACCTGATCTTCACGATCGACAAGGAGCCGACCTATGATTTGACCCTCGGCGATGTCGAGCAGAAGTTTCACGGCGCGCCCGGTTCCGAGGTGGCCTTGATGCTGCGGCGCGGCACCGGCGATCCGATCGAGGTCAAGCTCAAGCGCGAAGTCGAAAAGCAGCAGACCGTAACGTCGCGCGTCGAAGCCGGCACCTTCGGCTATATCCGGCTCGCCGGTTTCGACGGCTCCACGCAGGCTGCGCTCGGCGCGGCGGTACAGGAGATCCAGCAAAAGGCCGGCAACAAGCTGCTCGGCTTCGTGCTCGATCTGCGCAACAACCCCGGGGGTAATTTCGATGCCGCGGTCGCAGCGGCCGACGCCTTTATCGACAAGGGCGACATCGTCGTCGTCAAGTCGCGCAAGGACGACAGCGTGAAACGCATCCCCGCCACCCCCGGCGACCTCGCGCACGGGCTGCCGATCGTCGCTCTCGTCAATGGCGGCACCGCGCGCGAGGCGGAGCTCGTGGCCGGTGCGTTGCAGGACAACCGGCGCGCCGTGTTGCTCGGCACGAAGACCTTCGGCGAGAGCGCGATCGAAAGCATCCTGCCGATGCACGGCAATGGCGCGATCCGGCTGACGACGGCGCGGTATGTGACGCCGACCGGGCGCCAGATCCAAGGCAAGGGGCTCGATCCCGATCTCGAGGTGGTGCCGCTAAAGCTTGAGAAGCTGGCCCAAGGCGACCGGCGGCGCGAGGCCGATCTGCGAGGCGCGCTGAAAAATCCCGACAGCGCCGCCGCTGCTCCGGGCACCGCCAAGCCGCCGGGCAGCAGCGTGCCGGCGAACGCGCCTCCCGGCGCCACCGCCGCGCCGCCGCCGCCCGAAGCGCCTTCGATGGCCACGGCCGACATCGGCGGGGAAAGCGACGAGCAATTGTTGCAGGCGATCGACGTGTTGCGCGGTCTCGCCGTCGTCAGCGGGCGTACGGCCTCGCGCTAAAGCGCCGGTGCGTGGGACGAGGCGTCAGCGAGGCATCAGCCCTTGGCTTGAGCGAGCGAGGATGAAGTCACGGATCATCGCCGTGGCGCGCTGCGACGGCTCGGCCTGGGGATCGCGGATGATGAAGGTGTGCGGCTGGCCGGCGAATTTTTCGAGCCGGATCTGGCCGCCGCGGGCGCGGTAGCCCGAGACGAAGCGGTCCGCCATGTCGGGCGTCACGTTGTCGTCCGCGGTGCCTTGCACCAGCAAGGCGGGGGGCAGCGTCCCGGCTTCGCCGCGCTCGAGGATCAGCTGCGGGTTGCCTTCCTCCATTTCCTCTTCGGAGGACCAATAGGCGTCGTGCGCCTCGACCAGCCGCGCATTGTCCTTCTGCTTGACCATGCGATACCGGGCGAGCGGGTCGGCAATCGGCCAGCATAAGACGAGATACGGTACGCTCGCATCATAGGCCGCCGCGAGCGGCAGCGCCGCGTAACGCGGGTCGCGCGGTTTCAAAATGCTGAGCAACAACTGGTGCGCCCCGCTCGAGGTTCCGAGGCCGCCCACCAGCTCAGGGCGGCTGCCGAATTCCTCCGCATGCGCCTTCAGCCAGCGAGTGCCCAGGTTCACATCGGCCATCGAAGCGGGATAGCGCGATGCCGGGGGCATCCGGAAATCGATTGCCAGCACGACGATCCCGCTGCGCGCCAGGGCTTCGTCGAGCGGCGCGTTGTTTAGCCGGTCTCCCGAAGCCCAGGCCCCGCCATGCACATCGATCACCGCCGGGAACGGTCCGGCGCCGCGCGGCCGATAGAGGCGGGCAAGCAGGGGCCCCTCGGGACCGCGCTGATATTCGATATCGCGGGCCTCGATCTCGTAATCCGCGCCGGTTCCGATGTCGTTCGCCATGTCCCGATTCTCCGCAGGCGCAGCTCTCGCCGCATCAGAGCCGCGGCATTGCCGCGATGCAAGCCTCGGCGTGCGGCGGCATCGTCCAGGGTTCGACAAAGCGGGACCGCGCGCGTGCTTGCCCCCGGGCCGGTGCGGGTACAATACGGGCTTTGTCCGGGGATAGGCGGATGGGCGAGGCTGGCCTCGATGGGGCGGGCGAATTGAGCGGCGGGTCGCAGGATGACCCCCTGGCCGTTCTGCG
>Ga0213875_10001571_pt1 | contig 14618 bp, 10 predicted proteins | sample BarmaccomBMRX_R8_FD_160105 | JGI IMG/M metagenome (GOLD analysis project Ga0213875, IMG submission 160105) | Root-associated microbial communities from Barbacenia macrantha in rupestrian grasslands, the National Park of Serra do Cipo, Brazil - RX_R8 | ecosystem: Host-associated > Plants > Roots... | reverse complement strand
TCTTCGAAGCGTTTGGCGTCACCCGCCGCCGCGTTGCCAGTTTTGAGGAACCCGTCAAGCGCCTCGGTAAGGAGCGCGGCTTCATCGACCTGTTTTGGAAAGGAATGCTGCTCGTCGAGCAGAAAAGCGCGGGCCGCGACCTAGCCCGCGCCAAGGAGCAAGCGCTGGACTACTTTCCCGGCCTGAAAGAGCCCGAGCTACCTCGCTATATTCTCGTGAGCGATGTCCAGACGTTTGAACTCTACGATCTGGAAGACAATACATCCGTTCGTTTTCGCCTGCATCAGTTTCCCGAGCACGTCGAGGACTTCGCATTCGTCCTTGGGGATTCGACAGTACGCTAATCGGAGGCGTGTTGCGCATTGCGTTCGCGGTGCTATGATCGCGTCGCGTGGATCCGCCGCCGTTTCTGGGCAGTTGGGAGCGAGTTTATGTGGCAGTGGTGCTGTATCTGCTCGTGCTGATCATCGCGCTGTATCTGGCCACCGGGCTGTTCACTTACCCGTGAGCGCATGACACCGCTCGACTGGGTTGTTCTGTTTGCCTGGCTTATTTCGCTCGTCGGGTATGGGTTGTATCGAGGGCGAGGAAGCGACACAACAAGCAAGTTTCTGCTTGCCGGGCGCAGCATGCCGTGGTACGCGATGGGGCTGTCGATTCTCGCGACGCAGGCTTCCGCCATCACATTCATCTCGACTACCGGCCAAGGGTTCGTCGACGGGATGCGGTTCGTGCAGTTCTATTTCGGACTGCCGCTTGCGATGGTCGTCCTATGTATGACCGCCGTCCCTATCTTCCATCGGGCCAAAGTTTATACCGCGTACGAGTACTTGGAGCAGCGGTTCGACGCGAAAACGCGGGCGCTGGTGAGCATCGTCTTCCTGATACAGCGTGGTTTGGCGGCCGGTATCGGCTTATACGCTCCTGCGGTGGCGCTATCGGTTGTGCTCGGCTGGCCCGATCGCGTCACAACCGCCCTTATTGGCGCTCTGGTCGTGACTTACACAACCAGCGGAGGCATCAAGGCGCTCACTTGGGCGGACGTGCAGCAGATGACGATGATCTTTATTGCGCTGATTATTAGCCTCGCCCTCGCGATTCACGCGCTTCCATCAAATGTTTCCTTTGTTGACGCTCTACATCTCGCGGGAGCTATGGGCCGCCTTCGCACGGTCGATCCACGTCTCGATTTGACAGACCGCTATACGCTCTGGAGCGGGCTGATCGGCGGAGCGTTCCTCGCACTTGCATATTTCGGGTGCGACCAGAGCCAAGTACAGCGCTATCTTACGGGTCGATCGATTGCGCAGAGCCGGCTGAGTCTCATTTTCAACGCGGTGGTGAAGATCCCGATGCAATTGTTCATTTTGTTTATCGGCGCCATGGTGTTCGTGCTCTGCCTATTTGTGCCGTCTCCGGCTATCTTTCAGCCGCTCGCGGCAGCACAAGCCGCGCAGTCGCCGTCGTGGAAAACCGTAGGCGCGAAATATCAGGGCGCATTCGAGGAGCGCCGTGCCGCAGCTTACGACGTAATTCACGAGTTTCGGGACGTTGGCGCGCAGAGCAGTTCCGCGATAGCAAACTACCGTCATGCACAAGCAGCGTTCGATGAGACGCGCCGCGAAGCGCTGAATATCGCCGCGCAACAAAACGGGGGCGGTGCATTCGACGACACCAACTATATTTTTCTGTGGTTCATCAAAACGTACTTGCCGGTTGGTCTTGTTGGGCTTCTTATAGGCGTTATCTTCTCGGCGTCCATGTCTTCAACATCGGGAGAGATCAACTCACTTGCAACCGTTTCGGTAGTAGATATTTATCGGCGCTACCTGGTGCGCAATCGAAGCGATCACCACTACTTAGTCGCGTCACGAGTTCTCACTCTGTTCTGGGGCGCATATGCGGTCTTATTCGCCGCGATAGGCGGTCGTGGGTTTGGAGCGCTTATTGTACGAGTCAATATTGTTGGATCGCTGTTCTATGGAGGGCTACTGGGTGTCTTTGTGTTGGCGTTTTTCTTTCGCCGGGTAGGCGGGACTGCAGCGTTCTACGGAGTGCTCGGTGGCGAAGCGGCGATTTTCGCGGCCGCTTTGTTTACGAATGTTTCGTTTCTCTGGTATAACGTGATCGGTTGCGTCGCGGTTGTGGCGGTCGCGCAGGCGTTAACGATTGCAGGTAAGCCAAGGTCCGTAACTTAGCTACGGCATAGCGCGCAAGTGGACCGACGCGATGTCGACCGTGCTTTGGCGGCCTTCCACGACTACGATGCCGGATTCCGTCACAAAATACTTCTTCCGGTCTTCTTCCAAGTGGTACCCGATCTCTTCGCCCGGCAGCACGCGCGCGTTTTTGTCTAAAATCGCTCGCCGCACCTTTGCCTGGCGGCCGATATCGCCGTTGTCGAAAATAACCGAATTTTCGACCACAGCTCCGGTATGCACGCGGACGCCGCGGCCGATAACCGAGCCTCTAACGACGCCGCCCGAGATGATCGAGCTCCCCGCGACAATCGAATCGATCGCCAATCCTCGGCGATTCTCTTCGTCGAACACAAACTTAGCCGGCGCGTCGAAGTATCCGGCAGTGCGCAACGGCCACTTGCGGTTATAGAGATTCAGCTCGGGCGAAACGGCCCGAAGGTCCATGCTCGCTTCGTAATATGCGTCGAGCGTTCCCACGTCGCGCCAATATACCGGGGACCCGATCGGATCACCGGGAATGTGATTTGTTTGGTAATCGTAGGCGTAGAGATCGATCTTATCGACCAGCGACGGCAGAATGTCTTTCCCGAAATCGTGCGAGCTGTTCTCGTTTTTGGAATCGCTGTACAGCTCGCGCAGCAAAAGGCCGGTCGAGAATACGTAATTGCCCATCGACGCATACACGCGCTTGGGATCGCTTGGCATAGCCGGCGGGTCCGTTTTCTTCTCATGGAAGCCGATGATCCTGCCGTCCGGCGTCGTCTCGAGCACGCCGAATTCGTGTGCCAGCTCGCGGTCGACGGGAATCGCCGCGATCGTCGCGCTGGCGCGCTTTTGGATATGGTAATCGATCATTTGCGCGATGTTCATGCGGTAAATGTGATCGGCGCCGAAGATGATCACGAGGTCGGGCTCGGCCTGCTCGATCAAATTGACGTTTTGAAAAATAGCGTCGGCCGTTCCGCGATACCAATCTTCCTGCTCGCCGCGCATCTGCGCCGGGACGGGAATGATGAAGTGATTGCGTAGCAATCCAGTAAGTTCCCATCCTTCGCGTAAGTGTTGCAATAGGGATTGACTCTTGAACTGGATTAGAACGTATATCGAGTAAATGCCGGAATTGATGAGGTTACTAAGAACAAAATCGACGATGCGATAGCGGCCGCCGAAGGGAACTGCAGGCTTTGCGCGCTCCTTTGTCAGGGGGAACAGCCGGGTTCCTTTTCCACCTGCCAGAACAAAGGCAAGGACTTTGACCTGGTTTGTCTCCTGCATGCTCTCTCTCCGCCGCTAGAATAATCAGCCTATCGATGCGTGTTCCAGTCAAGCGCCATCTGCGCCAACGATCGCACCGCGACTCCGGTCGGCCCTTTTGCCATCCACGCTTTGCCGTCGTCGAGCCACGCTGTTGCGGCAATGTCGAGGTGCAGCCAGGGTGTCGGATCCGCGAACTCGCGCAGGAACCACGCGGCCGTGATCGAACCCGCCTGACGCCCGCCTATATTCGGCAAATCCGCGAAGGCCGATTTCAAGTACTCTTTGTATTCGTCGTCCATTGGCAACTGCCATGTTTTTTCGCCCACTGTCCGGGACGCGGCGAGGAATCGATTCAAAAGCGCATCGTTGTTCGTGAACGCGCCGATGTTGTATCCGCCGAGCGCGACCCCGATCGCGCCGGTGAGAGTAGCGGCATCGGCAATGTGCGTTGCTCCATGCTGCTTCGCGTACGTGATCGCGTCGGCGAGGATGAGCCGGCCCTCCGCATCGGTATTCAGAACCTCGACGGTCTTGCCGGAGAGCGATGTGACGATATCGCCGGGTCGTTGCGCGTTGCCGCTGACCATGTTCTCGACGGTCGGAATATAGGCCGTGACAGGAATGGCGGGCTTGAGCAGGGCAATCGCGCGCATGGCGCCGATCATGGCGGCGGCTCCCGCCATGTCGTACTTCATTTTTTCCATGCCGTCGGACGGCTTAATGGATACGCCGCCGGTATCGAACGTCACGCCCTTTCCAACCAATGCGAGGTGATCCGCGCCGGTCGCGTTTGCGGGTTTGTAGCGCAACATTATTAGAAACGGCGGATTGGTGCTGCCCTGCGCGACACCGAGCAGAGCGCCCATCCCAAGCTGCCGCATCGCGCCTTCGTCGAGCACTTCATATTCCAGGCCGACTTCTCCAGCCATGCTTTTCGCCGCTTCAGCGAGCGTGCCCGGAAGCATGCGATTCGCAGGCTCATTCACGAGATCGCGCGTCAGGTTTTGAGATTGGGCTAAAACGCGCCCGCGCTCGACCGCATCTTTCAACGCGCCTGTGTTGCCGTTTGGAACAGCAATAATGAGCGAATCGACGCGTTTATCCTTCTTATCCGGTCCCGACTTGTACTTGTCGGGTTCCCAAGCGCCCAACAGCGCTCCTTCTACTAGCGCGGTGAGGTGCTCGGCGGGATCCTTGTGGTCGACGAGCAGCGCTAGACTGCGCACACCTTTACAGGCCAGAGTGCGCGCGAGCGCGCCCCCGATGCGCCGCGATTCAACGGTCGAAAACTTCTCTTTCTTGCCGCCGCCGATTACGACCAGGCGCTTGGCCTTGAGGCCGTCGGGTCGGTGCAGAACGGCAGTCTCGTAAAGCTTTCCGGTAAATTCGCCGGAAGCGCGGAGATCCGCAAGCCAACCCGATTGCTTGGACACTTCGGGATCGGCCCCACTTTGCGGCTTGCCTTCTTCGGATTCAAAGCAGATTACGGCCGCAGCGTCGGCGGCGATGGTTTCTACAGGTGCGGTTTGAACTTCCAGATTCATGTTGTCTATTGGCGGGCGCGGCGTGCCATAGCGGCTTTCGCTTCCGCCTGCATCTCCTTGGCTTTTGTGGACTCGCGCTTGTCGTGGAATTTCTTTCCTTTGGCCACTGCAATTTCGATTTTGATGCGCCCGTCCTTCAAATACAGCTTAGTAGGGACCAGCGTGAGGCCCTTTTCACGCGTCTCCGCGTGCAGCTTCTCGATCTCGGAGCGATGCAGCAGCAGCTTTCGGCGCCTGACCGGCACGTGATTCATAATGTTGCCGTGCGAATATTCGCTGATGTGCGCATTGACGAGCCAAGCTTCGTTGCCCTCGACCTCTGCGTAGCTTTCTTTTAGCTGGATCTTTCCGATCTTCGCGGCTTTTACTTCCGTGCCCACCAACACGAGGCCGGCCTCATACCGCTCTAATAGGTGGTAATTGTGCCCAGCCGACCGGTTTTCGCTTAAAATCCGGATGGCGCTCTGTTGGCCCATTGTTTTCAGTGCGCTTTCCGGCCGCGGCACTGCACGGCGCGAACACTTTCAACGTCTTCCATACGAACGAGAGAGGAATATACTCCCTACAGGACACTGTTACCTGAGGTCCTGAATACGGATGCGCCTATGACGGAGCAACGCGCGCGAAGGTAGTCTAACACACCCTGGGATGCTTCTAAAGTGAAGTTTCGAAAGAAATTAATCCATTTTGCGGCGATCGTGTACACGGTCGCGGTGGTCACGCCGGCGCTCGAGGCCCGCACCAAAAAAGGCGATCAGTACCTCAAGCTGGGCGCCAAGGCCGAAAGCGAAAAAAAGTACGATTTGGCACTGGACTACTTCAACAAGGCGCTCACAACCGACCCCAAGGATCCGGGATATATGCTCGCGAACCAACGGGTTCGGGGCGAAGCGGTACAGTTCCACCTGGCCGCTGGCCGGGAACTGCAGCAGAAGCAGCAGATCGAACAGGCACTGGTCGAATTCCAGAAGGCGTTCATAGCCGACCCGTCGTCGCAGGTTTCGCTACAGGAGATCGCGCAGACCACCGCGATGCTGAAGAGAAAGGCGCAATTGCCCGCCGGAACTCCGATTCTGACGCCGGCGCAACAGATGCAGCAGCAGGTGGAGCAACGCATCCAGTCGCTTGAGGGTCCGCCGACACTGCGCCCCATCACTAATCAGATCAACAGCCTGAAAATGAACAACCAGCCCGCGCGCGTTCTGTATGACAGCGTGGGCAAACTGGCCGGCATAAACGTTCTCTTTGATCCAACCGGCATCGATCCCACGGGCTCGAAGAACTTCAATCTTGATCTGAACAACGTAACGCTTGAAGAGGCGCTGAATTACGTCGGGCTGGTGACGCATACTTTCTGGAAGCCGATCAGCCGCAACGCCATCTTCGTGACGCAAGACACCGAAACCAAGCGGCAGGAGTATCAGGACGAAGTGGTGAAGGTGTTTTACGTCCAGAACGCCAGCACGCCGACCGAATTCACCGATATCTACAACGGGGTGCGCACCGGCGCGAAGCTGATGACCGGCTTATTCCAGATTCCGAGCCAGAACGCGATCATCGCGCGCGGCAATCCGGACATGATTGCGCTCGTCGAAAAGCTGGTCCACGATTTGGATAAGCCGAAGCCCGAGGTGATCGTTGACGTGATCATGATGGAGGTTTCGCGCGACAAAACTTCAACGCTGGGCGCGGCCATCGCGGGCGCGACGGGTGGACTCAATCAGCAGATTTTGTACACACCGCGCAATTACGTCACGGTTACCACGAACAACAACAACAATAACAACGGCGGCACGACGGGCACGACAGGCACGGGCACCAACACCGGCACCGGTACCACAAGCACGACTACGACTACCACCGGCAACACTGGCGCGGCAACTCTCGCGAGCCTCGGCCACATCAGCTCCGCGGATTTTTCGACCAGCCTTCCCGGTGCGGTCGTCCAAGCGTTGCTGACCGATAACTCGACCCGCGTTCTGCAGCGGCCGCAGGTTCGCGTCACCGATGGCGGCAAAGCATCCATTAAAATCGGCAGTAAAATCCCCTACGTCTCCGGATCGCTGAATTCCGCCGTCGCGACGCCGGGCGCGATTCCCTACGCCACAACGCAATTCCAGGAAGTAGACGTGGGCACGAACATCGATCTGCAGGCCCATGTCAACGGGCCTGACGACGTGACCATGCACATCAAGGTCGAAGTTTCGCAAGTACTGTATACCGAAACCATCGCCGGCGTCCAACAGCCTGTCATCGGGCAGAAGGTGGACGAAGCCGACGTTCGCATGAAGGATGGGGAAGTCAGCCTCCTCGGTGGTCTCTCGAGTCAGGACGATGAGCTGGATGTCGCGGGAATTCCTGGAGTCAGCAACATCCCGCTGCTTGGATATCTGTTCGGAATTAAGACGCGAACGCATAACCGCGACGAAGTCCTAATGGCGATGATTCCGCACATCGTTCGCGCGCCGGATCTGAGCGTTATGGGCGAGGATGGCGTAGTCGCGGGCACAGAGCGCCAAACGAGAGTGCTACGTGGGCCGAACGGAACGCCTGTTGCCGGGAGCTCGAGCGACGTTCCGCCGGCGAACGCTGTACCTGTTACCGCTCCATCACCGCTCGCGCCTGCGCCGAATCGCCCGCGCGGCATCGTGCCGGGCGCAAATCCAAATCCCGGTGCGCCGCCGCAGTCTACGAGCCAAACTCCGAGTTCGGCGATAACACCGCAAATCGTGAACCCTAATCCAGCGGCAACTCCGGCGCATCCGGCAAACCCTGGTTCCCCGCCGCAAGCCGCTAACCAGCCCGCGACGTCAACGGACCAGCCGGCCGCGCCGCACTCGTAACATAGTAAGTGGAGTAGATGTCGGGAGTTTCCAGCCTCGAGCGGCGCCGTAAAACACAGTCCGGGCTTACGCTTATCGAACTAATTGTCGCCTTCACGATCCTGCTTGTGTTGTCTACGATGGCCGTCCCGATGGCGCGGCATCAGGTGCAGCGTGACCGCGAGAAGGCTTTGATACGGGATCTCGAGGACATGCGCACTGCGATCGACCGCTACAAAGATGCGTGCGACAACAGCAAGATCCAATCCCCGTCGATGGATTCCTTCTGCTATCCGCCCACGCTTGAAGTGCTGGTAGATGGCGTGCAGCTCAGTAACACGATTAGCGGCAACGGCCAATCGGGCAAAATTCGGTTTCTACGCCGCATCCCGAAGGATCCGTTCACCGGCGACACCGATTGGGGCAAGCGCAGCATGCAAGACGATCCGACGTCGACCTCCTGGGGCGGTCAGAACGTTTTCGACGTGTTCACGAAGTCGACCGATAAGGGGAGCGACGGGACGGCGTATTCGGAATGGTAGAGGAACGCACAACCTCGCGCATGGCTAAGCTGCGGACCGCTTGGCGTGGCTTCACGCTCATTGAGCTGATGGTCGTGATGGCAATAATTTCGGTGCTGCTCGCGATCGCGCTTCCGATTTATCAGAAGTCGATCATCCGCGCAAAGGAAAGCGTGTTGCGGAATAACTTGTTCACGCTGCGCACCATGATCGACGAGTACACGATCGATAAGCAGAAAGCGCCGCAGAGCCTGCAGGATTTGGTTTCGGACGGCTACTTGCGCCAGATTCCCCAAGATCCGATCACGGGATCCGATCAAACCTGGAAGGTGATTATGGAGGACAATCCAGTGGGCGGCAGCACGAATCCGCCCGGCATCTTCGACGTCCGGAGCGGATCCGACAAAGCAGCGCTAGACGGGACCAACTACTCCGACTGGTAAACTAACGATCGGTGCGTGTTCGCGCACTTCTGCTCCCCGATCGTCTAATGGTAGGACAGCGGCCTTTGGAGCCGTGAATCGTGGTTCGAATCCATGTCGGGGAGCCAAAATATCTCAAGATCAGTTAGATAGAAGCCCTCCCAAGACCACACTCGTACGCGGCATCCACAGTGTGACGTCTGCTTCGGCTGACTTGTTCCGTTCCTTGTCTCTTCTCCACCGCTGTGGTCGGTCAAAGTGTCCGGTCAGTTGGCAGGTTATTTCCTTACACGTTTAGAGCATTTACCTGGAGCAGTCCCGGAGCTAACCTCAACGCGGAGTAACTATGTGTGGTTCGCTCTGTTTCTGTTGCAATCGAGCGCGAACGCTACATTCTTTCGTACACGTACGTCTGAGCGCTCGGCTGGCCGGGGTAGCGAGCTGTAATTGTCAGCGTTTGGCCATCTGGCGAGATCTCGTATGTCGCGTGCTCCGTCACCTTGTCCTTCACTTTGTCCGTAAGCTCCAGAGTGCGAGCGTTCAGTCGCTTGCCGGATGACGTGGAACCGGGCGACACGTCCGGTCCCTTTTTTGCGTACTCCTTGCCGTCAAATTTCATGCTGAGCGTCTCCTGATACGCGCGATCCTTGAAAGTTAAGCCATTGCCCTCGTACGGTTCAATGTCCCACTCGCCGGATGACACGCCGTATTTCACACCGCTGGTTCGCCAGGTGCCCGCCCAGCCGGAGCCGGTGCCCACTCTCTTGAAATCGCCCGTGTACTCGGAGCTCGATCCGTCGGGCTTGATCGTCGTTCCCTTTACACTTAACGAGTTCCCATCCTCGGAAAGCGTTTCGGTGAACGAGGCGGTGACTTTGCCGTCCCTTTTATCCACCCCCTTCCAGGTATTTGGCCCCTGTTTGGTGATGGCTTCAGTCTCTCCGGATTGCATCGGCTGGTCGGTACCGTCGGCGGTAATCGTGTCGGAGGTGCCGCCCATGGTGATTTTGTACTTGTTGTCGCCGAGATCCTCAATCTTCATTTGGATCCCGGTCATGTTGCTCTTCTCCTGGTTGAATTTCCACTTTCCGACGAACGGATCGTCAGCAGCGTAAACCGCGCCTGCGAGTAAACAGGCGAGCGTAAGTGAAGAATAGATGCGTGTTAACAAAATTGGTCCCTCCCCCGGTAAATTATACGAGAAGGTCCAATCGCAACGCCCATCTGTGACGTCTAAGGAAGAGTGGGAACCGATGATCCCCGCAGCCCCTTCACAGTCCATCCGATCTGGCCCCGCGCTTTACGTCGCAAAGTAGTGTCAAAAACGTCGGCACGTTCCCACGCCACAAGTCTTTTGCTTTCAACAGCAGAATACTACCGCATAGCGTTGCCAAAAACGAGCGTGTGTGAATACACCCGACCATACCAGTGGCGATTTACTGCCGAGGTTACCAAGAGAATGACAATCAAGATACACCGAATTCGCTTCACGAGCTCGGGGCTTTTGCAAACGCTCGGGGTGGACGATCGGGCCAGAATACGTTGATCAGGCATCCGCCGAGCGGTGCATCACTTGCAGTCCGGCGAATGCTTAGACGGCAGGCATCCCCACCTACTGCGAGCTAACCTTTGTCACAAACGCGTTCTCGCTCACGGATTTCAGCGAGCTCTGGAATGGGTCGTGAGTGGGGAAGTCGGTTGACGTTGTCACGCCTGTGACATCGGCGTCGCCCTCACTATCGGCTGCGATGCTATTCCCCTGGTCATTGTTGCTTCCCCCTAGGTAGCTCGAATAGAGCAGCGTCCCGGCGGGGCACAACTTTATGACGAACGCCGCAATTCCCGGATACGCGTTGTTTTTGTCCTGAAAGGCATTCTTGATCGGGAAATCATCGGACCACGTGCGGCCGGTAACATAGGTATTCCCGTCCTTGTCGACCGCGACGCCGGAGGTGCTGTCATCGGCGTAAGTGACGCCATTCAGCTCCTTACTCTCCTGCCCGGAGCCCCCGACGTAAGTCGAAAAAACAATATCGCTTCCGGCGGCATTGAACTTGGTTATGAAGCCGTTGTAGCACTGGCCCTTTCCCGTGAGTGACGCGTTCTCGGTCGGGAAGCCGCCGTAGGTTACGCCGGTTACGGAAGCCTCACCCGACGAGTTGACCGCGATACCCGTACCGTAGTCGCCGCCTTGGCAGCCGTCCGGGATGTCTTCGCCACCTCCACCCAGATAAGTGGAATACACCAACGCGTCTCCACTTGGCGCGAATTTCGTGACATACCCAATTCCCTCAATGCCTTCAGCGGGGTCCGTGGACTGATATGGATTCTTTAGCGGAAAACCTCCATAGGTCTCGCCGGTCACGTACGCGCTGCCGTTTGCGTCTACCGCAATTGCTGCGCCGGTGGATGCGCTCGATCCGCTCAGGTACGAAGAGTAAACCAGGTCGCCGATTGCAGCGAACTTACTCACGAACGCACTTCCGTAAAAGGAACTGGAAGTAGAATTCTGGAACGCATTCTTCGTCGGAAAGTTGGGCGAATAAGTTGTACCCGTAACGTACGCATTGCCCGCGGGGCCGACCGCGATGCCGTAGCCGATATCTCCGTACCCACGCGTTCCTGTTCCGCCGAGATACGTGGAGAAAACCAGCTCCGCCCCATCTGCCGCGAATTTAGTGACGAACGCATTCGGGGCATAGTCTTTGTATGATTTGAGCGAGTTCTGAAAAGCGTTCTTGGTCGGGAAATCGGTCGATTCCGTGCCGCCTGTGACGTAGGCTTCGCCGTAGTTGTCAACAGCAATGCTATATGCAAAGTCGTATTTCGATCCGCCGAGGTACGTCGAATAGACGAGTCCGGTACCCGCAGCGTCGAACTTCGTCACAAACGCATTGCAACTTGGTGCTTTCTTTTTACTCTGAAAGGGGTCCTTGGTCGGGAAGTTGGCTGAGCACGCAATGCCGGTGACGTATGCATTGCCGTTTTGATCCACTGCGATGCCCTGCCCAAGGTCTCCGCGAGTTACGCCCAGATATGTCGAATACACAAGCACCGGATCGATCACCAAAGGCTTGGTCGCATCATAGGCCCCAAGGACGAAATCGAACTGTCTACCTTCGTGAATATACGCGCACTCGACAGGCTTGCGCGTTCCGTTGAGTTCCTGGTACGCGACCGGCTTGTGCCACGTTAGATCACCGGCTGACGTGTGCAGAACGAGCTGGCCGTTCCTCGTGAGCGATGGCTGGCCGGCGCTTTCGAATTCGAGCGAAATCGCACTCGGATCGGCCCCGGGCTGCACAACGAAATCGTACTCAAGCTGGCGTTGATTACCGTAATAGCTAAGATCGACACCTTTGTATACGTTCGCATAGCGAACTTTCAAATAAGTCGGAACGTTTGTGCGCCATTTTGCCGGGTCATTGCCAATGAAGTAGTTACTCTTGCCCGGAAGCTGGTCGATCAACTGTCCGCGCGAACTCGCATTCGCGCCTACCGGCTTCATACCCACGACGGAGCCGCCGAACACCATCACGGCACCCGCATGCGAGAGGAACAGGTCGTACTTTAGCCCGTGAGCTATAAAATCTACCTGCTTTTCGGTTTGCCCGCGATTCGGTTCGAAGCTCAACGGACGGGTGAAGTCCGAGACCGGCGAAGACGCAAAGCACGCAACGGCGAGGAGCGAAAGAGTCAGAGTGAGTTTAATTGAACGCATACAGCCCGCCAACGGTGCTGATTGTCGACTGATTTTACACCCAATGTGGCACGTGAGGGCAGCCGTCCAAGATCGTGGCCTGGTGCCGTAAGAAGAGCCTCGCCAGAACGGCCCACGAAGAAAGCTGCGGTATCGTTCCCAGAACCATCCAGGCCGGATCGGGTAAAATCTCCCGATCCCAAATGACACCCTTACCTCGTCTCCACATGTGCAATTACCTCATATACTTACAGACTAATGGTAAATAGCAAAGACTTGTAAATATTACAGTATTCGGCCCCGATCAGTGTTATTCTGGTCACGTTCCGTCAGTTAGCGAACACTAGCTCCTCCTGCGGGGACTAGGTGGAAGGGTGGACCGGGTCCCTCGGGTCACTACCGTGGACCTCGCCCGGTTGTGGGAAGAGAGAACTGCAGCCGTGTGCACTTTTCTATGGCAAGCTCCTGAAGGATCTATGGCAATCCCAAAACACAATCAAGGACGAAACCATGAGCCTAAATCTGCTTGGCCGTTACGGCCTGCTTCTGTCTGTCACTACCGCATTTCCGTTGTTGTCGTTTGCACTTGACTTACCGAACCTTCCCGCATCCCCAATCATCCCTAGCCGAACCGTCGCGCTGAACGCCCCGGACAACGGGGTCACGGACGCGACTGCGGCCATTAACAAAGCCATGGCCGCGCTCTCGAACGAGGGCGGCGGCACGTTGGAATTCGCTGCCGGCACGTACCTGGTGAAGGTAAACCCGAGAGCCAACGATTACATACTCCAGCTTCAAAGTAAGGTTCGCCTGCAAGGGGCCGCCGACGGCAAGACCATCATCAAAGTAGCCAACGATCAAAGCCCCTATAACACGATCTTAGGCACTGGCTGGAGCGTCAGTGATGTCGACATCGAAAACATCACCTTCGATCTAAATGGCGAGAACAATCCCATCACCTCAGCTGAGAACAAGGCGTTGGGAGCCAAGGCTGCGATTCGCGTGGACGCCGGGCCGCGGACTAAGGTCGCCAACTGCACGTTCATCAATATTGACGACGTAAACACGCTGATCTTCAGCGGCACCACCGCGACGGATGTCGAAGTCTATAACAACAACTTCACGGCGGGCATGCCCGCGGGGTTCTACGACTTCGATCACTCGACCATCTACTCGCACGCCGTACGGATGTGGATTCACTACAACACATTCACGGCTAAAGACGGGCCGGGAACGCCGGTGGCGCGCTGCGCGATCGAAACTCACGGCGACGATCAGACGGTGGGGCATAACACGATCAACGGCTACTCGATCGCGATGAACATCACGGGACAAGCGACGAGCTCGAATCGTCAGGTCTATCGTTACAACCTAATCGAGAACACGCTGAACGGCATCGAGATCTGGTCTCAGCATTTTGCCGGGCAAGGGACGTACGGCATGGAGAACATCACGATCGAATACAACACGATCAACTTAGACCCGTTCGGCTGGCGGAGAACCGGCTCGGTGTATCCGAATCAGCCGTCGATGGGCATCTTCCTCACATGCAATCCGATTCAGCCCGTCCCGATCGACGGTCTGGCGATCACCAATAATACGATCACATTTCCAACGGGCGGAACACCGGAGTGGGGCGACACCTACTCAGGCGGCGTGATCCTGTGGACTTACAACGGGCTCGTAATTCCGATCTCGAATCTGACGGTTTCGAGTAACATCATCAAGAACGCACTCGGGCCGGCCATTTGGACGAATGTCCCGCTGGAGCATGGAAGCGTTATTACGTCCAATACGATTGAGAATCCCTCACGAAGCAGTTCCGCGGACCAGCACACAGGGATCTACGTTTCCGACATAACGGAAGACTTTCAGATCCAAGATAACGCCGTTTCGGACTCCGCGAAGGTGCCGATGATCGCGAGCGGAATCGATGCCGTCTCGAGCTGCAGATCCTCCTGCACGGTCACCGGTAATGCTGTAACTCCCAAGTCCGTCAAGGCGGTAGTTGGCGGCAGTGGCTGGGTGGTCTCAAAGTAAACGCGCCACCGGAGGCGTTCCCAATGAACTGTCCGGGTCTCGCGGCCAAGGCGTCAGTACACGTCTGGCCGCGAGACTGCGTGTTTACGGAAATTTCTGAGAGCGAACTCC
>Ga0213875_10001570_pt1 | contig 14619 bp, 7 predicted proteins | sample BarmaccomBMRX_R8_FD_160105 | JGI IMG/M metagenome (GOLD analysis project Ga0213875, IMG submission 160105) | Root-associated microbial communities from Barbacenia macrantha in rupestrian grasslands, the National Park of Serra do Cipo, Brazil - RX_R8 | ecosystem: Host-associated > Plants > Roots... | reverse complement strand
GGCAGGACACCCGCCTCTCAAGCGGATAACGGCGGGTTCAACTCCCCCCGGGGCGACCAGATTTCGCGCCATGCGCGGGCGTGCCGCAACAGGCAGACGCAGCGGGCTTAAATCCCGCGGCTTGTGGCGTGCGGGTTCGAACCCGGCCGCCCGCATCGTGACTGACTGACAATGCCCCACTGGCCCAATCTCGGCAGAGGCGCCTGACTTAGAATCAGGAGGTTCGCGGTTCGAATCCGCGGTGGGGTACCAATTCGGATGGTCAACCGGCAGGGCTGCCGGCCTCGGTTGGAAGCCGGGCGGCGCTTCTTACAGGCGTGCGGATCGAGACCGCGGCCATCCTTCACGCCAAGTTCCATAGAGGGTAGCGACGCGACGGCTCGCGGGCCGGTTTTGAACACCGGTGACACGTGTAAGTGTGTGGGGATCGACACCTCCGCTACACGCCACACCGATCACCAATCGCACAAAGGGAGAGTGAAGTGGACAGGCGCACCACCACCCGTTCGAAGCGGGATGGACCCGAAAGGGTTGGGATTCGAGTTCTCCGCTCTCCGCCAGCAAGCGCGTTGCGCCGTCTCGGGCATCAGGCAGTGCCAAGCGGCAAACGCTATTCGCGCAAGGGCCAATTGCGGGAGGTAAGGGCGGCACAAGCGGAAGGGCGTACCGCGGCGGGTTGCTAACCCGAACGTGCCTCATGGGTATCTGGTTCGAATCCAGGGCCGCCCGCCACACGCTGCCGCAGCACGATGGAGGTGCATCCGCATGGTAAGCGGGAGGCTGGCGGTTCGATCCCGCCCGGCAGCACCAGTTTCATAAGTTCAAATCGGGGGTGACGAAAGCCGGCGGTTCCGGCAGGCGGCCTGTAAAGCCGTGCCCTTCGGGGGAGTTGTTCGACTCAGACCGTCACCCACCATCCTCCTGTAGCTCAGTGGCAGAGCAGCGGCCCGATAAGCCGCCGATACACGTTCGATCCGTGTCCGACGGTCCGTGTCGGGCGTACCACTTCACGCGCGCATGACCAGAGCGGCTATGGGCCGGCCTCTTAAGCCGGACGACGCAGGTTCGAATCCTGCTGCGCGCACCAGTTTCACGCACCAACTTTTGCGCCCGGACCCAGCTGGTGACGGGGCCGCGCTGTCGATGCGGTACAGGCCGGTTCGATCCCGGTCGGGCGCGCCATCGCGTCAGGTGACACAATCGGAGTGTGGGTCAGCGGCTAGACTACCTGCCTTGGAAGCAGGGGATCGCGGGTTCGAGTCCCGCCACTCCGACCATATCGTTTTTGCTCCCTTAGCTCAGTCTGGTCAGAGCGCCCGGCCTACACCCGGGAGGTCGCCCGTTCAAATCGAGGCAGGGAGTACCAATACTCAACTACCAATCAGGCGCGCGTTACACTTCGGGTGAGGCGGCCAATCTCGAATCAGCCTGTCCTTCAAACCGGTGAGGCCGGGTTCGAGTCCCGCACGCGCGAGCACATCGCGTAAATACATAACGCCCTGCCCGGCGGATACCGGGACCTGGTCTACGAAGCCGGGATGCGAGGTTCGACTCCTCGGCGGGGCTCCAATTCGGTCTCGTAGCTCCATGGACAAAGAGCAGCCGGCTTCTACCCGGCGGGTTGAGGGTTCGAGTCCCTCCGAGACCGCCATTAAATGCGCTCGCCGGCGGATCCGGCGCGTCGGCTCCGATCCGACGATGCGGAGGTTCGAATCCTCCCGGGCGCTCCATTGTGCACATGCGCGGCTGACGTAATCGGCAACCGTATCGGCCTCAAACCCGAGTTTCCGGGTTCGAATCCCGGGCCGCGCACCATGAGGGGCCGCTGGTGTTTAACGGCAGCATTACCGGCTTTTAACCGGTCAGGTCCGGGTTCGAGTCCTCGGGCGACCCACCAATTTGCCCCGGTAGCTCAAATGGCAGAGCAGCCGCCTCGTAAGCGGTCGATTGCGGTTCGACACCGTGCCCGGGCACCAACACACGACAAACCCTTACCGATGGAGATTGCGATGACCCGCAAACATGACGACATGCCGCGCAAGACGATGAGCAAGCGCCGGAACGGTTTTTAACTCGGAAACCCGGGTCAAGCGCGGCATCCGCATCGTCCACGGCGACAAGGAATTGGTCGAGAAACTCGGCCGCAACGACCCATGCCCGTGCGGCTCCGGACGCCGGTTTCAAGCGGTGCTGCCTGAAGAGCGGCCGCTACCGTCCGGGTGACGATTACAGGAGGTGACAGACGCAGGTGGCGTAGAGATCAGTTACTTCGCCTACGGAGCGGGAGGTTGCGGGTTCGAATCCCGCCGCCGGTATTGCGCCGGCGTAGCTCAATTGGATAGAGCGCCGAAACGTACTGGTTTCGCTTGTTCCCCTGCACTTGCCGCGATGTCTTGCGCGCGGCCGGTGGCGTAGGTGACGGATACTTCTGGTAAGCGCTTTGGCGCGACCTGGTTCGACCCCAGGAAGCCGCTTCGGCGGCTCTTATATTCCGTCATCGTCTGTTCCCCGGTCACTCAACAAAGCAGGTGGCGTAGAGGTCGGTTACTTCGACTGTCAATCGGGCGGTCGCGGGTTCGAATCCCGCCACCGGCGTCTGCCGGTGTAGCTCAGCGGATAGAGCACCAACCGACTTCGCTTGTTCCCCTGCGCTTTTACTACTCCAGAATGTCGGGCCTCGTGGACGGCCGGTGGCGTAGGTGACGGATACTTCGACCATGACACCCCCGTGGGGTGATACCCGGTGTCGAAAACCGGGAGCCGCTTCGGCGGTTGTTCCGTCATCGCCTGTTCCCCGGTCACCACACGATCCCGCGCGCCTAACCAAGTCCCGGCTAACCCAAAGCCCCAATGAAAGGAGGGTGTATCATGTCTCGTTTGAACGCATTGGCGAAGGTCGCGCGGCTGTTCACCCATGAGGGTGCGCCGGCGGCCCCGCATCTGACCATCGAGCAGCAATTGCGCCGCTCGGTTGCCTCGTGCCTATTGTGGGAGAAGGAGTTCTACGAAGACGGCCAGTCGATCGCCGACCGGATCGTCGAGCTCGCCACCCAGGCACCACCGCACATGGTGGCGGCCCTCGCCGTCGAGGCCCGTCATCAGTTCAACCTGCGGCACGCGCCGCTGTTGCTGCTGGCCGTATTGGCCAAGACCGGCGCGGGTACGCGGCTGGTGTCGGAAACGATCGAGCGTACGATTTCGCGAGCCGACGAATTGTCGGAATTCCTCGCGATCTACTGGCGCAACGGCAAGGTACCGCTATCCGCCCAGGTGAAGAAGGGCCTGGCGGCATCGCTCCGCAAGTTCGACGCCTACCAGCTCGCCAAGTACGACCGCCAGAACGCGGTCCGCTTGCGCGACGTGCTGTTCCTCAGCCACGCCAAGCCGGCGAATGACGATCAGCAGCAGTTGTGGAAGCTGCTCGTCGATAACGAATTGTCGGCACCGGATACCTGGGAGGTTGCCCTCTCCGGTGGCGCCGACAAGAAGGCGACGTTCGAGCGGCTGATCCGCGAACGCAAGCTCGGCTATCTCGCTTTGCTGCGCAATTTGCGCAATATGGCGGCGGCCGGCTGCGATCTCGATCTGGTGCGCGACGCGATCGTCGCCCGCAAGGGCGGGGCGGAACGGGTGTTACCGTTCCGCTACATCGCGGCGGCGCGCGCCTGCCCGCAGCTCGAACCCGCGATCGACACGGCGTTGTGCGCGTCAATCGGCGAGATGACGCCGTTCCGGGGCCGCACTGCGGTGCTGGTCGATGTCAGCGGCTCGATGGATGTGCGCTTGTCGGCACGCTCGGATTTGACCCGCAAGGACGCCGCGGCGGCTCTTGCGGCGATCCTGCCGGGCAAGGTTCGCATGTTCAGCTTTGCTGACCGTGTGATGGAAGTGCCGGCGCGGCGCGGCATGGCCGGTGTCGATGCGATCCGCAACAGCCAGAACGGCGGAACTCGCCTATTCCAGGCGATCGAGACGGTGAACCGGGACGTCACGTACGACCGGATCATCGTGATCACCGACGAGCAGGCGTTTCCGCCAGCTGGCAACGCGGCGAGCACTTGTCCGGCGCCGAAGGGCCTCGGTTACATGATCAACGTTGCATCCAATCGGAATGGTGTCGGTTACGGCCCGTGGGTCCATATCGACGGCTTCTCCGAGCAGGTGCTGCGTTTCATCGCCGAGCATGAGGCGTCGGTATCACCGCCTCAATAACGGCACCGGCGCGCCCCCGCTTCACCCGGGAGCGCGCCGGTGTCATCCACTTTAACAACAGGAGGAAAAAGTGTCTGGGTATGAGGTGATCGACGCGGGCCGCGTGCCGGTCAAGGCGTGGATCAAGGGCGTACCGGTCGAGGACGCGGCCGCGCAACAGCTCCGCAACATCGCCAACCTGCCGTTTGTGCACCGCCATGTCGCGGTGATGCCGGATGTGCATCTCGGCAAGGGTGCGACGGTCGGTTCCGTCATCGCCACCAAGGGTGCGATCGTGCCCGCGGCGGTCGGTGTCGATATCGGCTGCGGCATGGCCGCGGTACGGCTCGCCGGCGCGCGCGCCGAGCATCTGCCGGACTCACTCGCTAAGATCCGCTCCGAGATCGAGCATACCGTGCCGGTCGGGTTCGCGGCGCATGGGCCGGGTGACTGGAACCGCAACGCCGCCGAACCCCTGCTCGGCAAGCTCGAGCCGTGGCTCGACGAAAAGCACCCGAAGCTGACCTCGCACCGTAAGGACCCGGTCGGCAAGGTGGTGTTGAGCCAGTTCGGGTCGCTCGGCGGCGGCAACCACTTCATCGAGCTTTGCATCGACGAGGCCGGCGATCTGTGGGTGATGCTGCATTCCGGCTCGCGCGGGATTGGCAACACGATCGGGCAGTATTTCATAGAGCGCGCCCGCGAAGAGCTGGTGCGTCGCGATGTGCATCTGCCGGATCGCGATCTCGCTTATCTGTGCGAGGGCGAGAGCCTGTTCGACGACTATGTCTATACCGTCGGATGGGCCCAGGCCTATGCCGCCGCCAACCGCGCCGAGATGCTGCGGCGCGTGCTGGTGGTGTTACACCGTCACCTGCCGCCGTTTCGCGAGCGCGAAGAGGCGGTGAACTGTCACCACAACTACGTCGTGCCGGAGGAGCATTTCGGCGAGACCGTGTGGGTGACGCGCAAGGGGGCGGTGCGGGCCGGCGAGGGCGAACTGGGGATCATTCCGGGGTCGATGGGCGCGAAGAGCTTCATCGTCCGCGGCAAGGGAAACCCGGAGAGCTTTATGTCGTGCTCGCACGGCGCGGGACGCAAGATGAGCCGCAACGCGGCAAAGAAGGCGTTCACCCTCGCCGACCATGTGGCCGCGACCGCCGGTGTCGAGTGCCGCAAGGACAAGGGCGTGCTCGACGAGACGCCGGGTGCCTACAAGGCGATCGACGATGTCATGGCGGCGCAAGCCGACCTTGTCGACATCGTCCACACGCTGCGCCAGGTGCTCTGCGTCAAGGGCTGAGTCGGCACAAGCCGCCATCCGTCATCGCCGGTGACGGATGGCGCGCTTTGTCCGCAATACGCGACAACAATGAGCGGACATGACGCATGTCCTGACTGCCGACCATGGCGGGTAGCCGCCGGCTGCGCCGCCATGAAACCCGGCCATTCAGCATCGCTCGGCTGAATGTCTAAGGGCTCGGACAGGCTCTGTTCTGTTGATCATCTGACGCACGGTTGCGCCGGCTCGCCAAGCGGTTACGATAGCGACATGCTCCAGGCGCTTCGGCCAGAAGACGCGCTCGCAATTGCCGAGGTATCGCGACGACGCACTCGCGACGAGCAGGCGATGGTGCACTATCTCGGCATCGGGCAAAGGACGCGCGCTAACGCGGCGCCCCCGGATGGTACGCTCCTGCGCCTCCCAGGCGATGTCGATCTTGCGGCCTTCGAGAGCGAGGAGCGGCGCCGCCTCGAGGTCACAATCGCGCAGCTTTCGCCCGACGCCCGACGCGAGCTCATCGCGCTTATCTGGCTGGTGCAGCGGCCAACATTAAGTTTCGAGGCGGTATTGCGGCGCGCGGCGCGCATCCCGCCGGCGGCACAGCCCGGCTATCTCATGGGCATACGGCTCGAGCGCTACATCGCCGAGGGGCTGCGCAAGCTTGGCTGCGGCGCTACGGGACGGCCGCAGCTGTAACTCCCGAGATCTTGCCGAGACCGTGCTGTTGCACGCGCCGCGAAACCGGGGCAACGTGATGTGCCGCGCCAACGCGCCGGTCACGCCGGTCGATGAATCGGCGCTAAAGCCACTGTGGGAGGCAACCCGGATGAACGCCGTCAAAGCCGCCATCAAATCAGGCAGAACCGTCGTCGGGACAACCGTGACACCGGACATCGACGTGTCGATACCGGCCGCCGCCGGGTACGACTTCCTGCTGTTCGATACGCAGCACTCCGCCTGGGAGATCAAGCAATTGCGGCCGTCGATCGAGGCGATGCGCGGCAAGCCGGCGGCGCCGTTTGTGCGGGTCGCCGCCAACCAGCCGCATCTGATCTGCTTTGCGCTCGACGCCGGGGCGCGCGGCCTGATCGTGCCGATGGTCAACACCCGCGAGGAGGCGGAGGCCGCGGTGCGCGCCTGCCGCTATTTTCCCGCCGGCAACCGCAGCAACGCCGGGGTGCGCGGCGAGTGGGGCGAGTTCAAGAGCTACCGCGAATACATGGATGCCGTGAACAACGAGCTCGTCATCCTGCCGATGATCGAGACCAACGAGGCGCTGGAGAACCTCGACGCCATCGCTTCGACCCCCGGCGTCGACGTATTGCTGATCGGCCCCTCCGATCTGTCGATCGAGCTGGGAGTGCCGCTCGACTACCAGTGCGACCACTATCAGCGCTCGCTCGATAAGATCGTGGCGGCCGCCACCAAACACGGCATCACCGCCGCGATGTATTTCATCCCGCCCGGCATGGACCCGAACTTCTACGTCGACAAGGGCTTCAAACTCTTCACCATGCCGTGGGCTCCCTGGGCCACCGCCGGGATTCAGAACGCCCTCGCGGGGATCAAGCGCTGACGACGGTCAGTGCGCGATAGCAGGAGGTCCAGTTGGCGTTCCGCTGAGCGCAGACGGGGTGGTACACCGGCTATGGTTGTTCTAACGTCTTGAAGTACAACGCCATTGGCACACTGGCGAGATGGTGGTCAGAGCTAGACATCAAGAGAAGCCGGTTGACCGTATTGTCTTGAATTCCGCCCGTGGGCCAGAGACACTCTACCCTCGCTTTCGTCAGTTGCGCTCCAGACCTCTCTGCGGCTAGTACGGTTGACGCGTGGATGCGCTTGAATTCGGCCTTGAAGCTAGCTTCGACGTTTGGTTTTGAGCCTCGCTCAGACAGCGTCGAAAGGTACTTGAATATCTTTCGCATGATGCGCGGATAACCTTGAAATATACCATTTTGGGCTAGTGCACCAATTTGGCGCGGATCGTGCGGAAGGACAAACTCCGCGCCCTCGACGGCGGTTTGCAGCTGAGTAAGAGGAGAGGCACTTTGAAGTCCGCGCGCCGTAGCTGCCATCAACTCCCGCCAACGGAATACACTGTCCGTGACGACGCACGAGCCCGTGGCTTGCGCGAGGTACATCGTGATCTCGAAATTTGGGACCATCTTGTGGTGTATGAATTGGCCTCCGCTTTGGAGCGACCCCTCTTGTAGCGTCGCAAGCGGGTCTCGTTTACGAAGCGCATCAAAGTGACTGAGGACTGCCTCCAAAGCCTGATCATTCAGTTCGGGAGAAATCCGGAGAATCTGGCGGCGAAGCGCTTCGCGTGGCATGAGTAACATGCTTCGTTTGCGTTCGCTCTTCATTATCTCCATATAGGCAGAGTCTTCGCTTGGATTGACCGTTACTTCTCCCGACCGTGACTTGGCCATTCCAAACATCTGATCGCGCAGATGAAAATCAAAATCGCAAGGGTCTGGAAACAAGGTAACGAGACCTTGCTCGACAAAAGGCATGACCATCATGAACAGCAGGACTGACTTTAAGAACTCCAGCCGATACGTTTCTGGGTGATCGAGGGGGCTAAACTCTGTCCTAACGGCTCGGGGATGGATGAAAGGATGCTGGATCAGTAGTTCGTCGTAATAGAGTGATAGAGGAAGCGCGCAATTCAAAATGACGGATGGGTGCAGAGCGCCGGTGTAGAGGGCACGCGCCTCATCGTCAGGTTTCGGTAACATCGCTAGCAAGTTCGACTCTCGTGGCCACAAAGCATCGTAAAGACCATAGACGTCTCTAATCTTGTCATCCGTCATTTCACGGCGCACAGTCACCCAATCATAGACTTCCGCAAGCCCGAGGATTTTGGAGATGCCTGTGAACAGCATCATGTTGCGTTCGCGGATACTGCGCTCATCCCATGTGGGGCGGAGAGCGGGGCGCTTGCGCTCACAACATTTCCCATACGCGCGGCCGGACCCGCAACCGCACACAGCGCGGGAATGAGGCATTCTCGTTGACCGTTTCTTTTTGAGGAATTCGCGCTCCTTCTCGGTTCGACCAAACGCGTCCTGATAGCCGACTTCCCCACTCTCAAAGCGCGTGTACATCTCGCCGCCGAAGTGCCAGAGCTCGTTCGTCGGGGGCAGGAACACCTCACGCAGGTCGGGCCAGGGTTCAATCGATGACGCTTCAGGATAGAGGTCTTCTTCTTTGCCCGCGGCAATATACCGCTTCGCTCGTGCCTTGAGGACACGATTGACTCGAACAACTTCCGCGCTCGACAGGTGACGAGTGCGAATAAAAGCGTCGGTGCGGACCATCGACTGGCGGTAGTTGCCAGCGAACGTCCGCTTCTCAAGCGGGTTGGCAGAACGGTCTTGCGCATATTCGAGGTTTGTTAGGATGAGACAAAAATCCCGGCTTAGCGAGAAGATGGTCTGCGAACCTTTTAGCGCGATCGAAGGTTCGTTCGGATAGGCATTGCTCTGAATATCGGGCGGTATCGCATAATTGTAGATGGTCACCGGATGGTCACTCACGATAAATTTGACGTCCGCGTTTTGTGCGCATACAATCTCTCGCACTCCCTCCGTCCATATCGTGCAGTGCATCATGCGAATGCCCTGCATCTCTAACATGAGTTCGTTCTGAGTGAGACGCGGGTATTGCGCGTGCAACCAATCGAGCCCTTTGGGCGTACGAATTTTCTGGATATCAAGATACTCGAACAACGTTGTAAAATGGCGATGCCATTCGCTAATATCCTCGCCTAGGAAGGCACGGATGGCATAAGCTCCACGCGTATCGATGTCACCAAAGAGCTTCCGTTCGATCTCATCGTTCACGGTCGTGCCGAAAAAGGTCGAATATAGATCCCGCTGGCAAAACGCACGCGAAGTTGGTGAATCGAATTTCGATCTCTCTGTAACCACTCGACCATCCGGTAGTGCGTGTTGGCGCGGGTTCAGGTCGAGATACGAATAGGTGTTCCGGCCCGGTTTAAAGAAGCCTTCCTGGTACCATTGCGGCACGTAGTGATTATCTCGGGTCTTCGACATTTCCTATACATACGCCGCGAGACGTAAGTTGCCAGAGGCTACGAAATAGGACCGGGTTGGCTGCTCGCGTGTACGAGGGAAAACCGCCCGTTCGAATCAGAGTTACCGTTTGCCGTGGCCTCCAAGTGCAGTAAGCGATGGCCCTTTTAGGCTCAACCGCGCTTTACGTTCGCACCGGCAGGGTTGCCTCATGCGCAAGCTGCACCTCGAGACGAGCGTGCTGTACGAAGGCTACGAGACCGTTCGCGGAAATGCAGCAAGCCCTGGCCGGCGCCCGACGCGAGGGGATGCGTTGGGGTTGTTTGCCCGGATTGCCTGCCAGACACGCTGCGGTGTAGCCGGCAATTCGATGTGTTCGACACCAAACTCGGCCAGCGCATCGACGATCGCGTTGGCGATTGCTCCGAGACCCGGTGTGATGCCGCCTTCGCCGCCGCCCCGCATGCCGAGCGGGTTCGTCGTCGACGGTATCTCGATCAGCTCGGTCTTATAGAACGGCAGACGGTCGGCTCGCGGCATGGCGTAATCCATGAACGACGCGGAGAGCATCTGCCCGGAATCGCGCTCGTAGACGCATTCCTCCCACAGCGCCTGCCCGATCGCCTGCGTAATGCCGCCATGACTCTGGCCGTGGATCAGCATCGGATTGATCGCCCGGCCGCAATCGTCGATCGACGCATATTGAACGACATCGACGATGCCGGTTTCGGGATCAACTTCTACCTCGCAGACGACGCAGGTATAGGCGAACGAGGGGACCGCCATCACCTGCTCGCAGGTGCCGGCCAGGGGCCCGCGCAAATCCGGGGGAACGGTGTCGCCCAGCGCGGCCGCGGCGGCGTCGAACAGGCCGACCGAGCGGTCGGTGCCCTTTATCGTAAAGCGCCGCCGCGCGAACTCAATATCCTCCACGGCGGTTTCCATCATGGCCGCCGCGATCCTGCGGCCTTTCTCGACGATTTCGTCGGCGGCCTTGGCCATCACCCACGACCCCAGGCGCATCGATCGTGCCGAGGCCGAGCCGCCGCCGGCCTTGACGCGGTTGCTGTCACCGGTGACCAGCCTGACCTGCTCGATCTCGACACCAAGCCATTCGGCGACGATCTGGGCAAAGCTCGTCAGATGGCCCTGTCCGGCCGACATCGTGCCGAGCACCAGCTCAACGACGCCATCGGGATCGATCGTCATCTCGGCGCGCTCGCGCGGGTTGCCGGTGTTGAGCTCGATCGAATGCGCCACGCCGATGCCGCGACAGAGACCATGCCGCCGCGCGGCTTGTCTGCGTGCGGCGAACCCGTGCCAGTCGCCCAGCTCAAGCGCGCGATGCAGCGCGGTCGGGTAATCGCCGCTGTCATACACCAGCCCGAGCGGGTTGCGGTACGGCATCGCGGCGGGTGTCACGAGGTTCTGCCGCCGCAGCTCGACCCTGTCGAAGCCGTGGCGCTGACAGGCAATATCGATCAGGCGTTCGAGGACATACATCACCTCGGGCCGGCCGGCGCTGCGATAGGCCGAGGTGGGCGAGGTGTTGGTCGTGACGCCGACGCCACGCATATACGATGCGGGGATGTGATAGCAGCTCGACGATACGGCGATACCTTTGGCCAGCGGCACGAAAGAAACCGCGCTGGACCCGAGATTGCTCGTATTGACCGCGCGCAGCGCCAGGAACTTGCCATCGGCGTCGAGCGCCAGCTCCGCCTCTGAGGTCAGGTCACGGCCATGGAAGTCCGTCAGGAACGCCTCGCGGCGCTCGCTCACCCATTTCACCGGGCGGCCGACGCGCTTGGCCGCCCAGGCGACGAGGGCAAATTCGGGATAGGTGTTGTTGCGGATGCCGAAATTGCCGCCGACATCGCCGGAAATGATGCGCACCGCCTCGATCGGCAGCCCGAGCACGGTGGCAACGTCGTTGCGGTGACGGACAACCCCGCCGCCGGCGGTGGTGTAGATCGTGTGGAGCCCCGTCGCCGGGTCATAGTCTCCGACCGCGGCACGCAGCTCCATCGGCACGCCGGTCACGCGATTGAGCGCGGTCTCCAGCCGCACGACGTGCGCGGCGCACGCGAAGGCGGCATCGACGGCCTTCTTGTCGCCCGCCGCGGAGTCGATGCACAAATTCGAGCCGAGCGGCGGCCAAACCGGTATGGCGCCAGCCGCCAACGCCTCGCGTGATCGCGTCGTCGCAGGCAGCGTTTCGTAAGCGACTTCAACAGTGTCCGCGGCATCCATCGCCTGGTACAGCGTCTCGGCGATGATGACGACGACGCCGTCGCCAACATAGCGCACGGCATCAATTGCCAGCACCGGGTGTGGTGCAATCAGAAAAGCCGACCCGTCGCGATTGTTCAGCGGCACCTCATGGGGGTTGGTGGGTACGGGGCCGTGCGGGATCGGCTGCAGCCCGTCGGCGGCAGCATCGGCGCCGGTCAGCACCGCGATCACGCCCGGTGCCGCACGTGCTGCGTGCGCATCAATGCCGGCGATGCGGGCATGCGCATGCGGCGCGCGCATGACATACGCATAGACTTGGCCCGGCAGGCTGAAATCGCCACCGTATTGCCCTTGGCCGCGCAGCAGCCGCGAATCCTCGCGCCGCGGCACGGATTTGCCAATGCCCTGTGGCGCAACTTGATCGCGCGAGGTCAGAAACGACACGGCACCGACGCTCAGATACTCAGAGGGGTCGCTGCAGCATACAATCGCGGGCGCGGCCTAGCGACCGCAATCGTTTCGACACTCAAACGAAACGATGCCAAACGACGCCTGACCCTTGGGAGAAATTGGCGCGCCCGAGAGGAGTCGAACCCCTAACCCCCAGATCCGTAGTCTGGTGCTCTATCCAGTTGAGCTACGGGCGCTTTGGTGACTTGCGTCACATCCGCTCGCGACTGCGCGCGGGCCCCGGTGCCGGGGCGCGGTGTTAGAGCATAATCACGACCGTTAGGCAAGGTGGGCGAGGCGAATACACGAGCACCGGACGGCGATAGCGCTTTCAGCGCGACAATTGCTGGCGTTAGACTTGGCCGGAGACGACCCCCGGGGAAAACCGCCATGAGCACCGCCGCTTCCCATTCGGCCCATGCCGCTGCCCATCGGCCCACCATCGCCGTGACGCGCCACGCGATCGCCGCCGGACATTACCTCGCGACCACCGCCGGGTTTGACATCCTGCAAGCGGGCGGCAACGCGATCGATGCCGGGGTGGCGGCGGGGATCGCGCTCGGCGTGTTGCAAACCGATCTGGTCAATGTCGCCGGCGTCGCGCCGATCATGATCTATCACGCGGAGAAGCGTGAGGTCGTGACGATCGCCGGGCTCGGCACCTGGCCGCGCGCGCTCGACCCCGAATTGTTCATGCGCGAGCATGGCGGCAAGATCCCGATCGGCGTGTTGCGCACTGTCGTGCCGGCGGCGCCCGACGCCTGGATCACCGCGTTGCGCCGATACGGCACGATGAGCTTTGGCGATGTCGCCGCCGCCGCGACCCGGCTCGCGCGCGACGGGTTTCCGATGTACCCGCTGATGCATGAGAGCCTTAAGAAGCAGGCCGACCGGCTGGCCGAGTGGCCCTCCAGCGCGGCGGTGTTTCTGCCCGGCGGCAAGCCGCCCGCCAGCGGCGAGGTGTTCCGCCAGACAGATCTCGGCGCCTCATTGCAATACATGATCGATGAGGAAAAGGCCGCTGCCGGGCGCGGCCGCGACGCCGGCCTCGAAGCCGCGCGCGACGCGTTTTATCGCGGCGATATCGCCCGCAAGTTCGTCGCCTACAACAAGGAGCAGGGCGGCCTGCTGTCGGCCGAGGACCTCGCCAACTACCATTCGCCGGTAGTGCCGCCGGAGCGCCGCAGTTTTGGCGATCTCGAAGTCTTCACCTGTGGCGCCTGGTGCCAAGGGCCAACGCTGTTGCAGACCTTGGCTTTACTCGAAGGCACCGACCTGAAGGCGCTCGGCCACAACAGCGCCAATTACGTGCACCAACTGACCGAGGCGCTGAAACTCGCCTTCGCCGATCGCGAGGCCTATTACACCGACCCGGCCCTCGGCGAGGTACCGCTGCACACCCTGATCTCCCCGGAATACGCCGCCGAGCGGCGCAAGATGATCCGTGCGGATCAGGCGTGGCCGGAGATGCCACCGCCCGGCGATCTGGGCGCCAGCGCGCCCAGCCTGCGCGCCAGCCGGCCCAACCCCAACCCGGAACCCGACACCTCGTATGTCTGCGCCACCGACCGCTGGGGCAATGTGTTCTCCGCCACCCCGAGCGACGGCTGTTATGGCTCACCGATCGTGCCCGGCACCGGGCTCATTCCGTCAAACCGCGGCTCGCAATCGCGGCCTGACCCGCGCCACCCCGCCGGTGTCGCACCCGGCAAGCGCCCGCGCTTGACGCCGAACCCGGCGCTCGCGATCAAGGGCGGCGATCAGTTCCTCCCGTTCGGCACGCCGGGCGGCGATGTGCAGACCCAGGCGATGCTGCAGGTCCTGCTCAACATCTTCGTGCATGGCCAGGACGTGCAGAGCGCGATCGAAAGCCCGCGTTTCGCGAGCTATTCCTACCCCTCATCCTTCGCGCCCTACGACTACTACCCCGGCCGCCTCAACATCGAGGCGCGCTTTCCAGAGGAGGTCATCTCCGATTTGGCGCGACGCGGCCACAAGATCGAGCGCTGGCCGGAGTGGATCTGGCTGGCCGGCGCGGTCTGCGCGATCCTGTCCGACACCAAGCGCGGCGTCATGGAAGCCGGCGCCGACCCGCGTCGTGCCGCTTACGCGATGGGCTGGTAGACGGGGCTCCCGCCTCAGAAATCGAGGTCGGCATAGTGCGCCGGCGGCGGCGCGCCGGGAACATGGTCGGCCAGAATTGCCCGGAAGCTCGGGCGTGACTTGATGCGGGCGTACCATTCCTTGGCCGGGTCATGTCCCTCCCACGGCACATCGCCGAGATAGTCGAGGGCTGAGAGATGCGCCGCCGCGGTGATGTCGGCGACCGAAAAATGATCGCCAGCCAGCCAGCGGCGGCGTTCCACCAGGTAGCCGACATAATCGAGATGGTTGGGCAGATTGGCGTGGCCCGCG
>Ga0213875_10001569_pt1 | contig 14630 bp, 12 predicted proteins | sample BarmaccomBMRX_R8_FD_160105 | JGI IMG/M metagenome (GOLD analysis project Ga0213875, IMG submission 160105) | Root-associated microbial communities from Barbacenia macrantha in rupestrian grasslands, the National Park of Serra do Cipo, Brazil - RX_R8 | ecosystem: Host-associated > Plants > Roots... | reverse complement strand
GCCATCGCCGCCTTCTGCCCCAGCTCGAACGACGCGCGCCCCGACACCACAAGGACACAACCCGTTGCCGGCACTCTGCCGACGAGCATCGCCCATCCGAGCACCTTGTCCACCGCATCATGCCGCCGTAGCTGCTCCACCTGCCGCCGCAGCGATCGCAACCCCTCCACACCCTCTGCTGCCCTGAAGCTGGCCCATAAAAGGCGTGTTGAGTCGCCGCGCCTGCCAGCGGCGTGGCTCAGCAGAAGCATGCAAAGTAGACGAGCTTGAAGTCCGTTTGTCACCACGGTCGCTTCCCGCGGCAAGTGGACGTGCTCCCTCCCCGGGGCGTGCTCTAAGCCGTTGCTGGTCAACGCAAGATTGATGCGATCGACGCACTACCCACCGCCCGGCCGCATGCGACGCAGCGAGAATCCGAGCCAAAAAGGACCCACTGGCCGTCCCAAATCCGGTGAACCGCGGCAAGCCCGGCTCGAAATCCACGCGTTGTCTAACCGCGCTGGACTGCCCTTAGCTACGGGTGTCTCGGCGGCCAACACCAACAAGCACCACGCGCTCCGACCATTGGTGGCGCGCCATTCCACGGTGCCGCTCCCTGCGAGGTCTCTGACGAGTATGGCTTACCCAGCTGCATGCCGATCCTTTCGGCGAATTCTGTTAGAGTTTCGGGTTGCTGCCGAGATCGGCGCCCCACCTCGACACGCTTGTGGTGCAAGCACAATGATTGAGCCGAGGAATATGTGGCGCACGACGGGTTTTCTTCCGCCCTTGCGCCTTATACCATCAACATGATGGGATACGGAAGACGCTGTTGATCGTCAGTGGCGGCGCCAAAGGCGACGGGAGGGCGCCTGCGAAACGAAAAAAGCTTTGACGCACTGCCGTAAATGAGCACAAAGGTGGCATTGGGCGGGCGATGATCTAATCTCCATCAATGAGAACTCCAAGGGATGCGCCTTCGATGTACGACTAACTCGTCCGAACGCGAGGTGATACTCGTTGAGCAGACAGTGTGCGGCCGCTTCTCGCCCAATGGCGGTATCCACGGACGAAGTCACTTGGCTCGTGTCTCATCTGCAAGCTGTGGTCGCCGCCAGCCCCGCCGCTTGGGCGGGCAAGGGTATGACGCTCTTGCAGCTCACCGCTCTACACCTGATCAGCGCGCAGGAACCAGTTACTCTTACTGACCTAGCGCAAGACCTCGGTACCGGTTTGCCAGCCACCAGCGCGATGGTCAAACGGTTGACCTGCATCGGTCTGGTGTGCAGCGCCCCGGATCCGCAGAACCGTCGGTGCATCCAGCTCACGATAACTGCCCGCGCGAAACCAATGGTCAGCGACGTCGACTTGCATACTGCCAAACGTCTCCAAGCGGTGCTCAATGGTATGCATCCCCAGGTTCGTCGCCACCTTATCGACGTGCTCAGGGAAACCGTACAACGATCTGCCGGCGAACCCAGAGGATCTTCCTCTTTTCTATAACATCTGGGCTGTCCTACTTGTCAGCCACACGATCGGCCGGCTATTCGCCGGCAAACGCACAATCGATCAAGTCATTGGCTCATAACACTGCTTCAACAGGCAATCCTTTCCTGGCGGGGTCCGACTGTCCGCTGGCGGATGTCTATAGCCGCCGCCTGGCCGGTTCGATTGAAGCCGAGACGATAGCTGCTGTCATGGCCCTGGACTTGATCAAAGTTTCTTGAAACTCTTCCTCCGGGTCTGACAGCGCCACGATGGCGCCGCCCATCCCGTAGGTGACCCGGTCCGCAGTGGCGACGATGGTCCGGATAACGATGCTGAGGTCTACCGCACCGCTGAGCGCAAACCAGCCCAGGCTTCCTGAGTACACCCCGCGGGGGCCGCCCTCCAGCCGGTCGATGATATCCATGGTCCGCACCTTGGGGGCGCCGGTCATCGATCCTCCAGGAAAAGCCGCCCGTATGCAGTCGACGGAGGATTGGTCAGGACGCAGCACGCCGCGGATCGTGGAGACCAACTGGTGCACCGTGGAGTATGTTTCCACCTGGAAAAGGCGAGGAACGTGTACGGAGCCGATTTCGCATACCTTGTTGAGGTCATTGCGTACTAAGTCAACGATCATCAGGTTCTCAGCCTGATCCTTCTCCGTTGACGCGAGGTGATCACGCAGTTGTTCGTCCTCCGCGAAAGTTGATCCGCGCGGTCGGGTCCCCTTGATCGGTTTAGACTCCACGATGCGGTCCGTGCTAATTGATATGAACCGTTCCGGGGACGCGCTGAGCACGGCAACGTCATGAAAGTCTAGGAACGCGCCGTTAGGCACCGGGCTGATCCGGCGCAGTGCGAGATAGGTCGAGAAAGAATCGGTTGGAATCCGAGCGGTGGCGAGGTTGGTAAGACAAATCTCGTACGATTCTCCATTTTGAATTTCCTTGAGGCAAGCGTCGATTCGTTTAAGGTACGCCTCTTTATCATGTCGAAACTCGACATGTTTCTCAATCTCCGCGTCTACCGAGGGCAGCAGCACGCTGTTGGATGTCTGAGTGGCCGGACTCACGTCCGGCAGTGCTCGAAGTTGAGCGGCGGTGTCATCGAGCCATCGAGCAGCGGTGGGATCTGTCTCATTGAGGACGAGGCACAGTAGATATGATGTTTGCTCGCGGTGGTCAAAGACCACGATGCGGTCGGCAAAGAGCAGTGCCGCATCAGGCGTCGTGGCGTGGTGTGCCGGGTGGCCGCCGCTCTCCACTTTTAATTCATATCCGAGGTAGCCGACGTATCCGAGGTTGAACTCGAACGGGAGCCCTTCGGGTACCGTGACGGAACGTTGCCGCAGTTGGCCATTAAGGTAGTCGAAAAAAGAACTATGAAACACATTCACGTGGTTGTCGCTGTGTCGGGCAGTGACAACGCCGCGGCAGACGTCGTATGTAACGTATTCGGCGAGAGGGCCTGTGTCATCTCCCATAAAGGAGAACCGAGAAATGCCTTCGAGCACTGCGCTGCTGTCGAGCCAGAAGCTCCTCTTCGCTGCGGCAAACAGTGCCTGGTAGGCCGCGGTGGTGTCGGGAAGCACCTCGAGCTTGCGAACGAGCACCCTATACCGTGACTGGACGGTCGTGGGCCTGGACGAGATGCGGACAACCGGGGCGACGTCATCGGCCGGGGCCCGGTCCATTGCAGTGAGATCACGGAAGTTAGCCAGCAACGTTCGACCGTGCTCGCTGCGGATAGATTCCGGGTGGAACTGCACACCCCAGGTTGGTGCGCTTCGATGGCGCATGCCCATCAGCACACCGTCGTCAGTCCACGCTATCTTCTCCAACTCTTGGGGAACATGCGCCGCGGCGAGTGAATGATAACGCACTGCCAAGAATGGTGAGGGCAAATTGGCGAAGAGGTCCTGACGGGTGTGGTAGATTCGCGAGATGCGGCCGTGCATCGGCTCCGGGGCGTGCTCAACGACGCCGCCGAGTAAATGACAGATGCCCTGATGGCCGAGGCAAACCCCAAGCACCGGCAAGCCTCCAGCACAAATCGCGCGGGCGCTGATACCAAAGTCCCGCGCCCGTTCGGGGCGTCCCGGTCCCGGAGAGATCACGATATTATCAAAATACTCCAGACGTAGCGTGGACCAGTCGATGTCATTGCAGACAACCACCGGGGGCCGCCCATTCACTTCACCAAGCAGCTGATACAGGTTGTAGGTAAATGAATCATAATTATCGATCAAAAGTGTTCGCATTTCTAATATACCTTCAGGTGGCGGACTCACGCCGATTAGTGGACTTGTTGAACCCGACGTTATGAACATCGGCGGGCATCAACGGCATCGCACACACTCCTCTACTGACGCCTTGCTCGGCATTTAACTGGTCTTCGAGCCCCATCCTGGGACCCGGCAGCCGCTACGGTTTGGAATTAACTACTACATCGGGACGAACATCATCAGCACTCGCAACCACAATCGGCAAGCCTAGCCGTATGTCATTAGTCGCCGATGCGAGTGGATGACTCATCGGCGGGAGCAAGTATTACCCGGGAGCGTGGCGGTAGCTACCTCAGCTACGGATCAGCAGCGGCGACTTTAAGGTACGGGAAGGCGAGTCCATCGACGCAAGTGCCTTTGTCGCTTGTGCTGTGGCCACAAATTCAAAGTGTGGATTTTCGTGCGGCTAGCGGCTTGTTCAGTCGCTTGTGCGCCTGTTGACTAGCGGTGTGGTCAGTCTCACAGCTATGGCCACGCGGCGTCGGGAGGCCTTAGATGGCGCACGAGCTAAACTATCCGCATTGTGAATGCCCGCTACTCTGCATCCAAAAACGCAGCTCGAGTACCGGAAATGGATACTGTCGAGGTACTCCACCGAGTGATGGAGCATCTCCGTGCGATAGTCGCGCGGTTGCGTGGTACGGGCTTTTACCCGCTTCATCAGGTTGACGGTCCTACTTCAGCGGCCTTTTGAATCGAGCGAGAGCGCGTTCGTTTCAGTAGTAAAAAATGAGCCTACAAAGATGATAAAGATGATAGAAGGTAATGGTCGTGCTGGTTGATTTTCGCCCTATCGGTAAGCTCCGCGGTAAGAAGCCTGTGGACGCGACGGCTGCTATAGGGCCGGTGATCGATGCACTTGTCGAGGAGTCGGTGGATTTATCACGAGTGCGGGTAGTGTGTGATTGGGTTCAGTATCGCAGCAATTTCCGTGACGTTGTTGATATTCGGCCAATTCTGGCCAGTCATGATCACGACATGGAGTTGACGCCGGTGGCATTGGCGGCGGTAGTGACCGAGGACGAGATGGAGGTCGCGATTGATCTCCGTCGTTGCGATGAGGTGCCGCTCAAAGAATTCACGACGGAACTGATACGCACCCGCACTGCCGACGGCGACCCCTCCCGTGTTTACTTGGAGCCATGGCTGGTCACCAGCGCCAGTCTAATCTGGGACTTCAATGCATTGTATTGGAAGGCTTTAGACGTTTGGGAGCAGACCACCGGTCAGCCCTATGAGAAGACCTTGCCGGGCGGGGAAAGCGATGCGCGAAACCGCGATGCGGTGCGCGAGATCATCACTGGGTTATTTACGCTGTGGGATTCGCTGGCGGCACGCGATGCGCTGCCTGAGGAGTTATACGTCGTTGAGCTAGGACCGGGTAATGGCAATCAGGCAAAGACGTGGCTGGATGAGTTCCTCCTGCTGGACCAAGAGCACGGCAGAGACTACTACCGTCGCCTGCATTACTTAATGGGTGATTACTCGCCGCATGTTGTGGAACTCGCCCAAGCTGCGGTTGTTGATCACGCAGAACATGTCAGCGCTTTCGTGCTGGATGCCACCCAACCCCTTACCGCGCTGGGTTTTCTGCGCTACAAAATCTTTTTGGTATACATCTCCAACGTTTACGACAACCTACCAACCGATGAGGTTGCACAGATAGGTGGACGCACCTACATCGTCGAGACCCGGGCTTATTTAACGCGGCAGGTAACTGCTGAGATCGCACAGTTGGTGTCCGCGCAACCTGATCAGGTATCAGGCTTGATTAGAAAGTTGCTCCGGCTTGGCCCTGCCCTACTCGCGGAGGCGTTACCGGCGAACTTCCCGTCTGTGCAGGTGGCTGCCGAGTTTTGGCAGCGTTGCTGGGCGGAATTGCGTTTGGAGGAGCGCTATCAGCCGCTGGCCGGGTTGGACCTCTACCAGATCGCGCCCACGATGAGCGGCGAGATGCTGCGTCCGCTGTTGGAGTCCGGGGCCGCCATCCGGATGCACGTGAATAACGGTGCGGTGGCCAGCTTTGTTGACACCGTTCCGCTGTTGCACCCTTACGGCCGGCTGATCTGCTATGACTTGTTCGTTACCGATCTTCATAGTTATCGGACTAGTTTCCGCGGGCCAGGCAAGTACGACGGCTCGGTCGTGAATTGGCTCAACGGACCACTACTGGCCCATATAGGCCGCCGAAAGGGATTCGATGTGGACTACCAGCGATTCGCCCATCGGACTGGTACAAACATCGTCACCATGACCGCTCAGGTGAGGGATTAGCGATGGTTCCAGTGCTGCCCACGACAGTAGTAGGATCGTACTCGGTCCCGGAGTGGCTTGAGCGGCTCAAAACCGATTATTACCGCAACCGGATCAGTGCTACCCATCTCCGCGAGATCCACGACATGGCGGTCAAAGCAGCCCTCAAGGATCAAGAGAAGGCTGGGATCGACATAGTTTCCGATGGCGAGCTGCGCCGGGACAATGACATCGATTATTTTCTGGCCCGAATATCGGGGGTGCATATACCGGCTACCGTCAAGTCATACTATTTCGATTACTACGACACTCCGGTCGTCGCTGAACCTTTACCTATAGCCGAGCTGCCGGTGCTGAATCTTGCCGAGGATTACAAGTTCACCCGGGAGTACACTGATCGTCCGATCAAGTTCTCATTTACGGGACCTTTCTCGTTGTCCCGCCGGATCCAAAACAAGGCTTATGCGGATTCTGCTGATTTGGTTCGGGCGCTAGCTCAGGTGTTGAACATTGAGGCGCGAGCGTTGGCCGACGCGGGTGCCGAGTTGTTGCAGATTGACGAGCCATTTTTAGCGGGCTATCGCGATGAAGTAACTGTCGCAGTGGAGGCGATCAACATCGTGACTAAGGGCGTGGACGTGACGTGGGGGTTACACGTTTGCTATGGCAATCGCTACGCTCGGCCCTCCTGGCAAGGTCATTATGACTTCCTATTTCCCACGGTGCTCGACGCGAATGTTGATCAGCTCATCCTCGAGTTCGGTCGTAAAGGGTATGAGGACTTGCATATGGTCGCTCAGCTCGGCTGGGACCGCGCGCTGGGGTTGGGAGTGCTCGATGTCAAAACCGAGCAGATCGAGTCCGCTGAACTCGTCGCGGCCCGCATCCGCAAAGCATTAAAAACGTTTCCGGCCGAAAGGTTGATTATCAATCCCGACTGCGGTTTGCGTCACCTTCCCGCAGATGTCGCAAGAGCGAAGCTAACCGCGATGGTTCAGGGAACCGAGGAGGTCCGCCGTACATTACCTTCTCAAGCTAGGCCCACTCAAGTTGGGTCTGGTGACGCTGGGCCCTGGGAAGCTGGGTCCACTTATGCTGTGCCCAATGATGAAGTCGAGCCTAATCCGGTGGATTCGGTTGCCCTAGATGAATTCCATGAGAGAACAGCGACCTCGCCGGAGCCGGCTATCGAGCAAGGAGCGTGATTCCGTGGCCCAGGTAGAAAATGCGGAGTACTTGTTTACGTCCGAGTCGGTCACTGAGGGCCACCCGGACAAAATTGCCGATCAGATCTCCGATGCAGTACTGGACGCGGCGCTGGCGGCAGACCCGAATTCTCGGGTGGCGTGCGAGACGTTGGTCACTACCGGGCTGGTTGTCTTGGCGGGGGAAATCACCACGCCAGGCATGCTGGATTACACGCAGATCGCGCGTGAGACAATTTGCCGGATCGGGTACAACGATGGCAGTTACGGTTTTGATGGGCACAGCTGCGCGGTGATAACCACGTTGGATAAGCAGTCACCGGATATTGCTCAGGGTGTGGATATGGCACACGAGCGGCGCGGGAAGTTGTCCGAAGACGAGCTCGATAGCGCCGGAGCGGGCGATCAGGGGATGATGTTCGGATACGCCACAAATGAGACCCCTGAGCTGATGCCGATGCCGATCGCGTTGGCACACCGACTATCGGCGCGGCTGGCGCAGGTGCGCAAGGATGGGACGCTGCCGTATCTGCGTCCCGACGGCAAAACACAGGTCACCGTCCGCTATCGGAACAATGTGCCAGTCGCTGTGGAGAAAGTTCTTATCTCCACCCAACATGCTGAAGAGGTCAGTTCTGAGCAGATCCGGAATGATCTGTGGGACCAGGTAGTGCTCGCGGTGCTGCCTGCCGGCTTCTACGACGAGGCTCAGCTCGCGCGCAACTTGTACGTCAACCCTACTGGGAGGTTCGTCATTGGTGGTCCGGTCGGTGATGCTGGGCTTACCGGTCGAAAGATCATCGTGGACACTTACGGTGGATTTGCCCGGCACGGGGGCGGTGCATTTTCCGGCAAGGATCCATCGAAGGTGGACCGTTCCGCCGCGTACGCGGCCCGCTATGTGGCCAAAAACATTGTGGCCGCTAGTTTAGCCGACCGTGCTGAAGTGCAAGTGGCCTACGCGATCGGCGTCGCTAGGCCGCTGTCGCTCCTGGTAGAGACCTTCGGCACCGAGCAGGTACCACATAGGACCATCGAAAAGCTAGTGAGCGCGCACTTCGACCTGCGGCCGGCAGCCTTCCGCAGCTATCTCGGACTACACCGACCCATCTACGCCAAGACTGCCGCTTACGGCCACTTCGGGCGCAACGATCCCGACTTCACCTGGGAGCGCACCGACAAGGCGGCGGAACTGCGCGAGTCGGCGGGGTTGCCCGCCACTACTCAGCCGGTCGCCGTCTAGAGATCTAAGGGAGGCTAGATGTGAGCATCATCGTCACAGGATCGATCGCCACCGATTATCTGACGGCTTTCCCGGGCCGCTTCGTTGAGCAGATCCTGCCCGATCAACTTGATAGCCTGTCGGTGTCTTTCCTGGTGGAGGAATTGGCGATCCACCGGGGCGGTGCCGGAGCCAACATTGCATTCAACCTGGGTTGCCTCGGGCTGGCGCCGGTCTTGGTCGGCGCGGTCGGTGCGGACTTCACCGAGTACGGGGAATGGCTTTCGGCGCATGGCGTGGACATCAGCGAGGTGCAGATCTCGCAGACCCAGCACACTGCCCGGTTTATGTGTATCACCGATTCTGACCAGAACCAGATCGCGTCGTTCTATCCCGGTGCAATGAGCGAGTCCCGCGATATCGAGCTAGCGCCGATCGTCGACCGCTTATACCGGACCGACCTCATCGTGGTCGGCCCAAACGACCCAACCGCGATGCTCCGGCATACCCAGGAGTGCCGGGACCGTGGCTACCCGTTCGCCGCGGATCCTTCTCAGCAGCTCGCCACGCTCGAGGGTGAACAGATCAAGCCGCTGGTCGAGGGGGCGGCCTACCTGTTCACCAACGTCTATGAGCGAGGCCTGCTGCAACATAAGACCGGCTGGAGCGACGAGGACATTCTGGGCCGAGTGGGTGTCTCGGTGATGACGCGGGGCGCGAAGGGAGTGACCGTGCAACGGCCGGACGAACCGATCATCTCGGTCGCTCCGCCGCAGGAGCGGGTGAAGGCGGATCCCACCGGCGTTGGCGACGCCTTCCGGGCCGGCTTTTTGGCTGGCGTGCAATGGGGAGTGAGTGACGAGCGAGCCGCCCAGCTTGGTTGCATGCTGGCCACACTGGTGATCGAGTCGGTCGGAACCCAGGAGCACAAATTCGAACCAGAGACATTTCTGGAACGGTTTAGCGACGCATACGGAGCTGATAGCGCCGTTGAGGTGGCCGAGTACCTGCGCGGGTGACCTCAACCTCACCATAAGGAGTGCATTTCCATGACTGTGGCGCCTGCCGTTAATGCAAAGCTACAGAGCCGCGGTGGTATCGATTTCGCTGTTGCCGATCTTAATTTGGCCGATTACGGGCGTAATGAGATCCGCCTGGCACAACATGAGATGCCAGGTTTGATGGCGCTGCGCAGAGAGTATGCGGATGTGTTCCCGTTGCGAGGCGCGCAGATTTCAGGATCGTTGCATATGACGGTGCAGACAGCCGTTCTCATCGAGACCCTCGCGAGCTTAGGTGCCCAAGTCCGGTGGGCCTCATGCAACATTTTTTCCACTCAGGATCATGCAGCAGCTGCGGTGGTAGTGGGCCCGCATGGAAGTGCAGAGGACCCGAAAGGGGTGCCTGTTTTCGCCTGGAAGGGCGAAACACTCAGTGAGTACTGGTGGTGCACCGAACGGATGCTGACCTGGCCCGACGGAGCGGGCCCCAACATGATCCTCGACGACGGAGGCGACGCCACCCTGATGCTGCACAAGGGTGTGGCTTACGAAAAGGCTGGAGTGGTGCCAAATCCAGACGAGGAAGATTCAGACGAGTGGAAGGTCTTCTTGGAAGTGCTGCGGAACTCCTTGGCTAGCTTTCCCGGGAAATGGAGCCGGGTCGCCGAGGGCATCCGAGGGGTGACCGAGGAGACCACCACCGGGGTACACCGGCTATATCAATTAGCCACCGCCGGGGAGCTACTGTTCCCTGCGATCAATGTTAACGATTCGGTGACGAAATCCAAATTCGACAACAAGTATGGATGTCGACATTCTCTAGTGGATGGCATCAATCGTGCGGTCGATGTATTGATCGCTGGCAAATTGTGCCTTATATGCGGATACGGTGACGTTGGCAAGGGATGCGCGGAGTCACTGCGGGGTCAAGGCGCTCGTGTTGTGGTGTCCGAGGTAGATCCCATCTGCGCGCTGCAAGCGATGATGGATGGCTTTACTGTCGATACTCTGGAGAACATGGTCGACCGCGCAGATATCATCATTACCGCTACCGGAAACAAAGACATCGTTACGGTTGACCATATGAAGAGGATGAAGCACCAGGCCATCCTCGGCAACATTGGACACTTTGACAACGAGATCGACATGGCCGAGCTGGAGCGCCGCTCAGGGGCGCACCGCTTGCAAATCAAGCCCCAAGTAGACGAATGGACGTTCGAGGATGGACACTCGATCATCGTGCTCTCCGAAGGCCGGCTGCTAAATCTGGGCAACGCCACCGGACATCCGAGCTTCGTGATGTCAAACTCATTCTCCAACCAGGTAATCGCACAGATCGAGCTATTCACCAAGCATCGAGAATATAACCGGGAGGTCTACACTCTTCCTAAAATACTCGATGAGAAAGTCGCCCGGATACACGTCGAAGCCCTAGGTGGTCAACTCAGCAAACTAACCAAAGAACAGGCGGAATACATTGGCGTGGACGTCGATGGACCCTACAAACCGCCGCACTACCGATACTAACCGCACCGCCAGATCCGGCTCATCCTGAACGCGCCGCTCGGATACTTATGAAGATCGCCGAGGCGACCAGTGGCGTCGCCATTGAGCTGTAGAACTCCTCCCGCGGGGCAACCGCAACCTGCGAGGTGATGCCTTCGCTGCGGTCACACTCGCCGCTGTCGAGCTCGTCCGGCTCAATGTTGAACTTGATAATCTACCAAGTGAGCTAGTCGAACGAGCAGCATGCCCCACCTAGCCGCGACCCACACCGAGTTCGCATCACCGTGCCGCAACGGGATGGCGGCGATCGTCGGTGCCGCGCTCGGCATGCAGATCGTGGTGAGCAGCGCATCCAGGTGTTGACTCCGGTGCATTCCCGGTCACTGCCCGGCTGGACGCATGCCGTAGGTCGCCTGCACATCGATGTCACAACCGCACCTGATCGCATCGGTCCGGATCGGATCCGCGCTGACCAGTTGGACAAAGTTGGCAGTGACTTCGTCGAGCCGTTCATATCAGAGATGAATTCCGCATTAGCGGCGATCCCTGCCACCAGTACCATGGTCTTTACCGCGGCGCGGGCACCACCGTTTACAGTCAGTCAGAACTAGTCGGTGGTCGATGCACCCACTTATAATAGGTAGCTGAGGCCATCGCGGAGGACGGACCCCGCAGGCGGCTCCACATTTCGATCAGGACGGCATTCGCATCTCGTGGCTCCGCCAAATGACAGCCACGCGACGGTACATCCAGCTCAACCGACTGGAGAACTGGATACCATACGCCTGGCCGGAGCCCCACCAGTTGGCTACCTGGCGATCGTTTCGAGGCCTACTCTGTCCCTACTGACCGTCTTCCACTAAAACCCCTTATATCACCAATCGATTCCAACCTTACTAACCTGGTGAGCCAGCCTGGTGATTCGGGGTGGACTGCCATGTCAACTCGAAGGCAACCAATCATGTCACTGGGTACGAGTCCCTAAGCAGGGTGCCGAATATATTGTGCCGGGGGCACAACAATTCGGCCTTTCAAACTGTGGCCACTCACGCTTCTGCGAGCGCATCGACCTGTTTACAATAATTAGACCAGAATGGGATGGCGACTTACAATAAGTCAACTGGAATAGGAACTATGACTGGCTTCGGTAGGGCGACTCCCGTTTAATGCAGCGCTGGGGCGAGAAGGGCGGATTGTCGTGACCAGTGCAACCTGTCGTCATTACAGTTTCCTAGTCTTTCGGCTGTCCAGCCCCGCTGCTCGATCCCCGACTCCTGTGGCCGCGGTTGTTGTGATTAGCGAGTATTCCGTCCGTCGCGAGTAGCCAAGTTTCACTACGCCAACCACGTCTTGTAGACCTAGCGACCGCGCGTTTGTGTTCCTGGCTGTTGTTAAGGAGGTTTTCAGTGTCGGCTGAAGTGATCGATGGGCAAGCCTATGCGAAAGCGCTCAAGGATGAGGTGCAGCTCGCTATAACACAGATCCTTGAGGTTGGCGTGAACTGTGGGCTGGCCACCATAATGGTAGGCTCAGACTACGCCGCACTTGCATATGAGCGGAGGCTTCGGCGGCTTGCAGGACAGCTTGGCGTCGATTACCGGCACTATTGGTTGGGGCCCGAGGTGACGTTGGATGCGGTCGTCCGGGTAGTTCGGCAGCTCAACACCGACCCGGCCGTGCATGGGATTCTGGTGCTACGTCCGCTGCCCCAGCAAGTGCTCGAGGCGGAGGTTTTTCAGGCGTTGGACCCCTGTAAGGACATCGAGTCGGTGCACCCCGAAAATGCCGGTTTACTCGCCTTGGGTACACCGCGTTTTGTGCCATCCACCCCTGCCTCAGTGTTCCATATCTTAGACGGCTGGCTGGACGCGGTGGGAGAAGACCGCCCCGGCTTCTACCGTCGCTCGACGATCGTGGTCGTCGGCCGATCCAACAATGTGGGCAAGCCGACCGTATCCCTCGGGTATGCCCGCAACGCCGCTGTGGTGTCTTGCGATGAATGGGCCAGTCGGACCGGGCGGCTGGCCGAACACACACGGCTGGCCGACGTGCTCGTAGTGGCTACCGGAGTCGTTGGGCTGATCCGCGGCGAGCACGTCCGCGACGGCGCAGTCGTTCTCGACGTTGGAATCAATCCGGTGACCGACGAAGCGACCGGAAAGGTACACATGGTCGGAGACGTCGACTTCACCACCGTTGCGGCTAAGGCTCGGGCGATCACACCGGTGCCGGGCGGTGTTGGTCCGGTTACCGATGTATGGCTGATGCGCAACACCGCTGCGGCCGCGGCTGGCAGTCTACGATCGACCTCGGGCTGCTAAGAGTTAAAGATGAGCCAAGCTTTCAAGCGGTCAGCTGCGAGTGCTTCCAATCGACAACATCAGCAGCTCCGAGTCCTTGGTGAGGACACGTCATCGAAGTCACAGATCTGGCGTCAGACAATCTCCTCGCGATCAAACAACTGCACCTGGACCGTTGATAATCGTGCTGAGAATCATGAATTAACGATGTCCGTGGCACTACTCGGGGGCGCGACACCACAGCACGCCCCTATCGCTCTAGTTCGATTCAGCTAATCTGAAGCCCCGTGGCGATCGTCGATACGTCCAAATGGCACCTACGCCGGCGGCTGGCCGCGGCGCGGCGGGCGGTGCCCGCGGCAGTGCGGGAGGCGGAAGCTACAGCCCTCGCAGAGGCGCTAATAAGGGCACCGCTACTGCCAGGGTTGCCCGGCACCGTCTGCGCGTACTGGCCAGTTCGCGGCGAGCCGGGTTCGCCGGAATTGCTTGACGGTTTGGTGCGCTGCGGATGCCGGGTCCTTCTGCCTATCGTCGCTCTGCCCCTAGATTGGGCGGAGTACACAGGTCCGCAGTCGTTACGCGCTGGGCCGCTGGGGCTGCTGGAGCCGATTGGGCCACGACTGGGCTGTACAGCCATCGCTTGTGCGAGCCTAGTACTCGTGCCGGCGCTAGCCGTCGACCGGAACGGAATCCGCCTCGGCCGCGGCGGTGGCCACTACGACCGGACACTGCCCTTAGCCACGCCGGGTACTCCGCTGGTGGCCATTGTCCGTGACGAGGAGGTAGTTCCCTCGTTACCGGTGGAGCCACACGACGTTCCAGTCACAGCGGCACTGACCCCTGGACGCGGTCTTTTACCCTTGGGCAAATCTTGAACCGCGCTTTTTATCCTATTAGGGCTTAGTGGCACCAATGACGTAAGGTTGCTAATCGGCAACTTCAAGAACGGCAAGAGTAACTCGTTTCACGGCGACGCTCTCCGAAAAAGAGCAGTAGCGCACCTGCGGCTTGGAACAGCCCAATCTATGCTCACATTCGGGATATGTCATTTGCCACTGACGGACAGCTATACTGGTCGATGATACAGGCCAGTTGCCTCGTCCAACCCCACCAGGCTTCTTAAAGAGCGCAATTACACGAATATCACAAGTAGCTGAGCGGCAATCATTTATGCGACCACCTCATGAGCCGCTAATTGCAGCCACCGCACGTGCCGCCGTGTCAGCAGCTTGGGCGGTACGTTCAGCAAGATCGCTGTCGAGGTTGCCTCCTGGTGCGGGTTGTTTGGCGGCAAGGCGGTCTAGGAATTCGGTGACGGGGCAGTCCAGGAGGGATGCGTTGTGGTGGACGGTCATGACAGGCCGATGATTTGGCCGTGGGTGTCGATGTCGA
>Ga0213875_10001568_pt1 | contig 14636 bp, 18 predicted proteins | sample BarmaccomBMRX_R8_FD_160105 | JGI IMG/M metagenome (GOLD analysis project Ga0213875, IMG submission 160105) | Root-associated microbial communities from Barbacenia macrantha in rupestrian grasslands, the National Park of Serra do Cipo, Brazil - RX_R8 | ecosystem: Host-associated > Plants > Roots... | reverse complement strand
CCTGCCTTTGCTGCGCCCGTATATCGATGTTTCAATCCACGCGCCCACGCGGGGCGCGACCCGATTCCCTGCCTTTGCTGCGCCCGTATATCGATGTTTCAATCCACGCGCCCACGCGGGGCGCGACCCGATTCCCTGCCTTTGCTGCGCCCGTATATCGATGTTTCAATCCACGCGCCCACGCGGGGCGCGACCCGATTCCCTGCCTTTGCTGCGCCCGTATATCGATGTTTCAATCCACGCGCCCACGCGGGGCGCGACGCCGTGAAAGCGGCGCAATCCGAGACCCCAACAGTTTCAATCCACGCGCCCACGCGGGGCGCGACGCCATAATGATGCAGCGTTTGACTACGTGCGTGTTTCAATCCACGCGCCCACGCGGGGCGCGACATGGCTCAGGCAGCGCAGGCGGCCCAATTACCCTTGTTTCAATCCACGCGCCCACGCGGGGCGCGACGGCCCGGCGATAAGTCATTGATCAGCCGAGCCGCATATACCATTTAGCGCGAATTGTTATGAATCTTCGCACAAGAGCTTCGTTCCGGGGGTTGTGGATTCCCGTAAGTCACGCGCACCCCGCGGGTTGCGCGCAGCGCGAAACTGCCGGGCGGGTTATGAGCGCTTGGGGTTCGCGCGTCAGAAGATAAGTGGGCCCTGTGGATCGTATGACTCCTTTGCCCCTACGTGCTCGACTCGGTTTTTCCAATTGTCTCCCAAGAAGTAGAAACGTAAACTGTCGCCTTCGGCGTCGATCTCGCTGACGAGTTCCTGCCGAAGGCGAATCCATTGGGCTGCGTCTACCAGACATTCGAACACGGACTTCTGCACTCGCTGCCCCTTGCCCTCACACACGCGAGCAACGCGGCGGAGGCGGCGCCGACCCGCCTCGGTTTCTGTATTGACGTCGTATGCCACCACCACCAACATCATGGCTCGGGATCACCTCACTTCCAGAAAAAACAAGGATAGCCGTCCAGATCCCCGCGGATGAAACGTGCGAGGAGGGTGGCTTGCAAATGAGGAGTGAGCCCGAAGGCAACCCGCTCGCCGAGAAAAGGGTGCTGTATTTCCTCCCGCTTGCGTTCCTGGTAGGCCACGAGCACCTGCTTGCGCGTGGCATCGTCCATCACGACCGCGCCTGACTCGCTGGTCTGGAACCCGCTGCCCCGCAGCTGTTTGCGATTGATCAGGGAGAGCGCGAGACGCTCAGCGATGACCGGCCTCAATTCCTCCAGCAAATCAAGCGCGAGGCTGGGACGGCCGGGGCGATCGCGGTGAAGGTAGCCAACGGCCGGATCGAGCCCGACCCCTTCGAGCGCAGCCGCGATGTCGTGGACAAGGAGAGTGTAGACGAACGACAGCAGGGCGTTGACGTTGTCGAGTGGCGGCCGGCGACTTCGCTCCTTGAAGAAGAACTCGTCTTTTGAAGCGGTAATCAGATGATCGAAGACTGAGAAATAGGTCCGGGCGGCATCCCCCTCATGGCCCCGTATTTCGTCCACAGTTGTTGCGGAGGACACTTCTTCGATGATGCGACCCAGGCGGCGTACCGCGAATTCCATCTGCTCAGTGCCCGGTCCGTCCGGCTTGTCGCGCAGCCCCCGCTGCACCACTACGCGGCAGTTCGCGATTTTCGCTAGCACTACCGTGCGCGCGATCGCCGCCGACTTGTCCGGTTGATCTGCCCAGCGGTACTGTTCCCGCCGCAGAAGAACGTTTCCGCTGACCGGTCCCTGCACACGCGCGAGGAATCGTCCGTTTTCCGAAAAGAATGCCAGAGCGACGCCGCGCTCTCCGCAAAACCCCATCAGGAAGGGACTGCAGGCGACGCGTCCGAAGCAGACGATACATCCGAGAGTGTGGATGGGCACTCGGAGCTTTGTCTCCCGGTCTACTTCGACGACAACCGCCTCTCCCTCCTTCGACAGATAGGCGCCTTGCGTGGTCACGTAGAGCGTCTTCAGCAGTTGCTTCAAGCGACTTCTCCCGACCGAAGTGCGTTGCTCACGTAGCGGGCGACTGCCGCGGGTTTTCGTGGAAGAGCAGGCATGCACCTCGCGCTAAGACTGCAGTTGGCACATTTAGGCTCGTAGACCGGCGGCGGCGTGGCGCGGCTTTCGAAGAGCCGGTGCATTTGTTCCGCCAGCCATTCGGTCTGAGCGCGCAGGGCCGGGTCGAAAGCGACCGGGGTGCGCCGCCGTTTTTCACCATAGAACAGTGCGCCGAAGGTTATGCGGGCCCCAAACATCTCCTCCAGGCATAATGCCTGGGCGCAGAGTTGGACCTCGTCCCACGCTTCTTTCTTGGGGCGGCCCCGCTTGTACTCGACTGGAAACGGGTACCAATGCCCGTCGCGGCCTGGGATCTTTATGGCGCCTGTGTCTTCCGGGGTTGTACGGCGGAACTCGCAGACGTCCATCTGACCGGCAAGGCCGAGGCGCAGTGAGCGCACGCGCAGCCCGCGCGCGGTCACCACGTCCGGTCTAGTCTCGGTTGCGGCTTCGTGGGCGCGATCGTGCAGAACGCGCCCTTCCTCGGTGAGCCGGTTTTCCTCCCACTGCTGTTCGATGTGGATGAGAGCCCATTGCCGTTCGCAGAACAAGAGGTGTTGAAGCCCGGAAAGCGGGAGAAGGTTTTCTTCAGTGAACATCGTCGTTAGGCGGAACGATCCAACGGAATGCTACGCCTTCCGGGGTTGCGGGCGTTTGTGTCACCTTGTATTTAGCGAACGATCGCGGCGACTCCGGGCCTTCGATCTGAATCAGGTCGAACAGCTTATGCGAGGGCGCATTCCCAAGCGGCGCTTCGTGCTCAAACACCCCTAAACCACGAACGGCCATTTCGCCCCGCGCGGCTGAACGGTCATTGTCGAACATATGTTCAATCGCTTGCAGCAGCAGTTCATAGTCGGTTTGGCTAAATCCGGTTTCTTTGGCGAGGAACGGCGATAGGAAGCCGTGCGCGCGATACAGGGCATAGGGCACGGTGTACTTCCGCCCCATTTGGCCGCTTGCGGCTTTTTCGTCGTCGGCTGATCCGGCGCGGCCCGTGTCGTCGGGGTTCGTGAGAGCAACACGTGTGATGGCGTGCTCCATGGCGAGGATGCGCGATTGGGATCGACCGAAACTGAGCTGGACCGGGCCTCGCACTTGTCCACAGTTCCAGAGCTTCTGCTCCTTCCTTTGTGTCTTCGCCTTTGCTCCCGAGCCCGCGTTGGCCTCCGATTCGTCCGATGCTGCCTTCCCGGTCGTCATGACCGCGCCGAAGGCGCGAACGTCGAAGTAGTTTGCGCACATCCACTCGCGAGCTTTTTCGTTCGGACCCTTGCTATCCGGTTCCGCGTTGAGTGCCTTGTAGGCTTTTCGTTGCTCGACGGCAAGGATGCCTCGTTCCTTGACGTAGATGTCATTCGGCGGCTCATATCCTTTCGTCAGAGCGACAAAGTTGCGGATCTTTCGTTTCAGGCAAACGTCGGTGACGAATCCGCATCCGTTTTCCGGGTCTACCCGCGGCGCATTGCCGGCGTCCGGGTCTCCATTGGGGTTGCCGTCCTTCACATCGAACAGCAAGACAAATTCAACTCTCTTCTCGAAACTCATTCTTCTTCTCCTGAGGCTTGGGCCTTTCCGCTTTCTCCTCGATTTTCATCTGCGGCTTCGCGCTTCTTAAAAAAATCCTGCCGTTGATGGTAATAGCCGAGCCCGAATTGCCCCTGCTCTTCGAGCCGGAGAGTGGATGGCATGGGCGCGGCTATCCCGTCGACAACTTCGCCGAGCAGCTTCTGGAAGTAGGTGTCGCGGTGCTGCTCGAGCTTGGCCAAATGGTGCTGAGTCAATGCCAACAAAGTGGGAAATACTACTGCCGGTCTTGTGCTCGCCGACCCGTAGTATCGGTCGACGATAGTCTTGTTCGGATTGTTCTGTGCTTCCGACTGCACTCGCTCGAGTACAGCCAGGAGTCGCCCGAGACGGTATCCTGCGTCCGAGTTTTCTTTGTCTAATGCCACGCTGATGCTCCTTGTTGATTCGTTTCTGGTCAGATATCCGCGCACGAGCGCTGCCCGCTCGCGCGTTACGCTTTGTTCTGCGATGCATCTGGCGACCGCTCGCGCCAGCAGTGTACGCGGGAACGGAAGCTTGAAAACGATTGCTTCGAATACGTCGGCCATGAGTCCTGGCGGGAGATTCTCGCGTTTGCCCTGAAGAACGATGCTCTGCATCAGCCGCCAAAGCGGTAGAGGCTGCGGCGGTTCGATCGCTATGGACTCGAACCAGGCACGCAGGCTTGCTTCTACTTCGGCGACGGTTCCTGTGTGCATGCCCCGCAGGATGGCGCGTCCTTGCGCGCCGGAAAGGATCAGGCAGTAGAAGCGGTTCTGTGGTGAAGTTGGCATGTACCCCGTGTGCGGGGATGTGAACAGGGCTTTCATGCTTTCCTCAGTTGGGGCATCGAAATAGTCTGCAAACAGACTCACGACCGGCGATGGCTCGGAAGACCAAAAAATCGCCGTCGTGTCTGCGGAAAGGCGGACGAATTGTTTGGGCAACGACGCGGACGGATTTGTGGGGTCCGGGTAGCGTTCGCTTAAGAGACGCTTCAGGGCAGTTGTATAAGCGTCGGCGCAACGACCGCATACGGGAGCGTTTTGGTGTCGCTCAAGGTCGAACGACCAAAAGGCTGGCTCATTAAAATTTACAAGCGGGATTCCCCCGCTGCTTGCTCCGGGGATCTGCACTCTAGGATGTTTGTCCACGGGTGTAGCGTTGGTGCCGCACACGATGCATTGCGTGTTGCCGTTCTGCACCGTTCGCGTTGAGGCGAAGTAATTCCGCGCCGCGTCCGAATCGTGGATAAGGCGCCCTTTGTACTCGAAAGCCAGGAGTGCTTTGGACGGGTAATCCTCCCCAGAAAGCGCCGCAGCTGCGCGGGCTCGCTCGGACTCGTTTCCCAGGAAGGCGGCAAGCGCGATCATAGCCGGCTCCTCAGCTTCAGTTGCGGCGCTCTGTACGCGTTCTTGAAATCGGGCTACGCGTCTGGCGAGGTCCTCGGCGTTGCGCTCACCGTTGGGGTCGAAGCCCAAGACGAATTCAGAATTGTCGACGAGGAAGTCGGGGGGTGGGTTCGTTCCGGACCTCGGTGATCGCCGCGGAACCTGCATCGTTTTGCCGCGCGCCCTCTTGCCAGAGTCCGAACTCGTGGTCGAAACGAATCCCAGAAACTTGCCGCCATCGTCGATAGAAAAAATCCCGGCGACTGGTTCCGGTTCGTAGTCGGGGTCGGCTAGAAGCTGCTCGCGGCGTGCCAGGTCGCAGAGACTTTCGAGGATCACGCGGCGGCCTCCCAGCGTGGCACTTCAATCACGCCGTGTTGCAGGCCGGCGCGAAAGAAGACTGGCTCATTCTTCTCCGGGCCGAAGCGGATATCGTGCAGCATGAGGCCGAGCTCCCTTGTCTGGTCGGCGAGCGGCGGAGGATCGCCTGTGTACGGCTCGACGCTGGCTGGAAATTCCCTGCAACCGAGATACGGTTGCATATGGAATTGCCCCCGCTCTAGGCGGCGCCGGAACATTTCATCAAACTTGCGCGGATTGTCGCCCGAGCCGCACTGGGCGGTCATCTGGAACTCCGCTTCGACGGCGTAGTCGACGTCACGCAGCGCTAGGGTGTTGCGTTGCGCCCGATCGTCATCGGCGAAGTAGTCCGAGGGCGATCCGCGACGAGATGCCGTCAGAATGTTCGAGACGGAGGCGCGCTTGGTCACCTCGTTGCGTTTTATCTGGATGAAGCGCGGCGGCGCCAGCAGCATGATCCTGCGTATGTGCCAAAAAATCGCCGGCTTCCATAGGATGGCCTCGAAGACCCCGCGTGCGGCCGAGGGCGTGATGACCTCGTAAGAGAGTCTTTCCGTCTTGAATTCCGGGCGTGTAAAACAGGCTAGGGGGCCACGGATACGGGCCTGATAAGCATTCGACAAATACATACCTCCTGGTGTTGCATTATGCATCAAGGAGGGATAACCGTGCTTACGCGATCAGATACTCGGGCTCCATCTTCGGCTCGCCCTTCCATCCAAAGCCCCAGTGGTCGTCGTAGACCTTGAAACCCGGCACGACAGCCCAGAACGTATCTGCTATCCGTTCCAGAGCGCCTGCGTTCCGCAGCCTGGTGATCTCCTGCGGATAAAGAGTGACTAGATATTGCTGGAGCCGGCGCATGCCGAGCCTGGTGACGCCGTAGCGGCGGATCGCTTCGACTAGCTCCAGCCAGTCGTCATATTGAGCGACCACGGGTTCGCCGACGTCCTGGATCATTCGAAACAGGCCCGCAACAGTTTTGAACTTCTGAAATCTCTCCTCAGTTAGGACGGCGTGCGGGTCCTGATCCGACTTGCTGTATAGCCGAACGAAGTATTCGCGGAAAGTTTCTGGGGATTTCAGGTTGAGCGAACCTTCGGCTTGCATCAGCCGTGCGGTCTGAAGTCCCGTGCGCAGTACACCTTTGGGCGGCAGCGTGGGAGCGTTGAATACGTGCAGCCGTCCCTTGCCCTTCCCTTCACGATTGCAGCGCCCTGCTGCTTGCGCCAGCGAGTCGGCGCCTGCGAACGCCCGAAAGACTTCTGGGAAGTCTATGTCAACACCGGCCTCCACTAATTGGGTCGCTACCAGCTTGCAGGGTTCGCCGTTTTCAAGACGTCGCTTCGCTTCGGCCAGGATCTTGGATCGGTGTCGGGCGCACATGCGCGCGGAAAGGTGAAGGCAGCCGTCGCCGACCAGCTGAGCCAGTTGCTGCGCGTCGTCGCGGCGATGGACAATGGTCAGCACTTGATCGTGAGTTTGCAATTCGGCCGCCAGGTCTTCCCAGGCGATCGGCTGATCGGTCGAGGGCGGAACGATTTCGCAGCGGTTAGCCACCACCGCAAATTCACATGCAGGATCCGGAATGATTTCGCGGGCGCCTGGAGTAAGTTCCGGCTGTGTTGCCGTGCATAACACCACGGTGGTCCCGTAGTGTTCGGTCAGCTCACGCAAAACGTGCCGAACGGCTTCGAGAAGGTGCACTGGAAAGGTCTGGACCTCATCAAAGAGGACGACCGAGCGTGCGATCCTATGCAGCTTGCGGCAGCGCGAGGTGCGGTTGGCATACAGACTTTCGAAGAACTGAACACTGGTCGTCACAACCACCGGAGCGTCCCAATTCTCCGAAGCCAGGCGATTTTGGCGAGTTTCATCGTCGGGGTCTACGTTCGTGTGATGCTCGATCACGGCGTCTTCGCCGAGAGCATCTCGGTATTGTTGGGCGGTTTGCTCGATGATGCTGGTATAGGGAATGAGGACGATGACGCGCTCGAGTCCATGCCGGACGGCATGATCCAGGGCAAAAGCGAGAGAGGAGAGCGTTTTGCCTCCGCCGGTGGGAACGGTCAACGTGAACGCTCCTGGTGGGAACGCGGCCGCACGCCTGCATGCTTCGAGAACTCGTGCTCGCATCTGATTTACAGGTGTTGGGTCCGCCAAGCGCGTCTTGCTGGTCAGGAATGTATCGAGTTTGCGTTTCAGTTCGTCGAGGCTCGGCCGGGGAAAATCGCGCTCGCCGCCGCCTCGGTAGAACTTTTCTGTATCGAGAAAATCGGCATCCACGAGCGCCGAGAAGAGGAACCGCACCCACATCGAGGACTGAAGCGGATCGGCGGTACTGAGCTGCGGAGGGGGCGCCGGAATGGGCCAGTCTTCGATTGAGCGGGGCAGGCCGCCAGCGCGGGCTTCGGCCAAAAGCGGTTGCTTGCTGTTCAGTCGGCTCTTGAGGGCTTCTGCGTCCGATAACCCGCCGTGATGGCCGGCGATAACGAAGGCGAGTGGCGCCGCGTTCCGCAAGCGTGCAAGAAGCGCGCCTACGCTCGAGTGATCCGGTCCCTTGATGTGGGCCTCGGGATCCGTTTTGAGGTACCGCTGAAAGGCAGATTGATACTTCCCGGCGTCATGCCAGAGGCCCGCGAGTTTGCCCCATCCCGGGGCAAATGAATGCGCAAATCTCTCGGCCAAATCGCCAACCGCCGTTAGATGGTCTTCGAGTGGTTGCCATTCCTCGATCGGCCTGTCGCGAAGGCTATGGGCATAGCAGTGCACGGTTGAGGACTATCGTAACTTCCGAAAAGGTGGGAGAGAGACATATACTCGCCTCTTTAGGCGGACAACTCCAAATTCCGCGTAGACGACTCAGTGGCTGAGGCCTACTCGTGCAATGCCGATTCCTCTAAACGGTAACCGAAGAGGTCTCGCAAAACGATGTCCCCGCTCCTGCGAAGAGGTCGAAAACGAATTGGCCGTACTGATCAGAAATCTGGACATTCAGAAGCTCGTATCCGAATGGCCGACACTCTCGACATTTTGTAGCTGGGCGTGATCCCGAGCCCACATTGTTTTCCGTTCCTTATTTCGTGACTGAGCAGGAGTACCTTGCTGTTTGACGTGAACCCATGCTCCGGTCCCGAATCAGCGGCCTCTGGAGAGTGTAAGCCTGATACGGAACGGCGAGTCCCGTTGAGACCGGAGATCTTCCCGTAGCGGAGAAACCAAGCCTCCCGTTAAGACGTAATATCGGTAGCGGCAAGCGTGAATCCGTTCAATTGACTGCTCAGGTATCTTGCGGTGGCACATGTTCGGGCGAAGGAGGAAGTACGCGATTCTTCTCGGAGGCGCGGGCGACACTGGAGCCATGGACACCAGGCCGAACGGACCAGAATCGCAGGAAGCTGCCGTCCCGCCCGAACCACTCGATCCGAACGAGAGCGCTCGTCTCCAAGATCAAATTCGAGGCCAAACGACAGAGCATGCCGATCCGCCCCGATTGGAGGACGAAGGGCAGTCAGGCGGATAAGTCTGTGCTGCCCGAAGTAAGAGGTATCCAGGTAAACGGAGAGACTCGGTGCGCTCATTACCACACGCGGCGCGACATCATTGCGATCAAGATGAGGTGCTGCGGCGCGTACTATGCCTGCAAAGACTGCCATAAAGCGCTGGCTGGTCATGAGATTGAGGTTTGGCCCCGGTGCCAGAGGATCGAACAAGCGGTACTTTGCGGACACTGTTGCACAGAATTGACGATCGACGAGTATCTAGCTAGCCACAACCGCTGTCCGATATGCAGTGCGGAATTCAATCCCGAGTGCGCGCAGCATTACCGCTTCTATTTCGAATAGGCGGCTCCGTGTGGGAAGAGCGGGATGACGACCCCCGATTCATCACCCCTACGAGGAGCACAGGTCGGGATGGTCGGCCTGTCAGCTCGCCTTGAGTACCCTATCGGCTCCTTCGCGACCTTTCTGAACGCTTCTGACGATGGCTAGGAGTTGGTCTCTCGTGAACGGCTTAGACAGATAATCATCCATTCCAGCTTTGAGGCACTCTTCTCGTACTTGATCTACCACGTCTGCTGTCACCGCCACAATAACAGGCTGAGGTTGCGGCAACTCTCTGATCCGGCGCGTGGCTTCCCAGCCGTCCATCACCGGCATTTGCAGATCCATCAGGATGAGATCGTATGGTTCCGAGCGCTGTACCTTCACCGCCTGGTCACGGTGGGAAGCCACATCGACTTTGAATCCGGCTTCTCGCAAAATGATGCCGATGACCTTTTGATTGATCGCGTTGTCTTCCACCACGAGAATACGGAAGGAGCAGCGGCTTGCTGTGAATGCAGCGTGCACAATACACCTTATTCGCTTATCGACTCGCAGGTTTGCATTCTGAGGCCTGGCCTGTACATATTTCGCTAAGACATCAACCGCCAAGACGCTGGGCGGCAAATGGCTCCCGTTTGCCAGCATCGTCGAGTGGATCTTACCTCTTTAAGGCAGGGACGCAAACGCCGCACCGACGCATGACAGCGCGATCCTCACATGTCGGCTTTGGCAACGGTATTGACGTGAAGCAGAGCGCCAAGACGGCCGAGCCTGCTATGAGGAATTCCCGTTTTTGCTTCAGTATGAGCGGCATGAGCTGACTCCTTCTTGTCTCGTCGAATAAGTTCCCTCGACCTGCGGATGCCTATTTCTAGAGCCGACGCTCATGAAAGTGGCGGAACTTAATGCCCCAGGTATATACGAGCAGCGTAAGCATATACTTACGCCTCGATATTGTCAATATCAGGAAACAGTTACTAAGACCAGTGTCCGGTCGAGAGCTTCGATCGAGGTTAGATGCGAGTTAAGAGTACCAGTACGCGGCCACTCGGAAATCATATGCCGGTTATGGAACGATAAATCCAGCGTGTCTTACGCGCCAAGTCCCGAATACTCCAGCGAGTGAGTTCAGTACCATCGCTTGGTGTTTATGAAGGCAACCGTCAGCTTGCGTCGCTCACTGGTGCGAGACGGCACCCTTCGTTCGAGCACGTAAATTCGATGGTCCAGAAGATTCCCTTTTCCTCATCGAGAGTCCTAGGCGACAAGTAAAGCGCCTGTGCCAATTCACACATATGCCCTTCCGGCTCGTCGATCCGAACTGCCGCCGCTATCGGATCGAGTTCGGGACAACGTTCCCCGCCCAGAACGGCACGAAAAAACTCCAGGGCTGAGTCCCGACCGCGCCTGCGGGCTGGAATCGTAGACGTGGAGCCGTCTGCAAAATGCAAGGTGATCGGTTCACTGGTCCAGCACCGCTCCAGTACCTCTAAACGCCGATGCATGGCCGTGTGCCGTTGCTTCATCCGTATCCCCTAAAGGCCGTGGAACTTGCGGATCGTCCTCATCCTCTGCTCCCAGTTGATCGACTGGGCGGCAAAGGCACTGCCGCAACCGCGGCTCGGAAGATACGGTGCGTCTCGAGTTCCGGTTCCGTCAACGGGCGGCCGGCCGCTTCCGCCTGCAGAACCATCCCTAAAGCCTCCAGCGTTTCATCCGACAGGCTTTGCAGCGCAAGGCGCACGCGCTCGGACTCGGGATCTTCCGGTTGAACCAGCGGAGAACGCGTTCCAGTTTCTGGATTCTGGTTTGTATCCGCATGCGGATGCGATTACTTACTCTCCTGCTGCATCGTTCGCTCCAAAGCCGCCACACGCACCTCGATATCTTCGATTTCGATCGCCTTCATGGTGTGATCCAAGACGCAGTCAGCGGCACGCACTCGGCTGGAAGCGGGAGCACTCGGATCGACCATCACCTTCAACAGCGTGGAGACCGCCGCGCTAGACGCATGCTGTAAACGGGCGATCGACTGTCCGAAAGCGGCGCGGCCCCCCTCCCGATAGGCGTCCTGAAACTCCGGGTGTCTCAACCACCGCAGCAGGGTTTGGTGGCCGATGCCCGCCGCGCGCGCAGCTTCCGCCACGTTCCGCTGCGTCATGAGCGCGGCGATGGCCTCTTCCTCTTACGCGTGAATTTAGAAGCCGGAGTGATCATTCGAACTCAACCGAACTCACATTCGCCTCCCCTTCTGCAAATCTTTGAAAATCTGCACAATCTGCTTGCCTGTGTTCGGAACCAGAGCGATGGATGTCCTGACGCGGAAAGGAGACCGCGAATTATGATCTTCACAATCAGCCAAGACAACCACATCACCGTGCTGGACACCATCGCCGAAGCAGAAACGGCAGCCCCATACGGAGCACTTCACGAGTCCCGAAGAACTGATAGAGCTCGCATCGAACTGGCCGACATCGCGCCTGGTCGACATCTGGAACAATCTGCCGGGCGTGACGCCGGTCAAGAAGTTCACGGATCGCAAAACGGGAGTGGGCCGAATCTGGAAAGGCCTTCAGGAGCTGGCGCCCGCGGCGGATGCAGCGAACGAGACGCCCGTCGAACTGGTGAGCGAGCCTGAAGAATCCGGCGACGAAATGCCTGCGATGGACCGGCAGGAACCGCCTTCCCTTGTCGCCGAACAGGACGCGCCCGCTGCGCCAGAAACGCGCGACGTGGCAACCTCCGAGGCGACTCCTACCGAGGAGCCAACCCCGACGAAACGGGCGCGGAACGCCGCACCGCGTGAGGGAAGCAAGACGATGATTATCCTGGATCTGCTGAAGCGCGAAGTCGGGGCTACTCTGCAGGAGCCTATGGACGCCACCAGCTGGCAGAAGCATTCCGTGCGCGGATTCCCCGCCTGCACAGTCGGCAAGAAGATGAAGCTGACGCTTGCCTCTACGAAGAAGGAGGACGGCACCCGGGTCTACTCGCTGCCGGCTTCCTAGATCTTCACGACGCATGTTCCGGCCGCTCGGGCTTCGGCTCAGGGCGGCTTTTCTACTTTGTGCTCTTAAGTTCATGCCGCCACCTTGCCCCGCTCTCGTGCAATGGCTTCGAAGGTTCGCCCATCTCCCTCCAACCCAGCCTGCTTACCCGTATATTCCTGCCACCGTTGCACAATGCAATCGGCATAGACAGGATCGATCTCCATCAGACGTGCCTTCCGACCGCGCCGCTCACACGCGATGAGCGTTGAACCAGAACCTCCGAACAGATCCGCGACTAGATCGCCGGCCTTGCTGCTGTTGACGAGAGCACGCTCGACGAGTTCCACCGGCTTCGCCGAAGGATGAATCCGGTTCGCTGCAGGCTTTTTCTCCTGCCATAAGGTCGATTGCGATTTGTCACCGTACCAGGGATCCTTCTGCCCGGCTACGTGCGCGGAGAAGATGGGCTCGTGCTGAAACTTGTAACGTCCGAAGCCCCAGGCGAAGGTATTTTTCGCCCAGACGATCTGGCAGCGAACTTCGAATCCTGCCCTTCTAACGCGTTTTGAAATTCGCGCTGCCAGGACGAGGAATGGCAGACATACATTGACGCGCCCGACTTTACGGATCGTCTATATGCATCGAAAGCACTGAAGAGGAACTGCTGAAACTGCTCCGCCGTCATCCGATCGCCGCGGATCTTCAGCCGGTCCTCCGTGTAGCCTTCGTAATCGACGTTATACGGAGGGTCCGTAAAGACCAAGTGGACAGTGTCACCCGACAGCAATCGTTCTACATCCGCCGGGACCGTGCTGTCTCCGCACAGCAGGCGATGCTCACCCAGTCTCCAAAGATCACCTGGAACGCTCGTCGCCACCTTCGCCAGTTCGGGAACGGCATCTTCGTCCGTGAGCCCCTCAGCGGCATCTTGCGCCGCGAGGAGCGGGCGAGTTCGTCGTCTTCGAAACCGAGCAACGCCACGTTGAATTCGTCCTCTTCGAGCGCTTTCAGTTCCACCTGCAACAACTCGTCGTCCCAACCTGCATTCAGGGCAAGCCGGTTGTCGGCGATTACAAAGGCTCGCTTCTGCGTTTCGCTGAGGTGGTCGAGAACGATAACGGGAACTTCCGCCAGGTTCAGTTTGCGCGCGGCGAGCAGCCGGCCATGACCCGCGATCACGCCAGCCTTGGAATCCACAAGAATGGCATTATTGAAGCCGAATTCCGCGATACTTCCGGCGATCTGTGCAACCTGCGCATCGGAGTGTGTGCGCGGATCGCGCGCGTACGGAATCAGCTTATCGATAGGCCAAGACTCGATTTTGTGTGCGGCTTCCTGCACTTACACTTTCCCCTTTTGTTGCTCCCCCTACATGGCAATGGGGATTTTCATTCGTCAACAGAAAACTAGGAGCCTACGGATCGTGTCGGGTTTTTGTCAGGCGTGTCGGGTTGAATATCGGGAATTCTTGAGCACCCGACAAACGTGAACGGAATCGAATCGAGAGCTTAGAAACAAATTGTCAGGAATGTCGGCTTTTTCCCAACAGGAGAGAGCGCCGGAGAACTCACTCGTGAACGAGAACCGTTAAAGCGAGATCTCGAAACCTGCCCCTCTTCTTCTGAAGTCCAAGAGGCAGTTCCTAGAACATTTGGGGTTGTAAGTGTTTGAAACGGTGGTTCTAGCTCATTAATGGGGGCAGCCCCAGCTTCTGGCTGATAAAACATCATTGTGAGGAAACGTTTTGATCAGATCAGAAGCGATATTGGGCTTGCCCGAATACGAGATTACCGCGCTGGAAGAAGTGGCGGGAGAAGTACGGATCACAGTGCGGTTTGTGGGGCGTGTTCTATGCCCGCACTGTGGGGGAGAGAAGCTGAGGCCAAAGGACCGGCGCATCCGCCGACCGCGGCACGAAAGCTGGGGCGTACGGCATTGTGTGCTGGAATTGGAGACGCGCAAATGGGTGTGCCGGGACTGCGGCCGCAGCTTTTGGCAGCGCTTTCCTGGTATCCTCCCGCGCCAGCGATCCACCGAGCCCTTCCGGCGCTCGGTGTGCCAGAAACATTTCGACGGCATCAGTCGCAGCCGCTTGGGCCAGCGCGAACGCATTTCCAGCGCCACCGTGGAGCGCTGGTTCGGGGCGTACCTGCGGTTACGGTCTGGCGAGCGGGTCCACGAATGTCCCCGCATTCTGGGTATTGACGAACATTTCTTCACGCGCCGACGCGGGTACGCCACCACGTTCTGCGATCTGCGGAATCACAAAGTATACGATGTGGTGCTCGGCCGTAGCGAGACGGCGCTGGAGAGCTATTTGGATCGGCTCGAAGGCAAGCATCTGGTCGAGGTGGTGTGCATGGATCTGGCGGCCGGCTATCGGTCGCTGGTGCGCAAACACTTTCCGCAGGCGCGCATCGTGGCCGACCGCTTCCATGTCATCCGCACCGTAAACCATCATTTCCTGGC
>Ga0213875_10001566_pt1 | contig 14646 bp, 12 predicted proteins | sample BarmaccomBMRX_R8_FD_160105 | JGI IMG/M metagenome (GOLD analysis project Ga0213875, IMG submission 160105) | Root-associated microbial communities from Barbacenia macrantha in rupestrian grasslands, the National Park of Serra do Cipo, Brazil - RX_R8 | ecosystem: Host-associated > Plants > Roots... | reverse complement strand
GCAGCGCGGGTGGAACGCGCACCCGGACGGGATCGACCGCAGGTCGGGTGGCGACCCGGCGATCCCGGTCATCGCCACCCGCTCGCCGTGCATGGGCGGGAACGAGTTCAGCAGCCCGTAGGTGTACGGATGGCGCGGCGCGCGGAACAGCGACTCCGAGCCGGCCCGCTCGACCAGCCGCCCGGCGTACATCACCGCGATCTCGTCGGCCAGCTCGATCAGCAGCGACAGGTCGTGGGTGATGAACAGGGCCGCGAAGCCGAGCTCGTCCCGCAGCCGGATCAGCTCTTCCAGGATTTCCCGCTGCGTCACCACGTCCAGCGCGGTGGTCGGCTCGTCCATGATGACGACCTGCGGCTCCAGCGCCAGCGCCATCGCGATCATGGCGCGCTGGCGCATGCCGCCCGACAGCTCGAACGGGTAGCTGGTCAGCCGGTCGCCGGTGATGCCGACCATCTCCAGCAGCTCGGTCGCCCGCTGCTGGCGGCCGCCCCGGTGCAGGTCGGGCCGGTGCGCTTTCAGCACGTCCTCGATCTGGTGCCCGATGGTGGCCACCGGGTTGAGCGCGTTGAGCGCGCTCTGCATGACCACCGAGACCTCCGACCAGCGGATCCGCTGCAGGTCACCCTCGTCCAGGTCGAGCAGGTCGGCGGTCCCGGTGACCGCGTCCGGCCTGCTCTGGGCGTTCGGCCGGGAGTGGAACAGCACCTCGCCGTCGGTGATCACGCCGGGCTCCCGCAGCAGCCGGGTGGCCGCGTAGGCCAGCGTCGACTTGCCGCTGCCGCTCTCCCCGGCCAGCCCCAGCACCTGGCCGCGGCGCAGGGTCAGGTTGGCGTCGACGACCGCGTGCACGCACGTCTCGCCCACCCCGTAGTCCACGCACAGGCCGCGGATCTCCAGCACCGGCTCGCCCCGGCCGCCCGCCGGCCCGCCGGCCGCGGTGCCGCCCGCGACCGGGTCGGCGCTCACCCCGGCGCTCACCGGGCCACCTTGGCCGGCCCGGCCGTGCTCGCGGTCGCCCGGATCGGCCGGTTACGCACCACCGGGGTCAGCCCCAGCTTGGGGTGCCGCGGCAGCCCCGCCTTGCGCATGCCCTTGCGGGACAGGCCCGCCGCCCGCAGCCGCGGGTTGATGAACTCGTCGACCCCGAAGTTCAGCAGGGCCAGCCCCATGCCGACCAGCGCGATACACAGGCCGGGTGGCACGAACCACCACCAGGCGCCGGTCAGCGGGGCGTTGCTGGACTGCGCCCAGTACAGCATCGTGCCCCAGTTCCAGACCGTGGTGCTGGTCACGCCCAGGTAGGCCAGCGCGATGTAGGTGCCGATCGCGTACAGCATGGTGAACAGGAACGACGAGGCGACGATGGCCAGCAGGTTCGGCAGCACCTCGAAGAACATGATCCGGATCCGGCTCTCGCCCACGATCCGGGCCGCCTCCACGAAATCCCGGCGCTTGACCGACATCGTCTGCGCCCGCAGCACCCGGGCCCCCCAGGCCCAGCCCGTGATGGAGATGATCACGCCGATCAGCAGCGTGTTCGACCGGCCCGCGGCCGGCAGGTAGCTGTCCAGCACGATCAGCAGCGGCAGCCCGGGGATGGCCAGGAACACGTTGGCGGCCAGCGATAGGCCCTCGTCGGCGCCGCCGCCCAGGTAACCGGCGGTGATGCCGATGATCACCGACAGCACGGTGGCCACCAGGCCGGCGATGAACCCGACCACCATGGTGGCCCGGGCCCCGTTGAGCAGCTGGGAGAAGATGTCGGCGCCCAGGTTGCTGGTGCCCAGCCAGTGCGCGGCCGAGGGGTGCAGGTTCTGGGCGAACGAGTTGTCGTTGGGGGAGTAGGGCGCCACCCAGGGCCCGATCAGCGTCAAGATCGCGAACACCACGATGATGATCAGGCCGGCGATGACCTTGGGCGAGCGCGGCAGCCGGATCGCCCGGCTGACCTTGCCCTTGACCGGCGCGGTAGGGGTCAGCTGCCCGGCGGGCAGTGGTGCCAGGTCGTCTGCGTGGACGGTCATGTGCCTCAGGCCTCCTGCCGGACGCGGGGGTCCAGGGCGACGTAGACGAAGTCGGCGATCAGGTTGGCGGCCAGCACGGTGAGCGTGATGACCAGGAAGATGCCCTGCAGCAGCGGGTAGTCCTGTTCGAGCACCGCCTGCAGCAGCAGGTTGCCGACGCCGGGGTAGTTGAACACCAGCTCGACCAGCAGCGCGCCCGACACCACGAGCCCGATCGCGAGCGAGAAGTTGGCCACGCTGGGCAGGATCGCGCTGCGGGCCGCGTAGGTGACGACCTTGCGGGTCGGCAGCCCCTTGGCCCGGGCGACCAGGACGAAGTCCTCGTCCATGGTGGTGACCATCATGTTGCGCATACCGAGCATCCAGCCCGCGATCGAGCTGAGCACGATCGTGAGGGCCGGCAGCTCCGCGTAGCGGATCACGCTGAAGATGAACGCACCGTTGAACCCGGGGGTCAGCCCCCGCTGGTAGTTGCCGAGGACCGGGAACCAGTGCAGGTCGCTGCCGAACACCAGCAGCAGCACGGTGCCCAGGAAGAAGTAGGGCACCGCCTGGAAGAACGTCGATACCGGCAGCAGGCTGTCCAGCCACGACCCGCGCCGCCAGCCGAGCGCGATGCCCAGCAGCGTGCCGAGCACGAAGCTGATCACGGTGGACACGCCCAGCAGCCCGATCGTCCACGGCAGGGTGCCGCCCAGCACGGTGCTGACCGGGGTGGACAGCGTGATCGACTGGCCCAGGTTGCCGTGGAACAGCTGGTCCCAGTAGTGCCCGTACTGCACCCACAGGCTCTCGTGCAGGCCCACTCCGAACTGCAGCTGGATGGCCTGCTGCATGGCCGGGGTGACCCGGCCCTGCAGTTTGCCGATCATCGTCTGGATCGGGTTGCCCGGCATCAGCCGGGGGAGCAGGAAGTTGACGGTGATGGCGACCCACGCCGTGATGACGTAGACCAGCAGCTTGCGGCCGAGCGCGATCATGACGCCGCCGCCTGGTCGCAGCCGCAGCTGCGGCGCCGGATCAGCGTGGTCGGGAGGACCACGTCGCGGTTGGCCGGGGTCTCGTGGTTGATCATCGAATAGAGCACCTCGAAGGCTGTCGCACCTAGTTCCCTGATGCGCTGGCGGACCGTGGTCAGCTGGGTCTGCAGATGCCGCGCCACCGGAATGTCGTCGAACCCGGTGATCGCCACGTCCTCGGGGACCCGCACCCCGTGCTGGTCCAGGGCGTAGAGCACACCGATGGCGGTCTGGTCGTTCGCGCACACGATCGCGCGCGGCATCCGCGTCCCCTCGTCGAGCAGGCGGTTGATCACCCGCGCGCCGCCCCCCGCGGTGTAGTCCCCCTGCCACTGGGTGCGGTCCAGCAGGGTGGCCCCCGCGCTGGCGACCTCGGCGGCCAGGGTGTCGAGCCGGGCGATGCTGTCGGGGCTGTCGATGTGACCGCCGATGTAGCTGATCGTCCGGTAACCGTGATCGTGCAGCAGATGGCGGGCCAGTTCCCGCATCCCGGCCGCGTTGTCGCTGCGCACGTTGGCGGTCAGCGGGGTGACCTCGGCGGCCATCGTCACCACCGGGATCTGGCGGCCCAGCCACTCCAGCTGGCTGGCGTCCAGCACCCGGTCGTGCACGATGATGCCGTCGCTCTTGCGGGCCAGGGCCAGCGTCCGGCCGCCCGGGTCGTGCTCGTCGAGGTCGACCGAGCGCACCAGGATGTCGAACCCGCGCCGCTGGGCGGCCTCGGCGATGCCCCGGTTGATCATGTCGGGGAACTGCAGGCTGTCTTCTTCGTCGGCGAACAGGTCCTCGGGATCGCGTGACGTCCACGGCAGCCGGATGATCACGCCCGCGACTTCCTTCAGCCGCACGCTCAGGGCCCGGGCCGCCCCGTCGGGCACGAACCCCAGCTCGGCCACGGCCTGCAGCACCCGGTCGCGGGTCTCCGGGCGCGGGTTGCGGCGCCCGTTCAGCACCCGCGAGACCGACGCGATCGACACCCCGGCCGCCCGGGCCACGTCGTAGATCGTCGGCGCCTGGCTCACCACCAGGTCGGCGGCGGGGGCGGCCGGGCCCGCGGGCGGGCCCGCGTCCACCGTCGTCTCCGCGTCCACCGGCCGGCTCCTTCCGGACGTGCCCGGCGCCTGTGCCGGACCCCGGCCCGGCAGCTTTGCCGGGCCGACCCGGCCTCGAAGCCGGGTCTCGCGCCAGTCAGCGGTAAGCGCTTACCGACGTGTCCTGAAGGTTACGTCTGTGCCTATACCTCCCTCAAGGGCTATCGCTGGGACCGTTACGGGAAAGTGACATACCGTTTTGACGCCACCACACCCGGCCACCCGGCCGCCCGGGCTGCTTTCCGGCCCCTCTCAAGATCACATTTTAAAAATGCTGGACGCGCTCCGGTGTCGCTGACCTGCACCTTTGTGGGACACCCGCGCGTCCAGCCGCATTCGCGCGGCCGCCGCCCGATCAACGCCCGGCCCGCCCCACTGCGGCGCGCACAACACGTCTCCGCGCCCGTTTCCCGGCCGGCGTCAGCGGCGCCGTCACATGTACGAAACATGAACAGGCCGCTGGCCTGACGCGTTACCGGCCGCGTAACAAACGGGAAATGAGCCGGAAACCCGTGTGTGGGACATATGGAGACGTTCCGAGAAAGACACCCGGAGCGGCCGGGGTGGGGCTCTATGGCCCCTTGGGGGAGACCCCTGGAAACCCGAATGGCCCTTCCAAGGTAGCCCCCTGGAGGCGCAGGGCAGTGATTCCATACGCATCATGGCTGAATGCCGGAGACAACTCCTGGCAGATGACAGCCGCCACGTTCGTCGGTTTGATGAGCATCCCCGCGCTGGCCGTTCTGTACGGCGGCCTGGTGCAGAAGAAATGGGTCATGAACACCGTGATGATGGTGTTCTGCACCTTCGGTCTGGTCCTGATCACGTGGGTGCTGTGGGCCTTCAAGATGGGCTTCGGTAACCACTGGATCGGGCAATTCGTCGGTATCCCCGGCACCGTACTTGGCCATAACGCTGAGCAGGGGCAAGCCAATGTCCCGTTGCTGAACGGGTTGATGCCGAAATTCCGGTTCCCGCAAGCGTCGTTGGTCTATTTCCAGTTTGTGTTCGCCGGGATCACGCCGATCCTGTTCATCGGCAGCGTGCTCGGCCGGATCAGCTTCAAGGTGTGGCTGATCTTCGTGCCGCTGTGGATCACGCTGGCCTACTCGGTGAACGCGTTCATGCTCTGGGGCGGCGGCTACTGGGCCCAGAAGGGTGCCCTCGACTTCAGTGGTGGTTACGTCATCCACCTCGCGGCCGGCACCTCCGGCTTCGTCGCCGCCGCGATCATCGGGCCCCGGCTCAAGCGCGACCGGGAACGAGCGGTGCCGAACAACCTGATGTTTGTTGCGGTTGGGGCCGGCATCCTGTGGCTGGGCTGGAACGGCTTCAACGGCGGTGACCCGTACTTCGCCAGCGCGGACGCGGCCGCGGCGGTCGTCAACACCAACGTGGCCACCGCGGTCGCGATGATGACCTGGGTCTTCATGGACATGGGGCTCAGCTCGGAGAAGAAGCCGACGTTCCTCGGCGCCCTCAACGGCATGATCTGCGGCCTGGTCGGCATCACCCCGGCGGCCGGTTACGTCAACGGGCTCGGCGCGATCCTGATCGGCTTCATCTGCTCGGCCATCGTCTGGGTGGCCTGGACCTACCTGCCCCGCTACGTGTGGCCGTTCAACAAGGTGGACGACGCCCTCGGGGTCGTCTACACCCACGGCATCGCCGGCTTGTTCGGCGGGTTGCTGACCGGGTGTCTGGCCGATCCGAACATGATCGAGTACCTCGGCCTCGGCAAGACCGCCTCGCTCAGCGGCGCGGGCCTGTTCTACGGCCACCCCAAGGAACTGGCCATCCAGGCCGGGGCGGCGCTGACCATCATCGTCTGGGACGCGCTGGTCACGTTTGTCATCCTGCGGGTGCTGGGCCTGTTCATGAAGCTCCGCATCCCCGACGCCGACCTCGAGATCGGTGACGTGGCGGTGCACGGCGAGGAGGCCTACCCGTCCGAGGAACTGGTCCGCGTCGCCTCCAGCATCGCGGCCGAACCGCTGGCCCCGGCCGAGCCACCCGCGGCCGAGCCGCAGAAAACTTCGGCCAGCTCCGAAGAGACCTAGCCCGCACTCAATCCCGCACCTTGTCCGCCCCCGGCCCCCGCGCCGGGGGCGGACGTCGTTTCGCCTCGTCTCCGCGCCCGGGCCAACGGCCACCGCGGTATTTATGCTGGACCAATGGGGAAAGTCGCGCGCACCGTGGCCGAGGCGATGCTGACCACCCCCGATCGGCATCCGCTGTCCGCCACCGTCGGGGAGATCCAGGCCTTTTTTAAAGACGATCATGTGCACGCGGCGCTGATCGTCAGCCCGGCCGGTTATCTGGAAGCGGTAATTGAGCGAGACGACATCTCCGTCGGCTGTGCTCTTGAGGCGGCCGCGGCGCCGCTGGGACGGCTGGCCGGCCGGACCATCGCGCCCGGCGCCAGCCTGGCCGAAGCTCACCGGGAGCTGGCTGCGGCCCGCCGCCGCCGGGCCGCGGTGACCGGCGCCGACGGCCGCCTGCTGGGCCTGCTGTGTCTCAAAGCGAGCCAGCTGGGATTCTGCTCCGACAAAGACGTCCGCGCCCGTGCGCTTGACCTGGGACACCGCTGCGGTAACACCTTTTAAATAAATGTTGAATCAATTATCCGGCCTTTAGTTGTCTCTTTGCGACCATTGTGACGGTCCTTGCGGCGGGCTAATACTGCCTACAAATGCAGGTCACGACGGGCCGTAGGGGAGAATTCATGACCGCCGTCGATGAGCCGGTCACCGAGATCGTCCGTGGCGCCTGCCCGCACGACTGCCCGGACACCTGCGCGATGCTGGTCACCGTGCGCGACGGCCGGGCGGTGGAGGTCCGGGGTGACCCCGAGCACCCGTTCACCCGCGGCGGGCTGTGCGTGAAGGTGAACAACTACATCGACAAGACCTACAGCCCCGACCGGGTGCTGTACCCGCTGCGGCGCCGCGGCCCCAAGGGCAGCGGTCAGTTCAGCCGGATCTCGTGGGACGAGGCGCTGGATGAGATCGCGGGCCGGTTCACCTCCGCGATCGCCACCCACGGCCCGGAGACGGTCATGCCGGTCAGCTACCTGGGCACCGAGGGCATCCTCAACGGCCTGAACGTAGGGGACCCGTTCTTCAACAAGCTCGGCGCCACCATCACCGAGCGGACCTACTGCGACTCCGGCGCCTGCACCGCCTACACGATGACGATCGGCGCCACCGCCGGCGTCGACCCCGAGAGCCTGGTGCACTCCCGCTACATCGTGATCTGGGCCTGCAACATGATCTCGACCAACCTGCACCTGTGGCCGTTCGTGGCCGAGGCCCAGCGCCGCGGGGCCAAGGTCGTGGTGATCGACCCGGTCCGGCACCGCACCGCCGCCCACGCCGACTGGTACCTGCCGATCCGGCCCGGCACCGACGGGGCGCTGGCGCTGGCGATGATGAACGTGATCATCGGCGAGGGCCTGACCGACCAGGCCTACGTCCGCGACCACACCGTCGGCTACGCCGAGCTGGCCGAGCGGGTCCAGCAGTACACCCCCGAGTGGGCGGCCGAGCAGACCGGCATCCCGGCCGCCGACATCCGCACCCTGGCCCGCGAGTACGCCACCAGCCAGCCGTCGATGATCCGGATCGGGGTGGCCATCGAGCGCCAGGCCGGGGGCGGTCAGACCGTCCGTTCGATCGCCTGCCTGCCCGCCCTGACCGGGGCCTGGCGCCAGGTCGGGGGCGGGCTGCTGCAGTTGCCGCTGTGGGCGTTCCCGGTCAACTGGCCCGCCCTGCTGCACCCCGAGCTGGCCACCCCCGGGACCCGGGTGGTCAACCAGTTCCTGCTCGGCCGGGCGCTGACCGGCGAGCTCGGCCTCGACCCGCCGGTCACCGCGCTGATGGTGTACAACTCCAACCCGATGGTGGTCTGCCCCGAGCAGGGCAAGATCGCCGCCGGGCTGGCCCGCGAGGACCTGTTCACCGTGGTCAGCGACCACTTCCTGACCGACACGGCCCGCTACGCCGATCTGGTGCTGCCCGCCACCACCCAGCTCGAGCAGCCCGACCTGATGTTCAGCTGGGGGCACCTGTACGTCACCCTCAACACCCCCGCCATCGAGCGGGTCGGCGAGGCGGTCTCCAACACCGAGCTGTTCCGGCGGCTGGCCGCCCGGATGGGGTTCACCGAGGACTGCTTCACCCGCACCGACGAGCAGCTGATGGCGGAAGCGTTCGACTGGTCGGCCCCGGCCATGGAGGGGATCAGCCTGGACTCGCTGCGCCGGACCGGCTGGGCCCGGCTCAACCTGCCGCCGGCCGACGAGTACGCCCCGCACGCCGAGGGCAACTTCCCGACCCCGTCGGGCAAGGTCGAGTTCCGCTCCTCGCTGGCCGAGCAGGCCGGCAACTTCGTGCTGCCGCTGTTCCGGCAGGGGAGTAACGAGTACCAGCCCGGTGGGGCGGTCGACCCGCTGCCGCACTACGTGCCGCCCCGCGAGACCGGCGCCAACGGCTACCGGCTGAGCCTGATCTCGCCCAAGTCGCACGCCTACCTCAACTCCAGCGCCGGCGACCAGCCCGCCCAGCGCCGGGTGCAGGGCGAGCAGTGGGTGATGGTGCACCCGGCCGACGCCGCCGAAAGAGGCATCAGCGATGGGCAGCCCGTCCGCGTCCACAACGACCGCGGCCAGTTCATCGCGCTGGCCCGGGTCCGCGACGACATCGCCCCCGGGGTGGTGATGGCCCCGATGGGCGCCTGGCCCAAGAACGCCCGCGGCCACTCCACCGTCAACGCGGTCAACCCGTTCGTGTTCGCCGACCTCGGCAACGCCCCGACGTTCTCCGACACCAAGGTCGAGCTCGCCCCGGCCGGGGAGTAACGCCCCCGGGTAGCGCCGTCCGGTAGCGCCGCTACTGGCCGGGCTGGAACGGCGGGGCGACACCCCAGCCCCAGTGCGGCACCGGCGCCTGCTTGGGGGCGTCGGCACCGGGCTGGGAGTTGTGCATGGCGATCCGGGTGCCCCACTCCAGGTAGCCGACCAGCGCCGCCCGGAACTCCGGATCGGCCGGCAGCTCCGCGTCGTCGGCCGCCAAGCTCATCAGCGAGGCGAACCGGAACCGCTGCTCGGCCGTGATGCCGAGGTTCAGGTGGTGGGCGAGCATGTTGGGGTAGCCGCCGAGCTGCTCGGTGTAGGTGGCCGGGCCGCCCAGGACCTCACACCACCAGGTGGTCACGTGCTCGCGGTGGGCGGCGCTGACCCCGCCCGGGAAGAACGGGCTGAGCAGGTCGTCGCGCTCGACCCGGTCGTAGAACCGGTTGATCATCCGCTCGACGGCCAGCCGTTCGCCGGCCCACTCGTACAGCGTCGGCGTCTCAGCCATGCCGAAACAGTAACAGCGCACCCCGCCGCCGATGACGACACACTCCCACGGCCGGGCCCGCCGGGCCACGCTCGGCGAACTCGGCCACGCCCGCCCCCGGGAGCGTACCGCGCTACGTTGTCCTTCGATTTTTCCCCGTGACCGGCCAGCACCCCGCCGTACTACGGTGCCCCGCTCCGGTACCGGTCCTGCTCACCCCTGACCCGCCCGCGCCTACAGTGCGCCGGCGGCGATGGCGACGCCCACCCCGATCAGCACAAGACCGCCGATCAGCTCCCCGCGGCTCCCAACCCGGGTACCGATCCGGCCGCCCAGCTCCAGACCCAGCAGGGACAAAACGACGCTGGTCAAGCCGATCACGACCGCGGCCACGGCGATACTCGCGTGGTAAGTACCGAGCGCGAAGCCGACCGCCAGGTTGTCGACGCTCAGCGCCAGCCCGGTGACCAGCATGCGCCCGATGGGCTGGCCGCCCGGGGCAGGACCGTCGTCGGCCTGACCCTTGCGGCCCGCCAGCGTCGCCTGGACCAGGGCGTACAGGCCGGTCGCGATCAGCAGCCCAGCGCCGGTCCAGTGCGCGGCGTGACCCAGCGCCGAGGAAAGGCCGTGACCGGCCAGCAGCCCGACGATCGGCATGCCCGCCTCGAACGCCCCGAAGACCAGCCCGACGCGCAGCCGCGTCCGCATATCGACGCCGGCCACCCCGATGCCAACCGCGGCCGCGAAATTCGACAGGCCCAGGGAGACGGCCACCAGCAGCAGGGCGACCATGGTCAGCACGCTACTGGCCTGGCCGCGCGCCTGGCGCATCCGGGCGGTCAGCCGCTGTTCGCAGGCACCACGACCGGAACGTTTTCGCACGTCACCAGGCCGTGTTCGGCGGTCAGCTCGTCGATGAGGGTGAACGCGCGGGGATGCGGGCGGGAGCGTCGACCACGACCGTGACCGCCGGGACATGCTCGCCGAACGGCAGCAGGTGCTGACCGCCGTCCGGCCCGTGCTCGCCGCGGAACCCCCAGCTGCCCGGCTGGGTGGTGGCGCCGCTGATGCCGGCCGCCAGCAGGCGGCGGACGAGCGTCCGGTGCAGCGGCTGGCCGTCGTGGCGGCTGGCTCCGGACGCGTAGACGGTGAGCTGCTGCCATGGGGCCAGGCCGTCGTCACCCCCGGCCGGGGGCGCCTGGGGCGCGCCGATCAGCTCGCCGTCGCGCTTGCAGACCTGGACCCGGTCGAGTGTCATCCGGGGGTCTCGCAGCAGGTCACCCAGCTCGGGCAGCAGGGCACCGAGCTGCTGGCCGGCCCCGACCGCGACCACCATCATCGGCACGTCGCCGTGGCGGCTGAAGAAATGCGCCCGCTGGCGGCGTCCCTGGCGGGTCCCGTCGACCCCCGCCAGCGCGGTCGCCCCGCCGACGCCCCGGCGGCGCAGCAGTTCGCACATCACCTCGAAGGCGGGCACCCCGAACACGGTGTCCTGCCGGCGTCACCTGGCGGGCCGCCCGGCGTCCTGCCGAAAAGACCGGCATTGCCGAAGAATGACCGTTCCGGTGACCGGCAACCGGCCGGCCGGGCTAGAACGCTGCCATGCCTGCCGCGCAAACTGCCCTCCCCGCCATATCGCACCGCTCCGCCAAGTCGCACCGCTCCGCCGCCGGGCGGATGCGGCTGACCGACCGTGACATCCAGGGCCTGACGCTGTGCGCCGAGCAGTACGCCGCCCCCGTCGACCTGCTCGCCGCCGCCCTCGATGTCCCCCCGGAGCGACTGCGGGGCATCCTCGCCCGCTGGCGGCAGGCCGGCTACGCCGAAACCGGCCTGCTCGGCCAGGGCCCGGCCTGGTGCTGGCTGACCCCGGCCGGGATGCGGCTGCTCGGACGGCCCTACCGCGCCCGCCAGCCGTCGGTGTCCCGGCTCGCCCACATCCGCGCGGTGCTCGCGGTCCGCTTGTGGCTGGAGGCCGGCGAGCTGTACCAGCAGGAGCACGCCTGGTGGCGCAGCGAACGCCGGATCCGCGCGGCCGCGGCCGGCGGCGGCCGGGTCGCGGTCGCCCACGTCCCCGACGCCGAGCTGCACTGGCCGTCCCTGGAGACCTCGCCGTACGGCGGCCAGATCTGGGCCATCGAAGCCGAGCTCAGCCCCAAGCCGCTGGCCCGGACCGTCGGCATCATGCGCACGATGCTGACCCGCACCGGTGACTACGGTCCCACCGAGGACGGTGGCCGCGAACCCCGCTACGCCCAGGTGGTGTACCTGACCGCGCCGGCCGCCGCCTCGATCGTGGGCCGGTCGATCGGGGCGCTCCCGATCCCGTTGCAGCACCGGATGTCCGTCCGCGACCTGCCCCGCGGGGCGCTGCGGTGAGCATCTGGGGCTGGCTCAAGCTCACGATCGCGGTCTGGCTGTTCCGCCAGATCCTCAAGCTGGCCGGCGGGCTGATCGTGGCCGCCGTCGCCGTCGCCGCCTGGCCGGTCACGGTGGTCGCCGCCGTCGGCTACGCGGCCGCCTGGCTGCGGGGCTGGCCCCCGGCCCGGCTGGGGCGGATGGCGGCCTGGTCGCTGCCGATGACCGCCGTCTATTTCGTTGGCGCGGCGATCCGCATCCCCTCCTGGTCGGCGGTGCTGCTGGCCCCGGTGCACGACTGGGCTCACGCCTGGCGGCTGCTGGCCGCGCACGCGATCTTGCGGGCCGGGCTGCTGGTGGCGCCGGTCGCGGTCCCGGCCGGGCTGGCCCTGGGCGCCCTGTGGTGGGCGTGGCGGATCTACGCGGTCACCACCGGGCTGGCCGGGCAGACCGCCTCGGCCCCGGTCTGGTTCGACGAACGCCAGTGGCGTCACCAGGCCCGCGCCGCCCGCGGCCGGGCGGCCGCGCCCGGGGCCGTCCCCCTGGTCACCGGCCGGGGCCTGGTGGCGGTGGGCGCGACGATCCGCGCCGTCGGCCACCGCTGGCGGCCGGTGCTGGCCGTCCCCGCCCGGTCGTTCGGGCGGCACTCGGTCATCATCGGCTCGTCCGGGTCGGGCAAGACGAACCTGATGATGCGGCTGTGGGCCGGCTGGTTCGCCGCCACCCTGGCCACCCACCGCCGCCAGGGCGGGGACCGGCCGCTGCTGGTGGTCCTGGACTGCAAGGGCGGCCCCGACGCCCGCACCAAGGCCGAGCGGACCCGCCGCCTGCTGCACGGCGTCGGCGCTGGCCGGGTGGCGATCTGGCCGGACGAGGCCCGGCTGTGCCTGTGGGACCTGCCGCCCCGGGACCTGGGGGTCCTGCTGCTGGCGATGATCGAGACCGGTGACGGCGCCGCCGCCTACTACACCGACGTCATGCAGACCGTCGTGAACCTGGTCCTCACTGCCCCGGGTCGGCCGCCCGCCGACGCGGCCAGCTTCCTGGACCGGCTCGACTCGGACTGGCTCGAAGCGGCCTACGGCGACGGTGCCCACGAAGCCGCCATGGTCCGCATCCGCGCCGCCCGCCCCCACGTCGGCGATATCCAGCTCCGCTTCGCCACCTTGTTCGGCCGCCTCGGCCCGGCTCTCGATGGGCCGGGGACCTTGGCCGGGGCGGACGTCTGGTACTGCATCCTCGAAGGCACCCGCGAGCAGTCGGTCGCCGAGACCCAGGCCATGGCGCTGACCGAACTGGTCGCCCACGCCGCCACCGCCCCCGAGGCCGAGCGGCGGGCGATCCTGCTGGCCGCCGACGACTACTCGGCCGTCTCCCGCCGGGTCCCCATCTCCAACCTGTACGAGCGCGGCCGCTCTCTCGGCCTCGGCGTGCAGGTCTCGGCCCAGTCCTGGCCCGGGCTCGGCGCCAGCGAGGACGAGCGGTACCGGATCGCCGCCACCGCCGACGGTGGTATCTGGCTGCTGCACACCCCGTATCCCGACCCCGTCATCCAGTTGGCCGGGAAGCGCCGGGTGCTGGAGTCCGCCCACCGCTTGGTGGGGGCGGCCTGGGGCGACGACGGCACCACCAGGATCCAGCGGGTCTGGACCGCCGACCCCGACCTCATCCGCACCCTCGACACCGGCCAGGCCTGTTACCTCCACCGCGGCGGCGCCACCTTTGTCCAGGTCGCCCGCCCGCGACCCTCTCCGCTGCCCCTATCCGGGCTCAGGTACCCGTCCGTCATCGTCCCCCCGCCGGCCCCGCCCCCCGAACCCGAGCAGGCCCCACCGTCGCCGAATCGTCTCGAGGACGTGCTCGGCCCCGGACCAGCCCGGTGAACCCCTTCGCGAGGCTGGGCCTCCCGCCCCGCCCCGACCTGACCGACGCCCAGGTCCGCACGGCTTGGCGCACCATCGCCGCCCAGACCCACCCCGACCGCCCCGACGGCGGCGACGTCGCCGTCTACACCGCCGCCGCGGCCGCCTACGCCCAGCTCCGCACCGCCTGGGCCCGCTCCGAGGCCTACGCCGACCTCGCCGCCGGCGAGGGGTCCGTTCCGGCCCCGGGTTCGCCACCCGCCCAGGCCCCCCGCGTCGCCACCCCGGCCTCCCTGGCCGCCCGGCCGCCCGGGGTCGCCGTCGCCCGGGCGCTCCTGCTGATCCCGGCCCGCATCCGTCGCGGCCGCCCGCTACGGCTGGTGGCCCGCGCCCTGGCCGCCGCGCTGACCTCGCTGCTGGTCCTGGCGCTCATCCCCGCCCAGCCCGCCGGCCCGGCCGTCGTCACCGGCCTGGTGATCTGGTTCCTGTTCACCGCCCGCTCCGACCTGGCCCCGCCCCCCGGGCGGTAAACCAATGCCTCCGGGCGGCCCTCCAGGTCCAGACCCCTCAGGCCGCGTCCGGCTCCATTCGCCCGGGTGGCGACCAGCTCATCACCCTGTTCGGGGCGTTCGTTCTGGTGACCGCGCGGCCGCTGCTGCGCGTCATCAAGGGTCGCACCATCGCGTCCCGGGCCGGGCACCGCTCAACCCGACCCCACGCCACCCACCGTGATAACAGCAAGAAGCGTGGCCCGTGGCCCGTGGCTCGTGGCGAGAGTCCCCAGGTCTGCACCCAGCCCCCGTCCGAAGCCGACCCGCATCTGCGCCCGGCCCGCGTCTGCACCCGGCCCGCGTCCGACCCCAGCCCGCGTCCGAAGCCGGCCCGCGTCCGACCCCGGCCCGCGTCCGAAGCCGACCCGCGTCCGACCCCAGCCCGCGTCCGAAGCCGAC
>Ga0213875_10001565_pt1 | contig 14653 bp, 15 predicted proteins | sample BarmaccomBMRX_R8_FD_160105 | JGI IMG/M metagenome (GOLD analysis project Ga0213875, IMG submission 160105) | Root-associated microbial communities from Barbacenia macrantha in rupestrian grasslands, the National Park of Serra do Cipo, Brazil - RX_R8 | ecosystem: Host-associated > Plants > Roots... | reverse complement strand
TGAAAGATGTAAGGCGCATCGAGGGTGTTCGAATTATAGACTGCGCCGAAACTTATCCCCACATCTACAGCTTTGCTCACTGCGATCCCAACGCCGGCTCCCAACTCAGCCGCGAGGATGGCCGATTTCTGTTGCTGAAGTCCGTAACTCGCACCCGCAAATCCGGGCGCATCGACGTACCTCCAATCTGCAACCGATAGAAGTAGCGGCGCCACGCCAATTCCGAAGCTAAAGCGCGAATGTGCGATCGGAGCGCCAAAGGCCCCATACGGTATAGTGGCCGGCGAATCGCGCAAATGTGCGTCGGGGTTTACGGAATTAGTGAACGATCCGCGCGCGAATGTGCTTGTCAGGTTCAAATCAATCGTGGGCGCACTAATCGTTGTCAATCCCGCCGGGTTCGCGGCCAGCGCCTCCATCACTCCGTCCGCCGATGGAACATATACGCCGCCCAAAGCCATGGAGCGAGCCCCAGCCGTAGTCCAGTAGAAATCCTGGGCTTGGCAGCAGGCGCCGAACACGATGCATGCGAAAATCCAAGTGACAGCGAGTTTGAAGATCATCCTCGCTGGTTCTATCGGCAGCTTACTGGAAATCCTTACGCTCCCAAATGCGATGCGCTAAGAGTCCAAACCGAGAGGCCGCTTAGGGACGTCATCGCGAGGAGGGCGCGGCTTGCCAAATGCGCTTCGCACCGAGACGACCACCAGCAAAAGGAGGAACGCCGAAAGCATCACGCCTGCCATCAGCCACCAGACTGACTCATAGCGCCATTGCCGCGCGATGCGCAGCCACAACAGCGCCAAAACGACGACGCTGAGTACGATCCGGAGGAGGTTGCGAGCCGACATTCTCCGCTTATTCTACAGGGGCTCGCGGCGGCACTTTAGTCCACAGGCGTCCAGGAAGAATCTGGATCATAGCTCGTCACTGGTGTCGCAGGGTGCGCGCCGCGATCCTTCTCATAAACTACGCCGTCTTGATTTACGAGGAAGGTGTGAATTCCAGTAACGCCGTATGTGGCCGGCCATGCTACTAATGCAAAACCTCCAATAACGGCCTTCCCTACCATATACGGATGCTCCCCGCCGGGCGCGTGCGGACCCTGCGATTTCAGCGCGCGGAAATAATAACCGTGGTAAGGCCGGGTTGGCTTGTCTCCCGCAGCGTCAGCGATCTCTTTCGAGACCGGAGAAGTCGCGACATTTTGGGCATACTCCTGAGTTCCCGCAGCCGAACGCTTGCGAGCGCTATACGCTTGCTGAGCGTTCACATATCCGGCGCAAGCTTCGATGGCGTCCAGTTCATCGGCGCCGATTTTGCGAGCTTGCACTTCAACCGCGCCGCGCTCGCTGTCAAAGCGCCAACGCTCGCCTTCGTGCAGAAGGGGAACGGGAAACGGCCAGTCTTGATCCCCGATAAGAAGAACCATCACGCGCGAATTCATCGAGGATCGTTCCAGGTGGTGCTTGGCAGTGGCGATCTGCGCAAATTCATGCCGCTCGGCTTCGTCCTGCTTGGCGTCTCCTGAAGTGAGAATGCCCTTGGCGGTGGTTCCCAGGATAGAAGTCAACGTTGCGGTTTCGTTCTTAGACGCGGCGTCGATCAGCGCCTGAGCCGCGGCTTGGGGCGATTCAAAAGTCATCTGCGCTTTCTTGTGTGCGGCTTTGGGAGGCGCACTCGGCGTCTGCGCAAACAGAGTGCTGGTCGCGACAACGAAAATCATCGTGAAGGTTTTCGCCGTCATGTTACCTCCTGCCCCCGCCGCCGCCGTGGAAACCACCGCCGCCCCCGCCATGGAATCCGCCACCGCCGAATCCGCCACCGCCGAACCCGCCGCGCTCCATGGTGGAGAATCCGTGATCGCTTTGCATCCGCGTCATGCCTCCGTTCTGAATACCTCCAAAAGCGCTATGATTTTCACCGCCGAATCCTCTTGAAGATTCCGCCGGCCTGGCGGCAAAACTGTTTCCGCCACGACCCGGCTCGGCCGCGCGCCCTTCGGCGCCACGAAAGCCTTCGGTACCACGAAATCCTTCCGTACCGCGAAATCCCGCGGCGCCTCCAAAACGGCCGGCAACCGCGCGATTCGGATACGCCACTCCCAGCCGATGCGCGGGGTTGTGCGCCCAAACGTTGCCCGCGAAGCCTCGATGATCGTCACGAAAACCGTAGCGATGGAAGAAGTTATTGTTCAAAATGATTTCGCCGCCAAACCAATTCGGCGCCCATCCCCAGCCGAAGCCTCCCCACAATCCCCAGCCGCCTCCGAAATAGAGCCCCAGATCGATGCCGGGAAAGAATGAAAAACCCACGTCAAGGCCAGGGTAAAAAAGAGGCGGATAGTAGCCGTAGACCGGCGGACCCCAAATATAGGCGGGGTTATAGTTCGGAACATAAACTACACCGGGATCCGGAGGCGCGATATCGATCGCGGTTTGCCCGTTCTCGGTTTGGGTTGTGACGTTCTCCTGCGCTGTGGAATGCAGCTTACCGTTGGCTTCCGCCTTAGCGCGCAACTGTTGAACGGCCTTCATCACGTCGGGTTGCTGTGCCAGGAACGCGTTGCCTAAATCGGTGGTCCAGCGGATATCTTGATTCAGGCGACCGAGTACGTCAGGAAACGCTACCAAAGCCTGAATGCTCGGATCCCAATTTTGCTTGCGAGCCTCATCCAGCAGCTTTTGTCCCGTCAGATTGCGGTGCTGCTCGAACCACTGCTGCGCCTCCACCACTTCAATTGGATAGGTGCTCGCGACCAGGATTTGACTCAGCAATGTGTCTGGATACAGTGCAATCGGCGCCACCAGATCCTGCAACTGCGCTGGGTTAAGCGGCGGCGCCGGCGCTTGAGCTTGGCCGGGGGACCCTTGCTCGTCGGGCGGAGTCCCCTGTGCCGGATAAGGGGGTGGGGGCCCCTGTGCAAATAACGTAATTGCCAACAGAGCCGTCGAACAAAGGCTCGCGGCCAGCTTGAACACTTTCATTCTTCCGGCCTCCTTGGGGCGTTAGAAATACGCCCGGCGGGCGTCAGAAACACGCCCCGACTAATAGGATGCCGGCAAGCTTTGCGGGTTACGAGAATTCCGAGCCATTTGTCAGGTGTGAAGGCGTTTGTCCGTGCTATCGTATGTAGCGTTCGACTTCAGCGGGCTTAACAATGAAGCCGACCAGCCAGGTCAGGAGGATTGAACATGAATGTCGCTCGTTCTCTCGTTTTAATAGCAGGCGCCGCGCTCTCGGCCAATGCGTTTGCTCAGGACCTTCCCACTCAAAAAGTGCTCACACTCGATGTCGCGCAGACCATCGCGCATGAGGCCATGGCTCAATGCCGTGCCAATGGCTACAAAGTGACTGTCACCGTGGTGGATGGCGCCAACATCCTTAAAGCATTTCTACGAGATGACGGCGCATCCATGGCCACGGTGGAAGTGGGCCGCATGAAGGCAAACAGCGTAATGGCGTTTGGACGGCCATCCGGTCCACCCGCGAATCTCCCGCCCGGTACTCCCGCGCCTCCGCCTGTGCTACCGGGAACAATCAACGCCATGGGTGGTGTGCCGATCAAAGCAGGCGATCAACTCATTGGAGCCGTATCGGTGAGCGGGGCTCCCGGTGGCGATAAAGACGCGGCGTGCGCTAACGCCGCCCTCGCAAAGGTTGCCGACAAACTGAAGTAGTTCGCGCCGTGCCACTGCAGCACGCCGTATACAGGAGCGGCGGGATTGACGCATTCTCCCGAAAAGTGTTAAAAATCCGAATAGATGCGGCATCCGCCGCGATTTTCCGTCAGGAGGATCTCCCGTGCTCGTTCGATTGTCTCTGTGCGTTCCCGTGATGCTGGCCGGGTTCGCCGCAGTGGCGTCCGCCGCTCAGGTTCAAGGAATTTTGATCGATGAGATGTGCTCTTCGAAAGCCGAAGTACGCATTGTCTCCGGGCCGCGCCTGGAGGGCGGAATGATCGTTGCTGAAGCTCACACACGCGAATGCGCGCTCATGCCGGCCTGCCAAAGAAGCGGCTACGGCGTGTTCACCTACGACAATAAGTTCCTCAAGTTCGATCCAGCCGGGAGCCGAAAGGCGCTGGCCGCCCTCCGCGCTTCAAAGAAAGAGGATGACCTGAAGGTTGAAGTCACCGGCGAGATCCAGGGCGACACCATCAAAGTTGCGAGCCTAAAGCTACTCGAGTAAATTTCGGCTCCAATGACGGCGCTGCTTACTCGGCTTCCAGCAGAATGCGCATCTCGTTGGTGGGACGAAAGCCGAGCTTTTCGTATAACGATCGCCCCTCCTCACTCGAGTGTAGGATTACAGCGCCGACTTGATTTACTCGGCACCATCCCAGTGCCTCATGCATAAGCCGCCGAGCCAGTCCGATCCTGCGATTCTCGGGGCGCGCATAGACATTCACAATGTTTCCCCGCCACCGTCCCGGTCCCACCACGTGCGGAGGCCAATCCATCAACCATAATCCCAGGCCAGCCGCAATGGGACCATTCGCTTCCGCGGCGAACCATGCCAAGTACTCGCCATTCTGAACCTTCCGGAGTAACCACGGCCGAAATGCATCGCACATCCTGTCCAGGGCCGCCTCATCGCGATATCCCATTTCGTAGAACATCGCTCGACGGTGTGCGACGATCGTCTCAACGTCATCCCAACCGCCCGCCCGTATAAAGAAGTCTCCCGCCATCCAGCGCCTCAGTTATCGCCGACGGTAGCGTAGTAGCCTTTCCGGGCCTGCACCTTCCAATCCTTGTTGCCGGTCTTGATTTCGATCTTCCGAAAACTCCCGTCTTTCGCCGGATTGGTGGGTGTGTAGCCGATGGCATACTGGCTGCGCATTTCCGCTTGCAGCTCGTCGAAGGCTTCCTGCAGTGTCAGCCTGCGATCGATGTGGAACACGTGCCCGCCCGTATCCTCCGACATCTGGCGCAGCGTGGAGTCGCTGCCGCCCGCGAAGATCATTCCGTGCCCCATATAAAAGGCTCGGTCCACATAGTAAAACCCGTAGATGATGGCGTCCGCCTTCTGCGCGGCTTCGATGGCTTGCGAAATCTTATAGCGGCTGCCCTGGTCTTCACCGTCGGTAATCAACACCAAAACCTTACGGCCCACTTGTCCTTTGAGCTGATCCGCCGCGGCCAGATAAACAGCGTCATAAAGGACCGTGCCGCGCGGCTGCGATATGGTTGGTACGGGGCCTGGACCGATGCCGCCGACACCGGAGCTCACCTGCAATCCGTCCAGACCTGCTCGCAACAGCTTGGGCGAGTTCGTGTAGTCCTGTAATAGGTCGGCGTCCTCGCCGAAGCTGATCAGAAACGCCAGGTCCTGTTTGCGCAAAACGGATCCGAAAAATTGATAAGCCGCGTTCTTCTCGATTTCGATCAGATTCTGCTGGCTCGCGCTCACGTCGATCAACAATCCAACCGTAAGCGGCAGATCGGTCTCGCGGTTGAAAAATTTGACGGTCTGTTCCTTGCCGTCCTCGAAGATTTTGAAATCGTCTTTGCTGAGATTGCCGACCAGTCCGCCCTTTTTATCGCGAACGTTGAACAAAATATTAACCAGGTTGACTTCCACTTTCAGAGTGGCGTCGTCCTGTGCGAGCAAAAGCGCGGAAAGACCCAGCGCGGAAACCAAAATCAAAGCGGTGAAACGCATAGGAATTATAGTGGTAGATGCATAGTTTCTAAATCTCGTTCCAATGCGCAAGGCCATTCTCCACCTCAAGAAAGCCGACCCCGTGATGCGCGCGATCATCGAACGCGTGGGAGCGTACAGGATCCAGCATCGCGAACCGAACTTTGAAACACTCGTCAGATCCATTGTCTATCAACAACTCAGCGGCAAGGTAGCGTTCGTGATCCTGGGCCGGCTGGTTGCCATGCTGCCCGATGGCAAAGTCACGCCCGAATCGATTTTGAAGCTGACCCCGGCGCGAATGCGCAAAGCTGGGCTCTCCAAGCAAAAGACCGCCTACATTCGCGATCTGGCGCGAAGAACCAAGAAAGGGCCAGTTGAAGTTTGAGACGCTGGCCGAGCTCTCAGATCTGGAAGTAATCGAGCATTTGACGCAGGTAAAAGGCATCGGCGTATGGACCGCGCACATGTTCCTGATTTTCGCTCTCAAGCGTCCCGATATTTTGGCGACCGGCGATCTCGGCGTCCGCGTTGCGATGCGCAAGGCCTACCAGTTGGCGGAACTTCCGCTTCCCAAGCAGGTCGAAGAAATGGCGAGCGCCTGGCGGCCGTACTCATCTGTCGCGGTCTGGTATTTGTGGCGAAGTCTGGAAAGCACGGCGCAAATTTAGTCCTTCAATATCTCGTGCGCCGCATTGTATCCCGGCGCGCCCATCACTCCGCCGCCCGGATGCGTTCCCGAGCCGCACAAATACAGGCCGCGAATAGGAGTGCGGTAGCGCGCGCTTCCCGCCACCGGCCGCATGACGAACATTTGATCCAAGCTCATTTCGCCATGAAAAATATTTCCGCCGGTGAGCCCGAAGCGGCGCTCGAGATCGAGCGGCGTCAGAACCTGCTTGTCGATAATTCGATCGCGGAACCCGGGTGCATATTCTTCTATTAGATCGAAGACGCGATAGGCGAAGGGCTCGCGCAATTCATCCCAGGTCACGCCGCGCAAGGTGTAAGGCGCGTATTGGATGAAAATGCCCATAATATGCTTGCCTGCGGGCGCGAGTGACGAATCGTACATCGTGGGCACTGTCAATTCCAACAGCGGCGACTCGGAAGGCATTCCGTACTTGGCGTCGTCCCAAGCGCGCTCCACATATTCGATCGAAGGGCAGAGGTGCATGGTGGCGCGATGCTGCGGGCCCTCGGCGCCCGGGAGCGCGCGAAAATTCGGCAGACCGTTGAGCGCGAGATTGATCTTGCACGAGGTGCCTTCGCTGCGGTAGTTCCGAATCGCCGCGAGAAAATCCGCGGGAAGCTCGCTCGGGTCCATCAAGTGCAGAAAGGTAAGCTGCGGAGTCAGGTTGCTGATCACAACATTAGAATCGATCTCTTCCCCGCTCTCGAGCACCACGCCTCGCACGCGGCCATTGGTGATTTTAATGTGCCCGACGCCCGCGCTGGTGCGGATCTCGGCGCCCCGGCTACGCGCCGATGCTGCTATCGCGTTCGATACCGCGCCCATCCCTCCGCGCACAAACCCCCAAAGGCCGCGGTGTCCTCCGACGCTTCCCATTACGTGATGCAGCAGGATGTACGCGGTGCCGGGTGAGCGTGGTCCGCCATTGGCCCCGATAACGCCGTCGGTTGCGAGCGTAACTTTGATTTCCCCCGATTCAAACCATTCGTCCAGGAACTCTACCGCGCTTTGCGTGAAGATCTTGACCAATCCCACAATTTCTTTGGGGCTGAGACCGCGCATCTTCGCTGCAAGCTTCAAATAATCGATGAAGTCGCCCAACCCCTGCGGCGGAAACTCGGGCGGAGTGGTCAACAACAGGCCCTCCACCACTTGCGATAACCGCTCGAGGTGATCTTCGTAATGGAGAAACGCCGCGGCGTCGCGCCGGGAAAACTTCGCGATCTCCTGCAATGTCTTGGCGCGATCCTGCCACATAAAAAGATGGCGCCCATCGGGAAATGGCGAAAAGAAAGCCGGATCTTTTGCATCCACGCGATACCCGAAGCGTGTCAGCTCCAGATCGCGAATCACCCGCTCTTGCAACAGGCTCGTAAGGTATGCCGCGGTCGAGACGTGATAGCCGGGCCAAATCTCTTCGGTAACCGCGCATCCACCGGCCAACTCGCGCCGCTCCAGCACCAGCACCCGGCGGCCGGCTCCCGCGAGGTAAGCAGCGCACACCAAGCCGTTGTGTCCGGCTCCGACGACGATTACGTCCGGTTTTTGCAAGTTCGATTGTAGCTATATTGGAATTTCAGGTCTTCCAAACTCCATGCTCGTCGTCATGCAAGAAGGCGCGGAAGAAGCGCAAACCCAAAACGTAATCGATCGGCTGGTTTCTATGGGCTTCATTGTCCATCGATCCTCAGGCCTCGTGCACACCGTGCTCGGCGGCGTCGGACCGGTGGGCGATGTCGATCCTATCGCATTCGAAGTAATGCCCGGGGTGAAAGAGTGCCATCGCATCGTGTCGCCTTATAAGCTGGCCAGCCGCCACTTCAAGCCCGCCGGCACCAAGATCAAAATCGGCGAAGTCGAAATCGGCGGCGATCGAGTTGTGGTCATGGCGGGGCCATGCAGCGTCGAGACGCGCGATCAGATCGGCCAGGTGGCCGAGGCAGTGGCATCGAGCGGCGCGAAAATTCTCAGAGGCGGAGCGTTCAAGCCGCGGAGCTCTCCCTATAGCTTTCAAGGCATGGGCGAAGACGGCCTGAAGATGCTGCGCGAAGCGGCCGATCGAAATCACCTGCTGCTGGTGAGCGAAGTAATGGACCAATCGCAAATCCCACTGCTCGTCTCTTACGCAGATATTCTGCAGGTCGGCGCTCGAAACATGCAGAACTACAACCTGCTGCGCGAGCTTGGGTGTTTGCGCAAGCCGGTGTTGTTGAAGCGCGGCATTTCGGCCACAATTGAAGAGCTCCTGCTCAGCGCGGAGTATATTCTTTCCGGCGGCAACTACGATGTCATCCTTTGTGAGCGCGGCATCCGTACTTTTGAAAACTCCACGCGCAACACCATGGACATTTCCGCCATTCCGGTGGTGAAATCACTTTCGCATCTGCCCATCGTGGCGGACCCGTCGCATGGTACCGGACGCCGCGATAAAGTGCTACCGATGGCGCGCGCCGCGGTTGCGGCTGGAGCCGACGGCTTGCTGGTCGAAGTACATAACGATCCCGACCACGCCCTCAGCGACGGCGCCCAATCCCTGTTTCCCCGGCAATTCGCCGAGTTGATGGAACAATTGCGAGTCATCGCTCCCGCAGTGGGCCGCTCGGTATAGCGCGCATGAATACAGTCGCAATTTTTGGCGTGGGGCTGATCGGCGGATCCTTCGCGCTGGCGCTGCGCAAAGCCGGATTTACCGGACGCATTATCGGAGTTAGCTCTGACGAAACGATTCGAACCGCGCTCGCGCTCAAGGTTGTCGATGAAGCCATGGGCGTCGAGCAAGCGGCCGCGCAAGCCGATCTGCTGTATCTGGCCCAACCCATTCACCGCATCATTGATAGCCTCGCCGAGCTCAACGCCTGGGTTGCTCCCGAAGCCCTGATAACCGACGCCGGCAGCACCAAGCAAGCGATTGTAGAGTGCGCAGGCCGGGTGATCTCGCGAAGCCAGTTTCTGGGTGGCCATCCCATGGCCGGACGCGAGCGGCGCGGCGTCGAAGCAGCGGAAGCAAGTCTTTTCCAAGGCCGGCCGTACGTTCTGACGCCCCGCTCGCCGGCGGAACTCGAAACTCCCGCGGCTCGTGATTTTCTGAGCTGGATCCCACGAATCGGCTCTTTTCCGGTAATACTGGAGCCTGAAGAGCACGACCGTACCGTGGCCTTTACCTCTCACCTGCCGCAACTCGCGTCCACGGCCTTGGCTGCGATGATGGAAGAGGGAGCAGAGGCGAAAACCGGCGTTTTCGGGCCGGCACTGGCAGACAGCACGCGCCTGGCCCTAAGTTCTTTTGACATCTGGGGCGATATCATAGACACCAATCAGCATCAGATTGCCGTGGCTCTCGACAATTACATTGCGAAACTCGAACAGTTCCGGAGCTCCTTGCAACGGGAATCGCTACGACGCTACTTTGACGCTGCCGCGCGTTTTGCCGCCCAGGTACGCGACCGTACTTAGGAGCGTATCAAAGATTAGATTATTAACATTTTGTATGACAATTCACTTGGCATTGGAACTATAATAATCACGATCAATGGACTCGCAATCTCTATCAATCGCGACCGTCGTTCGGAGTGAGCTGGTCAACCAGGACGGTGTCACGAAGTTTTCGCCTAATCGGCGCTTCGCAACCGTGTACTCGGAGGGGAGTCCGTTGGATTCTCTTTTCTTTCTCGAGTCCGGTTTGGTGAAAATCTACAAACGTGGAGAGGACAACAAGGAGATCATTCTGCAAATTGTTTCGCCGGGCGAACTGTTCGGCGAACAGGCGCTCGGTTCGGAAGCCGGACGAAGCATTGCCGCCGAGGTACTGCAAGAAGGCGTTATTTACGTTATCCCTCGCGAACTGTTTGTCAGAGTTTGCGACGAACATCCGGAGCTGTGGCGCGAGATTTCCAATGTGCTCACGACGCGTAAGCGGCAACTGGAGAAAAAGATCGAGCTGCTCTGTTTGCGCGATGTCGAGTATCGAATTCTCTACTACGTGGCCGATCTCGCTAGAATGTTCGGCGTACGAGCAAACGGCGCCGAGTATTCCATTCCGCTTTCCCAAGGCGAACTCGCAAGCCTGGTAGGAGCCACGCGCGAGACTACTTCCACCACCTTAAATCACCTCGCTCGCAAAGGAGTGATCCGGCTGGGACGCCGTCAATTGATCGTTCCCTCGATCGACGGCGTGCTGGAGGCGGCCAATCAGCGCAGCCAAGTGGCAAAGGTTTCATAGCAAGCCCGTCGGCCTCGGCGTTACACCTGTGCCATCACCGCACACTATCCCCTATTAAACACCAATGATCTTAAGGATTTGAACCTGGAATCCCGATTGCCATTGCATCCCGCCATGAGGTTTCGCGCTCTGAAGTTGTGTGTACCGAAGTTTCCCCCATCCATTTTGGCTTTTATGACCGCGCTGGCAGGGTGCGCGCTCCTTGGACAAGCGATCGCGCCCGCGGAATCTAGCCCGCAAGACCAGGCCGCCGATCTGAACGTCAATTCGCGCTATGTCGTTGAAAGCATCGATGTCGAAAGCATGAACTTCGTCAACGAGCGTGAATATAAGCTCAGCACTTCGGCGCTCGAGGAAATCCGTCATCTGATAGGCGCCAGATTGAACACCGAGGCTTTGGACGTTCTCGCGCGGAGGATTCGAGGAGAACTGCGAGCACACGACGTCACGTTTAAGTTGACGAGAGGCGCCCAAGCAGAATCCGTGCGAGTACTCATGCAAGTGGACAAAGCGGGCGGATCTTTCGATGCGTCGGTTCCAAACCTCAGCTACAACTCCGCTCTTGGATTCACCGGGAGCGGGCAAATCGCGAGCACGTTTGGTCAAAATACCTTTACCGTTCGCATGCTGCGCGACAGCGACAACTTGATCGAGAACTTCTCCGGCGTGCAGGCGAAATACGAGCGGTTTTCATGGGCCGGGGGACGGGTCCGCTTGGGCTTCGAATTTGACGCCTACCAGGATGAATATGCATCCTCTACTCTGGCAGCGCTCGACGCCTCGTCCCGGCCTTCTTCGATTGCCGCCGGCGCGTATGGTTCTCGATTGAACTTTGAACCCAGCGTCACCTTTGTCTTGGGCGCGCCGTTAACGCTAACCTTGGGGCTTAGTTTCGAACAGTTGAACAATTTGCCTGCGGGCCCGCGTTCGGAGTTGGCGAATGCAATAACGAATACCCTGCGCTATCACGAGCGATGGGCCGGCTCAGGCGATAGCACTCAGCAGGTGGATGCAGGTTACAGCTTGCGCGCTGCCACCACGCTGCTCGCGTCCAATTTGGGCTATACGCGCCACACCGCGCACCTGAAATACAGTTATTGGCGGCGGGCGCAGTCGTTAGAAGTGACCGCAATCGCGGGAGCAATTTACGGTCAAGCTCCGCTCTTCGAGCGCTTCGCGCTGGGCGACAGCACGCTGCTGCGCGGCTGGAATAAATTCGAACTGGACCCTGTCGGCGGAAACCGCTTGCTCTACGGCTCCGTCACATATGGTTATCGTCTACTCCGGGTTTTTTATGACGCTGGATCGGTGTGGGACAAGGGAACGACGCCGGAAGCCAAACAATCGGCGGGTATCGGGGTTTCCAGCGGCTTGGGGGTTTTTGAGAAGGGCACTTTTCTGCTGGCCTTGGCCTTTCCTCTCAGGGATGGCCGCGTCACTCCAGTGTTAATCGCGGGAATGAATTTTTGACACCACGTGCGATTCCGAGCTCCGCGCCCAAGCCGGCGATCATAGCCGCTGCGGCCCTCGCCGCGCTGACTTGCTTTGATCTGGTCGCTATGAGTGTGGCCTCACAGGGCCTGGCGCCGCACCACGTTTCCGATGAGATTCGGGTCACTGCGCCCAACCTGCACTTCCTGACAGGCAAATCGCTGTCGCGACTGCTCGATGGCGCCGCCGTGCCTTTCGACTTTCAACTGATCATCGCTACTGGATCGGCGCGGTCGAGTTTAAAGACCGATGTCGTCGCCCGGGCGCTGGAACGATTCACCGTCAGCTATGATGTGTGGGAAGAAAAATTTTCGGTAGTTCGGGTACGTGATTTCCGCCGATCGGGCATGCGTCTGTCCGCCCGCAGCGCCGAATCCTGGTGCCTGGATAATATCTTCGTTCCGGCTGCAAGTCTGCCGAACCGCCAGCAACTCTGGGCACGCCTGGAAATTCGAAGCGCGGAATCCAAAGAACCCTTGCCCGCGGGTTCTGGCATAAATCTATCAACGCTGATCGAGATCTTTAGCCGCCCGTCGCGCCCGCAGCAGGATCGCTGGTCGCTCGAATCGGGTCCCTTCCAAGCCGAAACTTTAATACAATGACCACGCTGCGCAGCCGGCTGATTCTGGTGTTCGTGGCCGCAACGCTCGCGCCCTTATGCCTGATTGGGTGGCTCTCGGTTCGGCTGTTGCATTATAGCCTTGAGCTCTCCTCCACGCATGAATTGGATCAAGTTTCCCGATCGCTCGAAAAGACCGGACACGAGCTCTACCGGCGCGCCTGCGAGTCGCTAAAACAAGACGCGAGCCTGGGACGAATTCGTCCGCGGGAGTACGCGGCAGGCAGCCAAAACACATGGCCGTCCACGGTTCAAGAGTTTTTTTCGAGCGGCGAAGCGGAGAGTTTTATCCTCACCGACCAAAGTGGCGATCGCGTGGAGTATCTGGTGCGGCGCGGAAATGGCGTCGCCATGTACGCCACATCTTTAAACGGAATCGCGATGCAGCAGCTTTCCGATCAATACACGCAAGCTCGCGCTATGGTCTCCGAGGCGAGCACGCATAATTGGCGGCGCGGATTCACCTACACTTACCTGTTATTGGCCGCCTCCATCTGGCTGCTGACCTTCCTCGCTTTGCTGTATTTTGCCCAGCGCATCAGCCAGCCCATCCGGGAACTGACCAAGGGACTGTCCGAAGTGGCTGCCGGCCGGCTGGATTATCGTGTACCCAGCGGCCGCAATGACGAGATCGGATACGCGGTTCGCGCATTTAACGAAATGGCCGACCAGTTGAAACAATTCCAGGAACGGCTGGTCTACATGACGCGCCTGGAAAGCTGGCAGGCGCTGGCGCGCAAAATGGCGCATGAAGTGAAGAACTCACTTACGCCCATCCGCCTCACCATGGAAGAAATTGCGGCGCGGCAATCGGGATCGGGCGGCGATTTCTATGAACAGGCCGCTCAGATCGTAGTGGATGAGGTGCAGAGCCTGGAACGGCGGGTGCGGGCGTTCTCAGAATTTTCGGCCGAACCGCCCATCGCCCCCCGGCCCATCGACATCAATTCATTGCTCGAAGAACGAATCGCATTCTTGCGCACCGCTCATCCCCAGGTCGTTTACAGCACGCGCCTCGCACCCGATCAGCCTCGGGTCTACGCCGACGAAGACCTGGTGAAAGGCGTGCTTACGAATCTACTTGAAAACGCCGCGCAGGCTGTGACTCCCGGTGGTATTGTCTTGGGCGTGACGGCCGCTGCCGCCGACAAGATCACGATCGAAGTGCATGACTCCGGTCCCGGACTCAGTCCACAGGCGCGCGGTTCGTTGTTTCAACCGGCGATTTCGTTCAAGCGTGGCGGCATGGGCCTGGGACTTTCGATTGCCCGCAAGAGCGCCCTGCTCGCGGGCGGCGACATTTTGCTGGTGCCGGGCGAACTTGGAGGAGCCGCGTTTCGCGTCCTGCTTCCACAAGCGTAATTCCGCTCCATGGCCGCAAAACGCATCCTCGTTCTGGACGATGAGCCGAATATCGGCAGCTCGCTGCGCTTGATTCTGGAGCGCGAAGGTTACGCAGTCACGCTCGCCCGAAACATCGGCGAAGCCAAGGCCATCGCCGAACGCTTCGATCTGTTGTTGCTCGACGTTCGGCTCCCCGATGGCAGCGGCATCGAATTTCTGCGGTACCTGCGCGAGCGTGAATTCTACGCGCCCGCCATCATGATTTCCGGCCACGGGACCATCGCGGAGGCTGTGGCCGCGACCCGCGCGGGCGCATTCGACTTCCTCGAAAAACCTTTGGGCCGCGACAAAGTCCTGCTTTCGCTCAAGAACGCACTCGAACAGGCAAGTCTGCGACGCGAGAACGAGCGCTTGCGCGAGTTGGTGGGCTCCAGCACCAAAATGATCGGCTCCAGCCCGGCTTTCGTTCGGGTGCTCGAACAGGCCAGCATGGCCGCGCGGTCCGACGCCCGTATTTTGATTATGGGCGAATCGGGCACCGGCAAGGAGTTGCTCGCCGCGCACATCCATCATGAGAGCCCTTTCGCTAACGGTCCGTTTGTCAAGGTGAACTGCGCCGCCATTCCTTCTGATCTTCTGG